>Ga0074045_10004011_pt1 | contig 13124 bp, 12 predicted proteins | sample BogForMeECP23OM2_FD_94442 | JGI IMG/M metagenome (GOLD analysis project Ga0074045, IMG submission 94442) | Bog forest soil microbial communities from Calvert Island, British Columbia, Canada - Bog Forest MetaG ECP23OM2 | ecosystem: Environmental > Terrestrial > Soil > Wetlands ... | reverse complement strand
TATCCGCCGACCATGTCCGCGTACGAGTAGCCGAAACCCGCCGGCGCGCCGCTGGCCTCCGTCATCAGCAGGGTATAGCCGCTCAGCGCCTGCAGGGTCGGCCCGTAGCTGACGTAGCTCGCGCGCGGTCCGGTGTGGCCCAGCCCGGACATACTGACGCAGACGATATCGGGTTTGATTTGGCTCAGGCTAGCGTAATCCATGCCCCAGCCGCGCATCACGCGCGCCGAGAAATTGTCGATTACGAGGTCGCTCTGCTGCGCGAGGCGCCGCGCGATCTCGACCCCCCGCGGATGGGACATGTTGACCGCGATCGACCGCTTGTCGCGATGCAGGTCGCCCTGCAAGCCGGTCTGGCGCGAGCCCGGCGGACCCGGCTTGCGCTCGAGCTTGATCACTTCCGCGCCGTAGTCGGCGAGGAGCCGCGTCGCGACCGGCCCGGCGACCACCCAGGTGAAATCCAGCACCCGAATTCCGACGAGAGGCATCTCCGGCATCGCTCAGATGATCCCCTCGGCCGTCAGGGCTGCGACTTCCGCCGTCGTCGAACCTAACTCCTCGCGCAGGATTTCGTGCGTATGCTCGCCCAGGAGTGGTGGACGCCGCGTGACACGCCACGGCGATCCGGAGAACAGATAAGGCGCCCCGGGATAGCTGAAGGAGCGGCCCAGCTCGGGATGCTCCACCGCGACGAAATAGCCGCGCGCCGCGAGCTGCTCGTCCGCAAAGAGCGCCTCGGGGCTGCGCACCGTCGCGTAGGGCAGGCGGAGCGCTTGCGCGCGCTCGAGCAGCTCGTCGCGCGCGTAATCCTTGACCCAGTCGTCGAGCACGTCGAACAGATGCTCGGCATGCTCCGCGCGATAAAGCACATCTTCCCATTGCGGTTCGACCAGGTCCTGCGCCTTGCCGTCGGCCGCGACCCATTCGACCAGCGAGGTCCAGTCGCCCAGCGTGCAGTGCATGATATAGCCGTCGCGGCAGCGGCCAACCCGGAAATAGCGGCTCCAGTGGAGCGTGCCGCGCCGTGGCTCGATCCGGCCCTCGCCGAAGTAGCTGCCCGCGACGTGCTCGACCGCGCACGCGGTGGCTTCCTGCATGCTCAGGTCGATCCACTGACCCCGGCTGTCGCGATCGCGCGCGAAGAGCGCGCAGAGCGTCGCGATCGCGCCGAAATAGGCCGCCGCATGATACGATTGCAGCCCGAGCGGCCTCACCGGTTGACGCCCCGGCCAGCCGTTGACGTAGAGCATCCCGCCTTGCGCCGCGAGGACAGTATCGTCCGCCTCGTAATCACGAAACGGCCCGCTCTGCCCAAATGGTGTCATCGAGAGCAGAATCAGCGCGGAGTTGGCCTGATGGAGCTGCTCCCATCCCAAGCCCATTTCCGCAAGCCGCCCCGGCTTGAAGTTCTCGATAACTATGTCCGCCGAATCGATGAGTCTGAGCAGGAGCTCCCGCCCCGGGTCACGGCCGAAATCGAGCGTAATCGCCCGTTTATTGAGATTGTAAAACCAGAAGAAGAGACTGCGATCGCGATGCGGGCGGTCGTCAACGAACGGCCCGATCCGTCGGCCCGGGTCGCCGCCGGGCGGCTCGATCTTAACCACGTCCGCCCCCATATCGGCCATCAGGCGCCCGGCCAGACCCGCCCGATAGTCGGTCAAGTCCAGCACGCGTAATCCCGCCAGCGCGCCCGGACAGGGGGCGGCCGAATCGCTCACAGGATGCCGGCTCCGTGGAGAAGTTGGATTACGTCCATTCCTTGCGCATTGTAGCTGAATCTTCGGTCTCGTCGTAATCTCGATATAGGGTGACGTAAGCATGAATTTACATAAGCAATGAGTCGTCAAATAACCAGATATCACTATTTTTAGCATTTACATAAGTAAGCTGATGATACATAAAGATTTGCAGTGTCCGATTCGTCTTAAACGCGGAGAAATGAGGCCGCATCATGGAAGATGATCTCGCGCAATGGATCGTGCCGTTTTTTTCCATCTGGATATTCCCGCGCGCAACGATCCGGAGAATAGTCGAGGCCAACCCGCGCAAGTTCGTCACCGGTCTCGGCTGGATCACGGGGGCGCTGGGTGCGTTGGTCTTTGAGGTCCAGGCCAGCAACTCAGCGGCTTTGACCTCGATTCCGCGCTGGGCCGTGGCGATGGGACCGGTCACGCTCGCGATGTCGGCGTTCACGCTGGGACTCGCCGGGGTCGGGATTATCTATGCCCTGGCCTTTGTTTTCCACTGGGCGGGGAATCTGGTCGGGGGCGTCGCCGACCTGCTGGAAGTCCGCGCCGCGGTGGCCTGGAGCTGGATACCGTTGATTGTGCTGGCGATCGTCGCCGTGATCGCGGCGATCTCCGCACCCGCAACCAACTCGTGGACCGCCTCAACGACCCCTGACCCTTACCAGATCCCTTATTCCTGTATGGCTGAGGCCGCGCTATTCGTCTGGGCCGTCTTTATCGCGATGCAGACGCTGGGCGAGGTTCATCGCCTTTCGCCCCGGCGCGCCGCCGGGATGCTGGCGGTGGGCACAATCGCGATCACCTTTGTTGCGCTCGGCGGCTTCATCATAACGACGACCCTCTCGATGGTCATCAATCTGATCGTGTAGCGCTGAAGCACCACATCGTCACTTCCCGGCCAGCGGTCCCCGCAGCCTTGGCGCTTCGTACCTGGCAGGTGAGCGTCCTGCCGGGATCGGTTCGGATACGCCTAACCAGCTGATCAATTGACAAGTCCGCCGCCGATCCGATAGTGAGAATCATTCTCATTTTATCGGATCGTGATGAACGCTTCCACTTTTTCATCGGACAAGCGCCTAAACGAGCGCAAGCCACCGGCCGCGCGATCAAGTTGCCTGGCGAATCGAGCATTGGGCTGGCCTGCGGGGCTGTGGCGTTTGGTCACGTTCGCATTCGCATTGACGCTCGGCCTTAGCTCGCCCTGTCTGGCCGGCGCTCAACAACTATCCGGGACCATCACCGATGCACTCGGTCGGCCGCTGGCCCAAGTGAAGCTTGAATTGCGCAACGCAAATGGCGGCGTGATCACCCGCGCGACCACCGATCAGGCCGGACGGTTCAAAATCGCTCCCGCGAAGCCGGGCGTTTATGCGCTCGTAGCGCTAAAGCCTGGATTCAAGTCCGCCAGCAAGAGTGTCCTCCTTCCACGCAGCATCGGAGAGACTGTCGCGCTGACGCTGGACGCCGAGACCGCGCTGACGCTCCCAGTCAATGCCAGCCGGATTCGTGCACAAAATGGCGTCTCCACGACCGGCGCCAACAAATACACGGTAACCGCCCAGGACATCGCCAACCTGCCGCGCGGGGAGAATACGACGATCACCGACGTCCTGACGCAGATGCCGGGCGTCGCGATCGATCAAAATCAGCAGATTCACATCCGCAACACTGAAGGGCCGCAGTTCCAGTACCAGATCAACGGCGTCATGGTGCCCATCGATATCAACACCAACCCGCCGTTTATCTCGATGATAAATCCGCTGTTCATCAAGCAGCTTAGTCTGCTGGATGGAATCGTGCCGGCGCGCTATGGCTTCGCCACGGGCGGCGTGGTGAATATCGAGACGAAAGACGGGTGTGCGCAACCCGGTGGCAGCGCCAGCGTCTACGGCGGACAACGCAATACGCTGCAGCCGAGCTTTCAGTACGGTGGTTGCGATGGCAGCTTCAGCTACTACGTCAGCGGGCTCTATAGTCAAAGCAACACGGCGTTCAGCTCCGCGACGCCGGCCCCGGATGCGATCCATGACCATACCGATCAGGGTCAGGGCTTCGGTTTCTTTGCGTACGACCTGAATCCAACCACCAGGCTGAGCCTTATTACCTCGTTCGCCACAAGTAAAAACCAATTGCCTAACCGGTCCAATCTCATACCGCAATTTGGACTAGCGGGCGTCGGTGCCTATCCATCAGCCGATATTAATTCCTATCTGAACTTTCGCGATTATCTCGGCATCCTGGCGCTAAATGGGTTGGCGGCGCCCGGTCTCACGTATCAACTCGCCTACGCGGCCCACTATATCTCGCAGAACTTCGAACCGGACAACGTTGGCGAGCTCCTCTATCAGGGGGTCGCGTCGACTGCGTTTCACAGCGACCTCGACAACACTTTGCAAACCGACCTTAGCTACCAGCTTGGCAACCACACGCTCGGCGCAGGCTTCTATCTTGGTGAGTACGGAGTCGAGGCGGACGACAGATCACTGGTCTTTGAAGACAGCGACAATTGCAATATTGTTCCCGGGTCGCCCGTGCCTTCCTGCACGCCTGTCCGCAGAATCAACAACGCCAACAAGATCAATCTCCTCAGCGGCCTCTATCTGCAAGACACCTGGCAGATTACGGAGAAATTGCGCGCGAATTTCGGTGTGCGATGGGATCGTCTGAGCGGCTTTACTTACAATAATCAGGTGAGCCCGACGATTAATCTGGTCTATTTGCTCAGGCCCGCAACGACGCTCCACGCCGGGTTCGCGCGGTATATGCAGGTGCCGAGCTTTCAGGGCATCTCACCCGGCGCACCCGCCGCGTTCGCCGGCACCACGGGCCTGGCGGGAACCGGTGCGACCACGCCGCAGACCGAAGACGATTACGAAGGGGATGCCGGTATAGTTCATCAACTGACAAAACACCTGACCCTCTCGGAAGATGCCTTTTACGAGTACACGTACCACTACCTCGATACCGGACAGTTGGGAGTTGTGCCTATTTTCGCACCGTTTAACTATCGGCACGGTTATATCTGGGGCACTGAGACCGCACTGACGTATAACGTCGAGAATCTCTCGATGCATGCCTCCACCACGATCGGCCGGAACATGCAGGAAGGCGTGGCGAGCGGCCAGTTCAACTTCTCGCCCGATGAACTAAGCTACATAAACAAGCACTATATCGTGCTTGATCATCAGCCGCTTTACGGCGCGTCTGGCGGGATCGCGTATCACTGGAAGCCATACTTTTTCAGCCTTGAGGCGCTTTACAGTAGTGGGTTGCGGGGAGGCTTCGCAGATCTGGAATCCCTGCCGCACGTGGTTCAGACCGATCTCAGCGCCGGGAGGAGTTTTGCCGTGCCGCACGTCGGCGAAGTAAAAGATACGATTACGCTGCTCAACATCTTTGATCGCACCAACCTGATTCGACCGGCCGAAGGTATCGGGATCTTCCAGGCCGCGTATGGTCCGCGAATCACCGTCTACGACACGCTGACAATTCCGCTCCCGGCGTTGAACTAATAGCTGGTTGCGCAGCGCTTTCCGTCAGAAGCAAGGCGGCGCTCAGTAGGAACAGAAACACCGCTGTCGAGCCGATCCATTCCCAAAATCCCAGGTGCCACAACGATCGCTTTTCGATCACCAGATAGACCGAGTTCGACCATTGAAAGCGCGCGGCAGCCAGCAATCGCAGCACCACGACCAGAAGCGCCGGGGGCACGATCAAACTCCATGCGAGAAAGACCCGCGAGCGGGCGAACGGTTCGTTTGCGTCGAGCGACCGTCCTCTCAGGGCGCACAAGTAGAAGGCCAGCATCCCCAGGCCGACGCCGAGGCCCGCGCCCCGCGCGAACATTTCGTGGAGGAAAGGCTCCCACACAATCAACGCGCCGAGGGTCAAACTGATAGCGCCCGCGCCAAATGAGAGAGCGCCGATTTCCGCCAGTACCGGCGAAATATCCCGTAGCCGCCTTCCGATATAGCCGGCGAAGGGAATCGTCATCAGGCCCGCCACAGCCAAGCCGACGGACCCTATCGCGTGAAATTGCGGATTGTTCGACGGATAGAGAAGCTTCGACATCGACATGGTCCGCCAGTTGAATAAACCGGGAAAGCTCCAGATGGCAAAGATCAAGCTGCCGAAATATGCGGCCAGAATGAACGGGAGAAAGATCCGCAGCAGAACCCGCTGCTTCAGCTTGCCGGAGCAGAAATCGGTGAGATAACTGCTGGTCTTGTTCCCGATGGAGCTAGGCGTCGCCGCGCCGGCGAAGCATCTTGCCAATCTCCGCCAGATGCATTTCCTCGCCGCGGATTTTCTCCCGGGCAAACTCTTCCAGCGAAACACTCCATCCCTCGCTGACCTTGAGCAGTTTGCGATAAAGCTCGACGCCTTTGCGCTCGTGAACCAGCAGTTCCTGCAGAATATCGTCCACCGACGCGTGGTGGGTTCCCGCCAGTTCGGCGATCGCCAGCGAAACCTCGCCGCCCATCGCCGTTACCTCCTCGCCAGCTTCGGTCGCGTGAAGCAGCGACTCCGTAGCCTGCTCCCGCATCCAGTGCATGATCGGAATCCGCGCATGGCCGAAGATCATCAGAGAATACTGCGTATAGCGGACGGCGCCGGCGAGCTCCAGTTCGACCAGTCCGTTCAGGACCGCGATAGCCTCTGCTTGCTTTTTTTCCATAGCGTTTCTCCTGCGCGGAGCCCGCGTATCGGTTGACCTTAGGGTCGAGGAGCGATCTGACCACATGGAGCATAGCCGACTCGTCCGGGTCCCGTCCAACTGGGCGTTCAGAGCCGAGCATCACGTCGTCGTTCTCCGCGCCTCGTGACCGAGACGTGACGATTACCGCGTTCGTAAAACCGCCAGGGTTTGAGGGCCCAGGCGCCCGCGTGGCCCGACATTTATCCGGGGGGAGCGTCCGATCGCCGGCCGATAGCTGGTTTCCTCAACAGCGGCTTTCTTTGCCGCGTAAATTGCGGGCAATTCGTCTCGGATTGACCGTTCACACCGGGCGGCGTCCCGCCCGCCCGGTGTGAACTCAGTGATTTACGGCGACACGAATGGGTCGCAATAGCTACATCATTCTGAAGTCAATGGTTTGTTGGTGAACGCGAAGTGAGCATCCATCCGTGCGCGAACCTCGTTCAAATGGTTGCAGTACTGAAAGAACCCGCCATTGTAGTTGCCGTCCTGACGGCGCTGGAACTCGCCTTCGAAGTTGTAATAGCCGGGCGTACACTCCTGATTGAAGCTGGTCTTGCCGCGATGTTCGATGACTTCCCGCACCCACCATTCCTCGGCCTGCGGGGTCACATCCAGGGACTGATAGCCATGGCGGCGCACATAGTCGATGCATCCCGCAATGTACTCGCCCTGAGCTTCCGCGATGTCGGTAAAGTTGAACTGGAATGACGCCTGCAAGCCGCCCATGACGAACAGATTGGGATAGCCCTGCGACTGGATCCCCAGCAGGGTGCGGACACCTTCCCGATACTTGTCATTGATATCGAGGCCGTTTGCGCCCTTGATCTGATTGTAGGTCCCGGTCCTCTGTACTTCGAAACCCGTGGCGTAGATGAGGACGTCGACCTCGTATTGCTTACCCTCAAACACGGGTCCCTTTTTCGGTGATCTCGTTGATGCCCTTGCCGTGGGTGTCGATCAGATGGACGTTGGGCCGGTTGAAGGTGGGCAAATAGTCGTTGTGGAAGCACGGGCGCTTGCACATGAGCATGTACCAGGGCTTGAGCGCCTCGGCCGTGGCCTTGTCTTTGACGATCTGATCGATGCGCTGATGGATTTTCATCATCGCTTCGATGTTCGCGTTTTCCTGCCGGCGGATCTTCTCCTCGGGCGACGTCGCGGCCTGCCTGGCCTTCTGCTCCTCGGTCATCCGCGGCTCCATCCGCGCGCGTTCGCGGCGCCGCGCCTGCCATCCGGGCTCCAGTTTGCGCGCCCAGTTCGGATCGGTCGGCCAGTCGTCGCGGATATCGATCGAGGAAGGCGTGCGCTGGAAAACGTAGAGTTCCTTGGCCGCCGCGCCCAGTCCGGGAACGGCCTGCACCGCCGTCGCCCCGGTGCCGATGATGCCGACGACTTTGTCTTCCAGTCCCGACAGGTCGGGCTTGGTGTAGGCGTAGTCCCAGCGTGAGGTGTGAAAGGAATGACCCTTGAAGGTTTCGAGGCCTTTGATTTTGGCCAGCTTGGGCTTCGTGAGGATACCGTTGGCGCAGATCACAAAGCGCGCTCTCATGTGATCGCCGCGATCCGTGGCGACGTGCCACATCTGCTCGGCCTCGTCCCAGACCGTGGAGGTGACGGTGGTCTGGAAAGTCGCGAGTTCGTACAGATTGTACTTTTTGGCGATTGCCTGACAGTGCGCGAAGATCTCGGGGCCCCCGGCGTAATGGTCTTTGGGCACGTAGTCCAGTTCGTCGAGGAGGGGCAGGTAGTCATAGGAGACGACGTCGCAGGCCACGCCAGGGTAGCGGTTCCAATACCAGGTACCGCCGACGTCCCCGCCCCGTTCCACGATGCGAATGCTCTCGACGCCGACCTCGCGCAGCCGCGCGGAGGTCAGGAGCGCGGAGAAGCCGCCGCCGATGAACAGGCATTCGACGGTATCATTGATCGGCTCGCGGGGCGTGACCGCCTCGGCGTACGTGTCAACCTCGTACTTCGCCAGCGCGCCGGTTAAATCGTAGGTGTACTGCGAGAGGCCTTGCGGCCGGTATTTCAACCTCAGGTCGCGTTCCTCGGCGAACTTGCGCTTGACGTTGTCGTAGAACTCCTGCGATCGCGTGGGCTTCGCCGTGAGCCCGATGGGCTTATCCAATCTTTCGGCCATGTAATTGTTCTCCGTGCATAGTGGTCATTGCGTTGCTTCAAACCAGCAGTGGTCAATGCCGACAAAACCGGGTCAGACCCGCAGCTTGGCACGAAATTGGCCGGATTTTCCAGTGCGGCAGGGCTGCGGGCGCCAGCCGACCCCGACGTATGCCGCAGGCGAGATGGTCCGTCGATGCTGGTCGCGAGCATGCCGCGTCCTTTACGCGCGTGGTGCGACCGACACGTGACGGTTACCGCGTTCGTAAAACCGCCACGGTTTGAGGGCCCAGGCGCCCGCGTAGGCGACGTTGATCCGGGGTGAGCGTGCGACCTTGGGCTGATAACCGGTCCCCTCGAGAAACAGGGCGTCGTCACGCAGGTCGCTATCACACAAGTCTTGGCCGTATTGCGCGCCGGTGATCGCGAGGGCCTGCGCGAGCTTGCCGGGGCCGTTGGTCAGTGCGCGCGAATTCGCGGTCTTGCCGCGCCGAAGCGCCATCAGCTCGATGCCGCGGACAGGCTCGAGCGCGCGAATCAGGACCGCATGCGGCTCGCCTTCCGCCGCCGCCACGACGTTGATCGCCCAACTGACGCCGTACAGCAGATAGACGTAGGCGAAACCGGGCGGCCCGAACATCGCGGCGGTACGCTTCGTCAGTCCTCGCGCGCTGTGCGCCGCGAGGTCGCGCGGTCCGCGATACGCTTCGGCTTCGACGATCCGCCCGGCCGCTTCGCCCGCGGGCGTCCGATGGACCAGGATCTTCCCGATACATTCGCGCGCGACCGTCAATACCGGGCGGGCGTAAAACTCGCGCGGGAGCCGGCGCGTGCCACGCGTCGCGCAATTGACGCCTTCCTCCGCCGCCATCTAGATTGGGCCAGCCGCCGCCCACCCCGGCGGTTTCCTATGCCGAGTGAGAAAGCCAAAGAGAATAAAGCGCTGGTGGCGACTTGCCGCGCCTGTGAGAAGAGCTTTTCGACCGAAGTGATGGTCGCGCTGCCGGGGGTCGCGGAAGGCCGTCCCCGGCAATTTCCCGTCTGCGTTACCTGTGCGCAAAATGGCTGGCGTCCGCCCGGATTCAGCGGCGTCTACACTTTCCGGCCGCAATAGACTAAGAGCCACGTTTCACCACGCCCGCCGATCTCAATCTCATCATGCGTTAACGCTTTTAAAGTTCAATTCCTTTGGACGGGATAGTAAGGGTCGCTGGACCAGTAAACCGTTGCCCCTTCAACTTGCGCACGAGCCGCGGCAGGAAAGCGACCGCCGCAAGCAGCGCCAGGGCAAGCAGAGCCTTGCGGATTGCGCCCTGCCCGGACGCGGCCTCGCGCCCCGCGTAACCTAGATAGGTATAGGCCAACGCGCCCGGCGCCATACATACAAAGGAGGCGATCACGTACTCGCGGAGCCGAACGCGTGTCAGCCCGAAGGCGTAGTTCACCAGGTTGAACGGAAACAGCGGCACCAGCCGGACGAATGCCACGAAACGCCAGCCTTCCTCCTCTACTCCCCGCATCAGACGACCGAGGCGTTCACCGCTGCGCGCGGCAACCCAGTCGGAGGCGATGTATCGCGCAATCACGAAGGCGAGCGTGGCTCCCAGGGTCGCGCCGATCAGGTTCCACAGGGTACCCGACACCGGGCCGAACAGAGCGCCGCCGGCCACGGTGAGTACCGATCCGGGGACAAACAGCACCGTCGCGGACGCATAGAGTACGACGAACAAGATCGGAGCCCACGGACCAAAGCGTGCTAGTTCCCGTTCCAGCGCGGCGGCCTGAAGAAATTCGCGATGCAGAGCGAGCCATACGATCGCTCCGAGCAGCGCCGCCACCACAACCAAACGTAAGACGAGATTGCGCCAGTTCATACCGCACGCCTCCACGTGATCGCGTAAGCACCCGCAGGCCCGCGGAACGGCTGCAAGAGCATCCGGTCGAGCCACAACTCGCGGGCCGAGCGGAACTGCTCGATACCGATCGTCATGCCCAGATGGCCGGCGGCGGGCTGATCGCCATAGGTGCCGAGCAATCGATCCCACCACGGCAGGTTGAAGCCGAAGTTGCTATTGGTTTCGTTGACCACAATCGAATGATGGATGCGGTGCATGTCGGGCGTGACCACGAACCATCGAAGATAGCGGTCGAGCCGGATCGGGATGCGAACATTCCCGTGATTGAACATCGAGGTCGCGTTGAGCAGGACCTCGAAGACGAGCACCGCCAGCGCGGGGGCTCCCAGCGCCGCCACCACGCCGAACTTGATCAACATCGACAGAACAATCTCGATCGGGTGGAAACGCGCGCCCGTGGTGACATCGAAGTCGAGGTCGGCATGATGCATCCGATGCACCCGCCAAAGCGCGGGCACCGCATGGAACGTCACGTGCTGGAGGTAGATGGCGGCATCGAGCAGCACCACCGACGCAACCACCGCCAAGCAAGCCGGAACGGGCAGGTTGTTGAGCAGGCCCCAGCCCCACCTTTCCCCCGCCAGCGCTAGACCTACAGCCGTGGCGGGGAGCAAGACCCTGACGCATGCGGTATTCAGCGCGACGACGGCAAGGTTGCTGGGCCAGCGCCTGAACCGTGCGAATGACCTCGTCCGGCGTGGGGCCGCCGCCTCCCACAGCGCCATTGCGCCAAGCAAGATGATAAAGACGCCCAGGCGTATGCCGGCTTCGTGCGTCAGTATCGTTGACTCTTGGCCGAACATTCGGGTCTGCCAGTAGAGTATTCCGCAACCGCGTGATCGAGCGTCGGGATGTTCGATTTCTGCTCGGCCGCCCCTGGAGCTACGCCGGCTAACCGAAGAGCTTTTTGGCGGTCGCGGTCAGCTCGGCGCGAAAGTCCGGATGCGCAACGGCGATCAGCTCGTGCGCGCGCTCGCGCTGCGACTTGCCCTTGAGCGTCGCGATGCCGTACTCAGTGACCACATAATGGACGAACGTGCGCGGCAGGGTGCAGATCGTTCCCGGCGCAAGCGCCGGCACGATGCGCGATAGCTGCTGCCCCTTCACCGTCGCGGCCGACGGCAACACGATTATCGACTTGCCGCCCCCCAGCGAACTGCCGATCCCAAAAGCGGTCTGGCCGCCCGTGCCGGTGTACATCTGATGGCCGATCGATTCGCTGCCGACCTGGCCCGTCAGGTCCACCGCCAGGCCGTTGTTGACGGAAATCAGCCCCTCTTCACGCGCGATCAGCCGGATATCGTCGGTGAAATTAAAATCATAGAGCTGGAAACCCGGATGGCCGTCGGCGTACTCGAGCTCGGCCCGCGGCGTGGCGACTGCGAACCCGCTCCCGACCACCAGTCCCGGGAAGAGCTTCTTATGTTTCCCGGTGATCACGCCGTCGCGCACCAGCGGCGCGGTGCCCCACGGAATGATCTCGGTCTGCATCCCGAGTTCATGATGGCTGCGGAGGTGCACCATGAGCATTCCGGAGGTCGAGCCGACACCGACCTGGAGCGTCGCCCGATCGGGGATAAGCTCGCGCGCGACAGTGGCGCAAATCGTGCCCACGACCCGCCGCTCCTCTTCGCTCGCGGGTGGCGGCACCGGTAATCGCGGGGCGTCGGGCGCGCGCTCGACGAACCAGTCGATCGCCGAGATATGCATCGAATTGTCGCCACCGATCCGTACCAGGTCCGGCACAACCTCGGCAATCACCAGCTCGGCACGCTGGGACAACAGCTTCGACATGATTTGGAGGTCGCCGAAGTTGACGTAACCGTACGCGTCGGGCGTCGAGACCGTCATCAGGTAGACGTTGAAATCGTCAAGTCCGGGCGGCAGCACCCCGGCGCGGTAGTAGGAGAGCGGAACGAACTCGCCGCGGTTCGCCGCAAAAACCGCTCGATCAACTGGCGACAGGTAGAACGACTCGAAGCGAAAGCGCTCGCCCAGCCCCGGCAGGTCCCAGCTAAAGAGCGACGCGCTGTTGTTGAGCACGACGTGATCCAGTTCCATCAGCCGGCCGGCCAGTGCCGCACAGATGGTAAAGGGCGTGGCCTGGGCGATCGAGAGCGTGATCCGATCGCCCGACTTGATATGCCCGACGGCCTCGTCGGCCGCGACCAGTTTGCCACCCAATTGTGCGCGCCAATCAGAGGCCGCACCTGTCTTTATCGCCGATGCCATCGTCTTACGCCCTGCCCAATGCTTTGGCGCGACGCTAGCAGATGTCGGGCGAAAGCGGTAACCGGCGACCGGGCGCTTGACTGTGCGGAGGTGAAACGAAATGCTGCTTGGACGCGGAGAGGTTTGAGAGCCCGGTTTAATCAGCGTGACTCGAAATCACGTGTCCCCTTGTGGGACCGGGGGTTCGAATCCCCCCCTCTCCGCCACCCGGCTTTGCCTAAAAAGGGACGCTTGCCCCTTTAATCGGGAAGCTGCCTCAAAAATCTGACGGCGGGCACATTCAGTTCAGGGTAGACATGCGCAACCGATTCATCATGCTCTCGATGTCAAGCTGCTCGTCTTCGCTAAAATCCTTCTTGAGCGTAGCTCTCATCAGCGCGCACAGTTGCATAACCTTGCTGT
>Ga0074045_10004010_pt1 | contig 13124 bp, 9 predicted proteins | sample BogForMeECP23OM2_FD_94442 | JGI IMG/M metagenome (GOLD analysis project Ga0074045, IMG submission 94442) | Bog forest soil microbial communities from Calvert Island, British Columbia, Canada - Bog Forest MetaG ECP23OM2 | ecosystem: Environmental > Terrestrial > Soil > Wetlands ... | reverse complement strand
TTCTTGCCGAAAGGCAGCATCAACGGAAGCCGTTTGCCGTCGGCGCGCATGCGGGCGGCGCGCTTGCTCTTGCCCAGCGGCGTGCCGCGCAGCGCTCCTACCATGTAGTTCTGCATGGTTGCGCCAGTGAAGATGTGCGGACGCAGAATGTAAGTGCGGCAGTCGCCCAGACTCTCGGCGCGATAGCGGACCACCTCATCGCTCTCGCGCTTGTGAATGGCGTAAGGCAAAGTATGCGCGCGCAGCGGAGATTCCTCCTTGACCGGTCCCGGCGTTTCCGGCCCATAAGCCGACACGCTGCTGGGAAAGATGAACTGCCCGATGTGTCCGCCAGTACGATTGACCACGCTCACCGCTTCCATGACGCGAGCGGTTCCGGCCACGTTGATTTGCCACATGCGCTCGACGTCGAGAATACCGCTGCGCAGAGGATCAAGGAGAAAAGCGAGATGGACGACGGAGCGCGCGCCGCTCTCGCGCAGCAACTCGATGAGTTGCCAACAGGACGCTTCGCGGCCCAGGTCTATCTGCTCGAATCGCGCTATTGGAAGGGAACTCTCGGGCGGGCGCATGTCAACGCCCACCACGCGAAAGTCAGCCAGTAACGGAAGCAGTCTGGTTCCCAGGTTTCCGCCTATACCTGTAACCAAGACCGTCCGTTCCGGCAGCATAACTACTGAGGAGGCGTCGGCGGGTTTTGCGGCGGCGCGTTCCCGGGGTTCGGCGGAGGCGGAGCAACTGCGCCCGGCGGCGGAGCACCAGGGTTTGCCGGCGGCGGAGCTCCCGCTCCTGGCGGCATTCCCCTTCGTGGGTTTATGATCCGCGGCTGCACCGGACCAGGCGGTTTTTCCGGACCGAAATAGGCATCGTTCAGAACTGGCGTCACCGAGCTCTGGATCTGCTGGATCTTGTCTGCGACCAACTGCCGCTGCAAAGTGCTCGTGATAGTAGCCTTGGCTTCGCTGAGAGGGACCGTCCGCACCGAGACAACCTTGTAGATATAGAAGGATGCAGGATCGGAAAACGGTTGCGAGACCTCGCCCGGCTTCATCTCGAAGACCGCCTCATGCGCCTCGGGAAGCGTACCGGGACGCCGCGGGCCGATATTGACGTTGGCCGGAGGAGTTTTGACGCCGGCTTGCTCCGCAGCTTCCTTTTCCAGCTTCTCCGGGTCTTCGCCCGCAACCCAACGCGCCCTGATCTTGTCAATGTAAGCCTTTTCGTCAGCCTCGGATGGCTTGGGCTTCTCGGTACTACCCTGGTTGCGCGGAAGGATGATGCGCTGCAACGTCACTTCCACGTATTTCTTGCTATTTTGCTTGTAGTAATCCTCAATCTGCTGGTCCGTTGGATGAGAGTACTCTTCGGTTATGCGTCGGTTGAGCGCCTCGGTCAGGATCTGGTTCTTGGCGAACTGCATGATCTGTTGCACCTGGGGATCGTTTTCCATGCCCATGGCGCGAGCGGTGTCGGCAAAGGTCAGCAGCTTGGCATACTGGGTCGCAAAGCTGCGCATGACGTCGGGCGACATGGGCGGACGGTCCGGCGGCGAGAGTGCTTTGATGAGCTTTTCAAACTGTTCGCGCGTCAAACTGCTCACGCATCCCGGCGGCGGGGTGGGCTGGCAGGCGCCCTTAAGCGTGAGAACTGGTTCCGTCATCGGGACCACGCTGGTGCTGGGCGGCGTGGCAGGCGGTGGTGGCGCGGGAGGTGCTGGCGCTGCGGCAGGGGCCGGAGCTGTGGCTGGATTTTGACCGCCGGCATTTGCGGCTGGCGGCGACGTCGGCTGCTGCTTCGCAGCCGCATCCTGGGCGTAGCTGACGCAGCTAAGGACACACGAAAACGCAAGCGCCATCAAGGTAGAACGTGACATGAAGTGGTATTCCTCCGGAATAGTACCGCCCGAGGCGGAGCAGGGAACTGCAAGAAAAATCGTAACACATCGCGGGCTGACAATCTGCTTTGCGCCTCAGGCGGGAGGTTGTCGGATTCAAAGGGGAACGTGATAATCGAGGATATGACGGACTCCGTCAGCGTTGCCAGTATGCGGCTGGAGAAGAAGGCCGTTGCCCTGAACTCCATCTATGCCGCGGTGGCGATCACGCTGATGAAAGTGGTTGTCGGCATCACAACCGGCAGTCTGGGTATTCTCTCCGAGGCGGCGCACTCCGGACTGGATCTTGTCGCCGCAGCCATTACCTATTTCTCGGTGCGCGTTTCCGATAAACCGGCCGATGCCGACCATCAATACGGCCATGGGAAGTTCGAGAGCTTTTCCGCGTTCATCGAAACCGGCCTGCTGCTGCTGACGTGCCTCTGGATTGTTTACGAAGCCATCAAGCGACTGTTCTTCCATTCGGTCGAGATCGAGCCGAGCGCCTGGGCGTTCGCGGTCATGGGGACCTCGATTGCGGTGGACTTCTGGCGTTCGCGGCGGCTGAAACGCATTGCCGATAAGTACGACAGCCAGGCCCTGCACGCCGACGCACTGCATTTCAGCACCGACATCTGGTCCAGTGCGGTCGTCATTCTGGGATTAGCACTGGTGCTCGCGGGGCGCCAGTATTCGCAGCCATGGCTGAACAAGGCGGATCCTATCGCAGCGCTGGTCGTGGCCTGCATCGTGGTCTACGTCAGTTGGCGACTGGCGCGGCAGACGATTGACGCCTTGCTCGACGCGGCCCCTGCGGGCGTGCGGAACCGCATCATCCAGGAGGTGTACCGGGTGAATGGGGTGCTGGAAGTGGATCGCGTGCGCATCCGCAAGGCCGGCAGCCGCTATTTCGCCGACGTGTCCGTCGCCATGTCGCGCAACGTTACCTTTCAGAAATCGGAGCAGGTGTCCCACCAAGTGGCGGCAGGCATTCGCGCCGCGCTGCCGGATGCCGATGTCGTGGTTAACGCCGTGTCGCGCGCTGGCGTCCAGGAGAGCCTGTTTGACAAGATTCGCGCGGTCGCCACCCGCAACAACCTCAACGTGCATGACATCAGCGTGCAGGATATCGGCGGGCGTCTGCACGTCGAACAGCATGTCGAACTGGATGAGCGGCTCAGCCTGAAGGAAGCCCATGATCGCGTGACGCATCTGGAGGGCGAGATGAAGCAGGAAATCCGCGAAATATCAAGCATCCTGACCCACATTGAGAGCGAACCCGCCACGATTGAAACTAGCGATGGCCCGGTGCGCGCTCCGGGATTCGAGCAGCGGCTTCAGTCAGTGACCGCGGGCTTTCCTGAAGTCGTGGACATGCACGATCTCATGTTCAAGCGAGTCGGCGGGCGGCTCTATCTCTCGTTGCACTGCACCATGCAGGACGACTTGCCGCTGGCGCGGGTGCATGACGTCCAGACCGCGCTGGAGGGACGATTTCGCCAAGAAGTTCCCGAGCTATTTCGCGTGCTCATCCATCCCGAGCCGCAGACCGATAATCGGCGATAGAGCGGTGCTGCATTTTCAACAATCGCGTTGCCGAATTGAAAGCTCCTACCCCCTCCCCCCTTCTGTGTCAGAGGATCACGAACTTGCGCAGGTTGCTTCCTGCAAGTTAATGGTTCGCAAGTACTGACTGCACAAATTGTGATTCGCACAGTGTGATAAGCATGATAATCATGATAAGCAAGCGAATCATGCTTATCAGGTCTGTGGCTGACGATTGATGGCCGACCGCTAAATGTTTCAAAGAGCTATCCACGGCCTGCGCACTGGGCGCGGCGCCTGTGAGAGACACGAATACCACTGCGCCCCTACCCAAAGCCTAACGCCAAACGACGCTTTGTCAAGATTACGAAGGTACAGGTTTGGTAACTGTACTTTCGTAACATTTTGGGGGTGGGGTAACCTGCCGGAACTCAAGCCTTTCGCCGAGCAGCGCCTCCGGATTGCCAAGTAATTTTTCCCCAAAACGAGCAATTTTTGGTAGTGTCCTAATTTGCCCACTTAAGTGCGCCATGCGTCGAGTAGCACAAGCAAAAGGGCGACGAAAGTTACCCAAACGGCAATCCGCGCAAGTACGAATAAAGAAAGCCTTGCAGCGGCTCTTACGATTTCTCTCGCTGTTGACCAAACCGATTCGGCGCCTGCCGTGGTGGGCGGATGTTTTAACCGTGGTAGCGTTTGGCATTTTTCTATATCAGGCGCGAGTTTCCTTGGTGCCCGTAGTCGAGCCTGACACCGCAATTTCGTCGGCATGGCTTGACCTCCCCATAACGGTAGGAAATCCCGGCAATTTCTTTGATTTCAAGGACACTCAGTTCTTCTGCGACATGACAGAACAGCAATTCGATAGCACCGGCGAAACCAAGAAATTTCTTAGCTACAATTACTACAAAGCGGAGGGGTTGGTTGAGTGGCCCATCCGACAACCACCGCTCACGATTCCACCGGGGAATACGGCCAGCTTTCCCTGCAATTTAGCTGCGAACACCGCCCTGAAGTTCAACGGTGTACCACTGCCACTGAAACTTATCCGCCTGAGCATTAAGACTCAGTACAGCGTTGATTTCGGCCTGTTCCGATGGCATCGGCAGGCCAAATCTCAGACGTTCACTTGGCAGCAGGTTTCCGGGGGATGGCAGTGGCTTCCGGGAGAGACGCTGCCGGGGCCAAATTAGGACACCACCCAATCTTTGGCTTGACACGTCCCCCCCGGGGCTGCTGGGCATAGGCTACGGCCTGCGCCGGAGACCGCTAGCCTAGAGCATTCGGTTTTTGAGCGGTGGAATGAAATGTGCCGTCCCTAACTGGACTCGTTTGCTCTGGTTATCTACGACCCCAATCTCACGCCGCTAATCTCCGGCGGTGTCGCTATTCCTGTAATTATTGCTTTAGTTCTAGGTGGAATAAGTTCGATTGCCTACGGAGAGTTTCTGGAAGTGATTATGCAGATCGCGCAGAATACTCGCAAAGAAGGAGTCAGCAAATGAGTAAGAAGTCAAGAACGCCCGACAAACCGAAGGCCAAGACCGGGCCGAAGCCGGATGTCCTCAAGATCAAGGACAACTGGCGGGACGCGGTAAAGCGGTCATTGCAGAAGAAACCAGCGGAGGGCTGGCCGAAGTAGGAAAGCCCGCCGAAGCGAATTATGCTAACGGCGGGCTGTGGTTTTATCGTGGCTTTCGGAGTAGCTTGTTGAGTTGATTCGCGAGAACTATCATCTGCAACGCAATGGCTACGATGTTTAGAAATCGTCTCAGTCTCATGCGGAATCATCCTTTCTGAACAGACTTCAAGCGTCTGTTCCCCCCCTTCCGCATGAAACGGAAAGATCAATCCTACGCTGGAGCGGCCTTCGCGTAAAGTACATACCTCCGCCTCGAACCGTTATACTTCTGCAACGCGAAGAAAGCGCGGGCATCGAACACTCATGGTTTCGCGGACGCAACCTTTGAGCGAGCAAGACCTGCGCGACCTCGGCTTCGGCTCGGTCGTCTCCCGCGAGAGCCAGCAGCGCCTGCTGAACCGTGATGGCAGCTTCAACGTCGAACGTCGCGGGCTTGGCTTCTTGTCTTCGTTCAGCCTCTATCATGTTCTGCTTACCATTTCCTGGTCGCGTTTCTTCCTTATTTTCGTGGGCTGGTATTTTGTTGCGAACGCGCTGTTCGCAGGCGCTTACTTGGCTTGCGGTCCCGGCGCGCTGGAGGGCAGCAAGCTCGGCCTGGGAAACCATGAGTTCCTGCGCGCCTTCTTCTTTAGCGTGGAGACGCTCTCCACTATCGGCTACGGGAACGTCGCCCCCATAGGTGTGGCCGCCAACATGGTGGTCACATTCGAGGCGCTGGCCGGGTTGATGGGTTTCGCCATCGTGACTGGACTGTTGTTTGCGCGCTTCTCCCGTCCCACGGCAAAGATCCTGTTCAGCCGCCATGCCGTGGTCGCGCCGTATCGCGACATCAAAGCGCTGGAGTTCCGCGTGGCCAACGCGCGCGCTAATGAGTTGATCGAAGTATCTGCCAAAGTGATGTTCAGCCGGTTCGAGGACGTCGATGGCGCGCGCACGCGCCGTTACTATCCGCTGGCGCTGGAGCGCGACAATGTTGTGTTTCTTCCGCTGACCTGGACGGTCGTGCATCCCATCGATGAGTCCAGCCCGTTGCAGGGAGAGACTACGGAGTCGCTACGGAACTCGCAAGCCGAGGTCCTGGTGCTACTCAAGGCCTTCGATGAGATATTCTCCACCACCGTTCAGACGCGCTCCTCCTATACCCCGGATGAAGTCATCTGGGGCGCCCGCTTTGCTAATGCCTTCATGGGGGGCGCGGCGGAGAAGTTTGCCGCCAGCACCAGGAAGGGCAAGAAGGTCGCTGTTGACATGAAGCTGTTCGACAAAATCGAGCAAGCGGTTGAGTTATTGAATCGTTGAATATGGCACGCGAGGCGCGCACAGTGTGTTCGGGTATCCTTATAGCTTCAAGTTTCGAGTTTGCCGTTTCAGGGATTGCGCTGGGTGCGGGTTCCATTCGAAACTAGAAATCTGAAAACTCGAAACTATGGAGGAACTATGGCAGAAGCAATTCTTGGCGGCATAAAGCGTGCCTCCGGTTGGTCCATCGCGCTCGGCGTGTTGATGATTATCCTGGGGATTATCGCCATGCTGGCTCCGTGGGAGTTCGGCATCGTCATCGCGCTCATCATCGGATGGTCGGCCATCTTCAACGGCGTAGCGCAGATTATCTACGGCATCCGCACGCACAGTGGCGGCCGCACGGTGCTCGAGGTAATTCTCGGGCTCATCTACATCGTCGCCGGCATCTATCTGCTTGTCCATCCTGTCGGTGGCCTGCTGGTCCTTACCTTGTTCCTTGCCTGTTTCCTGCTGGTTTACGGGGTTTTCGCGTTGGTGCTGGCGTTTCAAATGCGCCCTCTCCCTGGCTGGGGATGGGTGCTGTTTGATGCCATCATTACCATCCTGCTCGGCATCTTGATTTGGGCCCATTGGCCGCTGAACTCCGAGTGGGTTGTAGGGACGCTTTTCGGCATCAGCATCCTTGTGTCGGGTGTGACGCGGCTGATGATATCGCTGGCGGTCCGGCGGATGGCGACAGCGTAGGGTTTGGCCGTTGCTGGTGAGCGAATGGCCAGGATAATGCTGCAGAGTTCGCCAGTTAGTGCAACGGCGGGTGCTTGCTGCGCGAGTCGGTGTGTGCCTGGACGTCTCGCGGCAGTTGCTACTCCTGCGGCTGTTGTTCAGCGCACCCGAAACCAAAATGGAGCGATCCACCTCGCGATCCGTTATGGGAACCGACGCACAAACTTGTAACGAAATTCCTAGCCAGCCGAAGGGCGCAGGGGAACAATTGGAACTGGTAGGCATTCTCCCACTGCGTTGACCATTTGGGCTGGTCTTTCAGGCGGTCCTTCCGAGACGGAAGATTCGCCAGCGAGTACAGGCCCTCCATAAGAGCTTTTTCCCCTTGACAGCAGGCCGCCTTGCGAGGAGCGGAGTGGCGCCTTACGCGCCGCAAGCAGCCGAGGCAGGATTCCAGAACCTACGGAATCGTTGCCGCTGCGCGGAGTAGGCAATTTCGCACCTTGCCTGGGTCAGCGCTTTGCGGAGGAATGCCGTGCAAATGACGCGACGAGTTTATTGGTTGGTACTTGTATTCATCTTTCTAGTCACCTCACTCCATGTTGAGTCACAAACGCCCCTACAGTTCGTTGCGACTACTCCGTGCCGGTTGGTGGACACCCGGAACCCGAACGGCGAGTTTGGCGGTCCCTCGATTCAAGGCCAAACCTTTCGCAGTTTCGCCATTCCCGACAATAAGGCCTGTAACATTCCGTCCGCGGCGGCGGCTTATTCCCTGAATCTCACCGTGGTTCCCCCGGGGCCTTTGGGCTACGTGACCATCTGGCCTACGGGCGAAGATCAGCCGGTGGTATCCACTGAGAACTCTTTGGATGGGCGGGTGAAGGCGAACGCCGCCATCGTGCCCGCTGGAAATCAGGGCGCGGTGAGCATATTCGCCAGCAACACGACCGATGTGGTGCTGGATATCGACGGCTACTTCGCGCCCGTAAGCGCGTCCACGCTGGCCTTCTATCCGCTGACGCCCTGCCGTGTGGCGGACACCCGTTATCCCAACGATCAGGGACTGGGGGCGCCATACTTGACGGGCCAGGTGGCGCGCGATCTCCCCATCCTGAACAGCAACTGCGGGATTCCCAACACCGCGCAGGCGTACTCCTTCAACTTTACCGCGGTGCCGCATGAGTCGCTCGGCTATCTGACGGTATGGCCGGCAGGGCAGCAACAACCTGTGGCCTCGACGCTAAACGCATTAACCGCCACCGTCACAGCCAATGCGGCGATCGTTCCGGCGGGCCCAGACGGCGACATCGAGGTGTTCGCCAGCAACGACTCGGACCTGGTGATCGATGTCAACGGCTATTTTGCTCCCCCGGGACAGGGTGGTCTGTCACTGTATGCGGTAGTGCCTTGCCGTGTACTCGACACACGCAACGGGAACGGCCAGTTTGTGGGGAGGATGATAGTGGACGCCGCGGACAGCGTGTGCGAGCCGTCGAACCAGGCGTAGGCTTACGTCTTCAACGCGACCGTGGTTCCTCCGGCTCCGCTGGGCTATCTGACCTTGTGGCCGGACGGCGGTACGCAGCCCGTGGCCTCGACGCTCAACGCGGTTGATGGGGCAGTTACTTCGAACATGGCGATCGTGCCCACGACGAATGGCAAGATAGACGCCTTCGTCTCCAATCTGACGCAACTGGTGATGGACATCTCCGCCTACTTTGCGCCGATTCCCCCTCTCGGCATTACTACAATCTCATTGCCTTCGGGAACGTTGAACTATAACTACAACACGACCCTGGGGGCGACGGGCGGCATCACTCCCTATGCATGGAGCGTAACTTCAGGCGGCTTGCCTCCAGGCTTGAATCTGGATTCCAACAGCGGTGTAATCTCCGGCACGCCCACGGTGTTGGGAGACTATCCGTTCACCGTGCAGGTCGCCGACTCCCAATCGCCGCCCACAACTGCCACTGCGCCGCTCAGCATCAGCGTCAGCGCAACCATCACCCAGTTAACCATTGTTACGACCTCCCTGCCCTCGGGCACCCAGAACACAACCTACGGTGCGATGCTGGCGGCGACCGGTGGAATCACTCCCTACGCTTGGAGCATCACCGCCGGCAGCTTGCCCACGGGCTTGAACTTGAACAGCAGCACCGGCGCCATTACCGGTACGCCCACCGGTGCTGGGATCGCGAACTTTACGGTGCAAGTGGCTGATTCAGAATCGCCGCCAGCGACCGCCAGCGCGCAACTCAGCATCACTATCCAGCCAGCCGTACCTTTGAGCATCACGACCACCTCACTGCCAACCGGTGCCGGGGGTACGCCCTACAACGCAAGCGTTACGGCCATCGGTGGAGTCACTCCGTACTCCTGGAACATTACCGCGGGCAGCCTGCCGACTGGTTTGAAGTTGAACAGTAACACAGGCGCCATCACGGGCACGCCAACAGTGGTGGGAACTGCGAATTTCACCGTGCAGGTCGCCGACTCGGAATCACCCCCCGTGATGGCTACGGCGCAACTGAGCATCACCATCAATTCCGGAGGAGGCGGAGATCCGGGAGTTCTCAAGGGGAACTACGCGTTCTTCCTGAACGGCTTCAACTTCGAGTTGGGCCAGTGGACCCTCGCGGGGAGCTTCATCTCCGATGGCAAGGGGAACATCACTAGCGGCGTCCTGGATGGCAACTCGGTCGCCGGGCAGCCGTTCAATACAAGCATTACCGGCACCTACTCCATCGCGTCCAGTGGCTTGAGTACATTCACGATACAGAGTGAATCGTATGGACCGGTCACATTCGCATTCGTTCTTTCTTCCTCTGGCAATGGGAGAATCATCGAGTACGACGACACGACAGGCCAGGGCAACCGAGGCTCCGGCGTGCTGCGCAAGCAGGATCCCAGCGCATTTTCACTCACCAAACTGAACGGCGGCTGGGTGTTTGGCATGACGGGAGCCGACAATAACGGACTGCGCATGGTTAACGCGGGCGCTTTCACGCTGGCCTCCGGGAACATCACGAATGGAGTATGCGATATCAACGACGGCGGAAGCTATTTCACCTGCAGCTTCGCTGGCAGCGTGTCCGGCGTCGATGCGCAGACAGGCCGCAGCGAAAGCACGACTCAAAGCAACAATGGCGCCAGCCATCAGGCAATCTACGTGGTCTCGGCTGGCGAGTTGGTGATGGAGCAAATTGACTCGGTTCCCAGCACCCAGACCCCACTGCTGGTGGGCTCGGTGCTGCGGCAAAGTTGGCCTTTCAGCAATGCCACCTTGAACGGCGTGTCTGTGCTCTATTACCAGGACATCCACGCTGGGGATGGGGCTGATCAATCCGGCGCCATGATTATCAGCTTCAACGGAGACGGCAACTTCAACGTTGTAGCCATGGACGAAGACCTGGCTGGCACGATTACGCAGGACCAACCATGGCAGGGCAGCTATTCTGTGCAATCCAATGGAGGTGTGGACCTCGGCACCGGAAATCCCGCGGGCTTCCTGGTAAGCCAGAACAAGGGTTTCTTTGTAGGCAGAGGTAAAAGCTCCATCTTCGTAACTATGGAACCGCAAACCGGCGGGGCGTTCTCGAACGCATCGATCGCTGGGACCTATGCCGCAGGGTCGCTGCCTCCGCTGGACTACGCAAATGCAGAAAACGACGTATATGTGGGATCGGCCGACGGTCTCGGCACCCTCACTCTCAGTGGGGATTCCAGCCGGTCCTCAGGGCTCGATCAGTGGTTTGACACACTCGTTAGCTACTCGATCGCTTCCAATGGCAGGGGTACCGGCGAGGCGCAAGGCGACCAGGCTCCAGCCGTTATTTATGTCATCTCACCCACCAAATTCGTCGTCTTGATGCCAAAGACCGACGCGGGAGTGGGTGTCTTCGAGCACTGAGCTCTTGTAGGTCAATAGTCTGAAAATCTTGGCCGGCGTCTTTGGGGCGCCGGCCGTTTTTCATGAGTTAACTGGTTCGCTAGATGACCACGGTCTCGTGGTACTCGCCATACACATGGCGCATGGCGTCGGAGATTTCGCCGACAGTGGCATCGGCTTCGACGGCCTCGACTATCGCGGGCATAAGGTTGGCAGTGCCGCGCGCGTTATCCTCAACTTTCTTCAACGTGGCTTGCCATTTCGCCGGGTCGCGCTTGGAGCGCAGCGCGCGCAGACGCTCGACCTGCTTGCGCTCCAGCGACTCGTCAATGCGCTGCAGCGGTATCGGCTTCTCGTCCTCCAGTTCGAAGGCGTTCACGCCGACAACGATGGCCTCGTGGCGATCGACGGCCTGCTGATATTCGTACGCGGCGTTCTGGATCTCCTGCTGGATGAATCCCCGTTCGATGGCCTTCAGCGTGCCACCCATGGCATCAATTTTTTCCAGATAGCCACGCGCTCCTGCTTCGATCTGATTGGTCAGAGACTCGATGTAATACGAACCTGCCAGCGGATCAACGGTCTGCGCCGCGCCGGATTCATAGGCGATGATCTGCTGTGTACGAAGAGCGATACGCGCCGACTGCTCGGTCGGGAGCGCCAGCGCTTCGTCGAACGAGTTGGTGTGCAGCGATTGCGTTCCTCCCAGCACCGCGGCCATCGCCTGCAGGGCAGTGCGGACAATGTTGTTCTCCGGCTGCTGCGCGGTGAGGGTCGAGCCTGCGGTTTGCGTGTGAAAGCGCAGCATCCACGACTTGGCATTCTTCGCCCTGAAGTGATCGCGCATGATGCGAGCCCACATCCGGCGCGCCGCCCGGAACTTCGCGACCTCTTCCAGGAAATTGCTGTGCGCGTTGAAGAAGAACGACAACCGTGGCGCGAACGTGTCCACGTCGAGGCCGGCGTCAATCGCGGCCTGCACGTAAGTTATTCCGTTGGCCAGGGTGAACGCGACTTCCTGCATGGCGGTACATCCCGCCTCGCGCATGTGGTAGCCGGAGATGGAGATCGTGTTCCACTCGGGCACGTTCTCGTTGGCGTAGGAAAAGATGTCGGTGATGATGCGCATCGCCTGCGCCGGCGGATAGATGTACGTCCCGCGGGCGATGTATTCCTTCAGTACATCGTTCTGTACCGTGCCGGAGAGCCTGCGCACGTCACGCCCGGTGCGGCGCGCGGTCACTATGTAAAGCGCCAGCAGAATCGAAGCGGTCGCGTTAATGGTCATCGAGGTGGAGATTTTCTCCAGGTTGATGCCATCGAACAGGCGCATCATGTCCTCGATGGAATCAATGGCGACGCCGACCTTGCCGACCTCGCCCATGGCGAGCGGGCTGTCGGAGTCCATGCCGATCTGCGTCGGCAGGTCAAACGCCACGCTCAATCCGGTCGTACCCTGGCTCAGGAGGTATTTGTAGCGCCGGTTGGACTCTTCGGCGTCGCCCATACCGGCGTACTGCCGCATGGTCCAGAGCCGGCCGCGATACATGGTGGCTTGCACGCCGCGGGTGTAGGGAAACTGTCCGGGATAGTTGAGATCGCGGTCGTAGTCCCAGCCTTCCAGGTCGGCCGGCGTGTAAAGAGGATGAACGCTGATGTGCGAGGAAGTTTCCTGTTCGTCGGCCAGCTTGGTGGCGGTACCTTTTGGCTTGGTCTCGGGCATGGTCGGCCTCAGTAATAGAGATGATTCAACTATCAACGGTTCACTGGGAAGCTGCTATGACATGCGTCACAATGAGAGCAGTTTCCAGTTTCGGAGCTTAGGGGAAACTCGAAATTTGCAACTCGAAATCTGAAACTATCCTTGCCTCGATCTCCAGAACGAACTCACACCGAAGTACGCGAAGATCACCGCAAACGCGGCAGCCAATACGATCTTCCCCGCTCCGGACATGCCGGCCTGATATCGGTGGTACTGCCGCACGGCCGCACCGGCGCCAACCACCGCAAGAACCAAAAAGAGCAGCCCTGTTACTTCCAGCCAGAGTACCTGCAGCACGTGTCGAACACTGCGGAACGTGACTGTACCGGCTTTGTAGAAAGCCCGTATCCAGCGGTTCTCGCCGCTCTTCCGTCCCGCGACACGAAGAAGTGCCCGGCCCTGAGTACCGAAATGGCGGGGAGACACGGTCGACCTCGTCTGCATT
>Ga0074045_10004009_pt1 | contig 13127 bp, 10 predicted proteins | sample BogForMeECP23OM2_FD_94442 | JGI IMG/M metagenome (GOLD analysis project Ga0074045, IMG submission 94442) | Bog forest soil microbial communities from Calvert Island, British Columbia, Canada - Bog Forest MetaG ECP23OM2 | ecosystem: Environmental > Terrestrial > Soil > Wetlands ... | reverse complement strand
GCCGATATGCAGCCGCCGACCTACTACATGCTGGTTAAGATATTCGACTACTTGCCGATACGCCCTGAAGTCGCCGCGAGATTGCCATCTGCGCTGGCGATGGTGGCGGGCATGCTGATCACGTTCGATTGCGCTCGCCGCCTGTCCGATGGTGTGCATGGACTGATTGCATTTTCTGTGCTTTCCTGCTCTGCATTGTGCTATTACGGCTATGAAGCCAGGCCCTATGCCCTCTACTTTATGTTCGCGTCCTTAGCCCTTTGGCTTTGGCTTCACGGAAGCCTCGCCAGTAGAGTTTCGGCGGTCCTGTTTGGAGTTGTTATATTTTTTGCCGTCACGGTTCAGTACTACGCAGTTCTCTGTCTGGTGCCCTACGCGGTTTTGGAGATTTCCCAATGGAGGCCATGGCGCGCTCCCAGTGGCAAACTGATTGCCGGATGTTTGGGAGTCTTGTGCGCGGCCGCACTCTTCTCGAGACAGATCCTGGCAATGCGGGAGTTTTCTCGTTATTTCTGGGCCCGGCCTACACTCTCTTCGCTGGCTGCCGCTTTCAGTGATTTCTTCCCGTATGGATTGTTTCCGCTTGCCGGAATCATGATCTGGGTTGCGCTCGTGGGCCCAAGAGAAAAAGGCGCTATGGCATCCGCGATGCAACCATACGAGCAGCTCGGCTGGTTTTTCGGCCTCATACCGGTGGCTGGTTTTATACTGGCCACCCTCGGTACGGGCGCCTTCTACTACCGCTACTTCATCGCCTTACTGCCTGGGATCGCCGTCGCGTTTTCTTGTCTGTTATGGCGGCAGTTCGGGAGCGCACCACGGATATCGATCGCAGCTCTTATGCTTTTCGCCGCTCTTGGTCTCGGCATACAATTCGCACTGGTACGGTACCCGGACCTCGTTCGCCCTCCATCCCCGGCCAAGTCCGAGCCAGACAGGGTCAAAGCAATGCTCCTGCTGGAAGACAAGATACAGACCGGTGCCAAGCATTTCATTGTTCTGCAAGCGAATGACTTGCTCGGCGTGGAAGCTCGCTATTACTCAAAGCATCCAGAGAGGTATGTCTTTCTGGTCGCACCTCATTGGCACGACGGAACCACCCGTGGCCTGATCACTTTGGGACAGTATTCTCCTATGCGCTTCTGGACTATGGACGACCTTAAAACCCATGTCAGGGAGACGGTTCTGGTTGAGCCAGCGCGAGCGACGGTAGCTGCCCTCGAGCGGGCCGGATATAAAGTCACTGTCCGTATCGATGGCGGCCTGGAGGTTGTAAGCGTCGAATGACTGCGACTCCTTTAATTGAGTCTCGATATGCGGGGGGCGATGGCGCGATGTCCGCACTGGCAATGGCGTTGTTTGTCCTGTCCGTTGGGTACGCTATCGATCTAGACAATGGGTATTACAGTCCGCGAGCGCTGCTTTGGCTGACTATCAGCTTGGCGTTTTGCGCGGCGGCGATTGTGCTCCCGGCTTTTCGAAAGGTGGAGTGGTTCTCTCGTCGCAGTCTGGCGCTGGTGCTGGCTGTTGGGATTGCGATCCAGACTGCGCTGCTTATGGCGCGGAGCGACTTCGACCCGCTAAAAAGTGCGGGATTCGCGATAATTTCGGCTCTGGGGTTGCTGCAGTTTTTCTATCTGCGCCGGCGTAGGATTCCGGTGATCGTAATCATGACAGCAACGTTCTTGTATGCGGGTGGGGTCGCGCTCAATAGGTGGGCGGAGCCGGATATAGACGTGTACACCTTCCAGCAGAGCGCATCTGTAGCCTTGATGCGTGGAAGTAATCCGTATGAAGTGCGCACTCCTACCAGATATCCACATTCTCGGTTTTATGGTCCGGGCCTTGTGGATCAAAACGGGTACCTCACTTTCGGGTTTCCTTATCCGCCCCTAAGTCTGCTGATGGTTCTGCCAGGTTTTCTTGTGCGGGGTGACATTAGGTACGCACAGTTAGTTGCGGTGGCGGTGTCGGTGGTGCTCATGGCGCTGGCAAGGCCGGGGCGGGCCGGGCGGATTGGGGCGCTGGCGGGAGTGCTGTTTCTAACGACGCCTTGCGTGTTTCTCGTTTTGACGATGGCTTGGACGGAGCCGCTCCTAGTGCTGAACTTTTCGCTAGTGATGTTCTGCGCTTGTCGATGGCGGAAGGGGTTGCCTTGGGCACTGGGGCTTTTCTTTGCGACCAAGCAGTACACGGTTTTGGCGTTGCCACTCCTGCCGTTGCTTGTGCACGGACCAGGATGGCGGAAGGAGTTGCGGGGCATTGTGGTCAAGGCAGGGATTCTTGTCGCGGTGATCAATCTGCCTTTCTTGCTCTGGAATGTGCGCGAATTCACGCGGGGGGTGGTGTTGCTTCAGTTCGTGCAGCCGTTTCGGACCGATGCGTTGAGCTATCTGGTGTGGCTTTACTCCAGGACGGGAGGGGTAAAGCCGCCGATTTGGATTCCCTTGCTGGTTGTCATTCCTGTGACCGCGCTGGCGCTCTGGCGGGGTACGCGTTCGCCGGCGGGTTTCGCTGCGGCACTGACCCTGGTGAATGTGTTGTTCTTCGCGTTCAACAAGCAGGCTTTTTGCAATTACTACTATTTCGTGATTGCGACAGCATGTTGGTCCGTAGCGGCCGCAAAACTGCCATTATCGTCTCTTATACGGAGACAATCTTCCCGGCTTCAAGGCATGCAAGCTGCTCTGCTGGACTTGGCCGCTTCGACTCGGAATGACCAGTGAAGTTTCTGGTGGCCTTACTTCCAGAGTCGTATCAATCAGCGACCATTGCCCTTTCAGGACGCTTCAATTGGCGGGTTGCGGGGAGATTGGTACCTCATTGCGCACATAGACGCTGTAGGCTTTGTTCTCAAATGTCAGATGATATTGGTTGTGCAATGTGCTCTGCGAGTACTCCCATGCGCGATTTAGCCGAGAGGAGCGCCAGGGAGGTTTATAATACTCGCCCACAACGAACACGTCGGGGGCCTTGCCGGAGAAAAAGCCCAGGTACCGGTCATCGACGAGCGGTGGACCGAAGCCCAACGCAAAACCTAATTCAGATCCGCCCATGACGAGGCCGCCTGGAGGGAGAGAATTTCGAATGGCCGCAACGGCGGGGTTGTACAAATTATGGTATTCATTCTTGTAGATTTTGTATCCGACCCCGCCGATAGTTGCGCCGATGGAAATTGCAATCAGGCAGCATGCTAAGAGTCGGCTTCGCCCACCTTCTTGCCACCGGGCATAAGCCCAGACCGCGCCACACGCCGTTAAAACGGGCACAGAGAGCACTAGATAGTTACCAAACTTCTGGTTGTCAATAACTGCAACACCCACGTAGGCGATACACGCCAAAAGCAGCAGGCGCTTTCCCAGAGGTTGCGATCGTAGATCGCGGTCGGCAAGCAAGCCTATCACCCCGCCAACCGGCAAAATCAGAGACGCGATTTTTAGCTTATTGATACCGGTATATCCCACGTAGTAATAGCGAATGTATCGTTGGCTCGCATCATTGAAGATATTGCGCAGAATTGCTCCCAAGCCGGTTCCTCGATATTGCGAAGCCGCCCTGCTCTGCACTAGGAACAAGTCAGGCGCTTGATGGATATAGTAAAGGCAGCAGGCCACTCCAAGCATGTAAGGTAGGCTGGCGGCCACAAGCGCGCCCCATCTGATCCGGCGCCAGTCCAGCAACACCATGGCAGCCAGCCAGGCATTGGTGACTATACCCATGGGATGACAAAACAACGAGGCGGCTCCAAACCAGGCCCCAAGAACCATTCCACGAGTCCAGTTTGAGTTTCTGAACCAGAAGTAGCTTGCCAATCCGGCGAGTCCCAAGCTAACGCACATCATATCCATTCGGCCATCAGAAGCTTTAGTCACCGTTACATAATCAAGGGCGACGACCGAAGCTGCGAGCAAAGCAAGTCGTTCTTTATGACTTAGTGATCTAATTACCAAAAACCACGAAACAACAAAGATGCAGCCCCACATTACGGAGAACAGTCTCATCCAAACCACCGTCGTTGGAACAAGCCGAAACCAACCTCCAAGCGTTATTAGGTAAAGAGGAAACTGCCAGTATGTGTATTGGTGTACCCCGGGCCATTCTAGGTACCCATAAGGCGCAATCACGGAACTCCCGAGATGGCCGAAGTTTCGGAAATTCAGCGCAACATCGGCGAACATACCTTCATCCCACCATGGACACCGAGTCAGCGAATGTCCAATGCTTAGTGCAAGAAACACTAGCATGGCGCCACTTGCAAGTAACCAGTCAGTGCGGGAAGCAGAGACAAATGCCTCGGATTCCGGACCGCGATCAATTTTCCCAGACATATTCGATGTGCACACTAGCATCACTACCGTACATTCATATCAGAAGATCTGACGGCGGGTTCTTGCAACCGAAGGTAGAAGCCTTCAAGGACGACGCGGCTGTACCCGGGAACCGCCCTGAAGAATCGAAATTTCGACTTCCCTCGCAGCCGGCGTGTTTCCTCTTCCAGCGCCCGCAACCGCCGCGCCTCGCTCACCTGCATCCCCCCGTACTTTGCCTTTCAGCGGTACAGGCTCCCTCGCGTGATGCCATGCCGCGACACAACTCCCCAGCATCGGCCCCTGCGTCCGATTCCCTCACAATGGCGATGATCTGTTCTTCGTTGAATCGACTCTGCGCACGACTCCTCCTCGGCCCTAGCGGGCTATGTTAAGGGCAGAAGTCTCCTTTACGCTGGACTAATTTCCGGGGGCAGGTCAGGCGCAGCTGCAACTCGCGCCTACCTTTCCTGACCGACCTTGCCCTCGACGGCGATACCGGAAACCGGCAGCTCCACTTTCAGCGGATTCTTTCCTCGTGCAACAAAGCCTAGGTTCTCATAAATCTCCAGCTGCGAGTCCGCGTGCTCGCGGTTGCTCACGACGGAAATCGTAGTCAACCGTTTGAACGGATCTTGATGCAAAACCCGCACCAGCATCTGCATGGATTGCAAGTCATCCCAGAAACTTGGTTCCACGACGATGTAACGAACCCCATATCGCTCGAACATCTCCCTTAATTCGGCCTCTGGAACCCCGAGTTCGTGGACTCCGAATAGTCGCCGATCTATCGCCACCCTCAGCAATAGCTTGTCGGATCGAATCACCGTCAGGTTCTTACATTCCGGCATGCTCTTCACGTTAAATATGAAAGAGCCATCCCGGACACCGGAAAACATAACCACACTGTCTGGCGGCGCCATCGCGCAAACATACTGAGCCGCAGCCCGATATCCCGTTACGTACGGAACATGGTTCGCGACTAAAGTGTAAGAGAAGCTCGCAACCGCGAATGCCAAGGCAACGTAAGGAGCTATCTTGCCTGGAAGACCTCGAACAATCGCAAGTACCGCAAAAAATACCAACGGGAAGGTCAAAAATATCGTATAGCGTGACGAAGTTACAGCAATGAGGGTGAAGAACACATAGCCTGCGCCTACCCAGGCGGCAAAGAGGAATAACGCCGGCAGTGGCAGCCGCCATTGCTTCCGAAGTACGGCTCCTATGCAATACACCACGGCAAGCGCCAGCAAGGTCCAACCCAGTTGACGTGGCCACTCGTACTTCGCCACATACGTCCAAGTCAACACACTTAGACGTGAGTTCTTTACCCATCCACCTCCCGCCGCCTGCTGCACATTAGACCGGCCCCAGAGCCACGTAAATACCACCAAGGGTGCAATTCCGACAATAAAGAGCACAGCGGACCACCAGAACTCGGCGCGGCGAAACACCCCTTTTCTATTAACAAAATAGAGTGTCGCTAGATAAGCCGGCACAATAAAGATTGCCGGCTGCTTGGTGTATGCTGCCCCAAGAACCAAAATAACCGCTAAGTATAAATCGCGAGGCTTACGTGAATCCACGTAGCGACAGAAGAAGTAGGCACTCCACAAGACAAACGCGAAAGTTGGGATCTCAAGCATCACCTGCCGGCCCCAGAGCATCATGATTGGCGTGGCAATAAATGCCAGAGCGGTTGAAAAGGCGGCGATGCGGCCGGCCCAGCGCCGCGCGAGGAAGTATGCTCCGTAGGCAGTGGCCAGAAAGAAAACACTGACCGTCAACTGAGCGGTCACATGCGACACTCCGAAGAGGCTAAAGAATAAAGCTTCCACCAAAGCAAATAGCGGTGGATATGTCAAAACTGTGACCGCAGGATACTGAAGGTAATAGTCGATGGCCCATCGCTTGAGATGGCTTAGAGGCAAAGCGCGGGCCATGTCGTAATAGAACACGCCGTCCATGGCATGCCGGGGCGCGTCGCTCCACCAGAAATCCCCCTGCGTCGGGGAAGTCTTAAAGAGCAGAATCACCGCCAAAGCCAGCAGAAGAAGACAAACGAGGTCCCCCCATCTCGAATTGGACGACAGGCCATCAGACGAGCGGTGCATGTTTAGCTTCCCAGACACCTCGTGCGATCAAATTCCCAATTTGGCGTAGACTCATTCACTGCCATTTCACGCTTAGCCGCCCAGTGGCTTCCGGCACCGTGGCATTTCGACTACTTCGCATGACCGACTTTGCCCTCGACGGTAATCCCGAAAGCAGGCAGGTCGATCCGGATCAAGTTCTCCCCTTCTGAAATCGGCCCTAAATTCTCATATATCTCCAGCTGTGACTCATCATGTTCGCGGTTGCTCGCCACCGGAATCGACTCGAGTAGCTTAAATTGATCCTGGTGGAGGATCCGTATCAGCATCTGCATCGGCTGCAAATCGGTCCAGAACCTTGGTTCGAGCACTATATAGCGTATCCCATAGCGCCCCAGCATATCCTTGAACTGGCCTTCGCTGACTCCAAGTTCCGTGACCCCGAAGAGACGGCGATCTTCCGGCACTCTGAGCAATAACTTGTCAGCTCGAACCACGGTCAGGTTCTTACACTCAGGCGTCGCCTTGACATTGAATATGAAAGAGCCGTCGCGTAGACCGGAGAATAAGACTGTGCTGTTAGGCGGGGCGATCGAGCAGACGTATTGAGCTGCGGCCCGATATCCGGACACATAGGGAACATGTTCTGCGATTAATGTGTGAGCGAAGATCCCAACCGCAACAGCGACAGCGGCGTAAGGAGCTATTTTGGCCGGAAGACCTTGAACGATTGCAAGTATCGAGAAGAAAACTAGCGAAAAGACCAGCCATATTGTGTATCGCTCAAGCTTGATCGCAATCAGTGTGAAGAATACGTAACCTGTGAGTACCCAAGCTACAAAGAAAAATATTGCGGGCCTCGGTAGCCGCCATTTCTTCCAAAGGACCGCCCCTACGCAATATGCCGCTGCCAGCGCCGACACAGTCCAACCGACCTGACGAGGCCACTGGCGCGCCACATAGAGCCACCCCGAGAGGCTCGTGCGTGAGTATTCCACCCAGTCTCCGCCCACCGACTGCTGCACATTCAGTCGGCCCCACAACCACGTAAATACCGCAAGTGGCATAATTGCAGCGGCAAACAATGCCGCCGACCACCAGAACTCTTGGCGGCGAAATAGGGCCTTTCGATAGAAGAAGTAAAGCGTAAGCAGATAGACGGGAACGATGAAGATTGTCGACTGCTTGGTATATATTGCAGCGAGGAGGAACCCATCCACCAAATACAGGTTACGCGCCCTCGCGGAATCCAGATACCGGAAGAAGAAGTAAGAACCCCATATCAGGAATGTGAATGCTGGAATCTCCAGCATCACCTGCCGCCCCCAGAGCGCGATGGCCGGTGATCCGATGAACAGCAGCGCGGTCGAAAAGGCGGCAACGCGGCCGACCCAGCGCCGAGTTAGAAAGTATGCTCCAAAAGCAGCGGCCAGAAGGAAAGTACTGACCGTTAACTGGGCAGTGCTGTGCGACACTCCGAATAGACTGAAGAATACAGCCTCTACTAAAGCGAATAGTGGCGGATAGAAGAGCACGGTGATCGCGGGATATTGAATATAATAGTCCATCGCCCACTGCTTTAAGTGGGTTAGGGGTAGATTGCGGGCTAGATCGTAATAAAATGCGCCGTCCATGGCGTGCCGTGGAGCGTCGCTCCACCAGAAGTCACCTGCCCGAGGTGATGTCTCAAACAGCAGAAACACCGCAATGGTCAGTAACAGCAAGCATAGGACATCCCGCCATGTTGATTTGGTCCAGCCGCCATCTGAAGTCTGCTGCATGTCACCTGCTGTTTGTCATTGTAATACGACCATCCAAGCCGGGTAGAACGAACTCAACTAGAGTGTCTTGCAATTCATGCACCACTACCACCACTATTGTTGTGCGCGAATAAAACCAAAGTCTCAGCCGTATCTGCACTGGCCCCAGTCCTGTCGGCCTCGAGCCCTATGGCCTGACTCCACGGTTTCTGAGGCATCAAAAATCGCGCACTGTTCGCCAATCTTTGGGCACTGCCGCTTGGGGCCGGTCAGGAAAAACTGCTGCGGGATCTCTAACCCATTTCTTGCTGGTTGGTGCTGGCTCTTCTTGGTTCCTGTACCGACGCCCAACGCGGAGGGCTCTGTTGTAGAGGGAGGCGCCGGGGAAGCCGGCTGCGCTGGTAGGCAGGGCGGCCTTGGCTGCCAGGGTCCAAGTCTGGGTGAGAATTTCTGAAGCATAAGGAAACCTAAGATTGCGGGTAGAATCAACGGGTAGTTCGGTCACTCGGCACGCTTGCGCGCCACGTACACGGAGGTAATTGTAGCCAAGTCTTCGTGTGAAAATCCTGCGAACCGTCTCGCAAGCCGGAGGGAAGGCAAAATTCGCAGAGAGGCCTCATCCATCACGCGGTCCTCGCGCACGATGCCGAATCCTGCCTCTTCGAGGCAGCGCGCATACTCCGGATGGCGAAGCCGATTCTGGTAGTTCTGGCCATTGAGCGAAGCCCACCGGAAGAGCGGTTCAGAGAACTGCAAGAAATTCACTTTAGAAATGCTCTTATCACCGTGTTCCCAGTGATCGGAATTGTCAATCAGATGATACATGACGCCTCCTGGACGGAGGATCCTACGCATTTCACTAAAGATCTCTCGAATGGTGCCCGGTGGGATATGTTCGAGCACAGCCCGGGAAACGACCACATCGAGCGAGCCGGGCGGAAGTCCCGTTCTTCGAAGATCACACGGTGCCATGTAAGTGATGCGCAAGCGCTTGAAACTCTCTTCGATTGTCTCTCCGGCATTCCAAGTCAATATTCCTTCAATCTCCGGTCCTTGAAGATGGAGACGATCCGCAATCAAGGCCTGATTTGACCGTAGGCTCTCCAGGGCACCTTGAAACGTGTAGGTATCACACAGACGGGTCAGGTCTGTCATGATGATGCGCCGAGCCCCAGCTAATGAATAGAGGATTGGAATCATCGGCTGCCAACCGGACCCGATTTCGAGGATGACCGCGGAACGCAACTCAATGGCCGAGGCCACGCAGGCAATCTGCTCCAATCCTTGCCTGATCGTCGACTCGTCATTTTGGGGATCCGGGCGGTAGCGAACAACGCGTCGCTTCAAGCGGCGCATTTGATCCTGGAAGGGGAAAATACCTTTGACACTATCGAATAGGCACTTTACTTGCCAACGCATCAATATAGCCTTGCATAAGCAGGTGACTCGCACAATGGATAGTCTTTCGGGTAGTGTCCCAATTTACCAACAAGCAAAAGCCCTCGGACTTGTTCGGAGTACGTTATATTTCGCGATTCAGAAATGGACATTTCAGACTGCTTACAGTGTAACTGCAAGAAATTGTCAGAATTTGGTTGCGGCCAAAGCTTCCGTCATCTCCAAAGTCGGATTGGCGGATTGTAGTAATTTCACCCAGAGATTCTCCTGCATTGAAGCAAGAAAATTGCCCTGAACAAATCAAGTCGAAGGCTTGGGCTGGAGTCTATAAGGTAAGCACAGTTCTTGCATAGGCCACAAAAACTAAGGAAGGGCCGAAGCCCTTCCTTGTAGATGTCTTGATCTCCGCCTAGGCTTTCCCGGTTAAACAAACTCAAGCGCTTGGTTTGCCAGCCATTTTCCGCCGCAGTCCCGCTCCGAATGCAAACAACCCCACGCCCAGTACCGAGAGAGTCGCTGGTTCCGGCATAGAGTGGGGGGGTGAAAAGAATGTGTAGTTGTCGCTTTCGAACGCAAACTGCGAGGAGAGCAATTCGATCGATGCGAGAGTCGCCCCTGACAATGAGAAATTTGCGAACAATGAGGTCGAGCCATTCGGGTTAACCCCGGACATCGCGCCGATCTGCGTACCGGTGAAGGTGTATTTATTTCCCAACGAGTCAGTCAAGATGATCGTATTGTACTTGTCCAAGCTGCCCCAGTACAGACCGTAGTAAATATCATTCGCAGGCAAGTTCGTCATGGTAATGGTGCCTGTGCCGGTCGTGATGTACTGTGTGGTATCGCCTGTGGGTGCGGAAGAGAAGATATTGCTACCAGTCATTAGCCCAGCGTTTCCCGTGAGCGCAAATAAGGGACTGACAGGGAACACGAAAGGAGCGTTGAAGTTCACCACATCCACGCCCGCGCCAGACAAGGAGCTGCAAATGCCGTTAACGCCGCACGCCACTCCGCCAAACGTGACAGTGAGCACCGGTCCGGCAAGAGACAACGACGGGAACGCAAGAGCGAGAACAGCGAGGAACGCCACAGCTAGATGCATTTTCTTCATGTTCTTTCATTCCGTCACGAAGCCCAACTCAACCCTGATTCTAATAGGCGAGTATCGTTCAGATCGGAATTTCCTCCTTACCTACACCGATGTTAGAGCAGTTCGGCTTCCAAAGTTTACCGTACGTATGTAATTGAAAATAAACGAATCTCCTCATGCAGTTACGTCCAAATGCGCAACGTTATACACAGGAAAAAGGAAGAGATTTGCCCAAATCGGAAGCTCAGACGCGATCGCAATCCTCTAGCTAGTGCTGGTTCGGACCACCCGTAACAAGTCATGGCATTTGCTCGTCAGCACGTGGAAAAGACATCTGCCGGACGAAGTCGCTCAGATCGTCAATGGCCTGTGATGGCTGGGAGCTAAACCGCGCGGAGATCGCGAACAGAGACACGTTCTGAGGACGTCCCAACAGCCGGAATTTTGCTTGAAGCGCCTTGATCCGGTAGGGGCTGGCGGTAAGCTGATCGCCAGCCAAATACCACATCCATACGAGACGACGCTGCCCGCCACGGGCAAGCAAGTACTCAGCAATCGTAACTGACTTGCCAGTAATGGTCGCTTCGCGGTAATCACTATTTAGCAGCTGCCATTCGCGGGACGGTCCTGCCGCATTCAAAGAGTTGACGAGTTCAACTCCACGTCTCTTCCGCGGATAAGAGGCTATGTACAAGGATACTTCGCTCGAACCCTTGGCGAACGTCTCCGCCATCTCCGATTCGATGCCCTCAAAGTTCGGCGCCCAGTCGTGATCGGGATCCGCTGTCTGCAGCCAGCCCGCAGGTGACGACCACAGTTTTGCGATAGGCTGATTGACCGGGGTACGAGACCACAGAAAATTGGCTGTCGAACTCGCCGATACCACGATCAAAATTGCAATGGCCATGCACAATAACAAGCGAGTAATCCGGATGGGCGCCGATGGTAACTCGTTTGATCTCTGGGCAGACTCTGCATGCGGAATCTCCGGTTCGCGCCATCCTAACGCTACTATGATCAACGTTGCCGTCACGAGCGAGAAGAAAACCCAGCCGTAGATTACGTGATCCACTCCCGCCGCTATTCGATTGTTGCTGAGGTACGCTAGAACTATGATTAGATATGCTCTTACGGCATTGGCAAGGATGGGAACCAACACCGAAACCACGATGAAAGCGCAGCGCCGCTTCCAACTGCGAAATGCTACACCCGCGAACAATACGCCAACAAGAATCGATGACGTCAAATATCGAATCCCGCTGCAAGCCTCGGCAATTTTCCAGTCGCCTGATGGGGTGGACAAAATAAAACCGTCCTGCACCGCCGGGATTCCAGAGAATCGAAGCGCATTCACAGTGAACGCAGCGGTCAGTCGCTGAAGCGGCTCCACAAGACTTTCCCCTGCAGGAACCGCGAAAAAGAGAAACAGGAGTGCAAACCCCAGGACGCGGATGGCCTGAGTTCCCAAAAATGTCCAGACGAGAGCCTCAATCAACCCAACGAAGGCAAACTGTTGAACCACCTGCACGTCGGCAACATTGCCACCGACCCAAATCACAGCAAAAAGCAACGACAAGGCTACGCCGATGAACGAAGTGGTCGGATGTACGTCCTCCAGTTGCCTTCTACGCCGCCAGACAAGAAATGCAGAGATCGGAACAACCACAAACCCATATGAATACGTACTGCTGCCATACCAGATGCTGACCATGGAACCGGCGGTAGATCGGAGCAGACATATGGTGACGAGTACTGTCAGTGCCAGCCCAATCAGTGGCCGGATCCACACATCCGCAGCTTGGTACCTTTCCCCGAGACCGGATTCGGCCGTGCACACGGGCGTAGAGGAGATGGAGTTCAACAATTAAGCTTCCTTATGGCCACAACGCTGGATCCGGAATCTCTAATCTGCATTGCATTTCCATCGCCACAGCCATGCAGTTTTGGACCGAGGTACGAAAGTCCTATTGTCGGATAGGCCCGTCGTGCTATTAAATTACCCCAGAACGTCGGATGTGGCGTTCTCCCTATCAACTGAAGACGCGGCAGTACGACAGCTTGTTACGTCCGTGTAAACCTCAGCGAAAGCCGGAATGGGCCGCGCTCTGGCCATTAGCCTTCGGCCGAGCAGCTGATATATCGCGATCTTTAGCAATTCGGAAAACACCAGCTTCCGGGTCTTTGGATCCCGCCACCAATGCTCGCGCAAATATCGGCTCTCCTCAGGAACGGCCACGAAGCTCAGTCTTATCCCCTCAGGCACAAGCCTCCGGCAGCACATACGTATTCGCTTCAGATGAAAACCGCTGCTGACGACCGTCGCTGACCGAACGGGATGATGTTCTCGAAGCCAGTCTGAAAATGCCAGGATTTCGCTTAAAGTTCCCAATCGACTAAGGGGAATTCTCTGCACCTTCGTGATTCCAGAACCGATCTTCACAAAGTAGTGCCGGCGCCGAGGCTCGGTGGCGGAGGCGAT
>Ga0074045_10004008_pt1 | contig 13130 bp, 14 predicted proteins | sample BogForMeECP23OM2_FD_94442 | JGI IMG/M metagenome (GOLD analysis project Ga0074045, IMG submission 94442) | Bog forest soil microbial communities from Calvert Island, British Columbia, Canada - Bog Forest MetaG ECP23OM2 | ecosystem: Environmental > Terrestrial > Soil > Wetlands ... | reverse complement strand
TCTGGCTGCAGCTCTGGAATTCGCTCCTCATCGCGGTGAGCGTTGGGGTGTTGACCCTCATTGTCGCCTCCGGCGCGGCATTTGCTATCAGCCGGCTCAGGGTCCGTGGCGGCCGAACGGTCATGAACCTGGCGTTGTTCACGTACTTCATCCCGGCGGCGTTCCTGGCAGTGCCGATGTACAAGACGATGGGCAACTACGGGCTGCTTAACAATCAATGGTCGCTGATCCTGGCGATGGTGACGATCGCCGCGCCCTATTCGATCTGGGTGCTCAAGCAGGCATCCGACAAGCTGCCGTACGAACTCGACGAGGCGGCGAGGATCGACGGCGCCTCGCCGCCGCAGCTGTTCCGCCTGGTCTACCTGCCGCTGATGACGCCCTCGCTGGTGGCGATCGGCACCTATGCGCTCCTGCTGGCGTGGAACGAGTACCTGTATGCGTTCCTGCTGCTGTCCAACGACACGCAGATCACCCTGTCGGTGGCGCTTGGCAACTTCCTCGCCGCCGACGACTCACCTTGGGAACTGCTGATGACCGTCGGGCTCATCTATGCCTTGCCGCCGGCGGCGATCTATTACGCGTTCAAGCGCTACATGGTAGGCGGCCTCACCGCTGGTGCGGTAAAGAGCTGAAGCGCGAATTGCCGGAGTTGAACCATGGCGTCGGTTACCTTTCACAACGTCGAGAAGACCTTCGGCGGCACCAAGGTCATTCACGGCATCGGATTCGATATCCACGATGGCGAGTTCATGGTGCTGGTCGGTCCGTCCGGGTGCGGCAAGTCGACCCTGCTGCGCATGCTCGCCGGGCTGGAAGAGATTTCCGGCGGCACGATCGCCATCGATGGCCGGGTGGTCAACAACATGGAGTCGAAGGATCGCGACATCGCGATGGTCTTCCAGAGCTATGCCCTCTATCCGCACATGACCGTCGCCGACAATATGGGCTTCAGCCTCAGGCTGCGCAGGGCGCCACAGGCGACGATCCAGGAACGCGTGGCGAAGGCGGCCCGGATTCTCAACCTCGAGCCATATCTGCAGCGCTTTCCGCGCGAGCTTTCCGGCGGGCAGCGGCAGCGTGTGGCCATGGGAAGAGCGATCGTGCGCGATCCCAAGGTGTTCCTGTTTGACGAGCCGCTGTCGAACCTCGACGCGAAACTGCGCGTCGCGATGCGCGGCGAGATCAAGGCGCTGCATCAGCGATTGAAGACCACGACAGTCTATGTAACGCACGATCAGGTCGAGGCGATGACGATGGCCGACCGCATCGCCGTGATGCACGACGGGCGCGTGGAACAGATCGGCACTCCGCTCGATCTCTACGACCGGCCGGGAAACCTGTTCGTCGCGCAATTCATCGGATCGCCGGCGATGAACGTGATCGAAGGCACTGTGCGGCGTGGCAACGGGGCCCTGCACCTCGAGGCAGAAGGCGGGATCCGCTGGCCGCTCGGAGATGGTGGCGGGGCGGACGGACAGCGAGTCGCCTACGGCATCCGCCCCGAACATGTCATGCTGGCCAGCCCGGACACGTTGGGAGCGGTAGCGGGGGAGATCATCGTCGTCGAGCCCACCGGGGCCGAGACCGAGCTCCTGGTCCAGGCGGGCTCGGTCCAGATCGTTCTGCGAACGCACGGGCGCCCGGTGGTCAATGCCGGCGACAAGGTCGGACTCAGCGTCGACCCGAGCATGGTGCACGTGTTCGAAAAGCAGACCGGGGCGCGGCTCGCCGCGTGACCAGCCATGGCCAAGAAACCGGGCAGCTCCAACCGTCCGCTGCGCTCGAGTGCGTGGTTTGGCCGCCACGATCGCGACGGGCTGGTGCACCGTTCCTGGATGAAGAACCAGGGCATTCCGCATGACCAGTTTGACGGCCGTCCGGTAATCGGCATCTGCAACACCTGGTCGCAGGCCACGCCCTGCAATGCGCACTTCCGCGAACTGGCGCAGCATGTCCGCGACGGCGTGCTCGATGCAGGCGGATTCCCGATCGAGTTTCCCGTCATGAGCCTCGGCGAGACGCTGATGCGGCCGACCACCATGCTGTTCAGGAATCAGGTCGCGATGGACGTCGAGGAATCCATCCGCGCCAACCCTTTCGACGGCGTGGTGCTGCTGATGGGTTGCGACAAGACCACGCCGGCCCTGCTGATGGGCGCGGCGTCATGCGACCTGCCCACCATCGGCGTGTCCGGCGGACCGATGCTCAACGGCAAGTTCCGCGGCGAGGACATCGGCTCGGGAACGCACGTCTGGAAGTTCACCGAGATGCTCAAGACCGGGGCGATGACCGAGGGCGACATGATCGAAGCGGAGTCCTGCATGTCGCGCTCTGCCGGGCATTGCATGACCATGGGAACCGCGTCGACGATGGCGTCGATGGTCGAGGCGCTGGGTGTCGGCCTGCCGACCAATGCGGCGATTCCCGCGGTCGATTCGAGACGGCGTGTGCTCGCACGCATGGCCGGCCGCAGGATCGTGGCGATGGTTCACGAGGACCTGCGCCTGTCGAGGATCCTGACGCATGACGCGTTCGAGAATGCGATCATGGTCAACGGAGCGATCGGCGGGTCGACCAATGCCGTCGTGCATCTGCTCGCCATAGCAGGCCGCGTCGGCGTGAAGCTGACGCTCGACGACTGGGACCGCCTGGGGCGAGATATGCCATGTCTGGTCAATCTGATGCCGTCGGGCGAGTACCTGATGGAGGATTTCTATTACGCCGGCGGGCTGCCGGTCGTGATCAAGGAGATCGGCCAGTCCATTCATAAGCGTGCCCTGACCGCCAATGGCCGCACGCTCTGGGATAACGTCAAGGACGCGGTCAACTACAACGAGGCGGTGATCACTCCGCTGGCGAAGCCGTTCAAGGCGCACGGCGGCATCGCGGTGTTGCGCGGCAACCTATCGCCGCGCGGGGCGGTGATCAAGCCATCAGCCGCCACGTCGAGACTGATGCGGCATAAGGGTCGCGCCGTCGTGTTCGAGGACATCGACGACCTCAATCGCCGCATCGACGACCCGAAGCTCGACGTCGACGCCGATTCGGTTCTGGTGCTCAAGAATTGCGGACCCAGGGGCTACCCCGGCTTCCCGGAAGTTGGCAACTTCGCGCTGCCGGCGAAGCTGCTGAAAAAGGGCGTCACCGACATGGTTCGCATCTCCGATGCGCGCATGTCGGGCACCGCGTACGGCACGGTCGTTCTGCACACCGCGCCGGAAGCGGCGCTGGGCGGCCCGCTGGCGCTGGTGCGCAACGGCGATCTGATCGAACTCGACGTGGCCAGACGCAAGCTGCAGCTGCATGTTTCCGAGGCCGAGCTCAAGCGGCGGAAGAAACAATGGCGGCAGGATGAACCGCACTCCGACCGCGGTTGGGTCAAGCTCTACTGCGATACGGTGCTACAAGCCGACCAGGGTGTGGACCTCGATTTCCTGGTCGGCAAGTCGGGGGCCAAGGTCGGCAGGGAGAGCCACTAGGCGCGCCAGCGCCACGACCAGGCGGTCAATACCAGCCGCCGACCGGCGCGGGCTCGCGTTCGAGCCTGTGAATGCGGTATTCGAGATCGCAGTGATCGCTGGCCTGGGCCAGGTAGGCCTCGCGACGCAGGCGCTCACCCTCGGCAATCCCCTCGGTCAGCCAGTCGAAGAATCGAACCATTGCCTTCATTACCGTTCCTTTGCGTGATGCGGAGGCGCCAAACGCTGGCAGCTCTCGCGAGCAGCCATCGACGCTTCGGCAAGCAGCCATTGCTGCATTGCACAAAGAATAGGGATTCGAGCACGAAAAATCCAATCGCATCAACGAATGCCGCTCATCAGCCGGCCCGATTGCTCGTAAGTCATTGTTGCAACGCGCATTTGATACAATGCCAGACAACGAGTCGCGCCTTAGCCTATGGATTTCAATCGCCTTCGCAGTTTCGCCGCCGTGGCCGAAACGGGTCACCTGACCCGCGCAGCCGAGAAGCTGCACATCAGCCAGCCGGCGTTGTCGGCACAGATCAAGGCGCTCGAAGACGAGCTCGACCTGACGCTGTTCGAGCGCACGTCGACCGGAATGACGCTTACGGCTGCCGGCAAGCGGCTATTGGTCGAGGCGGACAAGGTTCTTGCCGCCAGCCAGACCCTGGAGGCCGAGGCACGGGCGCTGAAAGGGACGGTTTCGGGCACGGCGCGGGTGGGTACGCTTTCGGACCCCGCGTTCATTCGCCTTGGCGAGTTCATGGCCGCGTCGCTGGAGCGCTATCCGCGCCTCGAGATCATTTTCCAGCACGAGATCACGGGCGTGGCGCTGCAGCGCGTACGCGACGGGTCGCTGGAAGCAAGCTTCTACTACGGCCACATGCCGCACCCGCAGGTCGCCGGCATAGGGCTGCGCGAACTCGCCTATCGCATCGCCGCGCCAGCCGCGTGGCGCGAGCGGGTGCAACAGGCCGGCTGGCGGGAGATCGGCGATCTGCCGTGGATCATGCCGCCGCCGGTAAGCACGCATCACCAGTTTGCGGCCGCCATGTTCCGCGAGCACGGCGTCGAGCCGTCAAAGGTGATTGGTGCCGACGACGAGGCAGTCGTAAGCTCGCTAGTCGTCTCCGGCGCAGGCCTGGCACTGATGCGCGAGGACGTTGCCCTTGAGATGGTGCAAGCAGGCGAAGTCTGCCTGTGGCAGGATATACGCATCGGCACGATGCTTCGATTCATCTATCTTCGGTCCCGCGAACACGACCCGATCGTCCGCGCGCTGCTCGACGTGTGCAAGCTGTCGTGGCCCGCGCGCCGTGACGCCAGGGCCGTGTCGCGACGCCGGCCGGGGAGCCTCGCCAACAATCAGTCGACGGCAAAGGCCGCGACCAAGGAGTCATCGTCATGACCGGCTCTACGCACGGGGCGGCGCCGCGCAGACTGCCGCTGCATCTTCCGCTGGCGCTTGGCATGCTGTTTTGCGCAATGCCGAGCGCGCATGGCGACGAGGTCCCGCTCTTGCGCCAGGGCTTGTGGGAGTATCAACGCACCACGGGAACGCAAAAGTTTGCCGCCACGGAATGCATCGACCCGAGCGAGGATCTGCGGCGCCAGCACGCGGCCCTGGAAAGGATGGGCTGCAAAGTCGCGCCGGTGCAGCATGAAGGAACGACCTACACCTACTCGGCCGAGTGTGCCCTCAAGCTGCCATCGGGCGTGGTGGTCTTCAGCATGTCCAGCGTGCTTACCGCAGAGAGCGAGACCGCCTACCGGGTCGAGAACCGGATGACCAACCAGGGTGGGACGAGCGACGAGATCATCACCGGGCAGCGAGTCGCTGACTGCGCCGGTTGAGGGCGATGATTGCCGGCGCGACCCGGCGGCGAGGTGGTGGCAAACCGGCCGGGCGGGACCGTCGGCCGCGTTCTGGCGCCCTCGCCCCGGTTTAAACGTCGATTTCGACTTCCGCTTCGATCTCGACGGGAATGTTGAAGGGCAGTTCCGCCATGCCGACCGCGGATCGGGAATGCCTGCCGGCTTCCGGTCCGTAGAGATCCAGAATCAAATCCGAGCAGCCGTTGATGACCGCAGGCTGTTGCGCGAATCCCGGCGCCGAAGCGACCATCCCGAACACCCGTAGCCAGGCCAGCACGCGGTCGAGGTCCCCGAGTTCGCGCTTGAGACTTCCCAGGATCGAGAGTGCGGTCAGTCGTGCGGCCTGATAGCCTTGCTCGACGCTGAGTTCGCGCCCGAGCTTGCCCAGGGGCGGCGCCATGCTGCCGTCTTGGTTCTGCGGCCCATGCCCGGAAATGAAGGCCCGGTTGCCGCGCACGCGCACAAAGGCGAACGGCAGGCGCACGCCCGGGGCCACCACCGGCCCCGGCAGGACTAGCCCGTGCGCTCGCAGCCGGGACTCGATCACGTCCATATTCGGCCGCCCGGGGTCATGACCGCCGCAATTCGCCGCGAGCCCGGGGCACCGCAGTGCGGCCAGTTCATCGGCCCGGGTGCGGCGAGGCCAGCACGGCTTCAGGCGAAAAGATCAAGCTGGCCTCCGGCGGCGCCGGGTGGCCGGAACCGCGTCGTGTCCAGGTGCAAGCTGCGCTCCTCGTTCAAACCCTGCCGCTTGCACGCGAGCCTGAACCGTCTCTCGATCAGGTCGGCGAACTGCCCCTCCCCCCGCATGCGCGAGCCAAACTCGGGGTCGTTGTCGCGACCGCCGCGCACCTGGCGCACCAGGCTCATGACGTGTTCCGCGCGCAGCGGGAAATGATGCAGAAGCCAGTCGCGAAAGAGATCTTTCACCTCGCGCGGCAGCCGCAGCATGATCCAGGTCGCGGCGCGCGCGCCGTGCGCTGCCGCCGCTGCGAGAATCGCCTCCAGATCCATGTCGGTCAGCTGCGGGATCACCGGCGCGATGCTGACCCCGACGGGGATGCCCGCGTCGGCTATCGCCCTGATGGTCGCCAGCCGCCGCTGCGGCGTTGGGGCACGCGGATCCAGTTTGCGCGCCAGCTCCCGGTCGAGCATCGCAATCGAGACGTAGACGCGAACCAGGTTCTTGGCCGCCATCGGCGCGAGCAGGTCGAGGTCGCGTTCGATGAGCACGCCTTTGGTCGTGATCGTCAGGGGGTGTTCGCATTCGCAGAGCACCTCGATCAACTGGCGCGTTATTTTCCACTCGCGCTCGATGGGCTGGTACGGGTCGGTGTTGGTGCCAAGCGCGATCGGCTCGCAGCGGTAGCCGGCCCTGGCGAGCTCGGCCCGCAGCAGGCCCGGCGCGTCGGGCTTGGCGAACAGGCGCGTTTCGAAGTCGAGTCCGGGCGATAGATCGAGATACGCGTGCGACGGCCGGGCATAGCAGTAGATGCAACCGTGCTCGCAGCCCTGGTACGGGTTGATCGACTGGGTGAACGGTATGTCGGGCGAATCGTTGCGCGCAATGATGGTCCGGGCGCGCTGGATTGAAATCGTCGTCTTGGCCCGCGGCGCGTCCTCGTCGCTCGCCTCGTCGCTTGCCGGCGACCAGCCATCGTCGACGCAATCGCGCGCTTCGCGCCGGAAGCGGTTGGCGGGGTTGAAGGTCGCGCCACGTCCCTTGAGCGGCTGGCCTGGGGGGGCGGCCATCGCGACCGGCTCAGACAAGCTTCGCGTCCATCGAAATGTTGGCATTGAGCACGCGCGACACCGGGCAATTGGCCTTGGCGTTGCTCGCGATCTCGGCGAATTTCGTGGCATCGATATTAGCCACCTGCGCCCGGGTCGTCAGATGAATCGAGGTAATGGTCCAGGCCCCGCTGACCTGATCCATCGTCAGCGCCGCCTCGGTGTCGATCGCATCCGCGGTAAAGCCCGCATTGTTGAGCATGAACGACAGCGCCATGGTGAAGCAGCCGGCGTGCGCGGCCGCTATCAGCTCTTCGGGATTGGTACCTTTGCCATCGCCGAAGCGGGCCACGAACGAGTACGGCGTGTCCTTGAGTGTGGCGCTCTGGGTCGAGATGGTGCCTGCGCCTTCCTTGGCGGTGCCCTGCCAGCGGGCCGAAGCCTTGCGCTGCATCGAGTTCTCCTTGGGGTTGCTAATCCGAGCGCTCAGTTTAGGCCGGCGCGCACGTCGCGCCAAGTGGTATCGCCTGCCGTCGTCGCCGATGCGCTACCATAGCCGGAGCGCGCATTGGCCGACGCGCCAATCCATGTCGTGCCGACGATGACCAAGCCCAAGACGACCCGTTTCGACACGCTGGCGCTGCACGCCGGCGCTCGCCCCGACCCGGCGACCGGCGCGCGCGCCACCCCGATCTATCAATCCGCCTCGTTCGTGTTCCGCGACAGCGACCACGCCGCGGCGCTGTTCAACATGGAGCGCGCGGGGCACGTTTACTCGCGCCTTTCCAATCCGACCTGCGCGGTGCTCGAAGAGAGGATCAGCGCCCTGGAAGACGGCGTGGGGGCGATCGCGGTGGCAAGCGGACAGGCGGCGCTGCATCTGGCCATCGTCACGCTGATGGGGGCCGGGTCGCATATCGTCGCGTCGCGCGCGCTTTACGGCGGCTCGCATAACCTGCTCGATTTCACGCTGCCGCGGTTCGGCATCCAGACCACGTTTGTCGACCCTCGTGACGTCGATGCCTGGCGGGCGGCGATCCGTCCGTCCACGCGGCTTCTGTTCGGCGAGACGCTCGGCAACCCCGGCCTCGAGGTCCTCGATATCCCGCGTGTGGCACAGCTCGCCCATGAACACGGCTTGCCGCTGCTCGTCGACTCGACGTTCACCACGCCGTATCTGCTGCGTCCGTTGCAGTATGGCGCCGACCTGGTCTATCACTCGGCGACCAAATTCCTCTCCGGCCACGGCGTGGTGATCGGCGGGCTGTTGGTGGACGGCGGACGGTTCGACTGGGATGAGCCCGGCAAGAGCGCGGGCAAGTTCCCGACGCTGACCGAGCCGTACGCCGGATTCCACGACATGGTGTTCGTCGAAGAGTCGACCACTGCCGCCTTCCTGCTGCGCGCGCGGCGCGAGGGAATCCGCGACTTCGGCGCCTGCATGGCGCCGATGACCGCGTTCCAGATCCTGCAGGGCATCGAAACGCTGCCGCTGCGGATGCAGCGCCACACCGAAAACACACGCAAGATCGTCGCCTTTCTTGCCGCCCACGCGCTCGTCGAGTCGGTGGCCTACCCGGAGCTGCCCCAGCATCCCGACCACGAGCTGGCGCAGAGATTGCTGCCTCAGGGCTGCGGCGCGGTGTTGAGCTTCTCGATCCGGGGAACGCGTGAGCATGGGCGCAGATTCGTCGAATCGCTACGCATCTTCTCGCATCTTGCCAACGTCGGCGACGCCAAGTCCCTGGTTATCCACCCGGCCTCCACGACGCACTTTCGCGTCTCGGCCGCGGATCTGCGGGCGGCCGGCATTGGCGAAGGCACGATCCGCCTGTCGGTCGGCCTGGAAGACGCCGAGGATCTCCTCGAAGATCTCAGCCGCGCTCTCTATGCCGCGGGCAAGGCCTGATGCGCTGCGCGGTGAACGGCGGTTCGGTCTACGCCTACACCGCGGCGCGCCGTTTCGACGCCAGGCTGCCGACGCTCGTGTTCGTGCACGGCGCGGCGCAGGATCATAGTGTCTGGGCGCTGCAGGCGCGCTATTTCGCGTACCACGGTCGCAACGTATTGGCGGTGGATCTTCCCGGGCACGGCCGGACCGATGGCGACCCGCTCGCGTCGGTCGAAGCCTCCGCGCAATGGCTTCTGGCGCTGCTCGAGGAGTTGCATCTGCCCCCGGTCGCGCTGGTCGGGCACAGCCTGGGAGCGCTGGTCGCGCTCGAGGCGGCCGGACACCACCCGCAGCGCGCGGCGCAGATCGCCCTGCTGGGCCCGGCGGTGCCGATGCCGGTCTCCGACGTGCTGCTCGACGCGGCCCGGGCGAACGATCATCTCGCCTACGAGCTGATCACCGGCTGGAGTTTCTCCGCTGGCCATCAACTCGGTGGCAATCCGCAGCCGGGCGTGTGGATGGTCGGCAACGCCATGCGCCTGATGGAACGCTCGCGACCCGGGGTGCTGTACGCGGACCTGCTCGCCTGTCACCGCTATGCCGGCGGGCTGGTCGCGGCCGCCGGCGTTCGCTGCCCTGCGCTGGCGATCCTCGGTGAGCGCGACCTCATGGCGCCGGCGAAGAACGCCCCGGCATTGATTGCCGCGCTAGCCGACTGCTCGGTGTTGACGGTAGCCGAATGCGGGCACAGCCTGATGACCGAGGCGCCCGACGCGGTGCTCGACGCCCTGCGCGATTTCCTGCCGTTGCCGCCTAGCCCACAGTCTTCCACTTGATCGAGCATCCGACCGAAAGTACCTGGACCGCCGGACCGCGGCCGGTGCGCGCGACCTGCACCATGGCGTTGAACAGCTCGCGCGGCGCGTCCGGCTTGGCGGAGCGTCCGGCGTCGTCGAGACGGCCGCGATACTGCAGCCCGAGCTTGCCGTTGTAGCCGAAGAAATCCGGCGTGCATACCGCGCCATACGCCTTGGCGACTTCTTGCGTTTCATCCCATAGATAGGGAAAGGGAAAGCGCATCTGCAGGGCGAGTGCGCGCATGTTCTCGAAGGAATCCTCCGGATAAGTGGCGGCGTCGTTGCTGCAGATCGCCACGGTGCCGATACCGTGGCTTTGCAACTCGCCGCCGTCGCGCACCAGCTTGTCGAGCACTGCCTTGACGTAAGGGCAGTGGTTGCAGATGAACATGACCAGCAGCCCGTTCGGTCGCGCCACGGCGTCGCGGCCATAGCGGCGGCCATCGGTGGCCGGCAGCTCGAAGTCCGGCGCCGGCGCATCGAAATCGCAGACTGGGGCGGCAGAGGCCATCGTCTAGTCCCTCGTTGCAATGTGGCAAAATGCTAGCATGCCCCGTCCGCTTGGGTGTAGGTCGCGACCGGCGGCGACGCATCGGGTCGGCGGTAGTAGCCATCGCGGCTGCAGCGGTGGCGCGCCGTGAGCCGCCGGTGACGCCGCGCATCTTCTGCCCGCCGCCGCTCGCGGCGGGCGCCCGGATCGACCTTCCCCAGGGCGCGGCGCATCACGTGCTGCGCGTCCTGCGTCTGCAACCCGGCCAGGCGCTGACCCTCTTCGACGGCGAAGGCGGCGAGTACGGTGCGGCAATCGCGCACGTCGGCCCGCGGGTGGTGGCCGTGGACGTCGTCGAGTACCGGGAGATCGAGCGAGAATCGCCGCTGACCGTCACCCTGGCGCAGGGCCTCGCGGCCGCCGACCGGATGGATTACGTGGTGCAGAAGGCGGTGGAGCTCGGTGTGGCCGCGATCGCGCCGCTCGCCGGCGCCCGCAGCGTCCCCCGCCTCGAGGGCGCGCGCGCGACGCGGCGGGTCGAGCATTGGCGACAGATCGCCATCGCCGCGTGCGAGCAATCGGGGCGCAATCGGCTGCCCACGGTGCACGCGCCGTGCGCTTTTTCCGCCTGGCTACAGGCCCCCTCGCCGGCGGAGCTGCGTCTGCTGCTCGCGCCGGACGCCAGGGTGTTGCTTGCCGATCTGCCCCGGCCCGAAGGCGCGGTCGAGCTGCTGGTCGGCCCCGAGGGCGGTTTCACCGCCGAAGAGTCGGCGGCGGCGTGCGCCGCGGGCTTCCGGGCGGTGCGCCTGGGCCCGCGCACCCTGCGCACCGAGACGGCCGGGCCGGCCGCGCTTGCGGCCATGCAAGCGCTCTGGGGGGATTGGCGATGAAGTGCGGGTCCGGTGCGGGCGGATTGCGGCCCGAGCTCGGCGCGCTAGGTCCGCGTTGCGCCGCCTGGTGCCTTGCGGTCCGCGGCGATGAGAATGCTGCAGCGGACGCGCTCGATGAGTACGGCGTCGACCGAGCCGCGCCACCAGCGCATGGCGAAGGACTTGCTCCGGGGATGGCCGAGTATCAGTAGATCGATGCCGAGCTCGGTCACGAGCTTGCAGATCACGTCGACCGGTTCGCCGACGACCAGATGGTCGGTAGCCACGATGCCCTTGGCGGCGAGCAGCCCGTGCGCGTCCTTCAGGTCCGCCTCCATGTGCTCGCGCTCGTCGGCAAGCGCAACCTCGGGCACGTACTCGCCCGCGAGCAGGTACGCCGACGGGTAGTGCACCACCCCGGCAAGATGAACCTCGACCGAGGCGTCGGGGGCGAGCCGCATGGCCTCGTCGAGCGCGGATCGGGATTCGGGTGCGCCGTTGTATGCGACGAGAATCTTCTTGTACATGGTTAGCTCCTTACCCAAGTGTGCTTCCTGACCGAGGTTGCGGGGATGGCCGCGGCTGCAAACGCGACTGTAACGACCAAAAAGCAATCGCGGAAGGCCAACGTGGCCGCGGCGCCGGAGCCATAGACCGAAAGCCGCCAGTCGAGCACAACCGCCAGCAGATTGACACCGACGGCGCCTCCCAGCTGGCGCGCGAAATTGACCGCGGCGGACGCCTGCCCAAGGTACTGCGGCGGCAGCGATTCGACCGCGCCCACGTTGAGCGCCGGGATGATGAACCCGAGACCGATGCGGCCGATCGTCAGCCAGACCGCGAGCAGCCAGAATGCGGTCTGCGCGCTGGCAAAGGCGAGCAGTAGGCTCGACAGGGCAAAGCACGCAAGCCCCCCGACGACGACGTGGCGCGGCGGAGCGCGATCGGTCAGGCGGCCGCCGAGCGCGATTGCCAGCGCGAGGGCAAATCCCGGCGCGAGAAGCAGGTTGCCTGCCCTGGCCGGGCCATACCCGGCGATGTCCTGCACGAATACGGGCACCAGGTAGGTCGTGCCGAACAGCCCGAGGCCGTAGGCTACGGCGACCATCAGCGCCGCGCGAAATCCCCGGCTGGAGAACTGGCGCACCGGCAGCAAGGGCACACGGGCACGAAATTGCCAGGCTATGAAAGCGGAGCTCAGCGCTAGCGTCGCGATCGCATCGCCCAGCGCGAGCGCAGAAAACCAGCCCTTGCGATGGGCCACGACCGGCAGATTGAGAAGAGACAGCAGCGCCCCGGCGAGCAGCATGACGCCGATCCAGTCGAAGCGCTGCCGCGGCCTGGCGGGGGTGGCAGAGGAAAGCCAGCGCCAGCCGAGCGGCAGCGCGGCGACACAGAACGGGAGCGAAAGCAGAAAGATCGCCCGCCAGCCGAACGCCTGAGTCAGCAGGCCGCCCACCGCCGGGCCGACCGCGGGTGCGAGCACCACGCCGAAGCCGAACACCCCCATCGCCCGGCCCCGCTGCTCGACCGGAAAAACCTCGAACACCGCGATCATCGCCAACGGCTGCATGACCCCCGCCGCGGCGCCCTGCAACACGCGGGCGGCGATCAGCGATTCGACATTCCAGCTGCTCGCGCCGAGCAGCGACGCCGCCAGGAACACCGCCATCGTCACGACGAAGGTATTGCGCTGCCCGAAGGAATCGACCAGCCACGCCGTGGCGAGCATGGTCGTGGTGGTCGCGGCAAGAAACCCGGTCGCGACCCACTGCAAAGAGTCGTGACCGACATGGAATTCGCGCAGCAGCGCCGGAAAGGCAACGTTGACTATGGTCGCGGCGAGGATGGTCGAGATCGTCCCGACCATCGTGGTCGCCACGACCCAGGCTCGACGATTTGCGGCAGTGTGAATTTTTCAGCGGCTGACGGATGCCGCGGGCCGCGGCGCCC
>Ga0074045_10004006_pt1 | contig 13136 bp, 15 predicted proteins | sample BogForMeECP23OM2_FD_94442 | JGI IMG/M metagenome (GOLD analysis project Ga0074045, IMG submission 94442) | Bog forest soil microbial communities from Calvert Island, British Columbia, Canada - Bog Forest MetaG ECP23OM2 | ecosystem: Environmental > Terrestrial > Soil > Wetlands ... | reverse complement strand
CAGCTTGAATCACGACGTCCCGGCGCAGTCAATAACCAAATTACATGCCTACAAATTCGCCGCAAATCCCCGCAACCCCGCACAAACCCGCACCTTCCCGCGAAACGCAACTCGGAAGTTCGGCCTAGGAATCGCGTCGTCGTTCTGACGAGATCAGTCAGAGTCCCAGGCGGGACCTCTCGGCGACCTCACAAATCTCTCGCCCTAAAGTACCTCATCAAGGTCCAGACCGCGGCCTGCTGCTCCTCATCCATCTGCTTAGGATCGAGGTGTACGAGAAGGATTTCCGAAGGTTTTTTGCACTCTCTACCCATCCGATCGGATTGCGGCTGCGACGGCGCGGCTTCCAACGCCCTCGTGGGCGGCGGCGCCGCCGGGCGCGTTCGGCGGGGCGTCAGGGCCCGGGGCTTGCGGCCTTTCAGCACCCGACCGCTGATCTTCACCCCCGCGTCGTTGGCGGCGTAGAGAAAGAACGTCACGCACTTCTGGACGACCGCGTCCGCCGCCGGAAAAGCCTTCCGGAACGCCTCGTTGAAATGGGAGGGCGTCGCGGTTTCGAGGTCGATCGCGAAGATCGGGGCGTATTCCTGCCGCATGAGCGCGAGGACGGTCTCCGGCCAGCGGCCCGCCCCCTCGGCGTGCACCAGCTCTTTGAGACGCTCGGTAGGTCGTCCCTGGTCGTCGATCAGCTGAAGAAAGCGGAGGGCGTGCGTGAGCTGCGTTCCGACGACGCCGGAAAATCGCGTCAGGACGCTGCGGTCGATGCGCGAGGGAACCCCCTGTTCGCGAAGATCCTCGATGAACGTCTTGAACGTCCGGTACGAGGTGTACGGCGGCGTTTTCGCGGTCCTTGCGTGTTCCGAACTCCCGCGGGGCATGACGGTCTCCCACCGGTACGGAATGCTGACTACCCGTATTCGCGCCGCGCCGCAAACATACCGTATAAGGCGCCTCAAGCGGACAGTTCGAAATGGCGGATTGCTTCGTGGCCGATTTCGAGCAACCTACTGGTGTGATTGCTAATTTTTGCTGAATAGACGCTACGTTCGACTGTTCTCGTCCGAGCGATGGCCGACGCGAAGAATAGCAGATGTCGGAACTCGGCAGCGGCCGCCAGGGCCGCGAAGCCATAGGGGTCATGCGCATGCTGTGGACGGACGAGGCTATCGAAAGTCTCAAGAGGCTGGCGCTCGAAGGCATGAGCGCGAGCGGCATCGCCGCGGCGCTCGGCGCGGAGTCCCGCAACGCCGTGATCGGCAAGGCGAACCGGATCGGCATCAGGCTGAACGGCGGCGGGCGCGCTCCCTCGTCCGGCCGGAATGGCGCGGCCGCTCATCCGGCACCGTCGCGGGCTGCTCCCCTTCCCCCGCCGGGCGCACGGGAACCCGCCCCCCCTCAGGAACCGGAAACAAGGCCGGCATGGTCCTTCGCCGGGGCCGAGGTGGGGGAGATGCGACGGGTGCGGTTCGAGTCCATCTGCGAAGTCGTCTGCCGATGGCCGCTCGGCGATCCGAGAAGCGGAGACTTCGCCTATTGCGGGCTTAAGCCGGCGGAGCGGCGTTCCTATTGCGCCGGCCATTGCCGGATGGCCTATCGCCCCCCGGACGCCCGGGCGCGGCGAAGCCAGCATGGCCAAGGCTCCCGCGCCATCGGGAACTCGTGGCGGCTGGCCTGAGGGCGGCGAACAGCGGGCGTGGCGGAATCGGCGCCGATCGTCCTGGCGATCACTCGCAGGCGCGCGCCTGCGGCGCCGCCGCGTCAGCCTGTCTCCAGAGCTTGGACTTCGACGTCTTCCCGATGCCGGGATTGAAGCAGTTGCAGGGGTCGAGCCTCGCGTAGTGTTCGACGAGCGCAGGCTTGGCCTCGTACAGGTGGCCGACATTGTGCTCGGCGGGATATTGGGCGCCGCGCGCGTCGAGCAGCGCCCACATGCGATGTTCGAGGTCGAGCGTGTTCTGGCCCTTGCGCACGATGTAATCCTGGTGGAACACGTGGCAGAAGAAGTGGCCGTAGTAAAGCTTGTGGAGGATCGGCGCCGAAACGTCGTCGGGCAGGGTCTCGAACCAGTTCGGATCGTTGCGCCTCAGCGCCACGTCGAGCGCGACAATGTCCTCGACCTCGCGGTGATGGACGGCGCGGTAGCGGATCGCTGCGTCGGCCGCGGCGAAGCGATGCAGAAACGCCTTGTCGCTCTCCTCGGCCGTGCATTCGAAGACGTCGCCGCTCGCCGACGGGAAGATCGACTTCAGGTAGTCGCGCGCCTCGCCGATCGCCCCGCCCGCCATCTTGAGGATGAGGTGGTGCTCGTACTTGTCCCGGAACTCCCGCATGCGCTGCGGCAGGTGTCGCGGAAAGAGTTCGCTCGCCGACTGCATGATCCGGTCGGTGAGATCGCGCGGCAGGAAGGAGAACCGCGACGCGACGGCGTCGAGGCGACCCTTGATCGAGAACAGAGCCGGGAGCCAGCGCGTGCCGAGAATCCGGATCGCAAGAAACGTGTCCTTCCCGTATTTCTCGGCGATGTCGAAGGCGACGCGGTGCATATATTCGCCCTGCACCGGCGGATCGGAGAAGCGCGCCAGAATGTGGCGGCGGATCTTTGTCAATTCCGCGGAGTCGTTCGTCCCGATGTAGAAGGTCGCGGTCCTCGTCTCAGCCGGAAACGTGTCGAGGCGGACGGCGAAGATCATCGCTTTGCCGGCGCTGCCGGAGGCCTCGAACAGCCGGCGGGGATCGGCGTTGAAGCGGCCGGGCGTGTCCGCGTCGATGTCGCGCACGTGATGCGCGTATTCGTGGTCGGAAGCCGCGCGGCTGGGGTCGTGCTCGACATCCGTGTCGGCGAATTCGCCGCGGTCTAGCCGGCCGAGGATCGTCAGCGGATCGTCGCCGAGCCGCACGCCGAGGTGGTTGACCAGCTCGACCTTGCCGGCCTCGTCGATCCGCGCAAACAGCGCGAGCTGGGTATAGGCCGGCCCGCGGTGGATGAGCGCGCCGCCGGAATTGTTGGCGATCCCGCCGAACACCGAGGCGCCGATGCAGGACGAGCCGATCACCGAATGCGGCTCGCGACCCAACGGCTTCAGCGCCCGCTCGAGCTGGAACAGCGTCGCGCCCGGGAAGCAGATGACCTGGCGGCCGTGATCGATCAGCCGCAGTTTCGCGATCCGCGGCGTGCTGACGATCACGATGTCGCGGTCGTAGTCGTCACCGTCCGGGGTCGAGCCGCCGGTCAGCCCGGTGTTGGCCGCCTGCATAATGATGATGGCGTTCGCCGCGGCGCAGGCGTTGAGCGCCTTCCACTGCTCGACGAGCGATCCGGGGCGGACGACGGCGAGCGCCGGCCCGTGGCCGAAACGAAAGCCCGTGCGGTAGCGGCGCGTGCTGGCCGGGCTCGTCAGCACGTGACCTTCGCCAACGATGTGCCTCAGCGCATCGAGGAGCGCTCTGCTGTCTCGACGCGGCGTGAGCGTCGGGGAAGCGTCGTTGACGGCTGCGGTCGTCATGGCCTCTAGCTCCTTGGCTTCGCGGCGGCCCGACGGCCGCACGCCCCGCCCCCTGCCTCAAGCTCCAGATTGCGCCTGCGACGAACCCTGGCGAGGCTCGGCCGACTCCGCATGTCGGCTAAAAGAACGCCGCGAGCGCGCTCAGCTCCTTCCGCGCGGCCTCGCTGAATTCGGCCAGCGGATCGACGCCGGCGCCGTTCTTCATCAGGTCATGCAGGTCCCGGACCGTGCGGTTCGGTTGGAAATACGTATCGATGATCGCACGCAGGAGGCGGTCGGCGGCGGCGACGCTTTCGGGCATCGCCAGCACGCGCAGGCGGCTGACCATGGCGTAGAGATCGACGAGCTCTTGCATCTGCGGCTCGCTGTTGACGAGCGCGTCGCCGTAGGTCTTGGACGCCGCGATGATGAAGTCGCGGATCAGGTCCTCGCGGCGGGAGACCTCGTGGGCGATCTGCGACGCCCGCGCCTGGGTGCGCTGGCTGAGCCAGGTCGACGCCCCGGTCGTGAGGCCGCCGATGAACGAACCGGCCAGCGCGGAAATCGCCGAAAGATAGGCAACGTCCATCGTTCGCCCGCCTCGGGAGCAAGTTTTTGGAAACCGCCGTTCACGTCTTCTTCCCGCTCGCGGGAGAAGGCGCCGCGAAGCGACGGGTGAGGGGGCAGCGCCGAGCGACCGAGGTCGGCGCTGCCGTTGCGCGAGCCCTCTCTCCGAAGGTGGAGAGAGGGAATTCTCCTCACGCCGCCGCGGCGAGGCGCTGCTGGACCGTGCTTTGCAGCGCGCGCAGGTCGTGGGCGAACAGGCGGATGCCCTCGGAGAGCTTCTCCGTCGCCATCGCGTCCTCGTTCAGCATCCAGCGGAAGGCCTTCTCGTCCAGCGAAAGCTTCGCCGGCGCCGGGCCGAGCTTCGCGGGGTCGAGATGGCGGGTCAGCGTTCCCTGGTCCTTCGAAAGCGCTTCGAGGAGCTGCGGCGAGATGGTCAGGCGGTCGCAGCCGGCGAGCGCCTCGATCTCGCCGATGTTGCGGAACGAGGCGCCCATCACGACCGTCTTGTACCCGTAAGTCTTGTAATAAGTGTAGATCGCGCGGACGGACTTCACGCCGGGATCCGTCTCACCGCTGAACGGTCCCTCCCCCGCCTTGACGTGCCAGTCGAAGATGCGGCCGACGAAGGGCGAAACGAGGAAGGCGCCGGCGTCCGCGGCCGCAGCCGCCTGGGCGACCGAGAACATCAGCGTCATGTTGCAGTCGATCCCCTCGCCCTGCAAAACGCGCGCGGCCTCGATCCCTTCCCAGGTCGAGGCGAGCTTGATCAGGATACGGTCGTGACCGACCCCGCGCTCCTTGTAGAGCACGATGATCTTCCGCGCCTTGGCGATCATCGCCTTGGTGTCGAACGAGAGATCGGCGTCGACTTCGGTCGAGACGCGCCCGGGAACGATGGTGGTCAGCTCAGCGCCGAAATTGATGGCGATGCGGTCGGTGACGTCGCCGACGGGGGCGCGCGTCTTGCGCCCCCAGTCGATCGCCTCCTCGACGAACCGCGCATAGGCGGGCAGTTCGGACGCCTTGAGGATCAGCGAGGGGTTGGTGGTCGAGTCGGTCGGGCGAAACTGGCGGATCGACTCCATGTCGCCGGTGTCGGCGACCACGGTGGTCATCGCGCGGAGCTGGTCGAGCTTGTTGGGCATGAAGGCCTCCCGGGCCGGAGTTGGCGTCAAGGAATGTCGCGCCGCCGCGGATCGTTTTCAAGCCGCCCCGTCCGCTTCTCGGACTCGCGTTTCGTCTGCGCAGCGCGCGCGGCCGGCGCCGTTCTTGTTTTCCGACAAGGCTATACTGTTCGTCACCGTATGTAAACTTGACTACTCAAATAAGCGTTTGTGCGCTGCACTACGTAAAGTACCGTATATGGGCGATCCGCCGATTGATGTAGACCTATCGCAGAAGCGGACACGTCGTGGTTCGCCCGGCTGTCGTGTGCAGGCGTGTGTAGTCGATATGTTTAAATTACAGCCGCCTGAATATTCCCGCCAAAAAAATGAACGAGACACCCGGAAGGCGCTGCGAGGGCGCGTCCCGGGAGAGGAGGATTTGTCCGTGAAGCTGTACGATTTCGAAGTGTTGAAGGGGGAAGACGTCATTCATTCAGAGCGCGCCGTGCCGCTGTACAATGCAAGAGCGGCCTGGCCCAAGGTTGTCGCGCTGGCCTCGAAGCTCAGACTGTCGCGATGCCGCATCCGGGTGAAGGAGCAGGGAGAAACGATCATCCTCATCGGAGCGTCCGCGGCCTTGCGCTATCCCCACTTCGACTTTTCCGCCGCGGCGTGACGCCGCCGTCTCGTCGAAACCAGGCCCGGAAGGCGGCCGCACCGCCCTCAACGACCTCGTCCTGAAGAGCCCGCGACGCGGGGTCTCGAAGGACGTTCCAGATGGCGCCGGGGGTGCGTCCTGGAGCGTCCTTCGAGACGCGTCGCCTGCGGCGCCGCTCGTCGAGTGGCGAGTTGAGAGCCGCGCCTCTGCGAGAATGAAACGGGTCGGTTCGCCTGCGCCTCAGTGCAGCGACGTGACGCCGTGTATCTCCAGCGCCTCGACTACCCCGTCGAAGATGAGACCGACCCCGATCGCGGAGACGAAGAAGCCGACGATGCGCGTAGCTGCGTCGATCCCCATCCGGCCCAAAAACTTGGTCAGGCGGTCCGCATAGGCGAGGCAGAGGTAGGTGACGGCCATGGTCAGCACGATCGCCGCGGCGATGGCGACGAACGACAGCAGTTCCTCGCTCGACTGTCTGATGGTCGCGGTCATGCCGATGATGGTGGCGATGGCGCCCGGGCCGAACATCAGCGGCATGGCGAGCGGCACGAAGGCGATGTTGGCGTCCGGGGCGGCGGCGCCGGCGCTGAATGCGCCGTCCTTGGGCGGGGTGAACAGCTCGAAGCCGATCCGCATCAAAATGATGCCGCCGACGACCCGCACCATGGCGAGCGGAACGCCGAAGATGCGCAGCATCAGCGTGCCGAACACGAGGAAGAAGAAGCAGAGCATGAGCGCGTAGAAGCACGAGTTTCGCGCCACGGCGCGGTGGGTCGCGACGTCCTTGCCGACGAGGAGCTGAAGATAGACCGGCAGCACTTCGAGCGGATTGATGATGGCGAGCAGCGTCGTGAACGTGCCCACGAACAGCGACAGCTCCCGATGCATCCAAATCCCCCTGCCCCGCCCTCTGCCGTCTCGATAGCAAAGCGCACGGAGGCCGTCCAACGCCCCCGCGCTAACTGCGCCCTGTCGCCGCCCGGAAAATGAAGCGCGCGAGCGCGACCAGCGGAAGGGCGAGGCCGATCGCGCCCGCGAACGGCCATCCGCCCCGCGCATAAGCCCAGGCGCCGACCGCCGAGCCGACCGCGCCGGCGAGAAAGAACGTCGCCAGATAGACCGCGTTGAGCCGGCCGCGCGCTTCCGGCGCCAGCGCGAAAACGGCGCGGAAGCCGAGCACCAGATTGGTCTGGACGCCGAAATCGATCGCGACGGCGGCCGCAACGAGAGCCGCGAGCGCCAGCGTCGAGCCCTGCGGGACCACGAGGGTGACAAGGAAGCCTGCGGCGACGATCAGGATCGCCGCGAGAGTCGCGGGCGCTGTCCATCCGCGATCGGCGAGCCGACCGGCGACCGGCGCGCCGACCGCGCCCGAGACGCCCGCCAGCCCGAAGAGCGCGATGCCCTTCTGCGTGAGCCCGTAATGGGGGCCGGCGAGCAGGAGCGGCGCTGTCGTCCAGAACAGGCTGAAGGCGCTGAACAGGCAGGTCTGGTAGAAGGCGCGCAGGCGCAGCGCCGGCGTCGCGGCCGCCAGGCGCGCCATGGAGCCGATCAGCGCCGCATAGCCGATGCGCGTGTGCGGCGAACGGACCGGAAGCGTGCGCGACAGGACGACCGCAAGAACGGCCATCAGCGCCGCAGACCCGACGAACACCGCCCGCCACGACAGCGCCGAGGCGACGAAACTCGACGCCGGCCGCGCCGCCATGATGCCGATCATCAGGCCGCTCGACACCAGCCCCACGACCCGCCCACGAATCGCCTCGGGCGCGAGATGCGCGGCGAGCGGCACGAGGACCTGCACCCCAACGGACACGAGCCCCACGGCGCCCATCGCCGCGAGCAACGCCGCCGGCGACCGGGAGACGGCGGCGAGCGCCAGGGCCAGCGCGCTCGCCGCGACGCAGAGGACCACCAGCCTGCGGTTCTCGAACCGGTCGGCGAGCGGCACGACGAAGAGGAGTCCCAGCCCGTAGCCGATCTGGGTCATGGTCACAACCAGCCCCGCCGCGCCCGGCGCGAGGCCGAGCGACTGAGCGATCGGGCCGACGAGCGGCTGCGCGTAATAGATGTTGGCGACGATGAGGCCGCAGGCGGAGGCGAGCAGCAAAATCGTCCCCGCCGCAATCTCGGGCGCCTGCGCCGCCGCCGGCGGCCTCGTCATGCGATTCACCAGGGGACTCCTCTTTCGGACGCGCCTAGCCGGCGACGATCGTTGGCGCGTTCGCGCCGCCGGCCGTTCCAAAGCGGCCTCTTGGTCGTTTCCCGTTTGACGCCGGCCGCCCGCGACCGAAAAAGACGCCAGGGCGGCGGGGAAAGCGCCCGCTGCAAGCGACTGCGGACGCCGTGGGCGCAACGCTGCGCGCCGCTCTCCTAACATGAGTTCGATTGGCGGCGGACTCCTCTGCGGACGGCGCAACGATCACATCTTGCTTGAAGGAACGCTCCCAAGAGGAGCGAGGCGTCCAACTGTAGCCGCGATCGCTGATCGCGGGGGACGCGGTCACCGACGTCGCCGAACGCGTCTACAACGCAAATCGCTTTATGTTTCCAGTCCCTCGTCACCCGATCCAGTCGTAGCCGCCCTTCTCGAACACGATCGCGCGGCCCTGAACGATCGGCGCGCTGGCGGCGACTGCGCCGGGCACGCCGGCGATGAGGGTCATCAGCGCCCGGGCGACGCCGCCGTGCGAAACGACAAACGCGTCGGCCGTCACCGTATGCAGCCACGCGGACAGGCGCCCGGCGAGCATCGCGTAGCTCTCGCCCTTCGGCGGAACGAAGTCCCACTTGTCCGCGCGCCGCGTGGCGAGGCCTTTGGGGTCGCGCGCCCTGACCTCCGGCCAGGTCAGGCCTTCCCAGTCGCCGAAGGTGAGCTCCTTCAGCGCCGGATCGAGGCGATAGCGGTCGGGCGCGAGACCCATTGCGCCGCGGGCGAGCTCCATCGTCTCGCGCGTGCGCAGAAGGGGCGAAGCGACAAAGGCGTCCGTCGCGTCGAGCCGGTCGATCTCGGACCCGATGCGGGCGCGCAGAGTGCGCCCGACGGCGCTCGCCTGATCGCGGCCGCGGGGCCCCAGCGGAATGTCGCGCTGGCCCTGCAGCCGATTCTCGGCGTTGTACGGCGTCTCGCCGTGGCGGACGAAAATCAGGCGGTGCGGAAAAGGCGGCAAAAACGGAGACCTTATGGGAAAGCGGTTCAATCGCAGGCCGATTTGCTTTACCGAGCCGCCGGGTGGCAAGAGGCGAATCGAATCCACGAAACGCGTCATCGCGCCGCAGCCGCCGGCCCTTGAGGGACGTTTCATGCTTTGGCTCGTCGATCACCCGCTGATCCTGTTTTTCACCATGCTCACTGTATTCGTCGGCTGCACGACCGCCGGCGTGCTCGCGCGTCTCCACGGACACAAGCTGACGCCGGCCGACCGCGCCGAGTTCGACCTGGTGCGTAACGCCATGTTCACGCTATTCGGGCTGATCGTAGGATTCGCGATTTCGATGGCCGTCAGCCGCTACGACCTGCGCAAGAACCTGGAAGAATCCGAAGCCAACGCCATCGGCACGGAATACGCGCGGCTCGACTTCATGCCCGCGGACGTCTCGGTGAAGGCGCGCGCGCTGCTCGGCCAATTCGTCGACGAGCGCCTCGCCTTCTACGGCGACCGGGAGCCTGAAGAGCTCGCCAGGAACGCAGCCGACACGGGCCGGACGATGAGCGCGCTGTGGTCCGCGATCGCGCCGGAAACCAACGCCCACCCGACGGCGGTCGCGGCGCTCGTCGCTTCGGGCATGAACGACGTCCTGAACGCCTACGGATACACGACGGCCGCGTGGCGGAACCGGCTGCCGGTCGAGGTCTGGCTGCTGCTGATCGGCGTCGGCGCCTGCTGCAATTTTCTCATCGGCTTCGGCGCCGAACGGCTGTCCTCGGCCACGCATGCGATTCTGCCACTGACCGCGTCGCTCGCCATTCTGCTGATCGCCGACGTCGAGGGGCCGCACAACGGCTTCGTCCGCGTGCATCCGGAAAACCTGATCGACGCCGCAGCGTCGATGCGAGAGCGGTAGATCGCGCGCGACGCCTGCAGGCCTCAACGTCCGCCTTGGCGTTGGTCGGCTGCACGACGCCCAACTCCCCGGCCCGCTCCGAAGCGGTCTTTCCCTCAAGGGTTTGCGCGCTCAGCTTCGCGCCAGCGTTGCCAGCGGGTGCGTAAGTCTCCTTTGCGGAGTCCGATCGTCTCGTCCAGCACACGAGCCTCGATCATCCGGTCAATCCGGAAGTGCCGGAAATCCTGCCGCAGCTCGCACCATGCGATCAGCGTTCCGGTCCCCTCGCCATAGCCGACGATGACCGGCCAGACGGTTCGCTCGGTCTCTTCTTCGCTCTCCGAGCGATAGCGAAGGCGCACCTTCAAGCCCTTGCGGACAGCCTGTCGGAGCCTGGATGCGTCGATCCATCCCTCGGGCGCTTTGGCTCTCGGTCTCACGCCCACGCCCGGCGCAGCGATCAAGGGACGCATCGGCTCGGGCACGACGGCCGCGATTTTTGCGATCACGTCCTGAGCGGCGTTGGCCAGAATTTTATCCGGCTGCCCGGCCACCCACTGGGCCCCCAGGACCACAGCCTCGATTTCGTCCGGCGTCAGCATCAAGGGCGGCATGTCGTAGTCGGCGCCGAGTACGTATCCGAGCCCAGCCTCTCCCTCGATTGGCGCCCGCCGACCGATAAGGTCGGCCATGTCGCGATAGACTGTGCGTTTTGAGACCTCGAGCTCGCTCGCAATCGCCTCGGCCGTCACCGGCCTCGTCGAGCGGCGCAGAATCTGAATGATCTGAAACAGACGGTCGGCGCGCCGCATCGAGTTCACTCCTGCTGACAGGATGCTGGCAGCAGGCCTGTGGCACAAGTTCGGTCATGCGCACCGCGCCTCACGGAAATGGGAAGGATCAAGCCATGAAGTTTGCTTCCACGCGTCTCATCGCCCGAGACATCAAAGCCCTTGTCAGCTTCTATGAGAAAGTGACGGGCCAAACGGCGGAGTGGCTGACGCCGGCGTTCGCCGAAATCGTCACGTCAGGGGCCACGCTCGCCATCGGCAGCGCCGAAACGATTGCGCTTTTCAAGGAAGGCAGCGCTGAGCCGACGTCAAACCGCACCGCCATCCTCGAGTTTGAGGTCGATGACGTCGACGCCGAGTTCGCGAAGCTGAAGGATGAGTTGGAAGTCGTGCTCGAGCCGAAGATGTTGCCCTGGGGAAACCGCGCGGCTCAAGTTCGCGATCCCGAGGGGACGCTGGTGAGTCTGTATACGCCTGTCAGCGACGCTGCAAAAAAGCGGTTTGGGTCCCGGTGATCGGAAGAGCCGAGGGACGTCGATCACGGCGCCTTCCATGGCGACGTGAGACCCGGCGGCTCCGGGAACGGGTCGCGCCGTCCTCCAACGCCGTTCGCACCGTTGCGATCGCCTCCTGGAGCCGCGCTCTTCCTCTCGCCCACTCCCTTGGCGGCCGAATCCAACCCTTGGCGCTCCGACCGGGAAGCCGAAAGCCGGCGGTTCGCGTTCATTCAAAGCGGACATTATCGACGGCCACAATGCGTCCGAATGGACATGCAATCGATCGCGACGAACTCCTTTGGTGTCGAACTCTCCGGGAAGCTGCGCGCGGGCGCCGCAGGCAGCCGCTGGCGCCCCGCGCCGTTCTCCAGCGCGTGCGGCGAGGCGGCGATCGGCGCGCAAACTGGTCACCGGCACGAACCGGGCGAAACTGCCGCATACTGCGGCGCGGGGCCCGCGGCGGCTCCGCGGGCGCCGATTCCGGTTCAATCGGTCACGCCTTCGGGAAGGAGAAGGCGACGAACCGGTCGCCGTTGGCGGTCTGGACCCGCATCAGCACCGCGCTCTTGCCCTGCTGCTGAGCGGAGGCGATGCCGGATCTCACGTCCTGCGGCGTCGACACCGGCTTGCCCGCGACGTCCAGAATGACGTCGCCGGACGCAAGCCCCTTCTCCGCGGCCGCGCTCATCGGATCGACGCCGACAATCGCGACGCCGTTCTGGCCGGCGCCGTCGACCTCGCGCGCCGGGGCGAGCTGAAGCCCGAGCTGGGGGCCGGCCGGCGTCGGCGTGCTTGCGTTTGCTGTCTTCTCCCCCGTCTGCGACGCGAGGGTGGCGCTGACCGTTTGCTCGGCGCCGTTGCGCAAGATCGACGGCTCGACCTTGTCGCCGGGCTTACTGGCCGACTTTCAGCGTCAGGTCGCCCCCGTCCTCGACCTCGTCGCCGTTGACCTTGGTGATCACGTCGCCGGGTTTGAGACCCGCGTCCGCCGCAGGCGTTCCCGCCATCGCCTCGTCGACGATCGCGCCGTGGGCGTTCTTCAGCCCGAGCGCCTCGGCCATGTCCGGACCGACCGCCTGGATCTTCACGCCGAGGTAGCCGCGCTCGACGACCCCGCCGTGCTCGAGCGCCGTCACGACCCGTTCGACCGTGCCCGAAGGAATCGCGAAACCGATCCCGACGCTGCCGCCGGACGGCGAATAGATCGCCGTGTTCACGCCGACCACCTCACCGTCCTCGTTGAAGGTCGGGCCGCCCGAATTGCCCTTGTTCATCGGAGCGTCGATCTGGAGGAAGCGATCGTAGGGAGCGTCACCGATGTCGCGGCCCTTGGCGGAAATGATTCCGGCCGTGACGCTGCCGCCGAGGCCATAAGGGTTGCCGATTGCGAGAACCCAGTCGCCGATCTTCGGGGCGTCCTTGGCGAAACTCACATAAGGGTAGTCGCCGGGCTGGTTGACCTTCAGGAGCGCCAGATCGGTCTTCGCGTCGGTTCCGATGACCTTGGCGTCCAAAACCTTGCCGTCGTCCGTCGTCACGGTGACCGACTTCGCGTCCTGCACGACGTGATTGTTGGTCACGATGTAGCCGTCGGACGAGATGAAGAACCCCGATCCCTCGCCCCAGACCACCGACTGCGGGCTAGGAACGCCGTTCTCGCCGAAGGGTCCGAAAAATCTTTGGATTTCTGGCGGCAGATTGCCGAACCGCTCGCTCCAGCCGCCCTGGCCGCCTTGGTCGTTCTGGCGGACGATCTTCACCTTGACCGAAACGACGACCGGGTTTGTTCGCTACGCCGATGATTGCAATATCTTCGTGCGCAGCGAGCGCGCCGGAAAGCGCGTCATGGCGTCGATTCGGGGATTACTTTGAGGCGTGTCGTCAGCCTGGCTGGCCGCTCGGCTGACCGCCGCCGTTCGCGGGTCTCGCGCGGCGCTCGGCCATGAACCGCTCGAACTCCTCGCGGTCCTTGGCGCGGCGGATCGCCT
>Ga0074045_10004004_pt1 | contig 13138 bp, 13 predicted proteins | sample BogForMeECP23OM2_FD_94442 | JGI IMG/M metagenome (GOLD analysis project Ga0074045, IMG submission 94442) | Bog forest soil microbial communities from Calvert Island, British Columbia, Canada - Bog Forest MetaG ECP23OM2 | ecosystem: Environmental > Terrestrial > Soil > Wetlands ... | reverse complement strand
TGGGTGGTCGAGCGCACCTTCTCGTGGTTCGGACGAAACCGGCGTCTGGCCAAAGACTTCGAACACCTTGCCGAAACCCTGGCCACCTTCGTGACCCTCGCCTCCATCCAGCTTGCTCTCCGGCGCCTCGCGAGGGCGTAGGTCGTGGTAAATCCAACAAACCAGCGGCTCTCAATGCACGATGATGGAGGTCCGCAAACCATAGTGAAGGGACCTTCGCCGGAGCGCACAGCAACGACGAGGTTGCGCCGAGAGCCGTCACTCGATCACCAGCCGGCATCCGGTGCGTCTGACCCGGAGAAGCGGTAATTCGCACCGCGCGAAGGAAGACCTGGGATGCCTCAGCCATGCCCAAGCGTGCAACACAATTGACGATTCCGCTGCATCCGAAGGAGGCGCGTATGTCAACATTCAGGGTAGACCTGATCCGACGGGGAGCCGAACTGCTGCGCCACTCCCGGCGGGCTGCATCGCCGTCGAGCAAGTCCGATAACCACTGTTGCGCCCGCGGGTGAACGGCAGGCCCGATGAGCGCCCAGACGTGGCATCACGCGGCCCTGGAAATTCGCCGAATCGTCTGTGGCGGCTGGCCGATCGTTCTTAGGAAAGCGCGGCGCATGCGCTCGCGGTTGCCGAAGCCGGTCTCTTCAGCGATTACGTCCACGGTGTGCCGGCCCTGTTCGATCAGCACGCGAGCGGCTTCGACGCGCAGGTGCTCGACCGCCCTCGCCGGCGACTGGCCCGTCTCGGCGCGAAACGCTCGGCTGAACTGGCGCGGGCTTAAGGCCGCTGCCGTGGCCAACTCGTCCACAGAGAGCAATTTTTTCAGGTTTCGGCCTGCGTAATCCAGAGCCCTTTGAATGCGGTCCGACTTGGGCTCCAGTTCGAGCAGGGTCGAAAACTGCGACTGGCCGCCGGTGCGGCGATGGTAGACCACCATTTTGCGGGCGACCTCGCGGGCGATCTCGGTGCCGAGATCTTTCTCCACCATCGCTAGGGCGAGATCGATGCTCGCGGTCACGCCGGCCGAGGTCCAGATCGGGCCATCAACGATGTAGATACGATCCACATCCAGCGTGAGCTCCGGATAGCGCGCTGCAAGCTCACGCGCGAACAGCCAATGGGTGGTAGCCCTACGGCCGTTCAGCGCGCCAGCTGCGGCGAGCAGGAACGCACCGGTGCAGGGCCCGGCAATACGCCGAGCGGTCTTCATGCTTTGCCGAATGAAGGCCACTACATTGGGCATCGGCTCGTCGAAACGCGGCGTTGCTCCGACGATCAAAGTATCGAACACGGCGTCGCCGAACGGTTCGGTCATGACCGAGAACCCCGTCGAGCAGGGCACGAGGCCTCCGGTCTCGGAGAGGAGCGTGAGCTCGTAGACCCGTTCCCTATTGGTGAGGTTTGCGGCTTCGAACGCACTGAGCGCCGCGAGCCCCATCGCTCCAAAATTGGCGAACGTCACAAATCCGACGCGATGCATGACCGCTCCATATGTCCTGAAAGGTGGCAAATATGACATATGAGACGGAGATTGGAAAGGATTAACTCCATGCATCGCATCTCGAAGCGCTCTAAGCGCGACGATAGGAGAGGTGAATGTCCAGGGTCGAAGAAACGTATCGGGCCGTCCATGCTGTTGGTCCGGGCAAGCTGGAGCTGACCGATAAACCACTGCTCGATCCGCCGGCGGGCCATGTCCGCATCCGCGTTGAGGCCTGTGGCGTGTGCCATTCGGATTCCGCGACGGTGGAGGGGGTATTGCCGATCCAGTGGCCGAGGGTGCCTGGCCACGAAGCGGTCGGACGGATCGACGTGATCGGCGAAGGCGTCGAAGGCTGGACTGTGGGCCAACGCGTCGGCGTCGGCTTCCTCGGCGGCAGCTGCGGGCACTGCGAGTACTGCCGCGATGGGGATCTCGTGAACTGCATAAACCAAGGCTTCACCGGCGTGCAGCAGGATGGCGGCTACGCGGAGGTGATGGTCGCCAAGGCCAGCGGGCTGATGGCCGTGCCGGACGATCTTTCATCGGTCGATGCGGCGCCGCTGCTGTGCGCTGGCATAACGACCTTCAGCGCGCTGCGGAACTCGCCGGCGCGGGCGGGGGATTTGGTCGCGGTGTTGGGGGTCGGCGGGCTAGGCCACCTCGCTGTGCAATACGCTCGCCGCATGGGGTTTGAGGTTGTCGCGATCGACCGCGGTGACGACAGGGCCGAGCTGTCGAAGAAACTGGGCGCGCACCACTATATCGACAGCTCCGCCTCCGATGTCGCCAAGGCGCTCCAGGCGCTTGGGGGCGCGGCGGTGGTGTTGGCCACAGCCTCGGGAGGCAAGGCGGTCGCCGCAGCCCTCGGTGGCTTGCGACGCGGTGGCGTGGTGATTTCGCTCGGCGCGACCGATGAGCCGATCGAGCTGTCGGCGTTTGAACTGCTGTTCAAGAGCCTGGGTGTCGAGGGCGCCCTGACGGGGACCCCGGCGGCCGGCGATGCGACGCTCAAATTCAGCGCGCTCAGCGACGTCGCCGCCATGGTCGAGACCATGCCGCTCGAGAGGGCCGCGGACGCCTACGCGAAGATGATGGCCGGCCATGCCCGCTTCCGGATGGTTCTCACGATGAGCTGAGAGCCCGATCCGGCCGCGGCTTCCATGTCGAAAGGTAGCGCTATGAGCGACGACGCGTCCCAAGTCCTCGACACGGACGGGCCGCTGCATGTACGGCGCGGTCACCTACAAAATCACCGAAAAGCCGCTGGCGGACGGGCTTTGCCATTGCAACCGTTGTCGGCCACAGTCCGGGACCGCGTTCTCGACGGTCATCTTCATCCACCGCAGCGCGGTGACGATCGCCGACGAGACCAAGGTCTTCGACGACATCGGTACGAGCGGGCTCAGAGTGGTGCGCCGCTACTGCCCGAGCTGCGGTTCGCCCCTTACCGCCGAGCCCGACCTGACCCCGGACCTGATGATGGTCAAGGCTGGGACCCTCGATCCGAACGAATGGTTCCACCCGGTGTGGGAGCTGTTCGTCGGGCGCCGCCGGCCCTGGATCAACCCGGCTCCCGGCGCCAAGCTACTTGACGCCAATCCTGACATCTAGGCGAGGCTCCAATGAATCAATTCCAGAACATCTTCGACGCGCAGAAGGCGCTTTTCGCCACAGGTGTCACACGCTCCTACGAATGGCGCGTCGAACAACTCGACCGCATGGCCAGCATGATCAACGAGAACCAGCGGCGCTTCCACGAGGCGCTGGCCAAGGACTTCAAGACCGCCTCACAGGAATACATCTTCGAGACCGCGGCGTCGGCGGGGGAGACGGAGGTCCAGAAGAGCCAGCTGAAGGAGTGGATGAAGCCGGTCGAAGCGCCAGTGCCGCGCTTCCTGGCCAAGACCGGCCACAAGGGGATGATCTATCGCGAGCCCTATGGCGTCGCGCTGATCATCGGACCGTTCAACGGGCCTTTGCTCTTGCTAATCCGCCCGGCGCTGGCTGCGCTCGCGGCCGGCAACACCTGCATCCTCAAACTGAGTGAGGCGCTTTCGGCGACGACGGACCTGCTCCTTGAGCTTGTCCCAAAGTATTTCGATCCGAGGGCCGTGACCGCAGTGCCTGGCGGTAAGGAGGAGAACACCGAGCTCCTGAAGCTGCCGTTCGATTTCATCTTTTTCACCGGCAGCACCTATGTTGGGAAGATCGTCGCGCGGGCGGCCGCGGAAAACCTCACGCCCGTCCTGCTCGAACTCGGTGGGATCAACCCGGCGCTCGTGGACGAGACGGCCAATATCCCGGACGCGGCGAAAAAGATCGTTTGGGGCGCGATGGCTTGGGGCGGGCAATGGTGCACATCGCCAGGCTACGCCTATGTCCACGAGTCCGTCGCAGAGGCCTTTGTCGCAGAAGCCAAGAAGGCGCTGGTCGAGCTCTTTGGTGATGATGCGAAATCCAATTCCGACTATTCGCGCATCATCAATGCGCACACGGTTTCTCGGCTGGCGTCGCTCATCGATCCCGCAAAGGTGATCGCCGGCGGCAAGTCCGATCCAGATGCGCGCTACCTCGATCCCACGCTTCTCTATCCCATTACTTGGGAAGACAAGATCATGGAGGACGAGATCTTCGGGCCGATCCTGCTGATCCTCACCTATAGGACGCTCGACGAAGCGTTCGGCCACATTGCGTCGACGCCACGCCCACTCGCAGCTTTCATTTTCAGCCGCGACCAGAAGACCATCGACCGGTTCATCGGCGAGCTGTCCTACGGCGGGGGCGGGGTGAACCAGGTGAACATTCACCTGTTCGTCGAGACGATGCCGTTCGGCGGCACCGGAGCCGCCGGGATGGGCCATTACTACGGCAAGTACGGCTTCGATGCGCTCAGCCACGCTAAGTCGATGCTGATCTCCCCGCCCGACGTCGCGATCGACCACCTCTACTCGCCCTTCACCGACGAGAAGAACCAGGCGCTTCAACAGTGGTTCGAGTATTGAGGCGACCATGGCCCAGGCCCCGTCCGAGGCAGCGGTCAACTATGATGTGGTGGTGATCGGCAGTGGGGTGGGCGGCTACACCGCAGCCATCCGTGCCGGACAGCTGGGACTGAAGATTGACGGCGCCACAGCAACGGTCGAGGCGGACGTGGTCCTGGTGGCGGTTGCCCGTAAGCCCTTCGTCGGCGACTGAGATTCACCAAGAAAGGAATCTCGCTATGGCTTTGGCACGTTTGAAATCGGTGGCCGGTATTACAATTCCGGATACGGCGCTGTGTAATGCCGCTGTCGACCTGTTGGAGTCTAGTTCACCCGAATTTCTCTGCACTCATAGTCTTCGAACATACATTTTCGGTAGCCTTGCTGTCAGGGAGCTCGGCCGTTCGGTGGTCGATGAGGAAGCCGCTTTTTGCGGCGCGGTTTTGCACGACCTCGGACTGGTTCCTGCTTACCGCCACGACAATCGGTTTGAGGTGGATGGCGCGGATGCTGCTCGCCAGTTCTGCTCGAAGTATCAGGTGTCGCCAGAGCGCGCGGATCTGGTTTGGGAGGCGATCGCGTTGCACACCTCTCCGGGAATCGCAACTCGGTTGGCAGACGAGATCGCATTGGTCCACCTCGGCGCCGGGATCGAGTTGTTGGATCTAGGCCTCGATCAAGTGCCGCGGCAGGTGGTCGAGGAAGTGCTCGAAAGATATCCGCGGATGAATTTCAAAGCCGAATTCCGAAATCTGTTGGTCGAGCACTGTCGGCATAATCCGGCCGCCCAAGTCTTAAACTGGACCGACGACGTTGCGCGCACCGCCGGCTGCACATTGCAGGGTCAACCAATCCCGACAGCATCACAGTTGATGTCGGCCGCGCCGTATGATGAGTGACCCGAGTCGTTCGCCGGCTTTCTTGGCTCACCGACCTGGGCGACATGGAAATCCCCTACGTCCATGTCGCTGGCACGGTTCTTCCCGGCCGCGGCGACTGCTCGCGTCTCCGGTCGGCCGACATCTCCGCGCCGCCTATCTGGGCATCGTGATCGCCTCGGGAGGGTTCTCGCCCGCCACTGCGATCGCCGCCGTCGAGAGACGCTGGGCGGACATGGTCGGCTTCCCGCTGTTCATAGGCGACGGCGACGAATTGCTCGCCGCCATCGAAGGGGCCACGAGATAGCACAAAGCCGAGCCGGAGCACCCGCGCTGCCTGGCGCGGAGCGCAAATCATCTTTGCGGATCTTTACATCGCATAACTCGCGCCCGGACGACTGCCCGTTTATCTCTCCGGGACTATTCGGATGAAAGAAATCATGACGGAGGAGATGCCAATGTCCAACGTCACCCACGAGACCGCTCCAACTCAGTTCGTCCAGGCTGGGGATGTCCAGTTCGCCTACCGGCGCTTTGGGCCGCGCGGAGCGACACCTCTGTTGCTCCTCAATTATATCGCCGCGCATATGGATGACTGGGACCCGAAGGTGTCGAACGGCTTCGCTGCGGAACACGACGTCATCCTATTCGACTACCCGGGGATCGGCAGGTCATCCGGCGAGACACCATTCACGGTCGCCGCGCTGACAAAACACTGCGTCGCATTCTGTCGAGCGATCGGACTGATCCATTTCGATATTGTCGGCTTCTCGCTCGGGGGCATGATTGCGCAGCAGTTGGGTGCCGAATATCCGGGCCTGCTTCGCCGGATCATCCTGCTCGGGACAGGGCCGCGAGGCGGCGAAGGAATGGTCTTCGACGAGCTCTCCGTGGACGAGCTGATTGACCCGGCGGGCTTGCTCATGAGGGCATTCTTCACGCAAAGCGAGGCAAGCCAGAAGTCGGGACGCGCCTATATGGAGCGGCTGAAGAGCCGCAGCGCCGACCGTGATGTGCCAGTGTCCAGGCAGTCCGCCTTGGCCCAGATAGCGACGATTCGTGAATGGGGCGTCATACCCCCGAGCGACCGCTTCGCGATGCTTGGCAAAATTCATCACCCCATTCTGATTGGGCATGGAAACAGGGATGTCGTTGTCATGCCGATCAACGCTTTCCTGCTGGCTGAACATCTGCCCAATGCCCAACTGATCATGTATCCGGACGCGAGTCACGGCGCGCAATCTCAGCGTGCGGACGTCTTTCTTGAGCATGCGAAGCTGTTTCTGCAGTGACTGCGCGATCCATATCGATGCTGGCGGCAGCGGCGTCCGCTCCGAACGAAGTGCAGGCGGTGATCAGGCTTCGGAACCCCGCTGCCTGGTACCGAGAATTCGCGGACAAGGCGGCAGTGCCATGGATTTGGGAAGCGCGGCTCCTCCGCGCAGAAGAACTCGACCGTGAGGCGGATCTAATCGCAGATCGCGCTTCCGTGCGTTCTGACGCGACGACCAAGGCCGCTTGCGACGCCGCCCCATTGGCTTCTCGCTTGAAAGACCAGTGACCGTGACCCTCGTGCAAGGCGTTCGCCGCGAGGTCACCGTCGCCGGCTTTCCGCTCTCCGCCTGGGCTTTTGCGCTGCGGATCTGGGCCGCCATGATGGTGGGGCTGTACGCGGCGTTCTGGCTGCAGCTCGAGAGCGCCTCGTCCGCCGCGGTTACCGTCGGCATTCTCGCTCTGCAGACGCGGGGTCACGCCTACCAAAAGGCCCTGTACCGGATCCTTGCCACTATCATCGGGGTTGTCGCGTCCTTCGTGATCGCTGGGATGTTCCCGCAGACTCGCGAGCTGTTCATGGTCGGCTTCGCAGGCTGGCTCGGGCTCTGCGTCTACGTCGGTGGACTTTTGGACGGCAACAGGGCCTACGGCGCCGTGCTGTCCGGCTATACGGTTGCTCTGGTCGCTGTGACGCAGATCGATTCGCCGCAGAATGTTTTCTTGGCTGGCATCAACCGCGGCGCGGCGATCGTAGTGGGAATTGCCGCGCTCGCCCTGGTCAGCGACTTTTTCGCCGCCCCGAATGTCCACGCAGGACTGGCCGGCAAGCTCACGGCAGCCCATCGGCGCGTACGTCTCTTCGCGCTCGCCCTCCTCCGCGGCGAGAGTGCGAACCTGATCCAGTCGGCGAATCTGCTGCGCGAGATCACCGCTCTTCATGCTGACATCACGGCGCTCGCCTCCGAATCGAGCGATGGATGGGCGCGAGGCGCGGCAGCTCGGAGCGCCGCCGTGGCCCTGGTCGCCGAGGTCAACGCCGCGGGCTCCTTGGCATCGCTCCCCGCCACGACCTTGCCATCTCTTCGCAAAGCGCTTTGCGAGTGCCTAGCCGACGGCCTCGGGGAGGAGGGCCGTGCGTTGGACCTTCGTTTGCGGCGTCACGCAGATGTTACCTACGCCGACCCGCACGACGCGCTTTTCGTCCGCCACGCCCGCGGCTTGTTGATCGAGAATCGGCGGGCGCAGGACGCCATCGGAGACCTGCAGGCGGGTCGCCATCCTCCGCGCCGTATCCATGCCCCCATCTACCGCTCGCGTCCGGCGGCTATGCGAAGCGGTCTGCGTGCGTTTCTGGTGGTGCTGATCTCCGGTATCCTGTTTTCCCTCGGCGGCTGGCCGTACGCGTCGCAGGGCGTCGCCCTGGTTGGGGTCATCATAGCCTTGAGCGCGAACACCCCGAACCCGCCTGCCTTCGCGGCCAATGCTGTTATCGCGATGCCGATCGCCGTGCTGCTTGCGGGCGTGACGGAGTTCCTGATCCTCGACGGCGTTGATCAGTTTCCCCTCCTGGCGATCGGCATGGCGCCAAGCGTCCTCGCCGCCGCCTTGCTGTTCACGATCTCCAACCCGAGACTGGTCCCTATCGCATTTCTGCTGCTCGTCTTCTTCCCTGTGATTCTCTCCCCGACGAACCCGCAGAGCTATGACCCCGATACCTATCTGTTCACCAGCTTCATGGGGATCACGTCTAGCATCCTGCTGTTCGTCCTTCTGCGGACTCTGCTCCCGACATCAGACGCGCTTCGGCGGCGCTGGTGCCTGACATCGGCACGAGCGGAGATGCGCGACCTCAGAGCCGGCGGTCGGTCCCGGCGCCTGAATGACGAGGCCTTATTCCGCGACGCGGACCGCATCGGGCAACTGGCCACACTGCAGCCTGCCGACCACGATGAACACGGTGACGACCTAGGTGAGGCTCTCGACATCTTCGGACTCGCGGCAGCTGTGCGAGGGGCCCGAACAACGCTCGCCGAACTGTCCGCTCGCTCGGGCGGGCACCTGGTTGAGGACGGATATTCAGCCCTGGTGGCCTGTGAGCCCCGGAGCCTGCGCCGCGCCGCCGCCGATCTCGCGAGCACGGCAACCCAGCTCGATCATGACTGTCAGGCATTAGCTCGTGCGGCCAGCCTGGATCTGATCTGGGCCGCCTTACTGATCGACGCCAGCCCCTTTGGCCTCGATCCACACCGGTCGACCACCTCATGATGCACAGCTTCCCCGAATGGACGATCGGCGGGGTGCTCGTCGCTCCTTTCGTGACTTACGCGGGCGCCGCGATCGCGATCTTCGCTGTGCTGCGTCCCTTCCTTCGCCTCATCGCCTTCAATCGCGCCTTCAGCAGCCCACCGGTCGCGGAACTGAGCCTCTACGTCCTGATCCTCGCGCTGCTGATCGCGCTTTTCTAGGAGGAGGTGTCCATGCAATTGCCGGACTCCATCTCACGCGACCGAACCACGTCCACCGTCGCCGAGCCCTGTCCAGAGGCTGCCGAGCGCTCCGATCTTCATGTCGCCGCCCTGGCGCCGAGCGAGGGGGCTGGCACTGTTTTGGAAGGGCTTCGGCCGATCGCGGAGCCGAATGAGCGTCTGCGCGTTGACCTAAAGTCACCACCGAAAGGGCCGGCGCCCGGGCGTTCAGGTCGTACGGCTCGCTTCGCTCGGGAAACGCTCAAGACGACGGCGACCCTGCTCATCCTGGCCCTCGCGGTGCTCGCCGCCCTGGTCATCTGGAACGCGTATGTCACCGCGCCCTGGACACGAGATGGCAGCGTCCGCGTGCAGGTCGCAAGCATCGCGCTCGAGGTGTCGGGGCAGATCACGGAAGTCCGCGTTGTCGACAACCAGTTCGTCCATCGGGGCGACGTGCTTTACGTGATCGATCCCTTCGACTTTCAGGTGGCGCGCGACACCGCCAAAGCGCAGCTGCACCAGAAAGCCGCCGATCTACAGGTCAAAAGCAAGGAGGCGGAGCGTCGGCTGCACCTGACCGACCTGGCGACGACAGCGGAGCAGCAGCAGCAGTATGCCGGCAGCGCCACCCAGGCGCGCGCCGTCTTTGACGTCGCCCAGCAGCAGTTAGCCGAGGCCGATATGAACCTCAAGCGGACACAGGTGCGCAGTCCTGTGAACGGCTATGTCACCAATCTTCTGATGCGGGTGGGCGACTATGCCCACGTGGGCACGACCAACATCTCGGTGATCGATGCCGACAGCTACTGGATCGACGGCTATTTCGAGGAAACCAAGATGGCCCATGTCTGCGTCGGCGACCGCGCCGAGGCGGTGTTGATGGGCTACCGCGATCCGATCGTGGGGCGGGTTGAGAGCGTGACCCGCGGCATCAGCGTCTCAAACGCCGCCCCGAGCACCCAGGGCCTGCCGAGCGTTGATCCGGTCTACACCTGGGTGCTGCTTGCGCAACGCGTGCCAGTCCGCATCCAAATCACCAATGTCCCAGCCGGCGTCCCGCTCGTTTCAGGTATGACCGCGACAGTGACGATCCGCAATGCCGAGGCGCAGGAAAGCGGTGGCTGGCGCCAGCGCTTCGCTAGCGTTGCGAACAGCCTGGGTGACATCGTTCGCGGTCCGCGGCCGTCACCTGGCTGCATTCCGCGGGTCGGGGACGAGAACGGCGCGACGGTAACCCTTCCCACACCCAAACCCATAACCCCTCTCAATCCCGAAGAACTCAACCCCGGCCTCGCCCCCGGCATGAACGAGTCACCCCGGGTCACTGAGCCGCGAGGGCAACCGTCACAGGGCATCCGAAAATGATCACCGTAACCGTCAATAATCAAGACCATGAGGTCGATGTCCACGCCGAGATGCCCCTGCTCTGGGTCCTGCGCGATGTGATCGGCCTGACGGGAACAAAATTTGGGTGCGGCATCGCTCAGTGCGGCGCCTGCACGGTACACGTCGACGGGCGGGCGGTTCGCTCCTGTGCGGTCGGCTCGCTGGCCGGCCGAGTTTCGGCCATGCTTACACCGATGCGCAACTGGCGCGGCTGTCCAACTACGTCATCGACCATTTTGGCGGGAAGAGCGGCCGGGTGACCGTCGAGACGGTGCGCCAAGCTCGAGAGGCTCGCCAGCTAATCACGCAATGCCTCATTCGGTCGGCCTACAGATCGATCTAACTCGAACCAAAGCTAGTAATGGCCGTTTTGGGGCAGGAACAGCGGTTCCCGCCGCCAAGGCTGAACGGCGGCTGTCGGCTTCGAAAGCGGCCCTTACTGGAGGTGATCAGGGTGTGTTGGCTTTTGGGTCAGGCTCTTATGGACCCTTGATTTGCAAAGTTTTGGTTTGCGGAAAAAAGGACGCGCCTAGAGTATCCGTGAGGTCGAACTCTATGTAGCACCGGTAACTATTGAGTCGATGCTGTTAAGTGTTCCTTGGGTAGGGTTGAATTCAGGAAAAGAGGTCGAGTCCACGAAGACCTCAGTGGCCGCCCGTCTGAAAATAGGCCCATCGTGAACGGCTCTGTTATCTGATTTGACCAAGCGGCAGCCGACAACAGGAGCGCGACAGACACTGCCGCCGTCGGCGCGTCAGTCGCCAAGCTCCTCTTTGTCGAGATGCTCGGGCATGCGCGGGTGCCATTCGCCGGCTACCGGCCGAATGACGGCGCCCGGGTTGAGCTCACCGCAATCGATCCACATCGTGCATCGGAAGCGGCGGCCGACTTCGAAGGTGGATTCGATGATGATGTTGCGGCCGAGGCGCGGCGGAACCGGCTCGAAATAGGTGACTTTCCGGGGCCGGCCGCGGCGGGCCATTTCGGTATCCTCCTCGGGTCAGCGGGCACGGCATTTCACCCCTGTATTGTACGAAACGGTCATGGCAGCACGTGTATTGCGGGGCCGAGCCGGATGGCTGCGACCTGATCCATGCCGGAAGAGGGAGGCAGTCACTGGGTCGCCGCGTGCGCACCGTCGGCATCTCGGCAAGTCCAAGCGAAAACTTGAAGCCGCTCAAAACATATTACGCGTCAGCCGCCGGCTTCGATCACCTCCTGCTTGCAGCGAAGGCGATTTGTCGTTGCCCGAGCCGGTCAGAGCGCGATCCTGGCCTCGAAACTTCCAGGATCCGGCGAATGCCGGTCAAAATCGACCGCGAATTCCTATGGAGGGGTCAGGGCGCAGAGAGGCGCCGCGTCAAACGCGCGCTCGTACCACCCAGATCGCGGCCGGCAAAATGACGCCTTGTGCTGTGGTGTGCCCTTTGAAGTAGACCTCGAGGGTGGCACGCACATTCTCGCGCTGCGCTGCTGAAAGGCCCGGGAGCACCCGCACCAGTGGGCCCATCACCATGACGAAGTCTGCCGCCTCTGCTTCTCCTGTGGGGCCGGCCAGCTGAATTACCGGGTCGAGGGGCGTCAGTGAAATCTCGCTAAATCCGGCGCCCTCCAAGATCCGATGCACACGCGCTGGATCGGCCCAGGAGAAAGGGCTTGGCTCCTCGGGCCCGGGCGTCGGGATCGGGGGCAGCAAGTGACGGACTGCTTCGAGTGGGGCGTTCGGCCACAGCTTTTCGCTTGCTGCGCGGAACACTGCCAGCGCCAATCGCCCGCCCGACTTCATCGCGCGTCGCACATTCGCAAAGGCGGCCACCGGATCGCCAAAGAACATGATTCCAAAGCGCGAGAACGCCAGCTCGAAACTGTGTGGTGCGAAAGGATGGACAGAAACTTCGGCGACGATGATCTCCGCGTGGTGCAGGCCGGCAGCCGCGATCCGTTCGCGCGCTCGGGCGACCGATGGCTCGGAGACATCTGCGCCAAGCACATGACCGCCCGGGCCGACGCGCCTCGCGAGCTCAAGAACTGTCGTGCCGGCGCCGCAACCGATATCAAGTACGCACTCCCCGGGCTGGGGCGCTGCCAAGTCCAACAGTTCCTTCGTTAGACCGGCAACCACACGATCCATTCGCGCGTACTGGTCGGACCACGCTCGCGCGGCGGCGCTGTTCCAAAACTCGATCTGCGCCGCGTTCGGTGTCGCGATTTGATGGTCTGCCACGTGGTTCCCTTGCGTTATCGAGATCAATCGACATTCGCCGGATTCCCGGCGGGTTCTAGCCCAAAATCGGTCTTTTGAACAATTTGAGCAACCCGAAACAGCGCTCCTGGCACGCGGAAGAGGCGTTCAAAGCGGTATTCTGTAGCAAGCGCCACCATGGCACCTGCGCAACAGTGCGGCACGAATCCCACGGACCACGATCGGAGATCGGTTAGGTAGGGAGGCGCGCCGTGCGCGCGCGTTACGTATTCACCGCGAGATTCGCCGCTGGCAATCAGACTGCGGTACGGTTGCGAGCATGCGTTGGCTCTGGAACATTCTTAAAGCCCTTCCCCTCGGTCTGGGGGCGCCGCGGGTGATCGGCGCCGCCTCTATAGGGCCAGAGGAAGCTGCATCGAACTTATCCAAGTGGGCTCATCGGCTCGGATTGCATAATCTGC
>Ga0074045_10004003_pt1 | contig 13139 bp, 14 predicted proteins | sample BogForMeECP23OM2_FD_94442 | JGI IMG/M metagenome (GOLD analysis project Ga0074045, IMG submission 94442) | Bog forest soil microbial communities from Calvert Island, British Columbia, Canada - Bog Forest MetaG ECP23OM2 | ecosystem: Environmental > Terrestrial > Soil > Wetlands ... | reverse complement strand
GCAAACGCCTTCTGCGCCAGCCGCCACTTCGTCTCGCGAGACAACGCGCCGCCCGAGTAGCCCATCTCTTCGGCGATCGCTTCGTAATCAGCAGGCGAAGTCACGACCGCGACATCCTGAAAATTCTTCGCTGCTGAACGGATCATCGAAGGGCCGCCGATGTCGATGTTTTCAACCAACTCGTCGAAATGCACCCCCGGCTTGGCAGCCGTTTTTTCAAAGGCATACAGGTTGACGACGACCATGTCGATGGCCGGGATGCCATGCTCGGCGACCGCCGCGCGATGGCCGCTATCTTCACGGCGATACAGAATGCCCCCGTGAACCTTGGGATGCAGCGTCTTGACGCGCCCATCCAGCATTTCGGGGAACCCGGTCAATTCCGAAATGTCTTTCACGGGGATGCCGGACTCTCGCAACTGCTTGGCCGTGCCTCCGGTCGAAACCAGCTCAACCCCGAAAGCGACGAGTTTGTGGGCGAAATCTACCAGCCCGGATTTGTCGGTGACGCTGAGAATGGCGCGCCGGATCTTAGACATGAAGGCCTCTGCTGCGGATGAGAATTAGAGAAGAGAGATTCTAGCAGGCGCGAACACCCGCTCGTGTCCAACCCTAACAGCTCGTTTGCGCTATACACATAATTATGAGATTATTACACATATATTAAACGTCGGAGATCTGAAACAATGCGGACGAATATCGATATCGACGACGGTTTGATGCGCGAAGCCCTACGGCGCAGCGGCGTCCGCACCAAGAGGGCAGCGGTGGAGGCCGGTCTGCGCTTGCTGGTCGAAACGTACGCTCAACAATCGATCCGTCGACTCAAAGGCAAGGTGCGGTGGGAAGGCGATCTCAACGCGTCCCGCCGTGGACGGACTGCCGAGTAACCGCGCCCCGTAACCTCATATGGTCATCGTCGATACGACCGTGTGGATCGACTACCTGAGAGGCGCCTCCAACCAGGAAACGGCGTGGCTCGACTGGGAGATGAACAAGCGCCGCCTGGGATTGACCGATGTGATCTTGTGCGAAGTGTTGCAGGGGGTGCGCGATCCACGGACGTTCCTCCAAGTTCACGACGAGCTTTTGCGGTTCCAGGTGTTCCCGACGGGAGGCGTCGAACTGGCAACCGAAGCCGCCCGGAACTACCGCGTGCTGCGTGCGGAGGGTCATACCGTCCGCAAAACAATCGATTGTTGGATTGCTACGTTCTGCCTGATGTCGGGTCACGAACTTCTGCATCGCGACCGCGATTTTGACCCGTTCGAGAACCGACTGGGGTTGAGGGTAGTGCATGCCAAGGGCTGAGCTCAGCTGTACTGGGTACTAAGTTTTCGCCTTGGCCTTAAGCTTCACCTGTCCACCCTGCGTCTCGACCGAGTAGACCACTGTGTCGCAGCCGTGCTGCTTGCGCAGTTCGCTGGTTTTTTTCTGGACGAACGCCGCGAAGGAGTCGAGGTTGCCGGAAACTTTTTCTCCCGACTTTTGCTTGGCCTCGGTCAGCGCCTGGTAGAGGGATTCGACTTGCTCGCGCTCGGCAGCCGCGCCGGAGCACTGTACCGAAAAAGGCTGATCATTCCCTGGCCCTGGACCACCGCCCGGCGTCCCAGCGCCCGCTTTTTGTGCGTGGTGACTGAGGCCATACGCCTGATGATGTTTGGTTTCGCGTTCTTGGCTGACGCGCACGCCCTGCACCGAGAGCAGTGCATCCTGCGGCCGGCGGTAGCCCTCTTCGCGAATCCGCATCTTCTTGCGCCACAAGTCGCTTTGAACCGCGTAGCGCTGTGCCATCTCGTTGTACCTGTAGCGCTGTGTAAAACTCATCCGCGGGTTGTCGCTGAACTTGCGAATTAACGAGAGAACCTTCCATTCCACGTCGGCAGGAGGCCGCTTGGCCGGATTATTGAAGAAAATCTCGTACTCGATCTTCAGCCGACGAAGTTGCTGATCGAGGAGATTCAATTCTTCATCAATGGTCACAAGGATCCCCCAGTCAACAGCTTAGCGTTGCAGGCTTGGGGTTGGCGAGGTTCCCGCCGGACACGATGGAGATAGTACCAAAGTACCCAGATAAGGATCCTGCTGTAGAGACGGGGCAAGCCCCGTCTGCTTGGACGCAACGAGAAGCTCGCGGCAGGAGACGCGGCAAGCCGCGTCTCTACTCAAAATTGAGCATTATTTCGAGCTGCTTGCCATCTTCTTCACCATGGCCAACACCAGCTTCCGGTCGCTGTCGTTCAGATTGGCCGAATACCGGCGCATCTGGCTCAGGAAGCGGACTTCATCATCGGAGAGCTGCGGCAAACCCTTATGGCCGTTGCTGCTGCCTTCGGCAAAGAATTGCGACAAGGCCAAATCCATCGCCCCAGCGATCTTGGCAAGTGTGTCCAGCGAAGGGATGGTGTGCCCGTTTTCGACACGCGACAGGTAGCAGCGCAACAGGCCAGTGCGCTTTTCGATGTCGCCCTGTGACATGCTTCGCTGGAGCCGGAAGTTGCGGATGGTCTCGCCGATGTTCATAGATACGCGACTAACTCAATCCAGGAATCAATACGAAGATGAAGATAAAGATGCGTGCATAGTAACCAGAGTAGTACCTTCTGGCAAGTGGAAATTCCTAGCGTCCTCGCGGCAACTGTTCGGAGCGATGTTCCTGGGAACGGCGCGTTAACGTTTTTGGCGGGGGCGGGGCTTTCAGAGCCTGGTCCGGCTGAAGCCGAAGGGTGCCACTAAAAGCTGCAAAATGAGGGCTTCAGCCACTAAGTGCAACTCGTATGATCGCGGGGAGCTTACACCTTATACCTGAACCTGCCTTTTATGGCGTCCCTTCAAAAAGAGGCCAAAGACCGTCGGCGGTGACACGGTAGATGGAGTAGGCACTGCCATCGTCAAAAGTGCGCCGGAACAGCAATTCGCCGCGGCCATCGCCGTCGGCATCGACCGCATCAATCAGTTCCATGCGCGGAGCTACGTCGAGATGTCGCGAATCGGTCTGCGAGAAAAACAGCTTTTGCAACTCGCCTTCGAGATTGGTGCGGGCGATCAGCGTAATCTCTTTTGGTTCTTCGACGTTTCCCGTCGCGCTCGCGGCCGGCGGTTGCGTTTTCGCCGAGAGCACCAGCACCGGCTCGTTTGAATTGGAGAGGTCAAAAATGCGCAAGTTCACGTCGTCGAATGCAGGTTTCGGCAACTTGGCCGGGGACTTTCCAGCTGATTTGCTCGAGGTTGCTTTCTTGCTCGCAGGTGCCCCCGCTTTTGCCGCCGCGCCGGCTGGAGCGCCGAGCTGAGTCGCGGCCAGATCAAGCATTTTGTCACGATAGACGGCTTCTTCCTCCGGTTTCACATCGTAGGTGTAGGGACGCGGATCGGGTCCACCGGCATCGGAAATTGCCGGGATTGTGACGATCTGCGGTGCAGGCGCGGCGGAATCTCTTGCCGTTTTCGCATCGGACTTCCCGGCGCCTGCCGAACCCGCGGGCGGTAACACATCGAACGTCGCGAACGGTTCGCTGTGGGCAGTTGGGTCCGGCTTTCCGCGCCGCAGACGGGGCCGATTCGGATCGCCGGGTGGCTCGTCGTCCTGCTGCGCAGAGGCAGACGCAGGAGCCTTCGCGGTCTCCGCTGGTGCCGGTGCATTGGTAGGCGGTGGATTGGTAGCGGGTGGCGTAGCAGCGGGTGTCGTGGCAGCGACAGACGGCGCCGGAGTACTGGCGGGCGGACTAGTGGGTGACGACGGCCCGGCGGCGGTGGGCTTTTGCTGGCTTTGGTCGTTGCTGCTATTGTCCTTGCCCTTGCTATCGGAGCCGGCGTCGGAATCGGACTTTTCGCTGCGGCGGTGGAGTACGGGTGGCCCGTTCTTGTCGTCGTCCACGATCACGGGTGTCGAGTATTTCTTGCGCTTATTCGGGTCAATCGCTCCTGCAGGAAGCCACTTGCCTTCGGCGATCCAGACGTGGTTCAGTTGCCCGGGTTGCGTAATGGTGAAGACTCCTTGCGACACGCCGCTACGAAAGCCTTCGTAGATAATTCCGAAATCGAGAGCCATGGGAACAGGCGCCGCCTTATAGGAGCCAGCGTCGTAAAACTTTCCGTCGATCATGATGGCAATGGGAATGAAGCGGGCTTTGCCTCTCGCCGAAAGCTGGACCAGCCCCAGCGCACGCGGTCCCTTGTTGGCCGCCGGCTTGTGTCCGTACTGCGTCGTCAGGCCCTGAGCTGCGGCCCGTGAACTGGTGACCCAGGGACTGGCGAGCCAGGTCGAAGCGGTCAAGATGACGGCGAACATCACGTTGCGATATAACTTGCGATGTGACCACGACCGGCGAGGAGCAAATCCCATGGAAGTTAATGATAAATCCCCAGACTTCAGTACGACGGACGAAAACGGCAAGGAGGTTGCCTTAAAGGACTTTCGCGGCAAGACCGTGGTGCTTTATTTCTATCCTAAGGCCGACACGCCGGGGTGCACCAAGGAGGCATGCGGATTCCGCGACGCCTACTCGGAAATCAAGAAGACAGGCGTGGTGCTGCTCGGGATTTCGGCGGACACGGCGGCGGCGCAGAAAAAATTCCAAGGCAAATTCAGTCTGCCTTTCCCGTTACTGGCCGATGCGGAAAAGAAGATTGCGAACCTGTTCGGCGTGTTTAAAGAGAAGAACATGTACGGCAAGAAAGTGAAGGGTATCGCGCGGACAACTTTTGTGATTGGCCCCGACGGCAAGATCAAGCACATCTTCAATAATGTAAAGGCCGAAGGACACGCGGATGAAGTGCTGGCGTATTTGAAGGGTGCGGCGTGAGAGAGTGGTGGGAAGAGAGCGCCCTGCGGCAGTGTGAATCGTGTAGGGATCTTTCGACTCCGAGGCTGCTGCGCTTCGCACCGCGGCCACTCCGCCAGGATGACAGGGGTTTGAGTTTGTGGCTTTACTGAAGGCGGAGTTCTTCAATCGCGACCCGCGGCGGGTGGCGCGGGCATTGCTGGGGAAATTACTGGTCCGGAAAACGCCTCGCGGAATTCTGGCGGGACGAATTGTCGAAACCGAAGCGTATCTTGGCCAAGGCGATGCGGCGGCGCACGCGGCGTCGGGCCGGACGGCGCGTAATTTCGTTCTGTTTGGACCTCCCGGTCACGCCTACGTGTACTTCATCTATGGCAATCACTACTGCCTGAATGTTTCCTGTTTGCCCGACGGAATCCCCGGATGCGTGCTGTTTCGCGCCCTGGAGCCAGTGGCGGGCATCGAGCGGATGGCGAAGGCGCGAGGCGTCGACGCGTCGAAGAAAATTGATCTCAAGAACATTTCGTCGCTGAGGAAGATTTCCTCCGGCCCGGGACGTATGTCCGAAGCTCTGGGAATCACCCGCGAGCGAGACAACGACAAAAGTCTGGTAAGCGCGCGCTCCGATCTACGGATTGCCGATGACGGCTATCGCGTCCGACGAGTAATGGTCACGCCGCGAATTGGGATCGTGAAATCAGCCGAGCAACCGTTGCGCTTTTTCATCGCGGGAAATCCGTTCGTCTCTGGGCGGAGGTCTGTAGCAGCTTCGATTTGAGGCCAGCAACTACGCGGGAAACTACAACAGCAAGGTGGCGCGAGATTTACGAAGCGAGACTTGCGAAGAATGATCGTGAGCCAAACGTGACAAAGGTTCTCCTATCGTGGAGCAGCGGTAAAGACAGCGCCTGGACGCTGCACCTCCTACGGCAGCGGCCGGGTATCGAGGTCGTTGCGCTGCTCACCACCTTTAACTCTGTGGCGGACCGCGTGGCGATGCATGCCGTCCGGCGTGCGCTGGTGGAGGTGCAGGCCGAGCGAACCGGGATCCCGCTGTGGGCAGTGGAACTACCCTACCCCTGCTCGAACCTGGAATACGAAGAACGGATGCGCGCCGTCTGCCAGCGTGCGACGGCTGAGGGAATCGTTGCGGTCGCTTTCGGAGACCTGTTTCTTCAGGAGATCCGTGACTATCGAGTACGGCAATTGCAGGGGAGCGGCCTCGAACCGCTGTTTCCGGTCTGGCAAATTCCGACGGAACAACTGGGCAGGGATATGATCGCCGCGGGCGTGAAAGCAAAGATTACCTGCGTGGACCCCGCGAAGCTCCCAAAGTCGTTTGCCGGTCACGAGTACGATCTGCGCTTGCTGCAGGCTCTGCCTCCCGGAATCGACCCGTGCGGCGAGAACGGGGAATTTCACACGTTCGTGTATAAGTCGCCAGTGTTCTCTCGCCCCATCGAGGTGCGGACAGGAGAAGTTGTCGAGCGCGATGGATTTGTGTTTGCCGACTTGCTTTCGGAATGACTCGATTGCTGACCAACTATTTCGTTTCAGGCTCCAGCACCACATTGTCGATCAGCCGCGTATTTCCAACGTAGGCGGCGACGGCGACCAGCGTCTTTTGCGAGATCTGTTCAACCGGATCGAGCGTGTCCGGATCGACGATCTCGAAATAATCCAAACGGACTTCCGGCTCGCGAGCCAAGACTTCTTTGGCAGCGGAGATCAGCTTGGCGGAGCTTCTTTCTCCGGCTTGAAATTGCTGCCGAGCTTTCTGTAACGACCGTTGCAGCACCAGCGCGCGGACGCGCCCTTCTCGATTCAGGTATGCGTTGCGCGAACTCATGGCCAGACCATCTGGTTCGCGCACGATCGGGCAGGCCACAATTTCTACGGGAAAGTTCAGGTCCTGCACCATGCGGCGGATCACGGCCAGCTGCGCGGCGTCTTTCTGTCCAAAGAATGCGGCGTCGGGCTCGAGGACGTGAAACAGTTTGGAGACGATGGTGGTAACGCCGCGGAAATGGCCCGGGCGAGAACGTCCGTCGAGCTTTTCGCTCAGGCCTTCGACCGCGACCCAAGTAACTTGCGAGTTGGAATTGGACTTGGGATAGATCTCTTCGACCGGCGGCGCAAAGAGGATCTCCACACCTTCTTTTTCCAGTAACTGGCAGTCGCGATCGAATTGGTGCGGATATTTCGACAAATCTTCGGTCGGGCCGAATTGAGTGGGGTTTACGAAGATGGAAACGGCCACCGCATCGCACTGTGCTCTTGCCGCGCGGACCAGCGATAGGTGACCTTCATGCAGCGCGCCCATGGTCGGCACCAGGCCGAGCCGTTTGCGGCTGGCACGGGCAGGGCTGCAAACAGCGCGAGCTTCCGCAATGGTGGAGCATGTTTTCATTCTGTGTAGAAACGCGGCTGGCCGCGTCTCCGCGTGCAGGGTCTCTGCTCGCGCCCGGGGAAGACGGGGCAAGCCCCGTCTCCACAGGCGTGCGGAGGCTCAGGGCGCTTCCTGGTACTGAACGTCCAATTCTTTGAGGGTTCCGAGGAGCAAGGCACGGTTCTTGCGCAATTCCGCCTTCGTCTGATCATTGGCATCCTTAGGAACGGCTTGCGCAACCAGCACCACGCGGCCGTAAGGCCAGGCGCTCGATGGAAGCGAGACCAACTCGGCCGGGATTTCTTCCGGCTTCAGTACGTGGATCTCGCGATTGGAAAGATCGAGAAAGCCGATGCCCTCTTGGCGAACGATCAAATACGGATTCTTCCAACCGCTCATTTTGTTGAACGGTGGATACTTTGCGGGATCCGCTACGGGGATGGACTCGAGGCCGGTCGGCTGCCGCGCTTTCGCAGCCTGGGTTTCTGCGGGTGAGGTCTGCGGGGGTTTGGAGCAGGCCACAAGAGCCCCCAGCAGAATTAAGAGAGCGACGGTTTGCACAGCAGTTCGCACAATAGCTCGCAACGTAGTTCGCGACATAGTTCGCACAACGTTTTCTCCGTCCGCCATTATCGCCGCACGGCGTGCTTGCGGAGGAGTACCGTTTCAAGTGCGGCCTGCGTTTCTTTCGGCAAGTGGTAGGACTCAGCGTCGTTCGGGAACTGGTGCGAAACCACGTCGGCCTTGAAGGCCAGCACAGATTGCGTGATCAGCGCAGCGGCGTCACCATAGCGGCGAACGAATTTTGCCGGATGTCCGAACGTCAGGTTGACGAGATCGTGGAAGACGAGCACCTGGCCATCGCAATCGGGGCCGGCGCCGATGCCGATGGTGGGCGTTTCGACCTCGGCGGTAATCATGGCCGCGACCTCACGCGGAATGCCTTCGAGGTAGATACACGCCACACCGGCGCGGTCGAGCGCAACCGCATCGCGCATGAGTTGCTCGATGGCGTTCAGCGTCTTGCCCTGAACTTTGTAACCACCCATTACGTTGACCGATTGCGGCGTGAGACCGATATGCCCGGCGACCGGAATCTCGGCATCGATCACGCGGCGGATCACGTCCACGCGCCGCTCGCCGCCTTCCATCTTGACGGCCTCGGCGCCGCCTTCTTTCACGAAGCGTGCGGCATTGTGAATGGCTTCGTTGGGGTCAGCCTGATAAGAACCGTAAGGCATGTCGGCGATGAGCAGCGCATCTTTCACTCCGCGGCGCACGGCTTTGACGTGGTGCAGCATCTCGTCGACCGTGACCGAGAGCGTGTTCTCGTAGCCGAGCATGGTCATGGCGAGCGAGTCGCCGACCAGGGCAATGTCGATGCCGGCCTCATCCACCAGGCGCGCGGTGGCGTAGTCGTAGGCGGTCAGGCAGGTGATGGGTTCGTGGTGAAGCTTCTTTTCGCGGATGGTAGCGGTGGTGATCTTGCGGCGAGGTTCGCCGATGGGCGTGAGACTCACGATGTCCTCCAGTGCCCCTCCGCAAACCGGACGGATAGAGCCTGTACGCGTCGTGTGGACGACGCTGCCGGGATTATAGCTGCAAAATAGTCGTTGGTCGATAGGCGCTCGTCGGGGCTGAGCCGGGGATTGAGAGCCCTTTATTTGCTTAAGATTGCGAAGGTTGACCACTCGAAATCGGCGTGAGAAACTTAAGGGGGTGGTTTGATGCGCCGCAGAAACGTAATCTGGGTAGCAGGTCCCTTTTTTATTGGAACCGTATTCCTCTTTCATCTTCTGGCGGGGCTTGCGTCGGCACAGTCCCAGCCCGCGTCCACTCAAAGGATAGAGCAGGAGACAAAGTCAACTTACCAAGCCCGCGACGGCGAGGCATTAGTGCTGCTTTCCGTGTTCGCGGAGAATGGCAAGACTCGCCTTGACCGGCAGGCGATCATAAAGATCACGAACCAGCTCAATAACACCGTCCTCTGGCAGACCACTGACGACAAGTCGGAAGCTGCCCTTGGTTTACTTTTCGGCAAGTACGAGCTCGAAATAAGCGCGGTCGGGTATTTGACCGAGCGCAAGGAAGTCCAAGCCAGTAACACGCTCATTACGACTCGGATAGATGTCTCCCTGCATCGCGATCCCCAGGCCGTGGACCTCAACGTTTCCGATGAGGCGGTTCCCGCAAAAGCGCGCGGAACCCTCAAGCATGGCCTTTCTGCGCTCAAATCCGCGAATCTCAAGGAGGCGCGCAAGAGCCTGGATGCCGCGTACAAACTGGCACCGTCGAATCCGGATATCAACTATCTCCTGGGCTACGTAGCCTATGAGGAAAAAAACCTCACCGAGGCCAAGAGCTATCTCGCAACCTCTGCCAATCTCAGCACCCACAACGTGCGGGCGCTGATCCTCCTCGGCCAGGTAGAGCTCGTACAACAAGACTATTCCGGGGCCGCGGCGACGCTGGAAAAAGCGGTGGAGGCCAATTCCGACAATTGGACGGCGCACAGCCTGCTTGCCAATGCGTACCTGAAACTGAAGAAATATGATGCGGCTCGGCAGCAAGCGGAATTGGCCATCGCCAAGGGGAAAGGCGCTGCTAACGCAGCAAATCTGGCTCTGGGACAGGCCCTGGTGAATCTGGGGAAGAAGGAAGCAGGTATCCAGGCGCTCGAGAGTTTCGTCCGGAATTCACCCACCGACCCCACAGTCCCCCAAGTGCGCGACCTGATCGCCAAGCTCGAGCGACCCGACGCCGCTCCTGTTCCGGGTACTGCGATCGTGCGGACCGCGCCCGTCATCGACCCTATATTCACCACTCCTGAGCTCCCGGTCTCCGTCAATCCGTGGCGCCCGGCTGGAATCGATGAGGAAAAACCGTCTGTTGCTGATGGAGTCAGTTGCCCCCTCGACAGCGTAATCGAGATGTCGGGTGAGCGGGTGAAGCAATTGGTAGACGATGTCTCCCGGATTTCGGCAATCGAACACCTGGTGCACGAGCAGGTGGATGAAATGGGGAACCCCCTTACCAAGGAAACCCGAAGCTACGATTATGTCGCGTCCATCTCGGAGGAAAAACCGGGGTACCTTGCGGTGGACGAAAACCGGTTAGAGCGCATGGCGCGTGCCGACTTTCCCGACCGGATCGCCAGCGGCGGGTTTGCCACATTGGCCCTGGTATTTCATCCCGACATGCGGGACAACTTCGAGATGACGTGCGAAGGGCTGGGGAAATGGCATGGGCAAGCAGCGTGGCTGGTTCACTTCAAGCAGCGAGCAGACCGGCCTGCCCTTATCAGCGAGTACAACATAGGCGGCGAAACTTATTCATTGCGACTGAAGGGCCGCGCCTGGATCACGGCGGACAAATTTGAAATCGTGCGAATTGAGTCAGAACTGATAGATCCGATGCCGCAGATCCAGTTGCGTTGTGAGCAACAGGTGGTGGAGTACGGCCCGGTCCAGTTCAAGAAAAATGTGGGATTGTGGCTTCCAACGAAAGCGGAAATCTACCTCGACTATCGCAAGCACCGCTATTATCGCAGCCACAGCTACGATCATTACATGCTGTTTTCGGTGGATATGGTGGACAAGCCGAACGAACCCAAGGTGCCAGCGGCCGAGCCCACCACAAAGCCAATCGCCAACTAACCGCTGAAGTAGATGCGGCATCGGCCTTCGGATTTGCTTGGTCTTACGCGCTGGCCGCTTCCTCGCTCCCCAGCGGCAGGAAGTATTGCGTGCCCTTGATCGGGGCGGAGACCTTCTTCAGCAACTCCTGCAGGTCTTCGTTGCGGTCGACGAAGTCGATTTCTGAGGTGTTCACGATCAGCAGATCGGACTGCGTGTAGTGAAAGAAAAAGTGTTCGTAGGCCTTCACCACTTCCATCAGGTAATCCTCGCTGATGGCCTTCTCGCCGGCCGCGTTCCTTTTCTTCAGACGCTTCTTCAGCACTTCCGGCGTGGCCTGCAAATAGATGACGAGGTCAGGCGTGGGGAGTTGCTCGCGGAAATAATTGAAGTAGCGATTGTAGGTATCGAGTTCCTGATCATTGAGGTTGAGGCAGGCGAAGAGCTTGTCTTTTTCAAAGATGTAGTCGGAAACCACTGTCTTATTTGACCGCGGGCCGAGATCGAGCGCGTGCAGTTGCTCGAAGCGGCGAATCAGGAATGCGAACTGCGTCTGGAATGCCGCGCCGGGCTCGCCCTCATAGAACGCCTTCAGAAATGGATTGTCTTCCGGTTCAATAACCCGCTGGGCCGCCAGGCGCTCTCCGAGAACCCTTGCCAGAGTGCTTTTCCCAACGCGTATGGGACCTTCGACCGCAATGTAACGGGGAAGCTCGAAAAGCTTGGCCATGGGTTGTCGACTGTCGATTGTCGTGGAACTGTTGAGCAGAATATATGGCTTCGCGTCGCGATGCAATTGTGAAGAAAAAAGTCAAAAGTCAGAAGTCAAATTGAAGAAGTAGTTCTCAGTTTCCGGTTCGGGTTACTTCTGCAATCTGACTTCTGACTTTTGACTTCCCTATACAATCTCCTCATGCTCCCCGCTCTCATTGGACTCACGGCCGCCGTGGCTGCTTCGGCGGCGGGGTATCAGTCCATGGCGCCGACGGGACAGTGGTGTGGACGAACGTTTATAGGCGGGATCCGCGGGAGCAAGCAAATCGCGCTGACCTATGACGATGGGCCGAATGATCCGCATACGCTGAAGTTGCTTGAAGTGCTGGCGAAGCACAGTGTGCGGGCGACGTTTTTCATGATCGGCCGCTTTGTGCGGCAGCGGCCCGATATTGCGCGCGCGGTGGCCCAGGCGGGACACGTCATCGGCAATCATACGTTCACCCATCCGTTGCTCATCTTTGAATCGAAAGCGCAGACGCGCATACAGCTTGTCGACTGCCATCAGGCTTTGCAGGACACAATTGGCGAGCATTCAACTTTGTTTCGTCCACCGTTTGGGGGGAGGCGGCCGGCAACGGTCAGGGTCGCGCGTGAACTTGGAATGCAGACGGTGATGTGGAACGTGACCGGCTATGACTGGAATGCTCCGCCGGCTGCGGTGATCGAGAAGAAAGTCGAGCGGCAGATGCGCGGCGGCGACGTGATCCTGCTGCACGACGGAGGATATCGCGCCCCAGGCGCTGACCGCGCGCAGACCGTGATTGCGACGGAGAATCTGATCCGGCGTTACGCCGATCAGGGTTACCAGTTTGTCACAGTGCCGGAGATGAGCAAGGCTCTCAGCCGTCAGAAGTCGGTTGTCAGCTTATAATCTGCGTCGTGACGGTCGTACTGAAACGCTGGCACTGGGCGTTGTTTATCGTATTGTTGATGACTCAACTCGGCGGATATGTTCTACTCGCGCGATCGTCGCTGGTCATTTTCACCGCTGATTTCCTCCAGCGTGCCGGCTGGGTTACCCGATTCGTGATTCCCGCCAGCAGCGCGATTAGCGTCTCGTTTACCGTCACAGCAATAATGGCGAACCTCACCGAGGTCCTCGCTAAATAGAAGCAGTCCTGGGGAGAAACCCTGCCGACGCTTCGTTCCGCTGGGCGGACGAATGCGTCCGCCCCTACGTGAGGATTGCTGATCGTTGACAGATCTTCCTACGCCGCCGCCATCTCGAACGCCTGCTTCGCCGCCGTAATGGTCTGCTGTGCGTCGCGTTCGGTGTGGGCCGCGCCTAGGAATGCCGCTTCGAACTGCGACGGCGGGAGGTAGATTCCATTCTCCAGCATTGCGCGGAAGAAACGTCCGAAGGCTTCGGTGTCGGACTTGGCGGCAGAAGTCCAATCGGTGACATGACCCTTCGCGAAGAACCAAGTAAACATCGAGCCGACGCGGTTGTGACACATGGTCACGCCGGCATCATGGGCCGCGGCCGCTACTCCCGCGACCACTACTCCGGCAAGCCGGTCGAGGATCGCGTAGACATCTTTGTGCTCGCGCAGATAG
>Ga0074045_10004002_pt1 | contig 13140 bp, 13 predicted proteins | sample BogForMeECP23OM2_FD_94442 | JGI IMG/M metagenome (GOLD analysis project Ga0074045, IMG submission 94442) | Bog forest soil microbial communities from Calvert Island, British Columbia, Canada - Bog Forest MetaG ECP23OM2 | ecosystem: Environmental > Terrestrial > Soil > Wetlands ... | reverse complement strand
GGAAGCCCCGACTGAAGCCTTATCTCAGTCGAGGGTAGTTCACTAATAGTAGTATACGCTCATTAAGAGGAGTCAAATGCAAACATCAATTAAGTTCTATGATTCTGATTTAGACTGTCACATTTCTGACTATATACGCCCTATTGAATTGCGTCGCGCATATGTTCACAGATGGGAAATAATAAACGGTGAGTGGATAGGCTCAGGTTATGTTCAAGATGTAAAGATAAAAATTAATACCGTCAGCGCTCCACAGAAAAGGCCAACGGTCTCCGAGATAATATCCGACAGCATGCTATCTGTTGGAAATATGCTATTTGATAATTTGATGCCAGCTCCATTTAAAATGAATGGACTTATCCGTTCAATGCTTCAATTTTCAACCAGTATGTCTAAGCTGTTTTTATCCCTCATACGGAAGAAGGATATGAATACGTCCTCGAGGTAATAACCCGCAGGGTCTATCATAAATAAAGACATGACCTCCTCTCTCGATCGAGAAGAACCGCAAGCGATCCTGCGGCACCGTCCTTTCGTCCTATTCTGGTTCGCCAGGGTAGCGACCATGGTCGCCTTCCAGATGCAGGCTGTTGCTGTGGGTTGGCAGATCTACGCCCTCACCGGCAGTGCGTTGTATCTCGGCCTCGTCGGCCTTGCGCAGTTCCTGCCCATGTTCCTGCTGACGCTCGCGGTGGGCCATGTTGCAGACCGGTATGACCGCCGCGCCATTGCGCGGCTCTGCCAGATCGTTCAAGGCTTTGCTGCCTTCGCACTGGCCTGGGGGAGTGCTGCCGGCTGGCAGAGCAAGGAGACCATACTCATCATCATGTTCGTCGTCGGCGCCGTACACGCCTTCGAAGGGCCGACCATGCAGTCGCTCCTGCCCGGCCTGGTCAGTGGGCGACTGCTTCCGCGAGCACTTGCCTGGTCTGCGTCGGCAATGCAGACTGCAACGATTGTCGGGCCGGCGCTCGGCGGTCTCTTGTATACTGTGGGCCCGACCGAAGTTTATGCAGCAGCAGGGCTCCTATTCCTGGCGGCAAGCGTATTCCTCGGTCTTATCCGCGCCGGGCGCGCTCCTATCATGCGTGAGCCGGCGAGTATCAAATCGATATTCGCCGGCATCGCTTTCATCCGCAGCCGTCCCGATGTCCTTGGCGCCATATCCCTCGACCTCTTTGCCGTTCTTCTGGGTGGTGCTACAGCCCTCCTGCCGATCTATGCGCGCGACATCCTGATGACCGGACCGTGGGGGCTGGGCTTCCTCCGTTCAGCGCCTGCAGTGGGCGCGCTCGCCATGTCCCTTTTCCTAGCGCGCCGCCAGCTCAAGCGCCGCGTGGGCAGGACCATGTTTATTTCCGTGGCAATATTCGGCGTTGCAACCGTCGTGTTCGGGCTTTCGAAATCCTTCTTTTTGTCCCTGACCGCCCTTGCCGTGCTCGGAGCCGCTGACGTGATCAGCGTCGTCATCAGGCACTCGCTGGTCCAGATAGAGACGCCTGACGAGATGCGGGGTCGAGTAAGCGCCGTTAACTCCTTGTTCATCGGCACATCGAACCAACTGGGGGAGTTCGAGTCAGGGATTACCGCAGCCTTCTTCGGCGCGGTTTTCGCCGTCCTGATCGGTGGCATCGGCACGATCATAGTCGTCGCGCTCTGGATACGCTTTTTCCCGCAGTTGGTGCAGACCGACACATTGGAGTCTGGGAAAAAATCGGGTTAACTCGTTGTCTAGGGCGGGCATCTTCCAAGTCACTTGGTCGTTCTCCGCCGCACAGATAGGCGCCGTTCGACACATTTTTGAGTAAGCTAAGCCAAAAATAATGGGCACCAATTGCCTTGGAAGACAAGCTGAAGGGAGAGGCTCAAAGCCTTCTTGAAACGGCCGTGCATAAGATGGAGTTATCAGCAAAGGCATGTGCAGGAATATTGAAACTGTCACGCACGATTGCGTATTTGGAATCGTCGAGGATAACCGATCACACTATATGTCTGAAGCGATACAATACCGAATTCATATATGCCTTGTCTGGCGAAACTCTCGGCTTCTCCTAGAGGCTATCTTTGTTCAAGTAGACACATCACATGTGATAGTCAATGGGTTTGTTGGCACATGAGGCAAGGGGTCTGTATGCCCTTGAATCATAATTTGAATCTTCTGAATATATAGAACTTCGGGAAATCAATGCCGAGCGTAAACACTGCCGAAAATATGAAAACAGTGGCGACCTGATACAGCGTAAGGGACGGCATAAAGAAACCGTATACGCCCAACAGTGCAAATCCCATTATGGTTGCCGCGCTGGAGATCAGTAACTCCTTGCCTGGAAGCGACGACCAGAAGTGCCTCCTCTCCCGTACGATCAAGACCCTGAACTGGCTATTAAATATCAGATTGAGCATTACCAAAGTCCGCAGCTTCTCCCATTCAAGATGAAAATATTTCATGCCCAGCAGGATGATGAGGATACCCTCCACAACTAAAAGCATGCCTGGCACAAGCGACGCAAGAGTTATATTCTTCACATTCCATATGTTTGGATTAGGCGTATATTTTACATTGTCGGTTGCCAGAGACATGGTTACGAAATCGTTTGCAAACACAAGTAGAGACATCCCTAAGAGAGAGAGCACAATGTCATGGAGCCAGAAAAAGCTTATGGTCAGCAGACCGACGAATTCTATTACCTTTGTAACCTTATTAATAACCCATGTCAGCATCCGCTGATAGGTTTGTCTGCTTATTGTTACGGCATTAATTATGACACTTATACCCGGTTCGGTCAGGACGACGCTCGCAGACGCCTTTGCCACGTCGGTCGCATTGCTCACCGCTATCCCCATCTCCGCCTGTTTCAGCGCTGGCGCATCGTTAACACCGTCTCCGGTCATCCCTACCAAGTGACCCCTGGACTGCAGAAGTTTCACAATCTTATACTTATCCTCGGGATATATCTCGGCAAACCCATCGCTTTCTCCGATGACCTTCATCTGCTCATCCTCGCTTAAGCCCTCGATATCCGCCATACAAATAATTTGACCGCCGATACCCGCCTGAAGGGCTATCTCTTTAGCTATGGCCATGCTATCGCCAGTAAGCATGAGCGCCTTTATTCCGAGTTTTCTTGCTTGTTCTATCATGCTTTTGGAGTCCGGCCTGGGTGGATCAGCCAGTGGCAGCAATCCTGCAAGTTGAAGATTATCCAAGTTGTCGCCTTCTGAACGCGCAACTGCTATGGTTCTGTATCCTTTCCGGGAAAGCTCTTCTATGATACCGTTTGCTTTTTCCATGTCTTCTTTATCAATTCCCTGGCACATGGCGATGACAATCTGGGCTGCGCCTTTAACTGCTTTAAAATGTTTTGCGCCGACCCCAATTATCGCCTCAGTCCTCTTAATCGAAGGATTAAAGGGGGTATGAGAGATCTGTTTGTAAGCATTGAAATCGACTCTCATGCTTTTAGCGTATCCCGTGATCGCAAGGTCTATGATGTCCAGACTCTCTTCACTGGATGCAAGAGCAGCTATCCTGACAACATCCTCATTCGTATATCCGGTGAGCGGTATGCTATTGGCAACCGATAATTTATTCTGAGTTATCGTACCTGTCTTATCAAAGCAGAGGACATCTATCGAAGCGGCATCCTCGATCGAATCGAGTCTGGTAACAAGCGCTCCTTTTTTTGCAAGCTCCATCGCTCCGACAGACTGCACTATGGTGAGCACTGCTGGAAGGGCTACAGGGACCGCGCCCATAAGAAAGATTACAGCCAGGGTCAGCATGGTAAAGATATGTTCTTCTAATCTCATAATTACACCGTAAGCCAAAATTAAAACCAATCCCGTTATGCCCAAATACAGCATATATCTGACCATAGTCATCATCACTTCCGCCTGGTGGGATTTGGGTTTTGCTATTTTGACGAGTTCCGCTGTTTTGCCGAAGTATGTGTTTGCGCCTGTATTGACTACTGTACACCTGGCCTCTCCGCGCCTCACTACGGAACTCGAATAGATTATGTCGGATTCGTGCGTCTCCACAGTTAGAGATTCTCCGGTCAGGGCTGATTGATCAATAGAAAGACCGCCGCTTATAATTTTGGCATCGGCGGGAACGATATCACCGAGTCCAACAGCGATGATGTCTCCTGGCACGATTCCCTTAGCTTCTTTCATAAACCACTTGCCATCACGCAATACCTTCGCTTTGATCGCCAGCTTCTTTTTCAGGAGTTCGATGGCCTTTTGGGAACCGCGTGAGTGAACCTGCCCAATGACGGCATTTACGGTGAGCAACACAAAAATTATGATTCCTTCGATATAATGACTCAATGCAAATGAAAGCCCCATTGCAAGTTCCAACAACCACGGCATGGGCCCCCAGTAACGCAGCAAAAAGTCGAGAAAGGGATTCTTCTTTTTCTCTACAATTTCGTTAAATCCAAAGATTTCAAGTCTTTTTCCAACTTCGGCTTCAGCGAGACCGTCTTTCGAAGTGTCCAAGATATTAAGAGACTCTTCAATTGAGATCTTCTTGTACTCAGATGTGTTTCTGACTCTTAAATCCATTAAAGCAAAGGTTCCTCTTGCCTTTCGTTCAATTGATTTTTCTTTATTTACTGCCCTTATAGGGTAATTCTATTCTGACGTTCGTCCCTACGCCGAGTTTAGAGTCAACATGTATTTTGCCTTTGTGTGCTTCAACTACCTTCTTTGCAATGGGCATCCCAAGTCCTGTTCCCTCTTTCTTCTTTGTATAGTATGGGGTAAACATATTTTCAATGGTCTCCCGATCCATGCCCGGACCTTGATCTACTATAGTGATAGCCAGGGTGTCTTTACCGGGTACCGTACCGACTCTCACGTTTTGACCTCTGATGGAGGCTTCAATCGCATTGCTGAGGAGATTTATCAATGCCCTCTCCATATTAACACCGTCTATTTCAGCATACACCGGCTGAGGGGGCACCGCTACCGATAGATTTACCTCGCCTCCCTTGGCTTTTTCAGCGCAGAATTGACAGGCCCGAGCGATCACTTCTCGCAAGTCCTCCTGTTTCAGCGTCAGCTGAAGAGGCTTTGAGAAGTCTAGCGCGTCCTGGACTATCTTTTGCATAATAAGGGCTGAATTCATGATCATGTCTATCGCCTCGTCGGCATCCCCCTTCCTGTCTTTGATGCGGTTTGAAAAACCGAGGATAGTGATAATAGGATTCTTCAAATCGTGGACGATTGTGGTAGCAACCTGCCCGATTATTGCAAGGTGTCTCTCTTTTTCTGTCTGTTCCCTTACCTTCCTTTCTCTGTCTACGAGATATCCGGCGAAAATTGCAAAAAACCCTTGGAACAAAAGATGTAACAGTCTGCTCACTTCAGATGCGAAAGCCCCTGTCCAACCTTGGATAACAAAAGGAAGCTCAAAAACAACAACGGATAGGTATATCAGGAGACTCCCCCTCAGACCAAACGCAAGCGCTCCGAAAAAAATAGGTATATAGTAAAATTCCTTGTAAACATCATGAAGAAAATATATTTTTGGAAGAGTTGAGGAATGAAGATATGTGATAAATAAAACAAAAACGCCTATGCTAATGGAAAGGCATCTCTTTTGGAACATGGCGGCTATTTGTCCTCAGCAAATTTTTTTGTAAGCTCATCGTTCATTTCCAAAATTCTTCCCGTGTTATTTACCCGTTCGCATACCGCTTCTTCAGAATTTGAATCGGTGGTTCTCCGTGGGGTTCTCTCTCTCTGCTTCTGGAAATCAGCTTTACAAGATGGATCACGTCGAGGAGAATATAAACGGTAAAGACGGCCATGAACAGCCAGCTGAACTCCATTTGGTGTTCAATAATGCGCCAGTGCATTTTTTTCTCCTTTTTTACAGTGCACCACCGATACTCCGCACTTCATAGGGCACCGAATAGAAATACGGATGCGAGAAGAAAAGAGATTTTGCTGTTCTTTTTCTTGACAAAGCTCAACAAAGAAATATTATCTATATTATATGACATCTAGCATGGAAAGCTTTCATAAGATTTACTCTTAAGGAGGCTTATGAGGAGAATATTTTATCGATTTTTTTAATCGTAAAGTACAAAGGAGGTAAGATATGAAGACACGGTATGCCAGTTACAAAATGGCAGGCGTTCTTTTCTTGGCTCTTCTATTCAGCTTCTTCGTCTTGCAGACTGGATGCGAAAAAATGAAAGCAGGAGAGACGGTCGTAGGCTTTCCCCAGTCTTTCGCTGACCTCGTGGCAAAAGTTAAGCCCGCTGTCGTGAATATCAGCACTACGTCGATAGTGAAGATACCCAGCCGCCCTTTCAGACATTTTTTCAGTCCTGATGAGGGGGGCCCCTTCGGAGATTTCTTCCATAGGTTCTTCGGCGATGTCCCGGACCGGGAGTTGAAACAGCAGAGCCTTGGATCTGGCTTCATTATCGACAAGGAGGGATATATCATCACGAATAATCACGTTGTGGATGGGGCAGATGAGATAAAAGTCAAACTCGCAGACGGCAGAGAGTTTAAGGCAAAGGTCATAGGGAGGGACTCTAAGACCGACCTGGCACTGATCAAGATTTCATCTTTCTTTAAAGACCTGCCTGCCCTTTCTCTTGGAGATTCAGACAAGATGCGGGTAGGCGACTGAGTGCTCGCCATCGGAAACCCTTTCGGTCTTGAAGAAACCGTCACACAAGGCATAATCAGTGCTACAGGACGCGTTATCGGGTCAGGACCTTATGATAATTTTCTTCAGACGGACGCGCTGATCAATCCGGGCAACAGTGGCGGGCCACTTATCAATCTGCAAGGAGAGGTAATTGGGATAAATTCGGCAATAATCCCTGCAGGACAGGGTATCGGGTTCGCAATTCCTAGCAATATGGCAAAAAAAATTATCCCGCCATTAAAGGAAAAGGGGAAGGTTACAAGGGGCTGGATAGGCGTATCCGTGCAGAGCATGGCGCCGGAAATCGCCCAGGCCTTTGGACTGAAAGAGACACGAGGTTCTCTTGTCGCAGAAGTAGTGCCAGGAGGCCCCGCTGATGCCGCAGGAATAAAGCGTGGAGATGTGATTGTGTCCGTTGATGGAAACGAGATCAAGAAGATTTCGGATCTCCCTCTATTTGTCGCTGAAACGCCAGTGGAGAAAACGGTCAATGTGAAGATCATACGCGACTCGAAAGAGCTGACCCTCGCTGTTAAAGTAGCTGAGACGCCAGCCGACACTACGCCCGCCGCCTCGCAAGTGTCTCCTGAAGGGCTCGGGTTGACCGTACAGAGCATAACACCCCAAGTCATGAATGAGCTACACTTAAAAGAGAAGAGCGGCATTGTCGTTGTCAATGTCTATCCGGGAAGTCCTGCTGATGATGCGGGGATACAGGTCGGCGATGTGGTCAAGGAGGTCAACCGCATAACCATAAAGGATCTCAACGACTACAATTCTGCCGTAAAAAAATCCGGAACAAACAAGCCGCTGCTTGTCCTTGTAAAGCGGGGAACCCAGACGTTCTATGTCACGATCCAAACTACTTAGATGAAAGAAGAGACATGAGAAGTTTAGCGCTGTTTTTTTCTTGTCTTTTGGGCCAAGTGTTCTTTCACTGTTGTAGGAGTCGTCGCAAAGGAGGCTTCCAAAGAGAGTCTCGGAGAAAAGTTGTTTAAAAAACGCTGCGGCAATTCTCATCCAAACGGAGGCAATGTGATCACCGTGACCAAGACACTCAACCCTAAGGACCGCGAAGCTGGTTACATTAAGACAAAAGAAGATATCATCAAGCTAATAAGGAACCCTGGATCCGGTTTGGATACTCTGTGGCCAACAAGTGGAAACAGACAGTGGGCAAGCTGACATGATATACTTGGCAATAAATACAGACAAATGAACCCTATAGAGATTTATAAGAAACTGCCAGGAACAAACTGCGGTACCTGTCGGCAGAAGGCGTGCATGCCGTTCGTCTTTGCACTCTTGAACGGCGAGGCTGACCTTTCAGAGTGTCTCCAGTTAACAGAAAAAGAAACAACCGAGATGTCGACTTTTATCAAGAAATCCGATTGGCGGGAAAATTTAATTGTGAGCCTCAAAGAGAAAATGAGGAATGTTCAATTTGCAGCGGTCTCGAATAATCTCGGTGCCGAACTGAAAGAAGGCCAGCTCCTTCTCAGATGCTTCGGGAGAGACGTTTTTATAGGATCCGATGGAGGCATACGAACGCATAAACACCTCACACAATGGATGAGGATACTCCTACTCCTCTACATCAATAATGGCGGCAGTGAAGGCCTTGCTGGCAAATGGGTTTTACATAGCGAACTGCGGGGCGGGCTGATGAAAGTTAAGGCCTTTAAGAGAGAATGCGAGGAGCCGATGAGGGAGTTGCTTGACAGACATTTTCGAAAAGTGTCTGTGTTACTCGATGAATATGGCGCAGAGCACCAAGAGGAGTTCTCAACCCCTAATGCATGGCTTGTGTATGTCTTTCCAAGACTGCCAGTCCTTATACTTTACTGGCCAGAAGAGGATGAATTTGAATCAAAAGTCACTATTCGATTTGACTCCTCAGCAGACAGATACTTTGATGTGGAACAACTTATATTTTTGGTGGAAGAACTGGCAAAAGACCTTGGAGCATCTCTGTGACAGAAAAGCTCTTTACGAGGAGGGATGAACGAATAATTGGCCCGTCGTTAGAGAAGTAATTTAAAGAGTTTCTTGCAGTTTGCCAATCCACACATGAGAAAATAGACGTGGATTGCAGACTTTAGAAGTTTGAGTCATTGGTGTTAAGATAAGACTGAAGGGATTAAGGTATGTATTAAAAAATGCCTTAATGGCAACAAGCTATCTTTTAGTACAATTAGGAACAGAAATCCGCTAGATTAAGGAGGTTCCCGTCACCTGATCTTTATGGACATAAGCTTAAGATGAGTAGTTCTAAATAGAACGCAACTCGGGCAATGTTAAGAATTGCCGAATCCTATGGTACGAGGAGGAAAAAATGGACAAGATTCTAAGAATTGACATGGGTGCAGTAGGCGGTCCAAAGACAAAAGAAACTCCGCTCGGAGAATATGCCGGCTTGGGTGGCAGGGCCATGACGTCTGCAATAGTCTCGAAGGAGGTTCCGCCTTTATGCCATCCATTGGGAGCAGAGAACAAGCTGGTTATCGCACCAGGCATGCTGAGTGGAACCATAGCCGCCATGTCAGGACGTATCTCTGTGGGCTGCAAGAGTCCGCTCACTGGCGGCATTAAGGAAGCTAATTCTGGAGGACAGGCTGCCCAGGTCCTGGCGAGACTGGGCTACGCAGCCATAGTCCTCGAAGGGAAACCGAAAGATGATACCCTTTACAAGATCTTTATCAACAAAGATGATGTGAAGATTATCCCTGACAACAGCCTCAAGTTGCTACCCAATTATGACCTAATCGAAAAGATGAAAGGTGAGTATGGTCTTAAAATTGCCTGCATCTCAATCGGTCCAGCAGGTGAGAGGAAGATGAGCGCTGCCTCTGTCGCATTTACGGACATGGAACTCAGGCCAACTCGACATGCTGGACGTGGAGGGGTTGGAGCCGTTATGGGCGCCAAGGGGGTAAAAGTCATTGTCCTCGATGATGCAGAAATGAAAATGCGATCACCCAAGGATCCTGAAAAATTCAAAGACGCGAACAAAAGATTTGTTGAAGGCCTCCGGAAACATCCCGTCACTGGGCAGGGATTGCCTGCATACGGAACCAATGTCCTGACCAATATACTTAATGAAGTGGGAGGATATCCCACCTACAATTTCAAGCAAGGCCGTTTTGAAGGCGCTGGGAAGATTAGCGGGGAGACACAGGCTGCTCTGGAGGTCGAACGTAAGGGGGTTGCGACTCACGGATGTCACCGTGGGTGCGTTATCCAGTGTTCAGGTGTTTATCATGATAAAGACGGTCATTACCTGACAAAACAGCCTGAGTACGAAACGGTTTGGGCGCATGGTGGGAACTGTGGCATTTGTGATCTGGATGCCATAGCCATGCTTGACTTTCTAGATGATAACTACGGCCTCGACACCATTGAGATGGGAGCCAGCATCGGTATCGCCATGGAAGCGGGGTTGGCAAAATTTGGAGATTCAGAGGCGGCTATAAACTTGGTAAAGGAGGTCGGCAAAGGATCGCATCTGGGACGAATCCTAGGAAATGGTGCCGCATTTACAGCAAAGGCATTTGGTGTGGAAAGGGTGCCTGTTGTAAAAGGCCAGGCTATGCCAGCCTATGATCCCCGCGCAGTCCAGGGTATTGGTGTGACTTACGCCACCAGTCCGATGGGGGCAGACCATACCGCAGGATATGCTGTGGCTCAAAATGTGTTGAAGGTAGGAGGAGATGTGAATGCGTTGAAACCGGAGGGGCAGATTGAGCTTTCAAGAAATCTCCAGATTGCTACCGCTGCCATTGACTCCACAGGAATGTGTCTCTTCATAGCATTTGCAATCCTCGACCAGCCGGATACCTTCCAGGCCCTCCTTGACCTCCTCAATGCTTTTTATGGCCTCGATCTTACTGGCGACGGCGTCACTGAACTCGGCAAGAAGGTCCTCTCAATGGAGCGTGACTTCAATGCTAGGGCAGGCTTCACCTCTCAGCATGATCGGCTTCCTCGGTTCTTCAATACTGAGAAGTTTCCACCTCACGATGTCACTTTTGATGTCAAAGACGAAGACCTTGATAGGGTCTTTAACTGGTAACTTAGACTGGGAAGAGGAGAGAAGTGAATCTCTCCTCTTTAGCCCAAGGGGATAGAGGGTTCACGGAGCGACACAGAAAAGGAATGATATCCAGGTGGCGTCATTCAATGAGATGGAATCAGACAGCAACGGGTTGAGCCACCTTTGTTTTGTTGTGGACGAAACCTTGATCTCGCGCTTTTTACTACTACTGCAGCGTGGGTTTCTTATTAAAGCCCACATCGGCTGCAGCGTTAGACGTTTTCTCCTGGAAGAGATAGGATTAAACTCTGATGCCATTGAAAAGATACAGAGTGTTATTCTTAATGGAAAGCCTGTTGACGACCTGGATTCAGCAATTATCAGGGACGGATCAAGCCTAGCCCTTTCCGCTGCGGTGCCTGGACTGGTTGGGGCCACTCTGAGAAGAGGAGGAAGATATTCGTCTTTCCGAAGTACTATTACTTACGAGGAAACAGGTGCACAATGTTTCTCTGGAGAGGGTTTTGTTCGGATGAAACTTTTTAATCTCCTGCTGGACAGTCTGGGACGTGATTTTTTGAAAAAAGGTATTTACCTGTCGGCAGCTGATTTTAAAGATTTCTTGGCTGAGCAGTCTAGTGATTTCTGGCAGGGGTGCAGAGACGTGTTCCTCAACGGTAAGGCCGCCGGACTCAGGGCATTGGAGAACATAGTAAGACTGCCGCTGTCTGCCCGACTGATGCTTTCTGTTAACGTGCCACATGGAGATTTTTGAGGGCGCTTGTTCTAGCCGCCGGCGATGGGGGGGAAGAGGGCTATCTCATCGCCTTCTTTCAGAGGGTGTTTGAGATTCCTATGCTCACCGTTAACTATTTTGAGCAAAGGGATTTTTTCAGGTAGCTTCAAGTACGTTATGACATCCTCAATAGTGGCATTTTGGGGGAGTTCAACTGTCTGCTCCTCGGGGCCATAATTTCTTAACGATGCGAAGAGCTTTATCCTTACGGTCATAGTACAAATTATAACAGATTTCTTAAAGGATGACGTCAATGCCTCAGCAGAGTATTTACAGCCGGCAAGCAATACAAGCTCTATTTTTCTCTGCTATCGGTTTCCACATCACTTCATGAATTATACCTAATTATAACTGAGGCGGATAGTCAAGAGCCAAGAGACGCGGTGAACACGATACCGATAAGTATTTCTTGGATAATAAACGGTATCACATCATTGACCAAATCATGGGTGAGCAGGCTGACAAAACACCAAGCGCAGACGAGGATCTAGTTCCTTCTAGACCCCCATTTTGACCGAGCGAGAACCAATGTCGTTTGACCAGCTCCACATGGTCGTCTCAAACGCCACATTTTTTCATGATTCCTCTCAATGTAAATTCAGGCATGATCTTTTAAGCCAACCATCAAAAAGCTCAAGGCAAAGCTCGGCGGAAATGCTGAAGTACACTCTACAATCAGTGAGGATTTAAAAGGTTTTTTTGAAGTGTTGGCCACTAGGACTTAATGCCAAACTTTGATGGCTGAAGAGCGGTTGTCTTTTACAGAATTAAGTTAAGTGTAAGAAGATGAAGCGGAGGCTCTAACGGTCAAAGTGAAAATATAGCAAGAGTGTGTTATCCGGAAGATGCGACGTCCCTGCCACCTTGGCAGCCATCTTACAATTCAATGATGAAACTGTCGCGCTTGTGAAAGTCGACCTGCGGGCCGCTATGGGTCAACGCCCAGTAACTAACCCCGTCGTCTTTGTGTTTGATGACGGCGCTGATGGCGACCTCCATTGTCTGGTTCGCTTGGCCGATTCTGTCCAAATTGAATTCTAGAGAAAGCAGTAATGAGTGCGATTTGTTGAGGACACTGACAGGTAGCGACGTAAAGGTGAGTTCCTCTTGAATTCCTTGTCGATAGGAATCGAAACGGTAGACATTCCAGTCCCCCGATGGAGATAGGTTGAATTCCCAATACCGACTGGAACCTACGAAGGCGAGGAACAATTCGAAACATGTTTCCTCCCAAAGTGCCGTCTTTCGAACTGGCATGGCTGAAGGAGTCTGAATGATAATGTCGGATAAATGGCCCAGGAGCGCATAAAGGATGACCATCTTATTGGAGTGACGTACGATTTTCCCTCTAATCTGTAAATCGGTAAAATAGCTCGATGGGGAAAATGGTCGAAGGGCAAAGATTTGCTCATTTATCTTTTGCTTTGGCATCTCATATCCTTTATGATGGCGCAAATGGCTGCTGCCTGAGATTCGATACTCTCGGTGAGCTTGAATTGGATGAGTGCCCTTACGAGATTATGTTCCTCGTGTCTAACCTTGAAGTAGACGTTGCCTTCCAAATAGTCAGTGAAGAATCTCAGGCCAAGCTCGTAAGCGATTAGGCGAATAGCGTCGTAAAGGTGGGCAAAGTCG
>Ga0074045_10004000_pt1 | contig 13144 bp, 9 predicted proteins | sample BogForMeECP23OM2_FD_94442 | JGI IMG/M metagenome (GOLD analysis project Ga0074045, IMG submission 94442) | Bog forest soil microbial communities from Calvert Island, British Columbia, Canada - Bog Forest MetaG ECP23OM2 | ecosystem: Environmental > Terrestrial > Soil > Wetlands ... | reverse complement strand
TCTGGGCGCACTGGAAACAGCACGAGTTGCCTAACCTCTGCCCGAGAGATTACTGGCAGCTGAGCCAGGCGGCCCGCAGGACGCTGAAGCGCATGCGCCGCCGCCCCCGCTTGATCACCGCCTTTTGGCAGCAGGCTTCTTTGGGGCAGGAGTGAACCTATATTATGCGGGAATCAATAGATATCATTCCTAGCGAGGGACTATTCGCCGGCAAGTGATCCGGTCGTGCTCGCAAGGAGTGCTCCGCGTCTTGTTGCCGCCTCTCCCATGAGTCGACCCCGACGCGGACCTCCACTGCCCGTCCGGCCACTTTTAGTAAACGCCGTTTCTCAGGGGAATATACCATGACTCACTTCTTTTCGGCGGTAGGTTTGTTCTGGCAGCGCTGCAAAGGTACCAGTCGTCTGTTAACCTCATCGACCCCAGAAGACGCCGATCGCCCCCACTCGGATCTGCGCCCACTTCGCATCCATGCTGTCCTCTCTCTAATATCGGAATTATGAATGAATCGACCATCGTCGTGGCGGGAGCTACCGGCATTCTCGGCGGACGCATCGCAAGAGCTTTGCTCGAACGGAGAGCCAGGGTAAGAGCGCTTGTTCGCCACGGCACTGCGCGAGACAAGCTCGAGCGGCTGCAGGAGCTCGGCGTGACGATTGCCAGTGTCGACTTGAGCAGCGCCTCCCAGGTGACACCGGCCTGCTCGGGGGCGTCCTGCGTGGTGTCCGCACTCCAGGGATTGCGAGACGTGATCGTGGAAACGCAAACAGTTCTGCTCGACGCTGCGATCGAGGTGGGCGTGCCACGTTTCATTCCGTCCGACTACTCGATCGATTTCACCAAGTTTCCACCCGGAGAGAATCGCAATCTCGATCTGCGCCGAGAATTCCACAAGCGCCTTGACAAGACCCCGATTTCAGCGACCACGATCTTCAACGGGGCGTTTGCCGATATGTTGACCGGTCAGATGCCGCTCATTCTCTTCAAACTGAAACGAGTCCTCTATTGGGGTGATGCGGACCAGCGTATGGACTTCACGACGATAGATGACACGGCCGCATTCACGGCCAGCGCGGCTCTTGATCCGTCCACCCCTCGCTTTCTACGAATTGCTGGCGATCAACTCAGCGCTAGGGAACTGACGGCGGTCGTAAGTGAGGTGACCGGAAAGGAGTTCCGCCTGTTCCACGCCGGAGGTCTGGGAATGCTCGGCACGCTTATCAAGGTCGCGCGCACGGTAGCTCCCGGAGAGAAGGAACTTTACCCGGCATGGCAGGGCATGCAGTACATGCGCAACATGTTCGACGGCCGGGCAAAGCTAGAGCCGCTCGACAACGATCGCTATCCCAGTATTCGTTGGACGACTGCGCGGGATGTGCTCTCAGCGCGTCAAGTTAGCTAGCCGGCGCGCCGGCAAGAGCCCGGTGGGCGCCTGCCGTGCCGATATTGCTGCAGATCGCCGTTGGCGCTGCCGCAGAGGATGGAGGACTCGTCGTCGGCGTGCGTGCAACAGCAGTTGGTAAAGCCGGAGGGTTGGCGAAACAGGGCGACAACTGCGCCTTGTGAGGGCGAAGACGGCTCGCGGACGAAAGAATGTAACCCGAATCGAAGGATGGTGGCGCGGTGTATGCTGAACCGAAGCCGGGAGTTTAGAATGAGAATCCCGACCGAGCATTTCTTCTTCTGAATAACCGTGGCCCGCAAGCTTGCCATCCTGGAAACGGTCGTGGTCTACGCCCTGATAATCGCCTACATCTGGGAACTGCGTGAGCTGAACCACAACTTGTGGATGGTGATCCTGGCTTTGATGCTGCTTTCGCACGTGCTGCATCGCGAGACCGCCGCCAGCTTGGGATTTGGACTTCGTAACCTGTGCGACTGCGTGCGGGAACTGCTGCCCGCATTGACGTTGCTAGCGCTGGTGCTGCTATCCGGAGGCATCCTTTTGCGCACCGTCAGGCAGATCGGGTCTGAGCGTGCGGTTCTCTCGTTGGCTGCCTATCTGCCGTGGGGGTTGGCACAGCAGTACGCGTTGAACGGTTACTTCCTGAACCGCCTTGACGCGCTAATGTCGCGGCGCGCGGCTCCGTTGGTAGCGGCAGCAGCGCTCTCTTGCGCCCACGCTCCGAACTGGTTCTTGATGGGTGTCACATTCGTACTCGGTTATTGCTCTACGCGCATATACCAACGCTACCCGAATCTCTATTTCCTGGGCATGGCACACGCGACAGTGGGTTTTCTGCTTTTCCTGGTCGTTCCGGATTCCATAAGCCACCACCTCAGAGTCGGGCCGGCATGGTTCAAATGGTAGGGACAAGACTCATCAGCCCCAGGAACCTACGACGACCGGAACGAAATCGTGAAGCCAGCCCTGCAGGCGGCTAACGATGTTTCCGCATGACAGCCAGTGGCGCTCTCACAGGGGCCCTCATCCCTAGCCGTATCGAGGGGCGCTACCGATACTCTTGTACGAGTTGGACGCAGCCGTGAGAATGATCAACATCATACTCGGTTTCTGACAACCGGCCTAGCGCTTGCGAGAGCCACGAGCAAGGGCGGCCCGAGAAAAACGCTTGGCTTGCAGCTCGCTTTTGGAGGGCTGGTTACCACGTGCGTTCTTTCAGAATCTCCTGGATCTTCTCTTTGGGTATCGGCAGCTTGTCGACGTTTTGCCTCAGCCATTCGGAGAAGTCGCGCTCAATCGTGTCCGACCAGCGTGCGTCGATCTGGCCGGCGGTGTACTTCTTCTCGCGCAGCCGCAGGTGGCCGAACATGTCGCGCAGGTGGACGACTTCCGAGGTCTTAACAACCTGTTCGGCAAGCTGTGGAGGAATGAAGAGTACTCCGCCCTCGCGACCGAGCACCACGTCTCCGGGCAGGACCGTCGCGTCCCCGATGTGGATGGGGATGTTGATCCCGATCATCGTGGAATTCAATTTCTCACCAAGCGAAGAGTAGTGATGCGAGGGATCGTAAAAGCGGACGAAGGAGACGAAGTTCTCCAGTTCTCGCAAGCCGTCGATGTCGCGGACCGCACCGTTGTAGACGATTCCGTTGCCGCTTCTGGCGTAGATTGCATTACCGACATTGTCGCCGATGGAGGGCCCGTCCTTCTTCAACCCAAAATGGTCGCAGACGTAGACGTCGTCAGGCTGCAACATGTCCACGGGCCAGGCATTCTGCCCGCCGACCCGTCCATCCTTCCTCCCTTGCTCTTCGATCACCTTATGGATGTCAGGACGCCCCGGGAGCCACTGGGCCGTCAGCGCCCGGCCGACCAGCACTTTTTCCGGATGAATGCTGAGCCAGCCGTCCTCGTACTGGTGGTTGAAACCAGCGTTGCGCAGCACCGCCCAGGCCTCTTCCAGCGTGACGCTCTTCATGCGCTTCAGAATCCCATCCGGGACCTTTGGACGACCGTCGGGAAACCGTTCTCCGGTCCATTCGGGGGTGTACTTGATGAGGTCTTGTTTGGTCAGAATGCCCGGCTGCCCGGATACAGGCGCAACCAGGAGCGCGATTGAAGCAATGATCCAAAGAAATGATTTCGTCATGGGTGTGCTGCCACTCCTTTAAAATCACCGGAACAATTCGTATCGCACAGGCGCAAGCGTGTTTAGTCCACGTTCCTGCCGGAACGGTTCGCTGTATCGACTTGGGCCTTGACACGGCACGCCGAGATCGCCTGCTACGAAGTAATGACTCATTTCGACGGTTCGAACCAGGGCGTACCAGGAACCTGCGCCTTGCGAGCCGCCTTGTCGTCCATCTCCACACCGATGCCGGCACGCTCCGGCAGGGTGATGAAACCCTTGTCGATGATCTCTCCCTCTTGCACCCAACTCCGCCAGAGCGGCAAATCGTCGATCCAGTGCCATTCCAAGACAAGGAAATTCGGGACCACCGCGCAGACGTGGGCTGAGGCCATCGTGCCGATGGGGGATGTCACACCGTGTGGCGCAAACGGGACGTAGTACGTGTACGCAAAATCGGCGATCTTGCGCGCTTCGAGCAGGCCGCCGCACTTTTGAATATCCGGCATGATGATATCGACGGCCTTTTTCTCCAGCAGTTCGCGGAATCCGTACCGGAGGTAGAGGTTTTCGCCGCAGCAGATGGGAGTCTTGGTCGATGCGCGAATGTCTCGCATGGCGTCGATGTTCTCCGGCCCGCACGGCTCCTCCAGCCAAAGCAGATTGAACGGTTCCGCCTCCTTCGCCACACGCTTGCCGGTGGTGGCATCGTAGCGCGCGTGCATATCCACGGCGAGGTCGAAGCCCTTCGGGTAAAGGTCGCGCGTGAACCTTATTTTTTCGAGCATGTGATCGATCTCGCCATTGGAGGCGGTCCAGTTCATTTGGTCCAACTTCGCCGGATCGTCACGGTCGTCAATATCGATCTTCGCGGCCGTGAAGCCGAAGTTGCGAATTTCCGTTATGCGGGCCTTCGACTGTTCGTTGCCCGGGATCATCTCTTTCGCGCCCGAATCGCAGTAGATGCGCACGCGGTCGCGCACTTTGCCGCCGAGCAACTGGTAGACAGGAACGCCGAGAGCCTTGCCGGCGATGTCCCACAAGGCGATCTCCACGGCGGAGAGCGCCGCCACGTACTGCCCCGCTTGAGCCCCCGCGAAGACGCCGGCCGTGCGGAGGCGTTCGAAAGCCGACTCGATGTTCAGGGGATCCTGTCCGATCAGCATGCGCCTGAAAGACTGAACCAGCGGCACGCCGCCCTGGACGGCATCAGTACCCTCGCCTTGGCCAACGATCCCCTGGTCAGTGTAAACTCGCACGTGCAGTTGGTAGCCATGCACGATGACTTCGGCGGTGCGGACATCGGTAATCTTCAACTTCGGGCGGCGGTACGGCGAACTGACTGCCTGGACCGCTGCCGACAGCGATGGAAGAAACAGCGCCGCGGCGAGTGGTGCGGTGGTGTTTTTGAACAGGCTTCTACGGCTCAGGGGTGGCATGTGGGCCTTTCAACCGGTCGCGATAGGGATGCCAATCGCTCCGCACCCCTCGCAAAGATCCGTACGGGCGCTCATTAACGCATGCGGCTCTTGCGTAAGCCGGAGTTCCAATTTTGGATCCCCAGATCCTGTTCAGCATACACCCAGCCACCATCCTTTGATCCCGCGAATTGGATGTTTCCCTCTGGGAGCGGTCTTCGCCCTCGCAAGGCACAGCTTTCAGCCTGCACCTGGTTTCGCTGCATCCTCTGGCTGCCAGATGGCGCCCTGGCGTCTGGAGTTCAGAATTGCGGATATGAGTGAGCCGGTGGAGTGTATACTGCTGGGGCTCAGGATGCCAGAATGGAAATCCTGGGTGCATCAGGTTGGCAGCGAATCCGCGATTCCGCCACCCCTTCACCATGGGTGCCTAATCGTCCAACTACACTGGACCTCGGCCCGCAGCAGGCCCCATCCCAGCTGGAGAATGGCTCTCAGACGGTCCGTCGCTTCAGTAGTCGCAAGCGGGGCAATGGGAAGCGCCCGCTCCCATTCAGGCCGGATCGCCGACAATTCGGAAGTTGGCCACCGTACTGCGCGTCGGCGAAGGCTGCCCAATCCCCATCTATCAAACGTGGTCCGGCTCGCAGGGCACCTACCGATAACACGAAATAACGCTGACTCCGAGAAGCGTTTACACAACGATCCGCAGGCTGGCTTACACCTGAACTTCCTCGAACGCCGTTTACCGACAACTGGCGTAGATTCCGGATGCGCCGCGATCCAACCGGAGTCGGATAGTCGACATCCCAGGACCGAACTTGGGGGCGTTTGGTTGAGCGAAGGGGATTTCACAAGACTAATCGGCGCCGCCGGTGCCGGCGGGCTAGAGCGCGCGGGTGGCGGAGGACAATCTGGCGAGGAAAGGAGACGGCCACAGAAAGGTGTCGGCAGAATCGGTCGAGAAGGCCGGAGCCATGGGTTCCGAGGGCCCGTGGAGGGCGTGGAACTGGCTCTCTCGGGGCTGATAGGTGCATTTGAGGAGATCCAAGTGTGCTGCTCTGGCTCCAGGACAAGCCGCCGATGGTATACTGGCGCTGGCCGCGAGGCCAAAAAGGAAATAATGGATGAACCGCAGACAGTTCCACAAACTTGTAGGGAGTGCTGCCGCGTCACTGGCTGTGCGCCCGGCCGCGGAGGGCGCTCCCGCTCGCGCCACCGCACCTTCCCAGTGGCCTGAATCCACCTACCGCCGCATGCTGGTGGACATGCACATTCCCGATTGGGATCCGCGCTTCCTGGCGAAGTTCGACGCGCAGTCTTACGTCGATCTCATCGCCGGCGCGGGTTTTCAGGCGATCATGCAGTGTGTTTGCGGCGGACCCGGGTTGTGCCTGTGGCCCTCGCGTACGGGTAAGATGCACGCCAACCTAAAGGGCCGCGACCTGTTCGGCGAGGTAGTCCATCACTGCCGTGAAAGGGGCCTGCGGATCGTCGCCTATTTCGCCGCCATGAGCAGTAACCGGGAGTTCGAGGATCATCCCGACTGGCGCATTGTCCCAGCCGATGGCGAAGATAAGATCCTGTCACAGCGCGACGGCGATCTCTGCCCAAATTCCCCATATCGGGAATACGCCAAGTCGTGCCTGCGGGAGATCGCCACTTACGATATCGACGGGCTGTTCCTCGATGGGACCTTCTGGCCCTGCGTCTGTTACTGCCCGCACTGCGTGGCGCGCTACCGGAAGGAGAGGGGAGTCGAGCCGCCGCGGCGGGTGAATTGGGACGACCAGAATTGGCGCGACTTCCAGAAGGCGCGCGAAGCCTGGATGCTGGAATTTGTGCGCGAACTCAGCGATGCCGCCCGCAGCGTCAGGCCCATTACGGTGAACCACCAGTTTTCGAGCCTTCTCACCACCGGCTGGACAAGCGGGCAGCCGGTGGAAGCGGCCTCGACCTGCGATTACATAGGCGGCGATTTCTATGGCGGACCGGCGGCCTATTCTCTGGCGTGCAAGGCTTTCTACGGGCTCAGCCGGAAGCAGCCATTCGAGTTCCACACTACCGCCACACGCCGGCCCGCCGAGCACGTCACCCTCAAGTCGCTGGACGAAATCCGCATCGAGACGCACGTGGCTACGCTACATAGTGGCGCACTCTGCTTCATCGATGGCATCAATCCGGACGGAACGCTGGAGCCGCAGCTCTACCGCATGCTGGGCGAACTCAACAAAGAACGCGCCCCGTTCGAGCCCTACCTGGGAGGGCAAATGCTGGCCGATGTCGCCGTCTACTACGACAAGGAATCCATGTACGATCCCGCGAAGCAGGGCGCCAGTCCGGCCGATTACAACCCATGGGTGGCCTATCCGCACCTGCAAGGCGTAGCGGGAGCGGCGCGCGTGCTTCAGGAGGAACACATTCCGTTCGGCGTCATCACCAACGCCACGCTCGACCAGTTGAGCCGCTACCGGGCCGCGATTCTCTCGAACGTTCTCGAGATGACCCGGGAACAGGCGGAGGCGCTCCGTGCGTTCGTTCATAAGGGAGGACTGCTCTATGCGAGCGGCCCGACTTCGCTGGACCGCTTCGAGAAGGCCGGCCCGCGTTTCCTCCTGGAAGACGTGTTGGGCGTTCGTTATCGCGGGAGGCTGGGGACCACGGGCGGGGATTCGACCAACCCGCGGGCGCGGCTGGTTACCTATCTCACACCGGCGGACGAGCCTCTGGCACATGCCATATGGCCGCAGCGGCACGCCACTTTCGCCGGGCAGATGATCGAGGCGCAGGCCATGCGGGGCGCGCGCGTACTAGCCACGGTGACGCTGCCGCTGGTACCGCCGGGGCAGGGGACCACCATTGGGGCCCGCTACGCGTCGGGTAACAGCGACCCGCCGGCGTTCGAGCCGGGCACATCGCCTGCCTGCGTGGTGAACTCCTACGGTGCGGGCAAGGCCATCTGGATCGCCGCGCCGTTCGAAGCGGGGACCGAAGCAGCCAACCACAAGCTGGTGGCTCATCTGTTGCGTTCCGAACTCAAACCGCCTTACCGGTTTGAGGCGGACGCGCACATGTCGGTGGAGGTCACCTTGTTCGAGCAGACCGGCCAGCGACGTCTGCTGCTTGGTCTGCTCAGCATGCAGCAACAGTTACCGGCGATTCCCGTGGATGCCACCGTACGCGTGCAGCCTCCCGCGGGCAAGACCGTAAAATCGGTCCTCCGGATTCCCGAACGCCGCGTGCTGGCGTTCGCTGCCCGCGGTCCCTATATCGAGTTCAAGACGGGCTTATTCAATCCATTCACCATGGTGGTGGTCGAACATGACTGATGGGGAGAACACTGCCTTGCGGAGCCTCTGAGGCCGGTGACCCATGAACGCCAAGTCAGGCGATCAGTTGGGGCAGCAGTTCGCCCGACCGGCCCCGCAGCGAGCAGTCCACCTGAGCCGAAAGTGGAGTCTCCTCGGTGTTGAGCTCGATCACCCGCGCCCCGGATGACTTCGCCAACGGTACGAGTGCCGCCTTAGAGGTGCAAACCTCCGAAGGGGGAATCTTGAGTAAAGCTGATTGAAGCCAAGACTCGTCATGATCTCGATTGGAGTTCGCGGCGGCAGGAGGGGCAAGAATAATAGGTCGTAAGCTGTATTGAGTTTCTGTTGGCAAAGCCTGCTAGTGCGGCGAGGATGTCAGAGAGAAATCCTCAGATCAAAAGCTCGAGAATCTAATGCAGTTGTGCCGCCGCGGCCCGCGCCACCTGCTCTTCGGTCGCGAACCACACCTCGGGCTTCGATTTCATGTAGACCACGAGCCGCTCGAGCGCGGTGATGCGCGAACGATGTCCCGTCACGAACGGGTGCATAGTAAGCAGGAACAGCGTGCCCTCTTCGTAGGCTTTGTCGAACTCTCCCTTGTAGACTTCGTACACCTCGTTGTCGCTCATGCGGTGGTATTCATAGTTGCTCGGGTCGAAGAAATAGTAACTGTGGTCGTCCAGAATCCATTCGACGGGCAGTTCGACCAAGCCCGTCGGCTTGCCTGCGGCCACCACCTCGTAGGGACGGTCGTCGCCCATCAGGCTCGAGTCGTACAGGAGGCCGAGCTCGCGAATGATATTCAGCGTTTCCGAGGTGTAGTCCCAGGAAGGCGTGCGCACGCCGACCGGCTTGTGCCCCAGCCGCTGGGTCCACCAGTCGAAGGCTCGGTGGGTAAGATCGCGCTCGTCCTGCCGCGGCAGGTCCACGATGCTCTCGTGGATCCAGCCGTGGATGCCGATTTCGTGTTTAAGCCGCGATTTCAGGATGGCATCCACCGCCTCAGGGTGCAGGTGGCCGCTGACGGCCGGAATGAAAAACGTGAGGGGGATGTTGTATTTCTCGGCCATCGCCAGAATGCGCGGCACGCCCACGCGCGGTCCATACTCACCACGCGACAACGCCTGGGGCGAGAAGATGTTGGTGCGCAGGAAGACCGTTTCGGCATCCATGTCGAAGGAGAGCGCCACGGCCACGCGCGCGCCGGTGGGCCATTTCTTGGGTGTCAGGTCCCGCCCTGCGCGCACCCGGTTGACCACGGCGTCGACCTGCGGGAGGTCCCAGTTCCAGATTGGAGCTCCGGATTGCGCGCCGAGTTGGACAACCAGGAGAAGCCCCAAGAAGCCGGTGGCAATACGTATCATGACGGTTAGGATACCCTATGCACGCTCGCCCGGGATTCGCGCGATACAATGGCCGGGTTCTCGACCGCTATCGGTGGAAGTCCGTGCTTTGGTTGTTGTTCAGCGCGCAGATTGCGTTCGCTGCTCAAATTGCGGGGCCGCTCGTGGCCTCGGGGAATCCGAACTACTTCAAAGACGCCAACGGCGCGGTTCTTATCTTGAACGGATCGCAGACCTGGAACACTCTTCAGGATTGGGGTAGCAATGGGTCTCTCGTGACCTTAGATTTCAACGCTTTCGTCAAGTTCCTCATCACGCACGGCCACAACTTCACCCTGCTGTGGACCACGGAAATGCCCAGATTCTGCGGTTTTCCAGGAACGGTGAGTTCACCACCGGATCTTGCTGTTGGCCCGCTTCCTTGGCTGAGGACGGGTCCCGGAAATGCTGCCGACGACGGGTTGAAATTCGATCTCACGAAGTTCAATCCAAGCTTTTTCGACCGCCTACGGGCACGGACGCAGGCTCTAAACGATGTTGGCATCTACGTTGGGGTCTATTTGTTCACGGGCGAGTGGCTCAACATCTTCCGCTGCTCCAGCGACGGCTACCCTTTCACTGGAACCAACAACATCAATGGCGTTGACGACGGCTACACTGGCGGAAAAAAGGGGACTGGCTCAATCACCATGACCGCGCCCAACGCGATTACCGGGCTCCAGGACGCCTATGTGGAAAAGGTGATCGACACGTTGAACGATTTGCCCAACGTGCTCTGGATCGTGTCCGAGGAAGCTCCTGCCGATTCAACGTGGTGGAACAATCACCAAATCGCTCACATTCGCGCTTATGAAGCCGGGAAGCCGTTGCACCACCCAATCGGCTATGCCGGCCTGATTGGTGCGCCCGACACGGTGATCTACAATTCTGATGCAGACTGGGTAGCTCCAGCAGCTAGGGTTTCCCCGGTTACGTCCTGCGGAACTGGGCATCCTCCCTGCAAAGTGAACGTCAATGACAGCGACCATTCCTACTGGGAGATATGGAAGGACACACCGCAAGTGAATCGCAACTTTGCATGGGAAAACTTCATGACCGGCCACCAGGTGCTATTCATGGACCCTTACGTTGCGTACTATCCGCGCGAGAACCGGAATCTATGTCTCTCTCCGGCCAACGCCATCTGCACAGGGCCTGACACGCGCTGGGACAACTTAAGGGACAATCTTGGGCACATTTTGAGATATTCGCGGAAGCTGAATCTTGCCAACGTCACTCCGCGCGGCGCTCTCAGTTCGACGGGGTATTGTCTTGCCCAAATCTCATCGGTTGGAGCAGAGTACATGGTTTACGCTCCTTCGGGCGGCTCGTTCACTGTGAATCTCTCAGCAATGTCCCGCTCAAGGACATTATTGGTAGAGTGGTTCAACCCATCGACCGGAGTCGCGACCATGGCACCTCCGATTCCTGCTGGATCATCCTCCCAAGCATTCAGTCCCCCGTTCGGTGGAGATGCTGTGCTGTACTTAGTGGACACGGTCGGACACGCAACGCAAGGCGGGCGCTGATCTTGGCGCCTTACGCCACGATGCCGCCTGCAACCACATCTGCGGCGAGCGTGCCACGTGGGATGCCCCTTCGTTCACCCGAACAAGAACGGTACCGTTACGGACACGCTTCGGCTCGGCTCGCGCTCATGAACCTCAATACAGAACCGCGGAACAGCCGGTCGCTTTGCACCCCCGAGTCGGCAGTGGGGTACTTTCCGTAAACACCGTTTATCGTTCCGATCACTTGGCCGAATACCATGCCAACCTGATCTGCAACGACGGAACGGGCAGCGAGCGCGAGTTGCGCGGGCTGATCGGCGAACTGCAAAAGCGCGTTCATTCCGATAATATGAAAGGCACTCGAATATGGCGACTCACTCGGACACCCGCCGTGATTTCCTGCTGAAAGCTGCTGCCGCTCCCGCAATATCCGGCGCCCGGACGAGCGCGCAGACCGCAAATCTCAACATAATTTATCTGCATTCGCACGATTCCGGCCGCTACCTGCAGCCATTCGGCCACGCCGTGCCGACGCCGAACCTGCAACGGCTTGCCAGCGAGGGAGTGCTGTTCCGCCGCGCTTTCAGTGCAGCTCCCACGTGCTCGCCCAGCCGGGCCGCTCTCCTGACCGGCCAGTGCCCGCACCGCAACGGAATGCTTGGGCTGGCGCATCGCGGCTTCACTCTGAACGATTACAACAAGCACATTCTGCACACGCTGCGCCCAGCCGGGTACCATTCCGTGCTGGCGGGTTTGCAGCACATAGCCGCCGATCCGAGGACCATCGGCTTTGACGAGATTCTACAACCGAAGTCCACCGCGGCTGCCGATGTCGCGCCTGGCGCTGTCGAATTTCTGAGCCGTCCCAACAGCGCGCCCTTCTTCCTGGACGTTGGCTTCTTCGAGACCCACCGGGAATATCCCAGACTGACGCCCGCCGACGACCCGCGCTACACGCTTCCCCCGGCACCGATTCCCGACACACCAGAAACCCGTCTCGATACAGCCGCTTTTCACTCAAGCGCGCGAAACCTGGATCGGGCCGTCGGCCAGATTCTCGATGCGGTCGATCGCAATGGCCTCACCGGCAATACGCTCGTCATCAGCACCACGGATCATGGCGTGGCCTTTCCTCTCATGAAGTGCAACCTGGAGGACAACGGCTGGGGGGTATCGCTTATTATGCGCGGGCCCGGCGGCTTCTCTGGCGGCAAGGTCCATGACGCTTTGATTTCGCACCTGGATATTTACCCGACGCTTTGCGATCTGGCTGGAGTTGCGCATCCCGCCTGGCTCGAAGGAAAGTCGATGCTGCCACTCATACGAGACGAGGCGAATGAGATCAATGACGAAGTATTCGCCGAGGTCACCTACCACGCTGCTTACGAGCCCAAGCGCGCCGTCCGCACCGGGCGCTGGAAATACATTCGCCGCTTCGGCGACAAACACACGCCGGTGCTGCCCAACTGCGATGACGGATTGAGTAAGAGCGTGTGGCTTGGATACGGCTGGAAGAACATGCGGCTTCCCGAAGAAAGCCTCTACGATCTTGTTTTCGATCCCAACGAACACAACAATCTCGCTGCCGACCCCGCTTCCAAAACCGTACTCACCGAGATGCGCCACCGGCTGGACCGCTGGATGCATCGAACCAGCGACCCGCTCTTGAACGGGCCTGTCGCAGCGCCGCATGGGGCGCAAATCAACGACCCGGATGGCGTTTCGCCAAAGGAGACGCCCGACAGAATCGCTTAATGCCGATCCGGTCTGAATCCCATTGGCACGAAGTTACTCATTGCCGACCTCGAAGACTGGCAGAGTGAGCCGACGGCACGGGCGTTGGCGAAACCGTCACTCGACCTGAAGGCTGGATTGGAAGAACTAACATCGAGCGTCGCGGCGGACCCAGCGATTGAAGCCCGCCTTCACCTCGACCCGCAAAACCGTTTTGTCGCGGTTAAACTCTGTGTAGTGAAAGGCGTCCGATAC
>Ga0074045_10003999_pt1 | contig 13149 bp, 10 predicted proteins | sample BogForMeECP23OM2_FD_94442 | JGI IMG/M metagenome (GOLD analysis project Ga0074045, IMG submission 94442) | Bog forest soil microbial communities from Calvert Island, British Columbia, Canada - Bog Forest MetaG ECP23OM2 | ecosystem: Environmental > Terrestrial > Soil > Wetlands ... | reverse complement strand
TGCGCCAGCCTTCAGGTACCGATGACTGCCCGGAATCATTCGCTCCCCAGGCGATCAGGTAGCCCTGCAGTTGGATCCTTCTGACATCGCTGGTTGTGCCGCACCAGATGCCGTTGCGGGTGACCACTGCGATCTCGGTGAGGCTGGGGGGTGGATTCTGGTCCACGGTCGCCTTCTCGAGGATGGCCGGATAACTCTGTCCCGGCGCCAAGGGGTCGTTACGCCGGCATGTGTTATACAGACAGGACCAGCCGGTGCCGCTGAGGGAAGTGATCTCCAGACCGGCTGCGGTCTCGCCGTACACCGCCACCTCGCCGGTCGAGCTGTCCGGGCCCGGATTATGCACGGTGATCAGGTAGACCGCGTTGGTCCGGCCTTGCAGCAAGGTGGCGCCCATTTCAGTGATATGGATGGTCAGGCGGCCGGCGGGTAGACCAAAGGCGCAGCCGCCCAGGGCGAGGACGAGAAGGAGTGCACGAAACTCACGCATTTGTTCCTATTCCACAAATCAATTCCTGTAAATGGCAGATCGCTCGTACGCAGCAGATCCCGGTCGTGATTTTACCCCAGTTGACTGTCGAAAGATAGGCGCCGTATTGTAAACAATCAACTTATAGACTGGCGAATGAATGGGCGAACGGCGGTTGAAGGTACCCTCGGGAGACCGCGAGAACTCGCGCCTGGGAATCCATCCCCACGGCGCGCCGGGTGCGCGACTCGGGACCAAGCTCTAGTCCCCGGCGGCGGGGCTCTGGCGCGCCCGGAGGCGGGCTTTGACTACCTCAATGAACACCGGCGTCAGCGAGAGCAGGATGATCAGGATGACGACCTTCTCGAAGTGCGCGCGCACCAGCGGAATGCCGCCCAGGGTATAGCCCAGCAGGGTCATCGAGAACACCCAGCCGATGCTGCCGATCACATTGAACGAGAAGAAGCGCACATACCCCATGCGCGCCACTCCGGCGACAAACGCGGCGTAGGTGCGGACGATGGGCATGAACTGGGCGTAGATCAGGATCTTGCCGCCGTGGCGGTCATAGAAATGCTGTGTTCGTTCAAGATGCTCGCGGCGGAAAAGCCGCGAATCGGGATTCTTGAACAGCTCTACGCCCACGAACCGCCCCAACGTGTAGCCCATCCCGTTGCCGCCGAGCGCAGCCAGCGTCAGCGCCGGGATGATGGCGAAGATGTTGAGCCGCCCGGCGCCGGTGACCACGCCAACCGTGAACAGCAGCGAATCGCCGGGGAGGAAAAAGCCCACCAGCAGCCCGGTCTCCGAGAAGACAATGCCGCACAGCAGCAGGTAGCCCCACCAGCCCGTAAAGACGGTGGAGAGCAGGTGGATGAGGCGCTGCGGGTCGGTCAGCGACTTCAGGAAATCGAGCAGCGCCGCCAGCATCGTCTAGCTGCCGTAGGCGGCCAGCATCCGCTTGACATTGTCTTCGTGAATCTTGATGATCTTGGCCTTGGACATGGCATCGACCAGGCCGTCCATGAAAAGCACGCGCCGGTCGTCCGAGATGGCGCTCTTCACCGAGCTCAGGAGGCGTTCGCGCTGGGCTGGAAACTGGCTCATGTCCGGTTCGATCTTCTCCACCACCTTGAAGAAGAATGTTCCGTCGGGCAGGTTGACGGGGCCGAGGAATTCGCCCACCCGTTTGGTGAAGGCGGCTTCGATCTGTCTGGCCGGGCCGAGGCCTTCCACAGCGCCGTCGCGCCCGAACGGCGTGGAAGCCGTCTTCACCTCCGCGCCCAGGCTCTTGGCCACCGCGGCGAACTCCTGGCCGCTTTCCAGCTGGTGTTCGATCGCCCGCGCTTTCTCGCCCAGCAGCCGGATGGTTTTCTGCTGCAGCAATGCGCGCTGCACCTGCTCCCGCACCTCGGCCAGATCGGCCGGCCGTTGGGGATAGATGTTCGCCACCTGCGCCACCACCAGCTGCGTCGGACTCAGTGAGAAGGGCTGTGTGACGCCGCCCTTCGGCAATCCGGCGATCGCCTCGTAGAACGGTTGGCTGGCGCCGATCTCGGGCAGGACGTCGCCGGGGACCGCTTTCTCAGCGCGGAGCGCCTGGATGCCGTTCGCCGCGGCGAGTTTTTCCGCATCGGCGGCGGAGTGCGTCAGCGCCGCGTGGAGCTGGTCGCCGAGAGTCTGCATTTTGTCGATGACAATGGACTGGCTCAGTTCCTTCTGCAGGTCGTTGCGCACCTCGTCGAAGGTTTGCAGGTGCGCCTCCTGCCTCTGCTCCACGCGCAGCATATGGAAGCCGTAGGTGGTCGTGATGACGTCGCTGATCTGACCCGGCTTCAGGCTGAAGGCCGCCTTTTCGAACTCCGGAACAGTCTGGCCGCGCGTGATCCAGCCGATGTCGCCGCCCTTCGCGGCCGAAACCGTGTCCTCGGAGTTCTTGTGCGCCAGGGCCGCGAAATCGGCTCCGCCGCGGGCCTGTTTCAGCATCTCATCCATGCGCTTGCGCAGGGCCTGGACCTCGCTCGGCGATTTGTCGGCGGTCTTGAGCAGGATATGCACCACATGGGCCCGCTCGGGGATCCGGAAGCGGTCGCGCTGTTGGTCGTAGGCCCGGCGCAGCTGGCTCTCCGGCGCCACGCTCCCGGCGGCCAGTTTGGCCTCGTCGATGAGGAAATACAGCAGGTCGCGCTTCTCGGGGATCGTGTAACTCTGGCGGTTCACCTTGAAGTAGGCTTGCAGTTCCTCCGGCGACACGCTGACCTGGACCTTGAGCTTCTCGGGCGTGAGGTGGAAATAGGAGACGCGGATCTTCTCGTTGTGCTTGCGGAACTCCTGCTCCAACTGGGCCGGCGTGACGACGACCCCCTCCAGGACCAGGTTCTCCAGCACCTGCGAGCCGATGAAATTCCTCAAGTCGCTCTCGAACTCGGGGATCGTCTTGTTGATCTGCTGCAGGTAGGTCGCATAGACCTCGGCGCCGGCGAACTTGCCGCCCTGGAATAGCTGCGGAATCTGGGCCTGGATCTCCGTGGCGAGCTGCTCCTCGCTCACCGACATGCCCAGCCGCCGGGCCTCATAGGCGATGGCGCGCTCGGCGATCAGCTGCTGCACGAAGCGGGGCGCGTAGACCGACTCCAAACCGTGCGGGATCATGCCCGAGCGGGTGGCCTGGGTAAGCAACTGGCGCACCTGCGCGGTGGTGACGGTTTCATCGCCGATTTCGGCGACGGTGGTCTGGTCCACGCTGGCGCCGCGGCTCAGGCCGCTGTAGTTGGGAACGAGCGTGACCACCATCGAAAGGGCCACGACACCAAGCAGAATGCCGAGCAGCCAGCGCACGTTCTTCTCTCGGCTGCGGAAAAGGTCAAACATGGAAGGGGCAACTCCTGAGGCCTGATCAGCCTGCGATTCCTGTCGATCTCCTGCCGCGGCGGGACCCGGTCCCGGCGGGCAGGGGAGTCAATCCTCCATTATACGAACGCGCAGGCTCAGCGTCCCAGGCCGCACTCCTCGTGGACCGCCCGCACGGCTTTCTCCAGGCCCGAGCGGCGGACGACAATGGCGATGGTCAGTTCGCTGGAGCCCTGGGCGATGGCGATGATGTTGACCATTTCGCGGGAGATGGCCGTGAAGATGCGCCCGGCCAGTCCGGCCATGCCCTTCATGCCTTCGCCCACGATGGCCAGCAGGCCGACGTCGAGATCGACGTCGATGGGATGCAGGTAGCCGTGAGCCAGCTCCAGGGCGAAGGCCTCCTCGAGCTGCTCGATGACCGCCGGCAGCTCGGCCTGGCGGATCAGGAAACAGAAGTTCTGGCGATAGCTGGAGCTGGTGAGGGCCAGCAGTTCGGCGTTGGAGACGGCCATGGCCTCGATGGAGCGGGCCATGACCTTGGCGCCGTTCAAGGCCGAGCTGGCGGGCTCGAGCGAGACCAGGGCGACGTTGCTCATCGAGGTGACGGCGCAGGGCCCCTGGCGCGGGCGGCTGGTTTCGGGCACGATGTGCGTGCCGGGCAGGTGGGGCGCGAAGCTGTTCTTGCTCCACACCGGGATGCGCTTCTCCATCAGCGGCGCGAGCGTGCGCGGATGGAGCACCTTGGCGCCGTTGTAGGCCAGCTCCGCCGCCTCGGGGTAGGTGATTTCGTCGAGCACCTTGGCGTTGGGCACCAGCCGCGGATCGGCGCTCATGATGCCGTCGACGTCGGTCCAGATCCACAGGTCGGCGGCGTCCAGGACGGCGGCCAGAATCGAAGCCGAGAAATCCGATCCGCCGCGCCCGAGCGTGGTGGCGCGGCCGTCCAGCGTGGCGCCGTTGAAGCCCGTCATGACCGGCAGGCGGCCGGCGGCGAGGGCCGGTTTCAGGAGCGCGGCGGCCTTCTCCTGGGTTTGCTGCAGCAGCGGCGAGGCGTTGCCGAAAGCCGAGTCGGTCACGATGACGTCGCGGGCGTTGACGTCGAAGGCGGCGATGCCCTGCGATTCCAGCCAGGCGGCCATCAACTTGGCCGCAAGCCGCTCGCCGGCGGCCACGGCTTCATCCACCGAGCGCGGCGGGCGCTCGCCCAGCATCAGCATGCCGCGCGCGATGCGGGAGAACTCGCCCAGAATCTTCTCCAGCGCGGCGCGGGTTTTGTCGCGGATCGCTCCGCTCAACAGTTCGTCGCAGGTGGAGTAGTGACGCGCGGCCAGGGTCCGCAGCTTCTCCTCCACGCCGGCCTTATCGCCTGCCTCGGCGTGGCGCAGGGTCTCCAGCAGCAGATCGGTCACCTTGGCCATGGCCGAGACCACCACGGCCACGCTACGCACGCGGAACTGTTCCGCGATCAACGCCGCGGCGGCGCGGATTCTCTCGGCGGAGCCCATGCTGGTGCCGCCGAACTTCATCACGAGCAGGTTGTTCAACGATCGACTTCCTTTCCGTTGCTGGTGCGCTCCCGAACGATGCGCAGGAGCGCCTCCTCCACCTGCTCCGGCGTCCGGCCGGTGGAGTCGAGGTAGATCGCGTCGGGCGCCTGCAGCAACGGCGCCTCGGCGCGGGTCCGGTCGCGGTGGTCGCGCTCCCGCATCTCGCGCTCCACCTCCCCGGGGTCGGCCTCGAAGCCCTTCTGACGCAACTCCGCCAGCCGGCGCGCGGAGCGCTCGGCCGGGTCGGCATCGAGAAACACCTTGACCTGGGCCTGGGGGAAAACGACGGTGCCGATGTCGCGGCCTTCCATCACGACGGAGTGCGTTTCGCCCATGCGGCGCTGCAGCACGACCATCGCCTGGCGCACGCCGGGCACGGCCGAGACCTTGGAGGCGGCCTGGGAAATGGAGGGTTCGCGGATCGCTTTGCTGACGTCCTCCCCGTTGAGCAACACGCCGCCGGCGGGCGTGAGTTCGATCTCCGAGGCGGCGGCGAGCTGCTCCAGCTTCAGCGGTTCGTCCAGGGAAATCTTGCGCCGCAGGGCGGACAACGCGACCACGCGGTACATGGCGCCGGTGTCGATGTACAGGAACCCGAGGCGCGCGGCCAGCCGCCGGGCCAGGGTGCTCTTGCCCGCGCCGGCCGGTCCGTCAATCGCCACGATGATCCGCTTGGCCACGCTGCAGCGCTCCTCTAGTGCGTTCCGGCGGCGGCGTAGTCGTTGCGAAACACCTGGCCGCTCTTCATGACGAAACGGACATGCCCCAGCGCTTCCGGGTCCTTGAGCGGATCGCCGTCCACGGAGATCAGGTCGGCGTAGTGGGCCGGGGCGACGCGGCCGAGCCGGGTCGGCAGACCGATCAGTTCCGCCGCCTCGGTGGTGGCCGAGCGCAGCACGTCGACGGCCGGCATGCCCAACTGGACCATCAGCGGGATCTGCTTCCAGTTGTCGCCGTGGGGGTAGACGCCGCCATCCGTGCCGAAGGCCATGCGGACGCCGGCCGCCCAGGCGCGCTGGAAATTGCTGCGCTGCAACTTGCCGATCTGCTTCTCCTTCTCGATCATTTCGGGCAGCAGGCCGTCCTTTTCGCCGTCCGAGAGAATGTAGGAGTCGTTGTAAATGTCGAACACCAGGAACGTGCCCTTCTGCTTGGCCAGGCGGATGCCTTCGTCGTCGATCAGGCTGCAATGCTCGACGCTGTCGACGCCCGCCAGGATGGCTTCCTTGATCGACTGCGTGCCGTGCGCGTGGGCGGCGACCTTGCGCCCCAGCCGGTGAGCCTCTTCCACCACGGCGCGCATCTCCTCGGGGGAATACTGCGGCGCGCCGGGCGAGTCGCCCTTGGAAAGGACGCCGCCGGAGGCGCAGACTTTGATGACATCGACGCCGTACTTGATATTCAGGCGCACCTTGGCGCGGGCCGCCCAGGGGCCGTCGGCGACGCCTTCGGCGATGTAGTGATACTCGGGCGCCAGCAGGTTGTCGTCGCAGTGGCCGCCGGTGATGCCCAGGGGCGGACCGGAGACGAACATCCGCGGACCGGGGATTTCGCCGGCGTTGATGGCATCGCGCAGTGCGATGTCGGTGTAGCCTTCCGCGCCGACGTTGCGGACGGTGGTGAAGCCGGCGAGCAGGGTCTTCCGAGCGTTCTTGGCCCCGATCAGCGCCTTGCGGGGCAGCGAGATGCCGAGCGAGGAGTAGCCGGAGTGGGTCGGATCGGAGGTCAGGTGATCGTGGACGTCGATCAGGCCCGGGAGACAATAGCCGGAGGAGAGGTCGAGCGTGGGCTGGGCTGCGGCGGCGGGCGTGACGGAGACGAACGAGTCGCCTTCCACGCGGATGTCGACGTTGGCGCTGACCGCGCCGGTCAGAGGGTCGAACAGATGCCCGCAGCGCACGACGACGGGCTCGGCGGCGGCGCACGACAGGGCCAGGAGAGCGAATGAAAAGAGCAGGCGCATAAACTTCTAGGATAAGGTATCGGAATGCGCGACTGCGATTTCGAGGAACTCGTCGAGGAGGCACTGGCCGAGGTGCCGGCGCGCTTCCGCCGGCGGCTGCGCAATGTCGTGTTCGTGGTCGAGAACGAGCCGCCGCGGCCGGGGTTGCTGGGCCTGTACCAGGGGCGGCCGCTGACCCTGCGCAGCGTCAGCCAGCCCATCGCCGTGCCGGACCGGATCACCATCTACCAGGGGCCGCATGAACGCCTGGCGCGCAACGAACGCGAGCTGCGGCGCGCCGTGGCCGAGACCGTGTGGCACGAAATCGGGCACTACTTCGGGATGGACGAGCGCCGCGTCCGCGCCGCCGAACGGCGACGGGCAGCGGCGCGGCGTAGGCTGTAGCCGGCTACTGCGCGGCCAGTTTTTCCAGGGCGCGACGCATAGCGGGGTCGCGGCGGAGTTCAACTTCGTCGCCGGCCTCGACGCCGACGGACTGGTTGAGGATCTCCTGCTTCAGGCGGCTGCGCATGAACTCGCTCCCGGCGGTCCAATCGGTGATGGTCGGACGCACATCGAGCTTCGACCAACGCTGCTACAATCTATGCGAAGCTAACTGCCATCCGGAGGCGTTTCGCCGATGGTCCGCCTCTCTCTTCGTAGTCCCTTCGCCGCGCTGCGCGTGCTGGCCGTGCTGAGCTGTGCCACTTGCCTGACGGCCGGGATTCGGCCGTCACTGAATTTGGACAGCTGCACTTGGAACGCTACGCATATCCTGGTGCTGGCTCCCACCGAGATCAGGGGGAGCTACCGCGTAGTCGAGTTTATCAAGGGAAGCGTTCCACCGGGCACGATTTTCGCATTCAGCGAATTGGCGCCTCCCGATGAGGTTACATCAACCTTGAAGGAACTGGCCGCCCAAGGTGAGTTGGCCAGTGGAATGGACCCTTACGTCGCCGCGCCGCCACTCCGGCCGACCGATCGCATAATCCTGTTCCTTCGACAACCAGGCGCGCTGCCGGAGTACAGCATTCGGCCAGACTTACCGGTGAGCACGGACGGCTGGCAGCCGGCAGATCATTTCGGCGGCTTCCTCACGTCAGCGGTCTGGCTGGAGGACGGCGCTGCTTACGGCTTTTACCAGATAGTGAACCCTGGCCCTTCGCGTCTGGTCGACATCAGGCGGAGCGAAACGCGGGTTCGTGAGCGGATCAATTCCGTGCTTCGAGTTCGCGCGTCCTTCGATAAGGCGCTCGGCGTAGCAGAGCCGGGCGAACGCGCCAGGAACCTCGCCGCCTTTGTGCGCTCCGACGTATTCGTTGCGAGGTGGTCGGCCCTCAGACACCTGGAATCGGGAGGGGCGCCTGCCGTAAACGCTCTTCAGGAGCTATTGGCTGACCCGGACTTGCTGGCCCGGCATTCCGAAATCATCGAGACGCTCGTCAGGACCGGCGCCAAGAGCCTCGATTTCGTCCCGGTTCTCAAGGAAGAGACGGCGTATTGGGCGAAGGCTTGCGGCAAGCACGGACCCGGATGGTGGGGCAATCCTGCAGACCCGGATGTCGAAGCCGCAAAGTCCCACTACAGTCGCCTCCTTAGCGCCCTGGTTGGAGTCCGAACACTCCACCTCACAATGGACGTGGATGCGGTTCGGGACCTGCTCGCGATTTGGAATTCGTGTCCGCCTTTGGATGCCGGCGAGCCGCTCGCGCTCAGCCAGGTCTCCAGCGAATGCAATTCCATTCTCAGCGTTGAGGAGCACTGAAGTCGCAGCGGGCGAGCCATCGCGCCGAACGGGTTCGGACAGGCACGGGGGCGAGCGCTCCGGGTATGAAGCTGAAGCATAGCTACTTCGTCGCCAGGGATTCCAGGGAAAGGTGAAAGGGGAAAGGGGTGCAGTCCAATCTGTCCCTCCCGCTCTCGTGGGGCAGGCTCCAACCTCCAGGCCGACCTCAGTCGGCCCCGCGCCACACCGCACTCATCACATTTCATCACTTTTTGCGTTTTTCCACCCGGAATCTCCCCCTCGCAGCCGCGCGTCCTCTCCGCAAGACCGGTTGAAACCGTGTCAATTCAATCACTTGAAGTCGCCCGCCGGCGCCCCGGAATCATCTGAGGTCCAGATCAATTCATCACTTTTCATCACTTTTCTACACTCGCGCTACACCCCTGTTGGAGGCCCTCTCCCGGCGTCCCGTATTCGCTTCGTTTTCGCCCTTGACACAGGGTGTATCTTCAAGCAGGGACAGGGGTTGCACGAGATTGGCTTTGTTCCGCATTTTTTGTTTTGCGCGCGCCGCGGCCGCACTTTTCGGGCCGCTCACGCCCAGGAGTCGCCATGGCCCTCAGGACCACCCATAGAGATGAAAGTCGCGCCCGCGTTGGTGGGGCAGACGGCCACGTCTGCGCCGGACCGCCAGGTCCGGCTTCGAGGCGTGACCTCCGAGAGGGTCGCCATGGGGCGGCGGCGATTGCTCGGCGAGCCCTACGGCTCGCTGCGCCCGTCGCGTTGGCGCGGGTGGTCGCTGGGGGTGCCCCAGGTCATGGTCTCGTCGTCGCGCAGCCGCATCGGCTTGAAGTTGTGCCACCAGCCATCGGGCGAGAGCGTGTCGGGGAAGTCGTGAACCAGCATCCCCGGCTGGTTCATTGGCAGCTGCTTGGGAATCGTGGCGTCCGGCCGGGCCACGAACGACCCCCAGTGCGAGTACGGCTGTGACGAGTTGTTGACGATCGCCCACATCCGGTTGTCGGCGCAGCGGGTCGGCACCTCGCGCACGTTGAGCGTGTCCAGGCAATTCTTACCCTTGGATCTGGCGTTGTGCATGGAGTGGATCATCACCGTCGCGCCCAGCTCCCGGTAGGCGCTGTAAAGCTGCGGCCAGCAAACGTCGTAGCAGATGGCGAGGCCGACCTTTACGCCTCGGATTTCATGCGTCACCAGCCGGTTGCCGGCCGAGTAGAACTTCTGGTCGCCCTCGGTGCAGAAGCACTTGTCGTAGCGGTCCACGATCTGGCCCGCGGGGTCGATGAGATAGAGGCAGTTGGTAGGCTTGATGCCCGCGGCGAGGAAATGCGTGGAGCCGAGCACCAGCCACATCTGCAACTCGCGGGCCTGGGCGCGCAGGCGGGCCGTTTCGACGCGCAGCGCAGCCCAGTCGTAGTTGTCGAGGGATGGAAAATCGGTCCCGGCGTAACCCGACAGACTGGCCTCGGAGGTGTGCAGCAGGTGCGCGCCCCGCGCGGCGGCCTGGCGCATGAAGTCCGCGATGTAGCGCGCGTTTTCGGCGCAACTGCCGCTGACCGGGAACTGGCAGGTGGCGATACGCAGCTTGTCGCCGGGCGCGTCGTTCGCGGGCGCGTCGGCGGCGTCCGCTGAAAGAGAGGGCACGGCGGCGAGGCCGGCCAGGCTCGCGAGGGCGCCGCCGGCGGCCTGGCGGCGCGTGATGCCGGATGGTGTGTCAGTCGGATCGGACCTCATCGAACGCTCCTGTGATGACTGTTCAACAGCAATCTAACAGGAATCGCGAGGGAACTGGCCGTCTCGGGGCGCGGTGATTGCGCGCACTTCCGGGATTGAAAGGCCTACTGGCCTGCCAGCTTCTCCAGGGCGCGGCGCATCACGGGGTCGCGGCGGAGTTCAACTTCGTCGCCGGCCTCGACGCCGACGGACTGGTTGAGGATCTCCTGCTTCAGGCGGCTGCGCGTGAGCTCGCTCTCGGCGGTCCAATCGCTCACCGACGGCCGCACGTTGCGCGCGGAGAGATAAGACTGGAACTCGTTGAGGATGGCGGGAGTGATTTCGAGGTCCGGCTTGGCTTCGGCGCGATGGCGGCTGAGCCAATCGGTGGCGAAGGCGGTATACAGGCCCGCGGATTCGAGAAACAGGCCGAAGCGGCCGGGCAATACGCGCCCGACGGTGATGTCGGGCTCGATGCCGCCGCCGCCGCGGACGATCCGGCCCGAGGCCGTTTTGAATTCGCGCCGGACCTGCACGCGCGTAACGTCGTCGAGCTCGCTGCCGCGCAGCGGCTTCTGCAGGGAGCGCCCGCTGGGGGCGTAATAGAACGCCGTGGTCAGGGCCAGGCCGGTGGCTTCGCTCAAAGGGAATACGCGCTCGACCAGTCCCTTGCCGAAGGTCGGAGCGCCGGCCAGCGTGGCGCGGTCGTTGTCCTGCAAGGCGGCGGCGACGATCTCGGCGGCGCTGGCGGTGCGGTCGTTCACCAAAACGGCGAGCTGGAAGGAATAGGGCTGCGCGGAGCGAGGCGCGTCGATGTTCTCGGCCTCGCTCATGCGCCCGCGGATGCTGAGCAGGCGCGTGCCGGGCGGGAGGAACAGCGCGGCCGTTTCGAGACCGGCCGTCACGGCGCCGCCGGGATTGTTGCGCAGGTCGAGGACCAGCGCCTTCAATTTCGCACCGCCGAGCTTTTCGATCGCCTTCTTCAACTGCTCCGCCGTCTGGGCCTCGAAGCTGGCGACGCGCACGTAACCGGTCGCGTCGTCGATGCGATAGACCCGATCCACGCTTGCGGCCTGCATTTCCGCCGGAATCAGCGTGAATGTCAGCAGGCCGGCGGTGCCCTGGCGGCGCACGACGATCCGCGCCGGGTGCTGGCGGGAGGCGCTGAGCACCTCCGTGAGCTGATCGAGGTCCAGACGGGCCAGCGGGATGTCGTTCACGCTGAGGATTTCGTCGCCGGGGGCCAGACCGGCGCGCTGGGAGGGGGAACCGGACTGGGTCTGAAGAATGATGGCGCGGCCGGCCATCAGGCTGACCACGGAGCCGAAGCCCTTGGCCACGGAGCTTTGCATCTGCTGGAATTGCTCAAACTGATCGGGGTTGAAGAAGACCGAGTGCGGGTCGAGCACGCGCAGCATGCCGGGAATCGCGCCGCTGTAAATGGCCTGGTCCAGGGAGGGCGGGTCGGCCGAGTTGCCGGCGGCGGTCGCATAGACGTCAAGGAACCGGGTGAGCTCGCGTTCGAGCTCCGGGGCGTTGGGGTCGGGACGGCCGGCCGTGGAAGGCGCGGGCGCGGCCGGCTGCGGCGGCGCGGCGGCTTCGGGAAGCGACGACGGCGGCGGAGGCGCGGCCGGCGCGACGCTCAGGAGGCCGGCCAGAAGGGCGATGAGAAGTGCGGCCCGCATCAGCGCTCGTACCGCAAAGCCTGGCGCGCGGCGTGGCGCTCGAGCGCCAGCTCGATCAGCCGCTCCAGCAGGCGGGGGAAGGCGAGCCCCTCATAGGCCCACATCTTGGGATACATGCTGATCGAGGTGAAGCCGGGAATGGTGTTCAATTCGTTGATATAGACGCGGCCGGTGGCGCTCTCGACGAGGAAATCGACTCTCGCCATGCCGCTGCAGTCCACGGCGCGGTAACAGGCCACGGCCAGGCGGCGGATCTCGGCGATCAGCTCCGGCGCGAGCTGCGCGGGGAGCTCCACGCGGGCGGCGTCGAGGAGATATTTGTCCGCGTAATCGTAAAACTCGCGCGAGGGCAGAATGCGGCACGGCGTGGCGGCCTGAGGCTGGTCATTGCCCAGCACCGCGCATTCGATTTCGGGGCCGGCGATGGCGCGTTCGACGATGAGCTTGGCATCGAATCGCGCGGCTTCGGCCAGGGCCGCCCTGAGTTCGGCCTCGTCGTGGGCCTTGGAGATGCCGACCGAGGAGCCGAGATTGGCGGGCTTGACGAACAGCGGGTAGCCGAAGCGCGCGACGGCCGCAGTCGCGTCCCAAACAGCGTCGCGGCTTTCACGGCGCAACGTGATCCACTCCACCACCGGCAAGCCGAGAGCGGTGCACAGGCGCTTGAACTGCTCCTTGTCCATCGACGCGGCGGAGGCGAAGACGCCCGCGCCGACGTACGGCAGCGCGGCCATCTCCAGCAGACCCTGGACCGTGCCGTCCTCGCCGAAGGTGCCGTGCAGCACCGGGAAAACGACGTCGATGCCGGGATTGGCGCCGGGCTGCGGCACGATCGGGTGCGGGTCCCAACGGCCGTCCTTGTGAATGAGGATCGGCACGACCTCGAAGCGGGCGGGGTCGAGCGCCGCCATCACGGCCTGCGCCGAGCGGATGGAGACCTCGTGCTCGCCGCTGCGCCCGCCGTGCAGCACGGCCACGCGGGTCTTCACAGGATCCTCTTTCCGAGCGCCGACATCACCAGTTCGACGCCCAGGGCGGCGGTCCGGTTAGCAGCGTCGAGAACCGGATTCACTTCGACCACTTCCATGGAGCGGACCAGGCCGGAATCGTTGAGAATCTCCATCGCCAGGTGCGCCTCGCGGTAGCTGAAACCACCGCGCACGGGCGTTCCGACGCCCGGCGCCTCGTCGGGGTCG
>Ga0074045_10003995_pt1 | contig 13155 bp, 7 predicted proteins | sample BogForMeECP23OM2_FD_94442 | JGI IMG/M metagenome (GOLD analysis project Ga0074045, IMG submission 94442) | Bog forest soil microbial communities from Calvert Island, British Columbia, Canada - Bog Forest MetaG ECP23OM2 | ecosystem: Environmental > Terrestrial > Soil > Wetlands ... | reverse complement strand
CCTTCTCATCTTGGACTTACCTCAATCGCGGGAAGCAGAGCACAAGCTTCCCGTAAAAAAACGCTAGGGCTAATATATTCCACTACTAACGGTCTTACAAGCCCTCGCGCAAAATATTTTTTAGCCCGATTCGCGACCGCCAAATGGATCGTAAGTGATTGAAAAATAAGAACAAAATCAATGGCATGCAAATCCGTAAATCGGTAGATCGCTACCGAATTCGGGATACTACATTGACACTAGCGTATGGATTATTTCTGAGGCCTCTAACAGGGCATTCAAAACCGCATTCGGGCTCGTTCTCGAGGCCCGGCGGGCGCCTCACCCGCCCTACGGGAGCAATCCCGATGGACAAGCGGGAGAGCCGCACGGCCATCCGCGGGCAGAAGGAGCCTGCCGCCGCTACGGCTTCCGGACCCCTCCACCGGCCGCCTTCTCGTACAGCGCAATGCTGCGCTGGAACGCCTGGATCAGATCCTGGTCGTTGCGCTGGCCGGCCAGCGCCAGGCCCTGCTTGGCCACCTTCAGCGCATCCCCGTACCGCCCGACCCGCGCATAAACAGAGGAAAGCACCCCCAGTGCCACCGGATCTTCGCCTTTGGCCGCCGCCTCGAAATGCGGGATCGACTCTTCAAATCGCCCCTTGCCGGCCAGCGCGCGGCCCAGCGCGCTCTGCGCCGCGGGCGTGTCGTACCCCCCGGCGAGCGCCTTCTCGAGATGCGGAATGGCCTCGTCGAAGTGGCCCTGCCCCGCCAGGATCAGGCCCAGGTTCCCATGGATTTCGGCCGAATTGGGATCGGCTTCCAGCGCCGCTTCGAAGTACGGCACGGCCGCCTCGGCCCGCCCCGCCCGCAACAGTGCCACGCCAATGTTGTACTGCGTATCGGCGTCCTTCGGAGCCAGCTCCAGCGCCTTGGCGAAATGCGGAATCGCCTCCTGAATCTGGCCCCGTTCGGCCAGCAGGCTGCCCAGCGTGCCCTGCGCCTTGGCGTCCCCCGGATTCAGCTCGATCGCCTTCTCCAGGTGCTCCATCGCCTCGTCCGCGTGCTTGGTGCGCGCCAGCGCTACCCCCAGGCTGCTCTGCTCGTTGGCGTCGAACGGCTTCAGCTCCAATGCCTTGCGCAGCGGCGCCAGGGCCTCGTCATAGCGCCCCACGCTGGCCAGCGCCACCCCCAGGTTGTACTGCGCCTTGGGCTCGTCCGGGCTCATCGCCAGCGCCGTTTTCCACTCGTCGATCGCCGTGTCGATCCGCCCCTTGGTCTGATCCTCCACCGCAATGTTGAACAACCGGTAAAACTCCGTCGCCGGCGCGTCCATCTTCTCGATCTGCTCCGGCCGGACGTTCACAAACTCCGGAATGTTCACCGCCCGGTTCGCCGCCGTCGCGTTCTCCACCATGATGGCCGGGCTGTCGTTGCCGTTCTCGTCGATGTGCGTCAGGAACAGCCTGGTAAACAAGGACCGCCCCTTCGAGGAAAACGCCAGCCACCGCCCGTTCGGCGAAAACGTGTGCCATGAGTTCATCGGCGCCATGTTGCAGTTCATCCGCCGCGCCGTGCCGCCTTCAAACGGCACGCTGTACAGCTCGCTGTCGGGCCGCATCAACAGCCCGTTCTTGTTCTTGACGAACACGATCCACTTGCCGTCCGGCGACACCTTGGGGAAGTTGTTGCTCATCCCGTTGTCGCTCGCGCCTTTCACCGCCTCCGCCGCGCCCCCCTGTCCGTCGTTGAACGGGATCTTGTACAGGTCGTACTGGATCTGCGTCTCGTCCGGCGAGTTGGCGTACTCCGGCGTCTTCGCGCCCGCCGGATACGGCTCCCGCGCCTTGGCCCGCGAATACACCAGGTACTTCCCGTCCGGGCTCCAGAAGGCGCTGGTCTGCGCCATGTCGGTCAGGTCGGCGCCCGGTAGCGGCTGCAGCTTGCGCGTCTTCTTGCTGTACCAGGACAGCACCCCGCGCGTCGGGTAAAACACCTGCCCGAACCCGTAGTTGTTGTAAAAGCCGTTGAACAGCCGCTCGTCCATGCTCGTCATCTTCGCGTTGGGCGGCTCGGTCGACGTGATCAGGTACTGCCCGTCGGGCGAGATCTGGCTCATGAACCCGAAGCGTTTCTTCGCCGGATCGTCGGAAAACGAATTCCACCGGATCACATAATCGTTGCGGATCGAAGTGTGTTGCCCCACCGGCACCAGCGCGTACAGCCCTTTGTCGTTCTGCGGGCCGTCGACGTCGATGCCCATCCATTTGCCGTCGCTCGAGAACGAGTGGCAGTTGGCGCACGTCGGCAGGCCTTCCATCATCACCCGGTTGCGCCCCGTCGACAGGTCGATCAGCCGCCATGCGATGAACGGCACCGCCTCCGCCGGCAGCGGCATGATCACGCCGTGCTCCCCCACCGGAACCGGAATCAGCGGCACGTCGCGGTAGAAGATCGGCGCGCCCACCGGATCCTTGGAAATCTGTAGCGTGAACTGCCCGCCCGACACCGGCTTCTTCGCCTTTTCGTTCTCGTAGCCCCGGAATTTCACCGTCACCGGCCCGTCGCCGGCCCGTTGCTTGACCTTCTCCCAGGTCGCCGCGTCGGGCTGGAACGCGTGCCCTTCCGCCTCTTCCGGCCGCAGTTGCGGCGTCACCGCCCCCGCCTTGGCGCAGCGCTCGTCGATCGGCCCGATCTGCGGCCGCTCGCCCGGCGACTTCACCTTGACCGGCGCCGCGCCGTCGCTGAAGTCGAACTCGATGCCCCACAACTTCGCCCCCGGCTCGGAGTCGCGCCATTCCATCGTCGGAGGCACGAAGTCCGGCGGAAAAACTGATCCGTCCTTGGGATAGTCGACCGTGATGCCCGCTAGCGGCGTCGAGTGGTTGGCCGCCGCCTGGATCCCCCACCCGGCTAGTAATAGGAGGCCGCTCCCGATCAATCCGCCCGTCGTGACGCGCATGATTCTTCCCCCGCCCGACTTTCTTGCCCGGCGTCTGCTGTCCGCCTGAATCCTACGCCCTGACCAGGCGTCGGGGTATCTTCAGCCGTAACGATAGACATTCTACCGCCGCTCCCTTCCGCCCCTCCGTGGCCGCCCCTCGGCCCTGGCCTTGCGGCTTCGAATCCTCGCGCCATCGCCCCCTCATCGCCGCCTTCCCGCCTGGCTGCCATTATAATCAGAATTGACACTTTTGTTGGGAAAGGACCCGCCGGACTCGTGAAGCGAGTTCAACCCTCGATTGTCATTGTCGGCGCCCTGCTCCTCGCCGCCGCGCTGGCCGCATTCGCCCCGGCCGCCTCGTCCGCGGCCGCCCGCGGCGCCGCCATCATCGTCGACTATCCTTCCTCCGGCTCGATCTTCCCGCCCGAATTTCCCCCGCCCCAGTTTGAATGGCGCGACTCGGCCCCGCAGGCCGCCTCCTGGCGCATCGAAGTCACCTTCGCCGACGGCGCCGCGCCGCTCCACCTGACCTCCGCCGGCGAAAAGATGCAAATCGGCGAAATCGATCCCGACGCCGTCGCCGACACCAACCGCCCGCCCCAGCTCACGCCCGAGCAGGCCGCCGGCCATGCCTGGCGCCCCGACGCCGCCGCCTGGGACGCCATCAAGCTCCACTCCCTCCGCGCCCCCGCGCGCCTGCGCTTCCAGGGCTTCGCCTCCCCCAGCGGCGGCCGCCCGCTCTCTACCGGCTACGTCGACATCCATACCTCCGCCGACCCCGTCGGCGCGCCCGTCTTTTATCGCGACGTTCCCCTCATTCCCTTTGAAGGCACCCACGGCGTCATCAATCCCCTGCCCGTCTACGCCGTTCCGCTCATCAAGTGGAAGCTGCGCGACCTCGGCCAGACCTCCAGCCGCGTGATGCTCGCCAACATGCCCACCTGCGCCAACTGCCATTCCTTCTCGCGCGACGGCCAATGGCTGGGCATCGACGTCGACGGCCCGCAGAACGACAAGGGCCTCTACGCTCTCGTCCCCCTGCGCTCCGAGACCGTCATCCACGAATCCGACGTCATCAAGTGGAACGCCCGCGGCGAGATCGCCACCATGCGCTTCGGCTTCATGAGCCGCGTTTCGCCCGACGGCAACTACGTCCTCACCTCCATCGAAAGCCACGACTCCCTCGGCCGCCCCGCCGCCGACCGCATTTACAACGCCGGCTACAAGGACTTCGGCTTCGGCCAGGTCTTTTACCCCACCCGCGGCATCCTGGCCTGGTATAGCAAGGCCACCGGCAAGCTCCAGCCCCTGCCCGGCGCCGACGACCCCCGTTTCGTCCACTGCTGCGGCGTCTGGAGCCCCGACGGCCAGTCCATCGTCTTCCTCCGCGCCGAGGCGCGCGCCCCCTACCCCGCCGGTCGCCCGCTCTCCACCTTCGCCAACGATCCCAACGAGACCCCCATCCAGTACGACCTCTATCGCATTCCTTTCAACGACGGTCGCGGCGGCGGCCCCGAGCCCATCCCCGGCGCCTCCCGCAACGGCAGGAGCAATAGCTTCGCCCAGGTTTCCCCCGATGGCCGCTGGATCGTCTGGGTCCAGGCCCGCAACGGCCTGCTCATGCGCCCCGACAGCGAGCTCTACATCATCCCTGCGCAGGGCGGCGCCGCCCGCCGCCTGAACTGCAACGCCGCGCCCATGAACTCCTGGCACAGTTGGTCGCCCAACAGCCGCTGGCTGGTCTTTTCCTCCAAGCGCCGCGGGCCTTACACGCGCATGTACCTCACCCACATTGACGAGCACGGCAACGACAGCCCGGCCATCCTCATCGAGAACGCCACCGCCGCCAATCGCGCCGTCAACATCCCCGAGTTCGTCAACGTCCCGTTCGACCGGTTCGTCCGCCTCGAAGTCCCCGCCGCGCAATTCTACGGCCTCTGCGACCGCGCCACTTCGCTCACCGCCAAGGGCCAGATCGACGACGCCATCGCCGTCTGGCGCCAGGCCCTGGACATGAATCCCGCCGACGACCGCGCCAATCACAGCCTGGCCTCGCTGCTGATGAAAACCGGCCGCTTCGCCGAGGCCCAGCCGCTCCTCGAGCAGGCCCTCCGCGCCAACCCCGGCTATCCCGTCGCCAACACCGACCTCGGTGTCGTCCTCGCCGCCGGCGGCCGCATCGGCGAGGCCATTCCGCACTTCGAAAAAGAGCTCGCCATCTCCCCCCGTTCGGCCTACGCCCATAGCAACTACGCCCGCGCGCTGGCCCAGTTTGGCCACCTCGATCAGGCCATTGTCCAATTCCGCCTGGCCGTCGAGGACGAGCCCGATGACGCCTCCGTGCACACCAACCTCGGCCGCGCCCTCGCCATGCAGCACGACCCCGCCTCCGCCATCGCCGAGTTTGAAAAGGCCATCCAGCTCAACCCCGACTACCCCACCGCGCATCACTACCTTGGCGACGCGCTCTACTTCGCCCAAGGCCGCGCCGCGCCCGCCCTGGCCCAGTGGCGCGAACTCTTGCGCCTCGATCCCGACAACCTCGCCGTGCTCGCCCAGTGCGCCTGGGTTCTCGCCACCGATCCCGACCCCAGCCTGCGCAACGGCTCCCAGGCTGTCGAATACGCCGAGCACGCCGCCCGCCTGCGCGACGGCCGCCAGCCCATGGTCCTCGACGCCCTCGCCGCCGCCTACGCCGAGGCCGGCCGCTTCCCCGACGCCGTCCAGGCCGCCCGCGACGCCCTGGCCCTCACCCTCCGCCAGGACAACGCCTCGCTGGCCGATGCCCTGCGCGCCCGCATCGCCCAATACGAGGCCGGCCAGCCCGTCCGCGCCGCCCCGCCCGGCACCCGCTAGCTGCCCGTCGCGGAGACACGTTACTGACCCGCGACTGTTTGACGGAGCCGCGACTGCAAGGAGCGGTTCTTCGTGTTGTTCCCCGCCGCCGCCCTTGCGCGGGGGACACCGAGGCGCACTTCAACTCCAACCACGGTCTTTACCGCCCATATCGAGGGCGACGCCGAGGCGTCCCTCCGCGGACGTCTCGGCGTGTCCCCGCGCACCACCACCCCGTCTGACCCTCACGCGCGACGAAACCGCGACCGCAATTGGAGCTGCGACCATTGGGAGTCCCCATGGCCCTTAGGGCCACCCCTGGAGATGCAAGTCGCGCCGCTCTTGTGGGGCAGGCCTCAGCCCGCGAGCCGGCTTCAGTCGACTCTGTTTGCAGCCCCGTCCAGTTTTTCTCCGTGACTTCGAGATCGCGGATGCAACAGCGTATGGCGTAGCACACGTCTGGGCCTGCGTCTGGGCGGTGATTCAGCCCCGAGGGCTTACTGCAGGCGATCTTCCGGCGCGGGCTCCGTCGCCGGCACCTTGTCCAACGCCGCAAGGTAGCGCCGTCGGTCGCCGCGTCCGGCCCGCTCCTCCACGCGGCTCCATCCCGCCAGTTGCTCGGCGATGGCTGCGGCTGCCATGCGCTGTACCGAGACCTGCTGGCGCTCGGCGAGCGCCTCAATTCGCCGGTACAGCTCTTCCGGTAGCGTGATACTCAGGTTCATGGCCGCTCTCCCAGTATGGCAAGAAAAGCGTATGGCGACACCACCGCCACGCCGAAGCGGGGGGCCGCGGAGAAGTCCCTGGCGTTGAAGGTGACGATAAAATCGGCGCGGCTCTCCACTGCGAGTTCGAGGACCATCTCGTCCTTGGGGTCGGGCAAGAGCGGCCGCCAAAGAAAGAAAATTGGGCAGAGCTGGGCCGAGGCGCACAAGTAATCAAGGACGTCCTCGATGTCGGAGTCGCTCAGCGCGCCGCCGCTGCATAGCCGCTTCACAGTCTGCTCGTACTCCAGCGCCAGCGGCACCGAGAGGTTCATCTTCCAGCGCTCGTCGCCCACCAGGCGCAACAGACGGTGCGAGGCGCCCCGGCTTGACCGTAACGCCGACACAACCACGTTGGTATCGACGACCGCGCGATACATAGCCAACTCTCAGCATAAGCCCTGGCCGCTCGCCGCCGCGGTCATCGTCGGCTTGGGCCTTCTCGTGGATCGGTCGCGGCTCGGGCGTGCTCCAATGGCCCAAATGACACATGGGATTCCTCCGGGCTTGGTGGTCTAATTCAGTCAGAGGTATCGAGTCATGGCGTTGCCATGGCCTGAGCGGGCAGGAACTTCACCGAGGGTTCCCAGCGCGGCTCTCCTCGCGGCAGGCTTGGTTGCAGCGGTGCTGCACGCCGCACCGCCGAAAGCCGCACCGGTGCTGGAGACGAGCTTCCTCGTCATCCCCAACAAGCCGCTCCCTCCCGGGCAGGACCTCCCTTCTCCGTCCGACATCAGCGCGATGGTCGGGAAGAAGCCCTACGAGGTCCGCTCCGTCATGCGGCCGTCGAATCGCCAGGACTTGAAGACGATCATCGTCTTTGATCTCGACTCCACCCTGCCGGAAAACCGGCCGTGCTTGCTCAAGCAAGCCCGGGACGTGTGGCGCGTGTACCGGGGCCGGCGCGACGTGGAGATCCTGGTGGTCTCCACCGAATTGTCGGACACACACGGGATCATCGGCCAATGGGAGAACTACCGGGCCTATGAGTACTTCTTGCCTGGCGCCATAGCCGAAGATGCGTGCTCACAGCCGGCCCCTAATCGCAGTGAGTGGAAAGACAAGCCGCCCTATAAGGGCACCGCGTCTACACTCGCGTTTCGCGGGCTGGCCGCGACCATAGAGAAGGAACGGGGTCCCGTGGCGATTATCTGGGTTGGACGAAGATTCTGGTGGCTCTACCCTTGGATCCACGGCACGGTCATGGCCCCCCCTGAAACCGGGGGCACATTTGCAGAGGCTAACTACGCGGTTCCAGGAATAGATGCCGCCGAGCTGTGGTTGCCGGAGCTCACCCAGTCAGGTGTGGACGTCCTCCCCTTCGTTTGGCTTAACGGTAGAAGCGCCAGTTCCGTCGGTCCGAAAAAGAGTATCGAGGCCGCCTCGAAGATCGTGTCGTACCTTGGCGGACAGGTCAAGATCTGCAACAGGAATGTGGCGGCTGGGGTGAGGAAGGTCGTGACCTCCGCACGCAACGGATGGATTATTCAAATTGCCGGCCCACTTGTTAGTTGGGAAGCATTTCCGTTTCCATTTCTGCACTTGACTTACGAGCCCGATCGGGCGGTGCTAGACGTCAAACGACGGTTCGTTCGGCCGGACGAGTTGCCGCCATCCCTCGTCTGGGCCCAGACTTTCTGCGATCGCAGAGTCCCAAGCGTTGCTTTGTTTGACGCGGCTTGGCTTGTCGGGAAACCCGGTTGCAATGGCGTGCCCGAAGGTGCCAAGAAATGGACCATGGCGGCGCTGATCCCGGACGCGGTAGGCCAGCAAACGACCGATCTGTTGACCGCGGCGGCGTTCGACCCTGCGAATTCCGGGCCACTGCCGGAGGAGCTGGCCGGGTTGAACAGGCCAGCGCCGGATTCGCACCCGGGCCTTAAGACTCGCCTGGAGACTCGGCCGGTTGTGGCCGTTCCTAGCCACGGTGCCCCTGGCGGGGAAGCCCCCAACGCCGGGCAAACAAGTCCGAAGAGGCGGGACGCGCCGCCGTCAGGCTCAAACGGCCTCCTGGAGGTTTGTGTTGATCTGCCGCCTACGACGGCAACGACCGGCAGCTACCGCGTGATGGTCTTCGACCCGGATTCGAAATGGTCCGGCGTGGGGATCCTGCCTCTGGCGGATGTGCTCGCCTACCAACGGCACGGAGCGACCGCGGGCGAAAAGTAACGCCTGGAGCCGTGCTCTGGTCCAGCCCAATTCATCACTTTTCATCACATTTCGACGTTCCCCGCCGCCTGCCGCCGCAGCCTCGCACCCGACATTTCGACACGACACTCTGCTTGTCGTCCCAAGCGGCCCATTGGTGCCCCTCGACCGCGCCGGCACAAGTTCGCTATCCCCTTGAATTGGAAAGCGATAGCCAGCACTCCGATCGCTCCGGACAGATCCTCCGACGCCCGGCGGAACGCGACACTTTTCGACACTTTTCGACAGATTTCGACACGACTGTCGAGTTCTGTCGAATCGCCGCGCCATCGCCCCTTAATTCGCCTTGTATTCTCCCTTGACATCGGGTGTAACATCAATCAGGAGCAAGGGTTACGAGGAATTGGCTTTGTTCCGCATTTTTGTTCTGTGGCGCAGGCACTCTTGCCTGCCGCGTCGGCACTCGTGCCGACGTTTGGCGCTCTTCGATAATCGAATACTTAGCGAAAACCTGTCCGAGCGTCGCGCGCTGTCGTTGCCCCGGCGCGGGCACAGCCCAGAACGACTAGCTAGCCCGGATGTTGCACTTGCGATCGCAGCGCGGCGCGATGAGAGGGTCCAGAACATCAAGCCCCAACATCAAGCCCCAACATCAAGCAACGCCACAAGGCGCGCTCGCCGTAGCCGCCCGCAGGCGTACGTGGCCGCTACGTCGAGGACCCCGGGGTGCCCCCTGGGCCCAGCGCAACGAACCAGATGCGGCCCTATCGCGCGCCGCAGCCGATTGTCGGTTAAACATCCGGGCTAGAATCGGGGTGGACCCCATGCCGGTTCTCGTCTCGCTTCTCATCGCCCTGCCGCTCTTCACCCCGCCCCTCGCCGCCGCCCCGCCCGCCCCAGCGTCGGCCGCCCCGGGCTTCGACGCGCTCGTCCGCCAGGCCGATCAGGCCCGCGACGCCGATCACCTCGACCAGGCCTTCGACCTGTATCAGCAAGCGGTCCTGCTCAAACCGGATTGGGAGCAGGGCTGGTGGGCCATCGGCACCATCGCTTACGACCAGGACAAATACGACCTCTGCGCCGCCGGATTCGCCCGCTTCGTCGCCCTCAAGCCCACCGTCTCGCCCGGCTGGATCCTGTGCGGCATGTGCGAATACCGTCTGCGGCAGTACAAAGAAGCCTTCCAGAGCCTCCTGCACGCCGAAAAGACCGGCTTCCAGGCCACCCCCGAGCTCACCCGCGCCGGCCAGCTCCACCTCACCCTCCTGCTCAACAGGTTCAGCGAGTGGGAGCGCGCCATCCTGCTCATTGGAGCTCAGGTCCGCGCCAGCGGCCGCTCGAACGAGCTCATCGCCGCGGCCGGTATCGCCGGCCTCCGCAAACCCTGGCTCCCCACGGAAGTGCCCGCCGCCGATCGTGACCTCGTCGCCCGCCTGGGCGATGCGATGCTCTCCGCGCTGGAAATGAATGTAAAGGACGCGGATCAGAAATTCGACGCCATCCTGCAGGCTTATCCCGCTTCCGCCGACGTCCACTTCCGTTTCGGCGCGTTCCTCATGAAGAACGAGCCCGAGCGCGGCCTGGCGGAAATGAAGCGCGCCATCGAGCTCGATCCCCAAAACCTCCCCGCCCTGGTCAGCCTGTCGATCCAGATGCTGTCCCTGGGCGACCCCAAGGCCGCCGAAGCCTATGGCCGCCAGGCCGTTGCCGCCGGGCCGGATAATTTCGCCTCGCACTTGGCCCTCGGACGGGCCTGCCTTGAACAGCACCACCTGCCCGAGGCCGTGACCGAGCTGGAACAGGCCGCCAAACAGGCCCCCGACAGCCCCAACGCCCATTTTCTGCTCGCCACCGCCTACGCCCAGTCCGGCCGCAAGACCGACGCCGATCGCGAAAGATCCGAATTCCAGCGTTTGAAGAAGCTGGTAAACTCATCAGTGAAGAGCCAGTAAGAGTTCGGAATGCCTGATTTCCTCCATTGGAGGCGAATTCGCCTGCGGAGGTCCGGCTAGCATATCGAGCCCATTGAGAGACCTATCATGAGACTTCGCAATTCGTGTTTCGTTGGGTTGGCCATCGCCACTCTCATCTCCCTGCCCGCCTCGGCCCGGCAAAACCCCGCGCCCCCCGCCGCACCGCCTGCGCCCTCCATCAAGGCCGGCGCGGAAGAGGTGCTCCTCGACATCGTCGTCCGCGACAAGAAGGGCAAGGCCGTCAACGACCTCAAGCCTGACGATTTCAAGATTCTCGACAACGGCTCCCCCGAGTCCATCGTCAGTTTCCGGCTGATCCAGGGCAAGGAGGCCGTCTCCCACACCGGCGCCGTCACCCAGCTCGACACCATGCACCAGCTGCGTCTCGTCACCCTCTGTTTTGAGGCCCTCGACGCCCCCGACCAGCGCCTCATGGCCCGCAAGGCCGCCCTCGATCTCATCCGCGGCGAGCAGGGCGCCAACGTCTTCTACTCGGTCGTCATGGTCAACGGCTCGTTGTTGGCGCTGCAGCCCTTCACCGACAATAAGGACGCCCTCGCCAAGGCCATCGAGTCCGCCACCCGCGGCGGCGCCTCCTCCCAGTTCATCTCCGAATCCAATTCCATCAAGGCCGAGCTGCGCCGCACCCTGGCCGCTCCCCCCTCCGGGCAGGGCTTGGCCGCCGACGCCACTGCGGTGGCCAACTCCGACCCCGCCGCCGCCCCCGCGGGTGCCCGCGTCACCAACGCCATCGCCTCCTCTTTCGGCGAACAGGCCGTGCAGGTCGCCCTCGTCCAGACCATGCTCAACATGCTGCGCTTCGACGCCTCCTACCAGGGCGATAACACCCGCATGTCCCTCGAAGCCCTGCGCTCGCTCGTCGACGGCCTCGTCCCGCTCCCCGGACGCAAAACCGTCATCTACTTCACCTGGGGCCTCATCCTCGAGCCCCAGTTCGACGAGATGTTCCGCAACCTGAAGAGCGCCGCCAACCGTGGCAATGTCACCTTCTACGCCCTCGAAACCATGGGCGTGAAGACCTGGAACCAGAATGACGGCGCCGCCGGCCAGCTCAACGCCGCCAACGCCAGCATCAAGAGCGACGTGACGGCCCAGGACGGCCGCGTCAGCAAGGACCAGATCCTGGCCGCCGATACCGCCGAAACCGCCGGCCGCAACAACACCAATCTCATCCTGCGCGAGTTGTCCGAGGATACCGGCGGCTTCCTCGTCGGCGACAGCAACGACCTGCGCGTCCCCCTGCGCCACATCAACGAAGAGGTCTCCTCCTACTACGAGGTCTCTTATAACCCCGGCATCACCAACTACGACGGCTCTTTTCGCAAAGTCAAGGTCGAGGCCGACCGCAAGGATCTCCTCGTCCACGCCCGCAACGGCTATTTCGCCCTGCCCCCCAACGTGCACGGCATGGGCGTCCAGACCTTCGAACTGCCACTGCTCAAGGCCATCTCCGACGGCCTCTCGTCCAAGGATGTCGAGTACCGCGCCGCCGGCCTCCTGCTCCAGCCCCATCCCGATGGCACCGACGCCGAGGTGCTCGTCGAGGTCCCGCTGCACACCCTCACTCCTAAGGTCGATCCGGCCAAGCCCACCCAGGCCATCCACTTCTCCATCCTCGCGCTCATCAAGGGCCCCACCGGCGAGGTCGTCCAGGAGCTCCCCCGCGACCGCTCGTTGAATGTCACTCCGGAGCAGTTGAAGGCCGGCACCTTCACCGAAAAGTTCTCCCTCACCATCCCCCCTGGCAAGTATTCGTTCGAGACCGCCGTCATGGACCGTGAAAGCGGCAAAATCGGCGCCCAGCACACCACCTTTACCGTCAACCCCGCCAAGGGCGTCGCCATCAGCTCCATCACCACCGTGAAGAGCTACAATCCCAACGCCAAGCCCAAGGATCCCTCCGAGCCCTTCCAGTTCCAGAACGGCACCATCGCCCCCACCCTGCTCAGCTCCTTGACCGTGACCAACCCCGACGCCACTTTGCCGCTCTTCTTCACCGTCTATAAGGACCCCTCCATTCCCGACAAGCCGACTATGGAAATTGAGTTCCTGCGCGACGGCCAGTCGCTCGCCAAACTCCCCCTGCCGCTCGCCGACCCCGACCCGCAGGGCCGCATCCAGACCGTATTCTCCGTGCCCGCGGGCCGCTTCCCCGAGGGCACCTACCAGATCCACGCCATCGCCACGCAGGGCGCCACCACCGCCGATTCGAGGACCGATATCACCATCAAGAAACAGGCCGCGGCCGCGATCAAACAGTAACGGCCTGGCCGCAACATCCGCTCCCGCGCCCCGTGTGGCGGAGCCGCGACCCCCAACTTGCGCTGGGGACACCGAGGCCCACTATCCTTCAACCATGACCACCTCAGCCTCTGCCGAGGGCGACACCCAAGCGTCCCTCCGTGGACGCTTGAGTGTGTCCCCGCGCAGCACTCACACGACGGAGCCGCGTCTGGTTACGGAGCCGCGACTGCAAGGAGCGGTTGTGT
>Ga0074045_10003994_pt1 | contig 13157 bp, 15 predicted proteins | sample BogForMeECP23OM2_FD_94442 | JGI IMG/M metagenome (GOLD analysis project Ga0074045, IMG submission 94442) | Bog forest soil microbial communities from Calvert Island, British Columbia, Canada - Bog Forest MetaG ECP23OM2 | ecosystem: Environmental > Terrestrial > Soil > Wetlands ... | reverse complement strand
CGTCCGTCATTGTCGAGAGCTGTGACGCTGCATTCGTCCCTCGAGATGTTGCGCTGCATATAAAAGGTGTGCGGATAGCCACGCATCATCTCTGAAGCAGCTTGCGCGGGGGGTATTTCCTGCGCCCGTGCGTGCAGCGGTTGTGACAGCACAACATCCCACCGGAACACCTGCCCGGTGCTGCTTTGGGCGACCACCTCATACACTTTCTGACTGCCGAAGACACGGCCCATTTCCGACATCACTTCTTGCACAACGCTGGCCAAACGACCGCCAACCCGGGCCAGCGAGAAGAGGCGATTCGTGAGAGCGATCTCCGCCCGTAACTCTTTCTCGGTTTCCGCGAGGAAACCCAGTAGGAAGCCCGTCATCAATAGGAAGCCGCAGCGCATGATAATGCGCATTGGTTCGACTGAGGTGAACAAGAGACGGTGCAGCCATAGCGGGCCGTAGGCCACCATCGCGGCCTGGAGCAGCAGTAGCGCAGCGCTGATCTCCGCTGTCGCCATGGTCTCGGCGAAACCCCACCGGAACGCAGCAGCGATCATCGCGAACAGAAAGAAGACAAAGAAGACGCTATTAGGCGGATCTGTAAATAGGCACAACAGTGCCGGCCAAACGATATCGCTGACCTGGGCCCACAACACGAATCCCCGGCCCGACTCGCCCCGTCTCTGCAGAAGCACCAATAGGGCCAGGCCATGAATAGCATATCCGAGGAGCACTACTAGTCCGAGGCGGTAGTATGGGGCGTCAGTAGCTGGGCGAACCCGCCAAGCAATGAGCGATGTAATTGCCAGAAACAGGCGCGAAAATGCCAGCACGCGTTCGACGCGCGGATCTTCGAACTGCAGTCCGGTGGCCCGGAGCCGAGAAAGGAATCTGTCAGCCAGCGGTGAAGCGCGCAAAAGGCTCTTCCTTCTCCCGCGAACTAGTGGGTGGCATGATTATGACACGAAAGCGCTATTTCGCAATGGAGTTTCAACCGCGAACCCTCACAATGATCAGTTCGTTCAGCGTTTCTCCATAGGCTTCGCACCAGTTACGGAGCCCACTTTTGGGCCAACCCAATGTCCTTCTTGCCTAAGGGATCTGTGCATTGTGTCGCCTAACTCACTTCTCCTGGTGCGGTCTTAGGTACGTTTGAGCTTGCCGTGCAAGAGATTTAGGCGCAAGATGGCGTTGCGCAATCGCACATAGGGTTTTCGAATATGCGGCAGAATGCGCGAGAGAACGCCGCGTCCTGATTGCACCTTCCGCGGGGATGTGGAGATGGCGGGAAGGAGATTCACATTATGAACCCCGGGTTTTCCTCGAAAGTCCTGCTTATCACTGCCCTCGCGGGGTTATCGCTGTGCCGGGCTGGGGCGCAAACCGCAAGCAAGGCAGGGCCCAAGTATGACGTCAAGAATGAAGTGAAGATCAAAGGAGTCGTCGAAGAGGTCCGCGAGATTCCGGGCCAATTCGAGGGGACCCTCCTAGTGGTAAAGACCGACAGCAAAACTGTAATGGTGCACGTGGCGCCGACTGCGTTTCTGAAGGACATTGATACCTCGTTCAACAAAGGGGAGCAGGTAGAAGTGGTTGGCTGCAAGGCGCCAGATGCGGCCGAGGAGGAGATACTGGCCCGCGAAATCACCGCTGGTCAAAACACCACGACGCTGCGTGACGACAAAGGTGTGCCGGTGTGGGCAGGATGGAAGCCGAGCGGCAAATGAAAGAAGTGGATAGTAATTGCGGATAGGGGTTGGTGGATATATCGCCCCGGTTTCGTCTCGCGCGAGAAATCGACGATCTACGATCCACTTCTATGCAGCTAACCCGGGCGACTTCGAGACCCTACTTTTCCTCCCGTAGAAATTCGCCGCTGGTGGCGTTAACGGCGATCCGCAGCTTGGCTTCATCCTGACCGCTGCCGTAAATCACGTGCCATACCAATTCGTTCTTTTGAGTGTCCCAATCGAGAACGAAGAATACCGGCTGCTTGGGATCTCTTGCGGTCAACTTTTCGCCGCCGTGCTTCTGCGCAGCGTCGTATGCTTTGTCGCTGTCAACCTTGAGAAAGCCGAGATCGAAGACCGTGGTCGAGCTATTGTTCGGATTCCAGGAGTCCTCGGCAGAAAAGCTGATACCCTGCTCGGGGGTATCGGGCCCAACTAGCCCGGACCACACGAACAGCTTCATCATGCGCTTCGATGGGGAGCCGAAAGAGGCGCGCCACAGGCCCGCTTTGCCTTCGTTGGTGGGTGCCATCGGCGTGAATTGCGATTGCAGCCTGAACAGCTTCACGTCGCCTGCCCAGCCTCGTGCTGAGATGTACATCTTCTGCAAGGCCGTGCGACCTGTCTCGTACTCGGCTTGTGGGGCAGCGGCCCTGTCGGCCGGCTGAGATTCTGTGCGGCTCTCGCTTTTCTTGCTCGAGGTGCATGACGCGAGTAACAAGAGCGCAACACATGTAGCGGCGATCTTTCGCATGAGTTCGTTCCTCGGCAGGTCCGGAGACCGCGATGCCTATTTCGGCGGCGTATGCTGGAAGGGCAGCTTGGTGTAACGAGCCTTGTCGACTTCGATCACGAGCACGACGCGTCCGACGGGATTACGAAACGGAAATTCCTTGCCAATATACTTGCGCGAAATGGCGTCCATCACCTTGAAGTCGGAATCATCACGGAACTCGACGACCCGGCCTCTTATCTGGACCTCTTCGTAAGGATCGTGGAAGTCCACCATCGAAAGCGCAATGCGCGGATCACGGCGGGTATTGCGGGCCTTAAAGCTGCTTTCCCCAGTACCGATCAGGATGCGGTCATCTTCCAGTCCAATCCATACGGGCGTGTTGTGCGGCGAGCCATCCGGCGTGAGCGTGGCGAGATGAGCGAAATTAGGGCGCGATAGCAGCGAACGAATTTCAGGCGTAAGGGACATACCTCTCTCCTGCGTGAATTGTACGCGTCACCGACAGTTCAGTTAGATTCAGCAAAGTTTCAAAAGGTCAATTGACTACTGCGAGCCTCCCGGTGCTAGTGTTGCGCCCTCCATCGCGGGGCAAAACGCATTCCGTAGAACAGTACGGTCGCCGAGAGGGCCACTGCCACCACCATTGACGTGAGTCCCATCTGGAGATTGCTTTTGTCGGAGATGTACCCAATCAGCGTCGGGGAAAAGGCGTCGCCCAGAAGATGAATGGTGAATATGTTGACCGCGAGGGCAGTAGCACGAATGCGGGCGCTAACCGAGTTCACCAGGGCCGCATTTAGGGGAGCGGTGTTGACCAGAAGGAAGAACTCGCCCAGGAAAATCGCGGGGTACATGGCCGGCCCGGGGTTGTAGATGGCTAGCACGATGGCCGGAATCGAAAGCGCCATACCGACCGCCGAAATCATTTGATAGGCAGCGGGGGTTCGCCGCAGCAGACGATCGCCGAGCCAGCCACCGAACAGGGTGGCGACGGTGCCGGCGATCACCGTCATACCGCCGAATACGACGTTGGCGCGGTCGAGCGGCACGTGCCGGATGCGGGTTAGGAAGGTCGGCATCCACACTTGCAGTCCGCCGATGGCGAAGGTCATCATGGCTGCGCCCAGGCTGATGGTCCAGTAGGCTTTATTCCGAAAGAGACCGAGCACGGTGCCGCGCTCGATGCTGTCCGCCACGTGATCGCTGGCGCCGCGCACCGGCTCGCGCAACGCCAGCACGCCGAACGCTAATAGCAGCCCTGGCAGGGCCGAGATCATGAACGGGGTCCGCCAGCCGTAGTGATGGCCGAGGTATCCGCCAACGATGTAGCCCAGGGCGCTGCCCACCGGTGTTGCCATGTAGAAGAAGCCCATCACTCGACCGCGTATAGTCTCTGGGAAGAGGTCTGCGAGGAACGCGGGCGAAATGGCAACGAACGTCGCCTCGCCAATGCCGACGATGACGTGGCGCAGCAGCAACTCGTTATAGTTATGCGTGACCGCGCTCAACAGCGTGGCCAGACTCCACACGAACGCGCCCAGGGCCATGATGCGCTTGCGCGGGAAGCGGTCGGCGAGGGGTACGATCAGCGGTGCCGCTATCATGTAGCAAATGAAAAAGGCGGAAGTCAGAAAGCCGACCTGCTGGTCGCTGAGGGCGAATTCCTTTTGGATCAACGGCTGCACCGCGAACAGCACGTTGCGATCGATATAGTTGAGGAAGTTCAGCGCCGTCAGCAGTAGCAGAGCGGCCCGGGCGTTCGCCGTGGAAGACATCGGTGGGCGGAGGATAACACGAGAGGCCGGTGATCGCTCTTCGCGCTGTAGCAGGGCGATCAGCCGATTTGTCGCCGCCGGTTGAGCGGCAAGTGCAAAAAGACTTCCCATGCTGGCGTCGACAAGATAATCTCTCGTAAGAAGGAACCGCGACCTGTGTATCTGCGCGGAAGTTGCAACCGCGCTATCTGCAGTACGGAACTGCGCGGGCGGCACACTCGTTCACCCTTCTCAGCCGTAGAAGCTACTCTGCGTTCCGGAGAATGTATGAAACATCTGCTCCTCGTCCTTGTTTTTCTCGCATTTCAAACTAGCCTGCTGGCACAAGATTCGAAGCCGGCTGCCGAGGCGAGCGTCGCGACCGATTCGCAGGCCGCGGCTAACCCCCAGACCCCTGCCGGTTCCAAGCCGGCAGCCAATGCGGAGCGAATGTTCTTTCCCAAGGATTGGTACTGGGGCTGGGCGCAATTCGACCTCGCTCCTCCGCACAACGAAGTTGATCCGAACCTGTGCGCTGCGAACGCCGGACAGTACGGCGGCAAGAACGCTCAGTGCAGTGCATTTGCTCGCTACATGATCTCGGGCACGATCGAACTGCGGCCGTTCGGCCAGACGTGGCTGCGCGGGGTGATGGTTTTCTTTGACCCAACGTTCCTCTTTGGCAAGACTGTGCCGCAGTATCTCTATACCTGGTCGTGGAGCGGGATTGGGATGGAGTACGCGTGGGGCGTAGGGTATGACCTGCCGAAACGGTTTGAGGTGCGGTTCACCGGCCATCCTGTGATCCAGCGATTCGGGGCGCGCGATCAACCGCTGGGACCGGCCTGGCTGGGTTCGAACGGCCCGTGGGGCCAGTACAACACGATTGGGGTGCGGAAGTATTTCGGGATACGTCGCGAGGGCACGTACTAACGCTCGAATACTATTCCTTTGGTCTTGGATAGCGCGCAATCACCACGGTGCCAATGCCGCCGCGGGGGCGGAATTCGCCTTTCACTTCTGCCCACGTGGGCTTCGCGGAACGCACAATGTCTTCGAGCACTCGATTGACTATGTTTTCCTGAAAAATACCGAGATTGCGGTAGCAGGTCAGGTATTCCTTTAGCGACTTCAGCTCCAGGCAATCCTTGTCAGGCATGTAGCGAATCCACAGTGTGCCGAAGTCAGGCAGGCCCGTCTTGGGGCAAATCGATGTGAACTCAGGAATATCAATCACAATTTCGTAATTGGGGAACTGGTTGGGCCAGGTTTCGATTTCCGAGAACTTGGCATTGAGTCCGGACTTGGCATGTGCAGCCGTGTAGCGTTGACTTTTTGCCATGGAGCTATTGTAGTCACGACTCTCTGTGGCGTCTGTGTGGAAGCTTGAACATCAGACATCTAGCTCTGAAAGCGGCAGCGTGCAACATCGAAGCCGGGCTGCTGACCTGCGTCATTACTCAGCTGTTACGCGCTGCCATAAGCAGCGGAAGCTGCGCTGTACGTTATACTTAAACACTTGAGCAAGAATGGCAGTTGGATCTGAGAACGGGCACCGCGCGGTAAACGGAAAACGAACCGGTATCATCCTCATTGCGCTGATCGTGGCGGTGGTGGTACTGGCTGCGTTCGTGTCTTTGCGCCGTTCGCAAGTGCCCATACGGATCGGCCACGCCGAGCGGGACACCATAATCGCGAGCATTGCCACCAACGGAAAGATCGAAGCTCTGAACAATTTTGAAGCTCACGCGCCCATGGCTACCACGGTAAGAAAGGTTTACGTGCAGCAAGGCCAGTGGGTGAAGCCGGGACAGCTACTCCTGCAACTGGAAGATGCCAGCGCCAAGCTGCAGGCAGCTCGGGCCGAAGCCCAGTTGAAGGGCGCCCAGGCCGACATCAGCGCAGTTGAGAGTGGGGGCACCAAGGAAGAAGTGCTGGCGACGCGCAATGCTCTGGTCAAAGCTCAGGCGGATCGCGATGCCGCGCAACGGAACCTCGCCGCCATGCAGCATCTGCTGCAGACAGGCGCCGCGTCACAAGCGGAAGTGGATGCCGCCCAGAACCAGTTACGGGTTACCGACGCCAACGTGCACTTTCTCCAGCAAAAGCAGACTGACCGCTACTCGAAACAGGAAGTTGGCCATGTGGAGGCACAGCAAACGGAGGCCCGCGCCTCGCTGGCGGCAGCGCAAGAGCTGCTGAGGAATTCGAACGTGGTTGCGCCCTGGGAAGGCATGATTTATTCCCTACCAGTGCAGCAGGGAGCATTCGTGAATACGGGTGACCTGCTGGTGCAGGTTGCGGACCTCCACAAAGTGCGGGTGCGCACCTTCGTTGACGAGCCGGACATTGGAAAGTTGCGAACCGGCCAGGAGGTCGACGTCACGTGGGATGCTCTCCCCGGACGAGTCTGGAAGGGGACTCTGGAAACCTTGCCGACCACGGTTGTGCAGCGCGGAACTCGGATGGTGGGAGAGGTCACCTGCGTGTTGGACAACGCCGATCTCAAGCTATTGCCCAACACCAATGTGAATGTGGCTGTGGTCACTTCGCGACTGGAGAATGCCCTTACTGTGCCTCGAGAATCCGTGCACCAGGACTCCAAGGGAGAATACGTATATCAGGTGGTTAACGGAGAGTTGAAACGGCGCGACGTGCGGACCTCGGTGTCGGACCTTACGCGCGTCGCCGTGACCAGCGGCCTTGCGGACGACGCGGTGCTTGCGTTAGGGGCCACAAATATGCGTCCCCTGAGCGATGGTTTAGGAGTGAAAGCAGTAAATCCATGAAGTTTCTAGGCGCTAGATTTTGTGTTCTTTTTCTGCTGCTGGCTGCGGCGATCAGCGCCGCCGACCCTGCAGTGGTTGAGCTGCTCTCGCTTGGCCGCATGAATGAAGCCATCAGCCTATTGGCTACTCGTGACGATCCAGAGTCGTTCAACCTGCTGTCTCGCGCCTATTACGCAACGGAGCGCTGGGATGACGCGGTGAGATACGGGGAGAAGGCTGTCATTCTTCGTCCTGATGATTCCAGCTATCATCTTTGGCTGGCACGGGAATACGGAGAGAAGGCGGCGAACTCCAATCCATTGACGGCGGCTGGGATCGCACGCAAAGCTAAGAACGAGTTTGAGCGCGCGGTACAGCTTGACCCGTCGTGTGTGGAGGCGCGGCTCGATCTGGCGCAGTACTACACGGACGCTCCTGTGATCATGGGCGGGGGCCTCGACAAAGCTCGCGATCAGGCTGCGCAGATGGCGAAGCACAGCCCTGCGAAGTCATATTTGATTCTCGCGCGAATTGCCGAGAAAGAGAAGCTATTCCCTGAGGTCGAAAGCCAGTTGAAGCACGCTATCAGTGACGCCAAGGACCCGGCGGAGTACTGGTTGGATTTGGCCGAGTTTTACCGTCTCCGCGCACGCCCCGACGACATGCAAAGGGCCGTGCAGGCCGCGCTGGCACATCGCAGCAGACCCGTGGAAGCGTATTTCGATGCGGCGAACGAGTTGTACCTCGGTAATCGCGACTTCCCCGATGCCGTTCTGTACTTGCATAATTACTTGGCCTCGGGCGAACTAGTGGAAGCCGCCCCCGCCTTCCGTGCTCATTATCTGCTCGGCCAGATCTACGAGAAGATGGGCCAGGCACCGGCCGCAATCTCGGAATATCAGGCGTCACTTGCGCTCGCCTCCGGGTTCGAGCGCGCCAGAAAGGCGCTCAACCGCCTGCAATAGCGGAGGAGCCTTACTTGGCGGCCGCCGACCAACTCTCCATTTGGCCAGTCGCGAGGAGAAGCTGGAGCTGGGCCCGTTCCATATCGAGTTCGGAATCCATTAACCCTCCTGAGGATTCAACCGCCTGAAGCGACGCCTCTTGCAACTCCCGTAGCGGGGCGGTTTGGGCCTGCATGCGTACCTGGGCGCTTTCCAGTTGCGCCTGAGCCAGTTCGTACTGGACCTGCGCCACATCGCGCGCCGCTGCCAATTGCCGCACCATGCTCCGAAGCTTTGCGATCCGGTTGGAAAGCTCTGCTTTGGTATTCACCGCCTCTTTCTTGGCGATGATGGCTGTTGCGTCGGCCGCCTCGGCGCGCGCCCGCTGGGTGGCATTCAGCAAGGGAAAGCGAATGACAATCCCAGCCGTTACGTTGTTGGGCACGAAGCTGCCGCGCTGTAAGAACTGCTGGTAGTTCGTCAATGTCGGGTTGATACGGCCATACTGCATGGCTACGTCTGCCGTCGGGTAAAAGGCCTTGTGTTCCCCGCGCGCGCGCAGTTGCTCGGCCTGAGCCCGCAGGTCAGCACTTTTCACCGGAGCAACAGAGTCCAGCGTTGCGGGTTCGGCATCCCGGCCGCTATCAACTGCGGGCAAGGGTGGGAGTGATGCTGTCACTGTAGTAATCGATTGCGCCGGCAGACCAGTAAGCTCAGCGAGATGGCGGCGGAGTACGTCCGCCGAACCCTGCGCCTGGACCATCCGGAGATTGCTTTGGGCCACTTTGAGCTTGGCTTTGGTTTCCTCGACTGGGGCTTCGACTCCCTCCTTGACGCGTTCTCGGGCCGTGTATTGCATGTCGCGTGTTACTTTTTCCTCCGCATTAAGAATCGGTAGCTTGCGCTCCCATTTGTTCAGCTCGTAGTAAGTGGCGATAACGTCTAGCAAAACTCTGTCGCGCGCGTCGCGCGATCGCTCACCCGATGCACTCCACTCTGCTTTCGCTGCACGAACGAATTCCTTTTGGGCGGCATTGAGCAAATACGATTGCGCCGAGACACTAAAGATCGTGGGCGCCGCACCCTCCAGACTGAGCGGAAAACCGTCGGCATACCCAACAGCCGACCCCAGAGTCACAGACGGCGTATAAGTGCTGTGAGCCTCGCGATAAACTTCGTAAGCACGCTGCTGATCGGCAGTTGCGATACCCATTGTGTTGCTGTGGGTCAACGCCAGATCAATCGCTTGCCGAAGTGTGAAGTCCTCCGACTGCGCAAGCTGAATCAAGCAGACAACTAAGAACAGCAAACGGAATGCCGAGCAAAGCCTTAAAGTCGTAGCCATGTCATTACCCCTCTATAATCTCCGGCGGAGCAGGCGAGTATACGTCCGGTACGCTCTTCCTTGCCAGTCGCGGCCGCGCGCCGAGTTGCAGCTCTTGCGGCTCACCGGTGAACTGAAGAACTGGGCCGTTAAATCCCACTAACCGACCGTTGGCTGCGAACCAGCAAGCACATCTAAGTTTAAGCCTCTCAAACATTTCTCCGATGAGTGCCCAAGTGATAGGATAGAGTCTACGATTATGCCTTTGAAGACGCTTTTCCTGAATCCACCTTCATTCGAGAACTACGACGGCGGAGCCAGTTCGCGCTGGCCGGCTACCCGCGAGATCGAGTCTTATTGGTACCCGGTCTGGCTTGCCTATCCCGCCGGCATGCTGGAAGGCTCGCGGATGCTCGACGCTCCGCCGCATCATGTGAGCGCGGAAGAGACCATCAAGATTGGCAAGGATTTCGACTTTCTGGTGCTGTTCACAAGCACTCCGGGCTTCCAAGGTGATATCGGGCTTGCGGCCGCGATGAAAGCCGCCAATCCGGGACTGAAGGTTGCCTTCGTGGGGCCACACGTCACCACCCTGCCGGAGCGGTCGCTTAAGGAAGGAGAGGCCATCGATTTTGTGGTGCGGCGCGAGTTCGACTACGCCACCGTCGAGTTTGCCAACGGCAAGCCGCTGAACCAGATTCTCGGGATCTCCTATCGCGGTCCGAACGGGGAGATCATTCACAATGCGGACCGTCCAGCGGTCGAGGATCTCGACGCCTTACCGGATGTGGTGGACGTCTATAAGCGCGATATCGATCCGCGTCGCTATAACGTGCCGTTCCTGCTTTATCCGTTCGTCTCGCTTTACACGACGCGCGGCTGCCCGGCGCAGTGCACTTTCTGCCTGTGGCCGCAGACACTCAGCGGACATCCGTGGCGCAAGCGGTCGTCGGACAGAGTCGCCGCTGAGATGGCGAAGGCCAAGGAATATTGGCCGTGGGTGAAGGAATTTTTCTTCGACGACGACACTTTCAATATCCAAAAGGCACGCACCATCGAGCTTTGCTCGAAACTGAAGCCGCTAAGAATGACGTGGTCGTGTACGTCGCGCGTCACGACGGATTACGAAACGTTGAAGGCGATGAAGGAAGCGGGTTGCCGCTTGCTGATTGTGGGCTACGAGTCGGGCGACCAGCAGATCCTGAAAAACATCAAGAAGGGTGCTACGGTGGAGCGCGCGCGGCAGTTCACCAAGGACTGCAAGAAACTCGGGTTGCTCGTTCACGGCGACTTCATTCTGGGACTACCCGGCGAAACCCACGGGACTATCCGCCGCACCATCGATTTCGCCAAAGAGCTGGACGTCGAAACGATTCAGGTATCGCTTGCTCACGCTTACCCGGGAACGGAACTTTACGACTACGCGAAAGCCAACGGCTTCCTGAAGCTGGAGGGTTCCCAGATGGTGGACGAGATGGGCCACCAGGTCGCAATGATCGAGTACCCGGGAATCTCCCGCGATTACATCCTGGAGATGGTCCACCGCTTTTACGACGAATATTACTTCCGGCCGAAGGCAATCTTCCGAATTGTGAGGAAAGCCGTGTTCAACTCTACCGATCGGAAGCGTCTGTACAAAGAGGCCAGGTCGTTCCTGAAGCTGCGCGCCGCCCGCAATCGGACAGTGAAGGAAGCACGCCGGCAGCCGGAGCCAGGTCTCTTGGAAGCCCGCCCGGAACCGAAGCCGAGTCTTGTATCCATTGCTCCGGCGACCTCGCCCGACACCAGCAACTCGGAAACAGTAGAAGCGGTCAACGCCTAGAGATTTTGGCGTGCCCTTTCGCAAGTATCTCATTCTCGCCGCCGTCACGGTTTTTGCGTCCTGCGGCGACGTTTGCCTCGCCCGCGGAATGCGAGACTTCGGGGCAGTAACAACAGCGAACTGGCATCAACTCTTTGGTGTCGTGTTGAATCCTTGGGTGCTGACCGGCATTTGCTTGCTGTTGCTATTCTTTGGCAGCTACCTCACTGCTCTCTCCTGGGCCGATCTCACCTATGTGCTCCCGGCGACTGCGCTCAGCTATGCGCTGATGGCCTTGCTGTCCAAGCTTTTCCTGAATGAACACGTTACCGTCTCTCGCTGGCTGGGCATTGCGCTGATTATGGTTGGCGTTGGCTTTGTGGCCAGCGGGCCTGCGGTTACTCCGGCGGTACATTCGCATCGTGAGCGACTCGAAGCTGAGATTCGGGTTGGCAGCGGCGCAAGGAGCGATGCATGAGCGGTGCCGCTACTTGGGGAGGCATTGCGGCCATCGTCATCACCGCGACCACCGGTGACCTGCTGCAAGCTCGTGCCATGAAAGAGATCGGCGACATGGGCGTTATCCGGAAGTCGCACGGCGTCTTAGAGGTGGTGCGCCGCATCCTCACCAGCCCGTGGTTTCTGTCTGGGTTGTTCTTTATGGCGCTTGCCTTTTTCGGCCTGCTGGTCACACTGTCGTGGGACGACGTAAGCATTGTCGGCCCAGCGTCTGCGTCGCTCACCTTCATCGTCACTGCTCTGGCTGCTCGCTTATTTCTCAAAGAGCGCGTTGACCATCGCCGCTGGCTCGCTGCGCTGTTTGTAGCTTGCGGAGTGGCGTTGCTGGCTCACTGAGCAGCGGGCAGAATTCCTGTTGAATTGCCGGCGTCTAGTCGTAAGCCGCTTGCTTGCCTCACTTCGTTGGTTCCATTCGCAGTGCGTCGTTGAAGCGGTTGAAGTAATTGAATAGTCCTATTGCGGCCAGCAATTCAATGATCTCGCCTTCATCGTAATAACGCCGCAGCTCGGTCCAAAACTCGTCATCTACGCTGCGCGGATCGCGCGTGACCCGCTCGGCCAGTTCCAATGCGGCCTTCTCGGCCGGGTTGAAATCGGAGCGCTTTCGGAACTCTGCGAGATTGTTGATCTGAGCGTCCGACCAGCCGTGCCGCCTTGCCAAGGCGGTGTGGGAGGCGAGTCAATACTCACAATGGTTGAGCTGCGAAGTGCGAACGATCACCAGTTCCTTCAACTTGGCGGGCAGGGTGCCGCTGTTCATCACGGCGCGGAAATGCGCAATCATGGTGCGAAAGATTTCCGGACGATGCGCGACCGTGCGGAACATGTTCGGAACAGTGCCGCGTTCCTGGAGATACGCGTCATAGATTTTCCCGGTTTCGGGGTCAACCTCTTCTTTTTCAAGTCGCGCGATGCGGGGCGGCATGCTCACCATTCTAACTTGATTGTTAAACGAGCAGTTAGGCAGTCAGCACCTAGCAGTCAGCGAAACGACGGACGACCACTCTGGCAACTACTGCTGCCGCCGTCTTTGCGAGGAGGCTTCGAGGCCCGAGTGCTCAATGCCGGGTGCTCAAGAAGACCAACGCCCTTTCGCTGTACACGGAAGGGCATTGGAGATTTGATGTACTGCGCGGCAGATGGCACAGGGCTGGCTGCTACTTGCTGAAGGCCCCTATGGCTGCGGCTTCATCGTCTTTCACATCAAAAACGGTGTAGAGCTTCGTAATCTGCAGCAGGTCGTGCACTTTCTTGGTCAGGTGCAGCAGCTTCAATTCGCCACCCTGGTTGCGTACGGACGTAAAGGCGCTGACCAGCTCGCCGATGCCCGAGCTGTCAATGTAGCTGACGTCGCCCAAATTCAGCAGGATTTTCTTCTGTCCCTTCCCTAGCAGGTCCTTGACGGTGTCCCGCAATACCACGCTGCCTTCGCCCAGAGTAATACGTCCACTCAAATCGACGATGGTGACGCCATCTACCTGCCGGGTGCTCGCTTTCATGCTCACGTAGAAGCCTCCTGGCGGCCCCGATCACTGCTCGGGCAGCCGCTTGATCATAGTGATTTCAGTGCCAGGTTCGAGTTTACGAAAT
>Ga0074045_10003993_pt1 | contig 13169 bp, 7 predicted proteins | sample BogForMeECP23OM2_FD_94442 | JGI IMG/M metagenome (GOLD analysis project Ga0074045, IMG submission 94442) | Bog forest soil microbial communities from Calvert Island, British Columbia, Canada - Bog Forest MetaG ECP23OM2 | ecosystem: Environmental > Terrestrial > Soil > Wetlands ... | reverse complement strand
GAAAACCGAGTTCAATCAGGCGACATTGCCCTTTGAATACCTTGCCGGAAAGTTCGCGGCTATATTCGCCGGCCATCGCTCGCTTGACGCTCTTGATGATCGTCGAAGTGGGGCCGCCATCGTTTTCGAATTGTTCGGCACAATAATGCACCTCGATGCCAGCACGCTTGCAGAGGTATTCGTAATAGGCGCTTTCGTCGGCATCTTGAAATCGGCCCCACCGGCTCACGTCATAAACCAGAATGGATTTGAAATGCGCCTTGCCCTCATGCACTTCACGGATCATTTGTCCCAGCGAACCACGCCCTTTGATGTCTAGCCCGCTTTTCCCGTCGTCCGAATACTCCTTCACGATTTCATGCCCCCGTTTCTTGGCATATTCGCGAATCACATCCATCTGGTTGCTCGTGGAATATTGTTGGTGCTCCGTGGACATCCGCACATATACCGCCGCGCAGTTCAGCCACTCATCGGGGTTGGCACCGGGCGTCCGGTGGGGCTGAAATGGGTTGTCATCGGCTGGTGACGGTTCGTTGGGAACATCCTGACTCATGGCTTGCCGCTGCCTTTCCTACCATCCGAATAAGCCATTACAATCTCCAGTCCACGCCGCTTTGCATACTTGCCGATCACAGTCATCTGCCGGGCAATCGAAGATTGCGGGTGCTTTGCCGACCGGCGCGCGTAGGCGGCGCATTTTGGTTTTGACGCCTTCTTGCTCATGGCGCGTGCTGGAGGTTGTAATTCATAGGTTCGATATTCCTCCCGGCCAAAAGCTGGAAAGCATTGCTCCATGATGGCAGAAGGGTGCGAGTGGCCACGATGAAATCTATGTAGCGCAATTTAGCTTCGGTGGAATAAGGGGAATTGTGCGCTTCCAGTAGAACGGATGCAGCTTGCGCCAGGCTCGGACTCGCTCCACTTCAGCCGCTCCGCCCCATAATTTCCAAGTCCTTGGTTTTGCCAGCCATTGTTTATGGCTGAAAATCTTGCTGGCTTTGCGGCAACGTGCCCGCTTGCAGAATCGTTGGTGATGGTGGTTGCGGGGATCGGTGGCAAACCACTTTTTACAGCATTGGCACTTCCGTTGATGGCGTTTCATAAAAAACACCACCGAAAGCCCCTATACTGGCACAACTAAAAAATTAAAATGCAATCATCCGTCATGGGTGAATTCGGAACCAGAATGCCGGTTGGAATTTGCAGCCGCACACCGAGCGTGCCTCGTGCCTCCATTATATGGCTCGCTCACGCCGTCAAGGTTGTGCGCCCTGTCACCCGTCACCGCCAGCAGCTTTTGGAGCAGTGGATCGAACGTCTGTCCTCGTTTCTGAACATGCCTGCCAAGGAAATCGGCAGGTTGGGCGGCGGACGCAAAAAGCTGACGGGCACGCTGGATGTCGCGTTGATTCAGAGCCTTGTTCGTAAAGGAGTGGTGGACGATCGCGTCGCAGGTTATGGCAACCTCATTGTGGACGAGTGCCATCATATCTCAGCGCGCAGTTTCGAACTGGTCGTCCGCCGCGCCAAAGCGAAATACGTGACCGGTTTATCGGCCACAGTCACGCGCAAGGACGGGCATCACCCGATCATTTTTATGCAGTGCGGCCCGGTTCGCCATCGGGTGAATGCGAAAACCCAGGCCGCAGCGCAGCCCTTCACGCATCAGGTCTGGGTTCGCCCGACAGGCTTTCGCGCGACGTCAGCTACCGATCCCGATCCACGTATGGAGTTTCACCAATTATACGAGGCCTTGCGGAACGACGATAGGCGCAACCAAATGATCTGCACAGATGTTGTGAGCGCCGTCAACCAAGGACGATCACCATTGGTGCTTACCGAACGGATAGAACACCTGAAGCGCCTGGCCGAACTGCTGGCCCCGCGCATCCCCCACCTCATTCTCTTGCGAGGTGGTCGAAGTAGAAATGAGCTGAACACCGCGCTCGCCCGTCTTGCTGAAATTCCAGCCACCGAACAGCGGGTGGTGCTGGCTACTGGAAAGTACATAGGTGAGGGCTTCGATGATGCCCGATTGGACACGTTATTTCTGACGCTGCCAGTCTCGTGGCGGGGCACTATCACCCAATACGTGGGGCGGCTTCATCGTCTGCACGAGGGCAAATGCGAAGTACGCGTTTATGACTATGCTGACTTGGATGTGCCAATGCTCGCCAGAATGTTCGACAAACGGTGTCGTGGATATGAAGTGCTCGGCTACACCCTCCTGCTGCCTGGCAGCGCTCTTCCCGGCTGGCCTCCTGAGGTTCCTCTGCCCATTGAACCGGAATGGAAAAGGGATTACGCCGCCAGCGTCCGCCGGCTCATCCGCGACGGAGTAGATGTACCCCTGGCAAACCTGTTCGTCCATGTCGCCAGGTCTCCCGATGACAAGGCCGAGGGTGAGCGTCGCGCCCGCAGTGCCAGCGAAGCCTTTCTCTTTCGTCGCCTGCAAACACTACCTGGCACAGCCGGCCGCTTTCGCCTGAACGTGAAGTTGCCGATCTCGTTTGACGGCGCCGGAGAAATGGAGGTGGATTTGTTATGCGCCCAAACCGGCGTTGTCATTGAATTGGATGGCGCACAGCATCTCGCCGATGCTGAAGCGTATCGGCGTGACCGCAGAAAAGACGTCTTGCTGCAGCAAAATGGATATTTCGTGTTGCGGTTCCTTGCGGAAGATGCGGGCAAAAATCTCGATCATGTTCTGGACACCATACTGGCCACTTTGGTTTATCGTGAAAGAATCAAGAAACATTGATCCGTTTTCGCGAGCCGCAATTACTGCGGGAGTAATGGCTGACCACCTCACCCGCTTCTTGCTGTAAAAACCTGCGTCGAAATGTCGGTGGCCAATTCCTTGAATTCCTTGGAAAAGTTCAAAAGTGCAAAGTCGATTCCTTTTGCAATAATCCATAGCGTCAGATAAAAAAGACGTTTGTTGACTTAATGTCTGCCATATTGGACATTATGGCCATGCCTAAAACAGGTTCCATTCCGTTGCCGGCAGCCCAGACACTGCGCAAGCTGGGCCGTGATCTCGCGCTCGCCCGTCGCAAGCGGGGCATCTCCACCAGCGATATGGCGGCGCGCCTCTTTGTCAGCCGTGACACGCTCTGGCGACTTGAGCGAGGTGATCCTACCGTCGCGCTCGGCACTTTGGTAACGGCGACGTTCGTGCTCAATTTGCACGACCGTCTGGCAAATCTTGCTACGCCGGCAAGTGATGAAGTTGCCCTGAGTTTGGATGAACAGCGTCTGCCGCAGCGCATTCGACGCCGCAAAACATGAGTCTCGAAGTACACATCGATTGGAATGGGCAGACCCACCTTGTGGGCCGGCTCCATGCGGCAGAACGGGGACCTTCCGTGTCGTTTGAGTATGCCTTGGAATGGCTTCAACACGAAGGTGCTTTCGCAATTGATCCGACATCGCTTCCCCTGCAACGTGGAGTTCATCACAACAAGACGCTGTTTGGGGCTATTCAGGACTGTGGGCCTGATCGGTGGGGTCGTATGTTGATTGAACGTGCGGTGCGCAAGAAGGTTCTTGCGCAAAAACCGTATCGCGACATTGATTATGTGCTGGCACTGGACGATATGCCGCGTGTGGGTGCCCTGCGTTTTCGTTCCGACGCCAACAGTCCTTTTCTCGCTCCAACCAGCGGCAAGGTTCCCCCATTGGTGCGCCTCAATGCACTCCTTCGTGCTACAGACGCCATTCACGGTGAAACTGAAACCGCCCAGGATTTGCGATTTCTCCTCGGGGCGGGTTCGCCTTTGGGCGGTGCCCGGCCAAAAGCGGCGGTCAGCCTGCCTGACGACCGGCTCGCCATTGCCAAGTTTCCAAAGCCCGACGACATCCGGGACATTGCCGCGGGTGAAATTCTGGCACTCACCCTCGCCGGACAGGCCGGCATCCAGGTGGTGGAGCATCGACTCGTTCCGGCGGGCAAACAGGGCATCTCGGTTATTACCCGCTTTGATCGCACCGGAAAAAAACGCATCCCCTTCATCTCTGCGTCAAGCCTGCTGGCCCTGCCACAAGATGACCCTGGCGCTTACACCCTTCTGGCCGATGGCATCCGCCAATTTGGCAACGATGTCCCCGGCGACCTCCGTGAGTTGTGGCGCCGTTTGGTTTTCTCATTTTTGGCCAGTAATTATGACGATCATCTTCGCAATCATGGTTTTTTGATGTGCGAACCGGGCCGTTGGTCCCTCTCTCCAGCCTACGATATTAACCCGGTTCCAGAAGTGGACCGGGTGCGCATGAACAAAACCGCCATTTCCGAGGATCAAGGGGAACCGACCATTGCAGGAGCACTTGAGGCGGGCGAGCGCTTTGGTTTGAAAAGCGCCGAAGCGAAGAGAATTCTCAAGGAAGTTTACACGGCGGTTTCCGGTTGGCAGAAGACAGCACGGCGACTGAGGCTGCCGGCCTCCACTCTGGACACGTATGCGAGCGCCTTTGAAAATCCGTTCATCGAAGAAGCTAAACGTCTGCTCGGAAGCTGAGGCATTTGCTTGAGATGCGTCGCGTAATTCAAGCCATGCTTGAGCTACTGCGTCGAAACACACCGCCGTGTAAATAACGAGTTTCAACTGGTGCATTTAGCCCTGTTAAAAGGGTCCGTGCTGGCACTTTTGCTGGCACTTTTACAGTCAATCCAAGGCTGCCATTTCTGCTTCATTGCGCATCTTATGCATCAACCGATTCTGCTGCTCAATTTCGACAATCCAGCGGTAAAATGGTCCCAGCCATTCATCTGCCGCGTGTGCTTCGGCTGCCTTGGTGGCCTCCGCTTCAACATAGTCTAAGTCCTTATCAAGCATTCCATTCGTAAACGAGCGTGTTTGCGGCCCGCAACCGGAATAAAGGCTTGCCCGTATCTTCTCATAAAGCTCCTGGCCTCCCATTTTTTTTGCCTTTTTAAGAAGCGCTCGCGTGAGATCGGGAAAACGGAAGATAATCAGGGAGCCTTCGAATCTTGGCAGCCCGGCTAGTAAAAACAAAATCTCTTCCGATGTGGCGGCTTCGATTTCGTTTTGCATTCGGTCGAGCCAAAACGAGGGATCGCCGAGCACGACTGCTTGAAACAATCGCATCCAATAAAAATGGTGGGGGTCTTTTGTGTTCAAAGCGTGTCCCCACAGATCGCGGCAAATTTCTGGATAATCCGGCTCTTTCGCCAAATCGGGCAGATTCAATCTGCCCTCAAAACTAAATGGAATAGGCATGTAACTCTTCGTTGGATCATCAGTGGTAACACGAGCAATCCGAGCCAGCAGCAGATCAAAAACCAACCGGGGATGCTGTTTGGTTAGTGCTTCCCATTCGCGGGTGTAATTATACATGTCAAGGTCAGGCACATCCTCCAGTTGCATCACAACAGAGCGAACCACAGTCTGCGGGATAGGAGTTTTGCGTTCCTGGTAAGGCACCAATGCTTGAAGCACTTGTTCCAGCATCTTGGGCGCAACTCGTCGGATGGGCAGTATCTCCAGAATTTGGATGGCCAGTGGCATATTGGCGTCACTACACCACTCAATCAACTCAAGCAGATTAAGCACCTCATCGTCAGTTGCCTTAGCTGCAATTTCAAGTAGCAGATTTTGCTTTGCTTCGTTCAGTGGTTGGTTCTGACGGGCATTCCAACCTAATGCACGTATCACAGCCGAACTCACGCCGGCAAGTGAAGTCCGAGACGCCATTTGAAATAACTCAATTTGCTTCGCCGTTCCAGCGGCAGAATTTTTCTCAAACAACGCAGGCCATGCGTGAGATAGCAAAGTTTCCATCCCCGCTCCGATTATTTCCTTGGCGAGGTCAAGGGCCAAATCTGGCGCCGCTTCGCCAAATCCCATAAACAAGTGGTAGGGTGCAGGATGGTAACCGGCCAGCACAAGTTCATCCATGAGCTGCTTAAGAAACTCATGCAGCCGGTGCGGCGCAGGGAAACTCGTGGCAAGTTCCGTTGCGGTGTGCCGTATGCGTTCGCTCCACAGAACTTGGATTCTATTATGGTCCTCCATCGTGCGTGGTATACCCACTTCCTCGAATTCGTATGTGCCTTGCGATAGTAAAGCCACGGCTGTTTGAAGAGATAAATCATCAGGAATACCGGCAATCACCCGCCTGGCTTCTTTGGCGAATGAAAGGTCTTTCTCATAGGCCAGATCGCGCCTCAAGGTCTGTAGAATTTCGTAGCGAACGGCAAAATGTGGGTGCTTGGTAACGGTTTTTTCATACAGAGCCAGCGCCTTCAACCGTTCCGACTTCCAATTCTCTGTAAGTTTTGGAATTTCGTCCTCATTTTTAAATTCAGGCAAAAGGATGCGTTGAATCGCCGGGGCCAGCGCTGAGAGCACGTCCAAAGCCGCCAGCCAAGATCCATTTTCAATCACCCACGTCAGGATGGCAAACGCTCGGTCGCGAATAGGTTGGGTGTTCTCAACGGAAACAACCTGCCTACAGAAGTGAAAAGTTCTACCTTCCGACCAAGTCCATTCTACAATCCGGCTAAAGCATGGCCCCATCAACAGACGTAAAACGGGGTTTCTCGATTCCAAAACTTTTAGTGCGGCCGGCGACTGTAGATGATTTCCCAGCCAATCAAGCGCATCTAAAGTGATCGCAATTGGTTTTTTGGGTTCAAACTTAATGACTTCCGCGATGGCTTCCCATGGATGGTCTCGATTCCGAACCCAATTCTTCGCCATGCCTAGTACCCAAAGAAAACTGAGCGCTGCGTGTCGATATTTCTGGTGATATTTCGCCACTGGCTTCAGCAGTGCCGGTAGCTGCTGGCAGACATAATCCAAAGAATCAATATTCTCCGGGATTTTGAAAGAGATTCGGGTTTCGTTTGAATCCTCTCCTGAAGATTTCAGTCCTACCGCCAATTTTGCCAAATGCAAACTTTCCGCCGGCAGGTAAATGCTGAAATTGCTCCAGTGTTGGAGAATTCGGGCGCGGTCGTAATAGCCCGAAGACTCGAACCGCTGATACTCCTGATCAACTAATGGTTTGAGAAAGTCGCCATCCGAAATTTTGTTGGCCCTGGCAATCCAGGTTGCCTCTGAAAGATTGCGGAGCAACATCGAGCCGCAATCTGAAAATTCTTTTAGAATTTTCTGAACGAATCCCGGTTTCCTCTGAGTCGGTTCGTAGCAGGCATCGTAAACCAAGAAATCGGCGAACAGATCGGGCACGATGCGCAACCCGTCGTCACGACCAGCAACTAGCTCGCTTTGCCGCAGTCTGACCAAGTGGGATTCAAATTCAAATAAAGTGCAGCCTAGGCACCGCGCTGCCGCTTCAGAGAATTTCGGTTGAAAAGCCACAGGTGCGAGCAGCGCCAGTAACCGCAGGAGTCCTTTCGATACTATTCGATCCGGCTCAGGAATGGATTCGAGATTCCTGTGTTCAAATTCTCGAAAAACAAGCCGGCGAAATTCATCATCGCTGGCCCACTTGCCCCATTTTAATCGATTCTGCCGCAATAATTCGCCGGCAACGACAGTGAGGAACGGGCTGTCTGTAGTGAGACCGGCCAAATCATCGGCAAAATTTGCCAGATTCTCGCCGAGAGATTCAGCGGCAAGCACCTTAACTTGCGATTTTTTAAGAGGCGTTAGTGAAATCTGCGGCGCGAGCTTACCCTCAAGCCCCGCTTCGTAGACTTTATGTGAAAGAGCCTCAATGCCTTGGGGTCGGGTCGCAAGTATGATCTTACAATTCCTATTTTTTGCATCTTGGGTCGCCAAGGCGAAAAGTTGTTGCGGAACCTGCTCAGTGCGATGTGCGTCATCCACAACGATGACTCGAACAGATGGATTATCTAGGAATGCAAACGAAAAATCATCATCTGCACGGTGCGGGTTGAGGCACAGTACTTCAATTCCCGGTATTTCTTTGGGCAAGGTGCGGCATAGCTCCCATAGCAAACGACTTTTGCCTTCGCCACCTTTGGCAACGACAATCTGAACAAGGTTCGTTCCGTCCAGGAAATTTCGCAATGCTTGTAATTCCTTGTCCCGTCCCACCAATTTCCAATCATGCCGGAATAGCTTGTCTGCTCCGAGAAACCGCTCGAAATAGCTTTCTGGCGAAATTAGCCCCTCGGGTGTATAGGGAACAAATTTTTTCAACTCCTGCGGCGATAAAAAAAACAGGACCTGTGCCTGTTTCGAAGCAGGTACCCGCAACCTGAATTCAGCACAGATGGTGCTCAGGTTCCAAAAAGTCCAGTTGGGATGTTTTTCCATCTCGTCCTGAACTCCTTCATGTGGATCGCAAGCAACCACTAGAAAATAATGTTGAGCGGGATATTGGGTCGCCTTCTGGATCGCCATGCGTGTTTGCTCTGGAGTCCATTTGTGCTGGCGTTTGCATTGAAATCCCCAAATTTCTCCCCCTTCGACCTCCACCCGCAAATCGATTCCCTTTTGATTTCGTCCTGAGCCAGCTGCATAAAGTTCAGCAGACAGGACGCGCTTGGACATCTCTTGGCCGTGGCGCTTTATTGTGAGGGAAATGCCCGCCCGCAAGAAATGGAGGAAAAACTCCTCGAACATGCGAGGCTCCAAATCAGCCAATCGCAGGCGAAGATGCGCATCCAAATATTTCCACTTCTCGGCCATCATTTTGCTTGCAATTTAGAGTCAACAACTCTATTTTGCAAGCAGAAATATGCAGTATGAATCACAAATACCTCGTGCAGCGATGGTCGCACGAATTCGGAATGGGCTGGCAAATTCCCCCATCACCGCACTGCTCGGTCCCCGGCAGTGTGGTAAAACCTGGTTGACCAGGACATTTGCGAGCTCGTCTGAAAACTACTTTGATCTTCATACGCTAATCGCTCGCGCGCAACTTGAGGACAGCAACTTTCGAATCCTTGATGGCTTGGAAGGAGTGGTCGTCATTGATGAAGTGCAGGAGAAACCGGAACTGTTCCTCAAACTGCGAGTGCTCGCTGATCGCCCGGAGAATCAAACACGTTTCCTGATTACTGGCAGCGCTTCGCCGAGAATCGCAAAAGGAGTTTCCGAGAGTCTTGCTGGTCGCGTTCGCCTGCTCGCATTGAGCGGTTTCAATGTTGAAGAGGTGGGCTGGGAAAATTGGCAGAAGCTTTGGATTCGCGGCGGCTTTCCACGTGCCTACCTGCATGAGATTGAAGAGGAGTCAATGAATTGGCGACTCGATTATATTGAACAATTTTTGCGGCGCGACCTTCCGATGCTCGCGGAAACGCATTTGACCGACGAGCAAAGGCGGCGGCTGACCCAAATTATCGCTCACAAGCACGGGCAGTATTGGAATCATTCGGAAGCAGCGGAAATTATCAGTGTCAGCTACAAAACGATCCAAAGGCATATTGAAATTTTGAAAGGAGCATACATTCTTCGAGAACTGCCTCTATTTTACACGAATATCCAAAAGCGCCTGCGCAAAGCGCCTAAAATTTACTTGCGTGACAGCGGACTTCTGCACGCGCTCCTATTGATCCAAGACCAAGCAAAACTTTCGGCACATCCAAGCCTGGGGGCGTCATGGGAGGGATTTTGTATCGAACAAATTATCAGCCTAACGCATTCACGAGACGAGGAGTGCTTCACATGGTCTGTTCAGAGTGGCCCAGAAGTCGATCTCGTGTTGACCAAGAAAAAGGGCGTGTTTGGTTTCGAGTGCAAAGCTTCTGACGCGCCAAAACGGACAAGTTCGATGATCAGTGCTGTCAACGATTTGAACCTCGCGAAATTATTTGTCATCTATCCCGGCGAGAAGGACTACCCTCTGGATGATAAAATTCAGGCGGTGGGATTCAAAAATTTATCACGCATTCTCCCGCTAATTGTTTAATGCTGCATCAGCAGTGGGCGAGTAATTGTGGTGAAATTTCCAAAACCAGACATGCAGACTCCGAGCGTGATTCCTAAGTGCCATTCCCTGGCGAAGCGAGCGCGGTCAAGGTGGAGGCGAACCAAGATCAGCGTGTTGACGCCACGTTGAGCGATGAGCCAGGCTGCCACCACGGTTTTTCCAAAAGCCGTCGTCGCTGCCAGGACGCCGATGTCGTACCTCAATAAAGCTTCCGCCGCCTTTTGCTGTTCCGGTCGGAGTGCGCCAGTAAAGGAAACATGGAGAGAGTTTCCGCCGAACCGCTCATCGCGAAGAACCGGCTGTATCTTAAGCGCCTTGAACGTTTCCATTACCTCAGCGAGGCAGCCTCGTGGGAGGGCAAGATGCTTTGGATGATCCTCGGCGCAGGCAACAATCCTTGGTTTGTCATAGGTCGGCAAGCGCATCGCTTGCGCCCGATAAAACTCAGGGTTTTGAAACGCCGCCAGACGGATCAGCCGGTTGCGCAGGGCGGGCAAAAGGCTGTCCTTGCCGATGTAAATCTGGTCTCCCAGGATTACTTCGAGTTTTTCCGGCAAAGATCCGGTGATGGGAGGTTCCTTTCGGCGGCGGGATGGTGGCGCAGTCCAGGGATTCTCATCATCATCATCCGCTAACGCCATGCGTACTCCGATAACGCGCCCCTTGGATTCGGCGTCGCGCACGAGAGCCTCGACTCGTGCGCGGTTCATTCGAGGCACCGAGGCCAAGAATGCCCATTGATCGACGTATGGTCTGAATTGTTCGTCAAGAAAAACAGTATTGCCGCGCTGCCTTGCCTGCTTCTGAAGGGGAAGCGCGATCAGGTTTCCGAACCCACCCTTGGGCAGAGTATCCTGGTTGGGAAACAACCGGTCATAAGAACCGAGACCAATGTCCGGCCGCTGTTCCATGGTTTCGGTGAGAATGTGCGAGCCAAGTTTGCGTGCCAGAGTGGCGGGAACAGCATCTTTGAAGAAGAACCAGATGTGGCCGCCGTCTCCAGACCGCGAACGTTCCAGCGCGACGGGCACATCGAGACGACGGCAGGTTCTGATGCAGGCCTCAGCATCCTCCAGCCACTTCTCGCCGTCGAAATCCACCGCGAGAAAGAAACAGGCCTCATCTTGCAACATGGCGTAAGCACCCATGACGAATTCAGAACCCCGACCGTCACGTCCCGAAAGGTGCCAGCCGATTACTTCATCAGTGACTTGAAGAAGCCGGCGATTCGGACAATCCGCGCATTTGACCCGCGGCTTTTCGCAGATACCACGAACCCATTCATTAGCGCATGCAGGCGCATAGCCGGATTTCCCTGTTTTCCGACTTTCGAAGCGGCGGGCATAAACATCCTCCCTGCCCCGGAAAAGGGATCGAAACAATTCGATCTTGGCAATAGGTGGAGAGCTGTTTGTGACTGTGGAGTAGAGGCGATCCAGATCGTCGCTTTCCCGTGTCTGGGGCTGTACTTCCCTAATTCCGTTGTCGTTATTTGTGTCCAAACGTCAATTTCGTCATGGCCATTCGCTTCGCAGCTAACCTAAACAGAAGCCCGGCATTCCGCCACTGGTTTCCAATCCAATGAGAGCAGCCAACCGTCCGCGCGGGCCGGCGCGGTGTCAATATGGCAATGATTCAAGCGGTCCAGTAATTTTTTAGTGCCAGTGAAAGTGCCAGTGAACTCGTAGTAAACCGGTAATTGGTCAGTAGTTGGTTGGTATTGGATCCGTAAAGCCGGGTTCTTGACTCACAGTCAAACATGCCTGATTCTATTGGCGTTCGTCGGTTATGAGGCAGTACGCCTCTGGTGGTAGGGTGGTATTGGCGGAGTAGTAAAAACTCAATGCTCTGGCCGATTCCGACCCTCGCCTCCAACGACTTACGCAGATTTCACGATTTTTAGGCGTTGGTTGAAAACCGACCTTCGCCTTTTCTGCATTCACACCTACCTAACCGGCGCCTTTCATCATCGTGTGTTCTTTGCCGGCCAGATTGTCGGTGTAGCCACTCGTGTAACCAAGAACCATCCATACGGCTTACTAGACGTCAGGTTTGCGAGCCGATTTCGCGTCCCACCTTATAACGCTCCGGGAAACTAAATTTTTGGAAGTTTTCCCAAATATCCTTTATTTGGAGCGTTATTCGTAACGCAGCGCTACGATTGGATCCAGCGCAGCGGCCTTGTGCGCGGGATAAAAGCCAAAAAAAATGCCGATGACTGAACTGACGCCAAACGCCAGTACTACGGAACCGGTTGAAACCACGGCTTTGAAATCAGCAAACATTCCTACCAAATGGGAAGCTCCCACGCCGCAGAGCACGCCGATTAACCCGCCCAACAAACTCAACGTCACCGCCTCGATGAGAAATTGCAGCCGGATGTCGCCGGGCTGCGCGCCCACCGCGATGCGGATGCCGATTTCGCGGGTCCGTTCCGTGACACTCACCAGCATGATGTTCATGATGCCGATGCCGCCGACGACTAGTGAAATGCCGGCAATTGAACCGAGCAGCAAGGTGATAATTTTCGAGATGGAATTCACCGTGTCGGCGATTTCCTTCTGGTTAAAAATGTTGAAATCATCGCTCTGGTCGGAGGTCAACCGGTGGCGCTGGCGCAGCAGGCTGGTGATTTGTTGCTGGGCGATGTCCATGCGGTCCGAGCTGCGGATTTCGACGTTCACCGAACGCAGATAGCGGTCGCCGGTGATACGCTTCATCGCCGTGGTGTAGGGAATAAGAATGCGGTCGTCCTGGTTGGCTCCGCCCATGCCGGCGCCTTTGCTTTCCAGCAGGCCAACGATGGTGAAGGGAATGTTTTTGATTCGCACACTTTGGCCGACCGGATTCAACGGGCCGAATAATTCGTTGGCAGTTTTTGAGCCGATGACCGCAATTTTGGCCGCGCTGCGAATATCGCTGTCGTTGAACATCGAGCCTGCCGCCAGCTTCCAGTCGCGGATTCTCAAATAATCCTGGGACTCGCCGACCACGGTGGTGGACCAGTTTCGTCCATTGGCAATGGCTTGGGCGGTCACGGAAACCTCCGGGCTGACCGCCGCCACATCCGGCACCTCGCGCTGGATCGCGCTGGCGTCCGCCAGAGTGATGGCGCTGGCGCTGCCCAGGCCGGAATTCACGCCGCCGGACTTTTTGCTCCCGGCGAACACCGTCAACAGGTTTTGGCCCAGCGCCGAAACCTGGCTGGTGATGCGCGCTTGGGCACCGTTGCCCACCGCCACCATCGCCACCACCGAAGCCACGCCGATGATGATGCCCAG
>Ga0074045_10003992_pt1 | contig 13172 bp, 14 predicted proteins | sample BogForMeECP23OM2_FD_94442 | JGI IMG/M metagenome (GOLD analysis project Ga0074045, IMG submission 94442) | Bog forest soil microbial communities from Calvert Island, British Columbia, Canada - Bog Forest MetaG ECP23OM2 | ecosystem: Environmental > Terrestrial > Soil > Wetlands ... | reverse complement strand
GGCCGGCGCTTCCAATAGGCTTCATAGCCGCACCAGGCTTGATGTTTTCTGCACTTGCTGGGCCACGAGTGGCCGATAACCCGGAAACATGGGCTAGCTCTCCCCATTCCCGGACGTTTGCGAAGGCCAAAGTTTCGAGATTGTTCGGTACTCCCTTTGCCGCTAGGTTCGGCGCCGCTGACACGCGCATGGGCCTCTTCGCGGTGTCCACTTTCATTCCCGGCAGCAAGGGGTCAAACACCAGCGCCATGTCCACGGAGTTCGGCATGTGCAGAGCGTGAATGACCTCATAGCCATCGAGCTGATCGTTCAATCCCGACAGCATCATTTCCTTTTGCGCGTCGGAAATCGGCACATCGGCCACGGCCGCAGCATTTTCGATCAGTTCTTTGGTGATCTTTTTCTTTTCTTGCGCCTGGGCTTGTGCCCACAGCACTCCCGGGAACAGCGTTCCGCCCACACCAAGTCCCGCGCAAACACTCAAAAAACGTCGCCGATCGACCATGGTTCTCCTCATAATTCCGGATTTCGCGCGACCCGTACTATAGCACTGCCATTGCGGCCCGCTCTTGTTTGAGATTCGCGTTAGAATAGCTTCCAACTTTGGCTCGGAGGTTTTCGCATCGTGAACTCTCGCACTGTCTCTCGCGTTTCCATTCTTGCGGCAATCGGCGTGTTGGCTTCCACACTCTTTCTTCTTCCCATTCGCCACGCACAGAATTCAGCCGATCCGTGGACCAAAGCAGAATCTGTCGAGGCCCCCAACCTGATCCGAGAACTCAACGACCCGAAAACTGCTCCGACCGTGATTTTTGTCGGCTTTCAACGGTTGTACACCGCCGGACATATTAAGGGCGCGCAATTTCACGGAACCGGTGGAAACCCCGATGGATTGAACGAGATGAAGGCATGGGCCGCCACGCTGCCAAAGACTACAAATCTGGTTATTTATTGCGGGTGTTGCCCGATGGAGCGCTGCCCGAACGTTCGTCCCGCGCTCACGGCGCTGCGCGAACTAGGGTTTGCGAGGCTTCGTGTGCTGATACTGCCCACCAGTTTTGAAGTGGACTGGGCGGAAAAGGGCTACCCGTACGAGAAAGGCAAGTAGAGTTTCGAACCTCCAAGAGATCCGGCTACGGGAAGTAGATCCCGTACTCGGCGCAAATCCGGGTTACTTCTTCCATGTTCGGAGGGCCTGCCGGCAACTCGCCTAGTCGACGAAACATTTGTTCTGCTCCCGCCGGATAGACACTCAGCAACGCCCGCGTCGGTTTGTTCACGCGAAAGCCATGAGGCACTCCCCGCGGCAGATATACTGTCGTGCCGGTAGGCGCCAGGATCTCGATCTCACCCACCTGGAACGTGACTTCGCCCTCGCACACATAGAAGGTCTCATCCTCCCGCGTATGCACATGCAGCGGCACTCCCGCGCCTTCCTCGTTATTTTGTTCGATCATGCTAAATAGGCCGTTGGTCATCTGGCCGTCCAGCTTGATGGTTTGCGAATCGCCGATCACGTTAATGCGTTCTCCGTCTCCGGGCAGCAAAACGGCTGCAGTTTTCGTTTTGTCAATGGCGTCTGCCGGGTTCATCTACGCCTCCTTAAGGCAAATCTCTTATACGTTGAATGCCATGGCTCTGCTATAGCACAAAAAGTCTGCTATGCTCTCACGTCTGATTCACAATCCTGGAGGCAACGCTCATGTCTCGTAAGGCTGTCACACTCGTCGCGTTCTTTCTTGCCGCGGCCGTCACGCCGGCGCAACAAACATCCGCCAGCCATTTTGACGGCAACAGCTGGTGGTCCGACGTCAAAGTTATCGCCGACGATGCGCTGGAAGGCCGCGATACCGGAAGCGAAGGGCTTCGCAAAGCGCAAGCCTTCGCCGTCGAACAATTCCAGAAAGCCGGACTCGAGCCCGCCGGCACCAAGGGCTTCTACCAGCCTATCCAGTTTAATCAGTATCAGGTCGACGAATCCAAGTCCTCGCTCGCGCTAGTCGGCGGAGGCACAACCACAAAGCTTTCGTTCGAAAATGATGCGTATTTCAGTACGCGCTCGACACGTGCCTCCGCGCAGCTCACCGCTCCCATGGTGTTCGTGGGCTACGGCCTGAAAATCCCCGAGAAAAATCTGGATGAACTGGCCGGGCTGGACCTGAAAGGCAAAGTCGTGGTGTATATCGCCGGCTCGCCATCGGATATTCCTACGGCGTTGGCGTCGCACTACCAGACCATGGCGGAACGCTGGAAATCGTTGAAGGCCGCGGGCGTGATTGGTATCGTGAGCATTCTCAACCCGGCGTCGATGGACGTGCCGTGGTCACGAATTTCGCTGAATCGCAATCATCCGTCGATGGATCTGGCGGACCCGGAGTTCGATGAGACGGCCGGGCTGCAAGTTGGCGTGGCGTTCAATCCTGCTGCCGCCGAGGCGCTGTTTGCGGGCTCGGGCCACACATTTGCGGAGATTGCGGCTCTCGCCAAAGACCGCAGTCCGCTGCCGCATTTCCCGTTGAAGGTTTCGCTGGATGCCAAGGCGGACATTCAGACGAAAAAACTGGAATCGGCCAACGTCGTAGCCAAGCTGCCGGGTTCCGACCCCATGCTGAAAAGTGAATATGTGGTGCTCTCCGCACACATCGACCATGTGGGCATCGGTGCGCCGGTGAATGGCGACCGCATTTACAACGGCGCGATGGACGACGGTTCCGGCTCGGCGCTGGCTCTGGATGTCGCCGCACAATTGAAGGCCCATCCCGAGAAATTGGGCCGCTCGATTCTGTTTGTCCTGGTGACCGCGGAAGAAAAGGGCCTGCTGGGTTCAAAATACTTTGCCACACACCCCACGGTGCCGATCAAATCGATTATCGCGGATATCAATGTGGATATGTTTCTCCCGATCGTACCGCTGAAGATTCTTACCATCCAGGGACTCGAGGAATCCGACCTGGGCACGCGCGCCGCAAAGGTCGCGGAATCTCTGGGAGTGAAGCCGCAGGCCGATCCACAACCCTTGCGCAACATTTTCATCCGCAGCGATCAATACAGTTTCGTGAAGAAGGGTGTACCGTCCATCATGATGGATGTCGGCTACGAAAAGGGCACGCCGGAGGAGAAGATTTTCAAAGAGTGGCTGACGACGCGGTATCACGCACCCTCCGATGATGTGAACCAACCCGTGGACCTGCAATCCGCGGCGCTGTATGAGGAGATCGTGCGTCGGCTCTTGATTGAAACCGCAAATACGCCGGCGACGCCAAAGTGGAACAGCGATTCGTTCTTCCGTCGCTACGCCGGGAACTAATTCAAGGCAGCGGCTGAAGCCTTTGGGGTTCTGCACACCATGAATGTTGATCAACTACGTGAAATCTGTTTATCGTTTGCCGGAACAACCGAACAAATCCAGTGGGGAGATGACCTGGTCTTCAAAGTAGCCGGAAAGATGTTCGCGGTAACGCCCTTGGTGCCAGGTTACAACTGGCTCTCGCTGAAAGCCTCGCCGGAGAGTTTTGTCGAGCTAACCGAGCGGCCGGGCATCATTCCTGCGCCGTACCTGGCGCGGGCCAAGTGGATTGCGATTGAAACACCCAACGTCATGAGCGCGGCCGAAGTCGAAACGTTGCTGCGAACTTCGTACCACCTTGTGGTGGCAAGACTTCCGCGCAGGACGCGGGAACATCTGGCCTCGGCAAAGCCTTCCGCGGGCACGAGGAAAGCCACGCCGCGTTCGAAGATGGCAAAAAGGCGCGGCAGATCCAAAAAGAAACACAAACGCTAGTCCTTTCGGTGTCTCCAAATCATCAATAAGCACCCGCGCAAAGCCTTTCGCGCGCCGCAACTTTTCGTGCTTTCGCGGGTTTATTCTTGTAAGTGCTCGAAGTGGTCCGCTGCGACCTCAGTCCTCGCGGCGTAAACGGCACGCATTCACGACGATTCAAGGAGAACCCACGCTAATGAAATCTATCGCTAGATTTGTGTTCCCCGCTCTGTTTTTTGCCTTCGTTTTCGCACTTGCCTGCGGGAACGCCGGGGCGCAGGGCAAGCACCCGGCTTATCTTCACGCGCTAACGGATCTGCGCCACGCGCGCGCCCATCTGGAGCGCCCGGACGGCGGCGCGCTTCGCGAGGAGGAAAAGGAAGCCATTCACCAGATCGACGAAGCGATCAATGAAATCAAGAGGGCTTCGATTGACGACGGCAAGGACCTCAACGACCACCCGCCAGTGGACGCCGGACTGGACCGTACCGGCCGTTTGCATCGCGCTAAGGAACTTCTCGAGAAAGCGCGCCAGGACATTTCGCATGAGGAAGACAACGGCTTCGCGCAGGGGCTGCAGCAGCGCGCCTTCGGGCACATTGACCACGCCATCCACGAAGTCAACGAAGCGATTCGCATCGTGGTATCACGCGACTAACACGCGATCGCATTTCTTCCTGCACCGTGGCGCGCCGCGTCACGGTGCATTTTTTTTTGAGCGAACCTATTGACGGCCGGTGTGAGCAACTTCGTTGCAGAGGTAAACCGCACACATCGAACGCTCGGCGCGAGAGGTGCGGTGAATCCTAGGCCATTGCTTTGGTGTTGTTGCTTGCGGGCCGACGCAAAGGTCGCGCGCCAGGAACAGGAAACGTCATCTTCCAGAAGTTTGTATCGGGGTTAGCGAATTCCAGACCCACCAGCATCTTGCCGTCGCGCTCTTTTTTCACATGCACGACGCGGGTTTCCGTGGAGCGATTCGTGTTTTCGTTGACGAGCAGCAGCGTTTGACCGGCCACCAGCAATTCATCCATCAACAAAAGAGCGCCCTGTTGGTTCACGGAACGAGTCATCGCGCGATAGCAGAATTTCTCGCCCATTTCGTTCTGGCCGTGCACCAGGACCGGCAGGGCCAGTGCCACGCGCAATGTTCGTCTGCGCTCGCGGTATCGAAAATGTAGTACGCCCATGGGGACCTTCCTGCGGCTCCAAATTTTCGGTCCGCCCACGACTAACTGTGCTCGGCGATCTTCCATTAAGCGTGTTCGCGGGTGCGTCATTCGAACCCGCGGATAGCTGATGAAGACACGCCGACGCAATCGTTCTGCGGATAGTTTGGCCCGCGCCTCGGATCGGGACAATAGCTGAACCGTACTAAAATACTCCCTTGCATTTCAGTACGCTAGTACCTATCAACAAAAACTAAAGATTTTGTTGGTTCTTGTGCAGCATCAAGCACCGCCAAAGTCAGCGGCCGCAAGAAGAACTCCGATGGCCCCCGATTCGCTGACAACGCAAGGAAGAACGGTTGTAGTTCAGTGTGGGCAGCCGTGATGGGAATCATGTGCCAGAACCGCAGCACCAGGATCCCGTAATATAAGCTAACAACCAAAGTTGTCAATGGCTTGCCAGGGCCCCCTACTCTTTGGGCCAGCGCCGGACGCAGACCGCAATCCTCAAGACGCTCAGCGCCATCGTCACGGCGACCAGGAAGCTCACTAAATTCGTACGTCCTTGGCCACGTTCCTGCCTCAGCAACTACCGACCGGCGACACCCCGTAATCCCCGTAGCAAAGAGCCAACCGGCAGGCGTCAAAATACCGATCATGTAAGCCCAGCGATCCTCCATGTAGAACAAGAGAATAATGAGCGCCAGATACACAATCGCAGGGGCAATCCCATGGCCACTGGCGGCAGTGAATCAACTAGCGAAGTTCACTTGACTTGCAAAAATGCTCAGCGCCGGGACCGGCGCGAAACTGCCTGAAATGCCACTGTAAATTGTCAGGCTGGCCCCTGTTTACCGGCCTCTCTTCATTCATACTGCGCCAGATTGATCAACTCCACTTTCCACGGTGTCACGCCCAAATCCAGAAGAGCCAGCGTTACAGGTAGCAGAAATCGCCTGGGGCCGGCGCTGCCAGGATTCAAATACAGCACTCCATCGCGTTCCCATTGTTCCGCTTGATGAGTGTGCCCGCTGATCACGGCGTGGAATCCGGCAGCTTCCGGGCGCAAGTCCAGCGCGCGAAGGTTATGCAACATGTAGAAAGAGGCGCTCTCTGTCTGCACCACGATGGTTTCAGCCAATTCCTTGGCCCAGGGTTCGGTATCCACATTTCCGCGAACGGCAAAAACCGGCGCAATGGTTTTCAGTCGTTCCAGAATCTGCGGGTCGCCCACATCACCCGCGTGCAGGATCAGATCAACTCCGCGGAGCGCCTTCTCCGCTTCGGCCCGCAGCAATCCGTGAGTATCGGAAATCACCCCAATGCGCATTGCGATCTCCTGAGGCAGCTCCGAAAGAACCTAGCGCTACTCCTGTTCTCGGTATTCCTCGGGCACGTCGTCTTCCGGCACTTCTTTCGTACGCACCTCGCCCTCGTCTGGTTCCGGAGCATTCTCCACGCCAGCCACAACTTCCGCTTCGAAGGACTGCCCTTCCTCAAGCAGCTCTTCCACGCTCTCCGAGTCCGTCCGGACCGCTGCGGAGATACCTTGCGTGTCGCCCGCCTGTCCGGCGGACCTGGCGCCCAGCCCGCGCCGCCCGTAGGAAACGACTTCGACGGAGTCGGCTCTTCCGGAAATTCTGGTGGCGCGCTTCTTCTTGCCGGCCACGAGTGGCTTCTTCGTCGATTTCGTTTTCGCAGCGGCAGCCTTTTTCAGTTTGGCTTTCGCCTTCGGTTTCGGCTTTGCATTTCTTTTGCGAGCGGCGGGTTTTACCTTTTTCTTGATCATGGTTTTTGTCCTTTCTCTTCGGTGAGTCTAACACTCTCACCGGCGCAAAGTGTTAATCATGGCTAGTGGAAAATCTTGCTGCGCTCACTATAATGCTCCCAGGGCAGTTCGCGCCAATTTCCCGCGGGGACGGATCTTCAGGGCCGGGCCTCGGAAAGTGATTCGGCGATGCAAAAGCAGGAACTACGCGCACGCGTCGAAGAAGTGGGGCTGGTGCCGGTGATTCGCACTTCTTCCGCGGAAGATGCGCGCTTTGCGGTCGAAGAAGTTTCTCACGGTGGCATCCCGCTGATCGAAGTTACCATGACGGTCCCCGGCGCGATTGATGTCATCAAGGATGTAGTGAAACATGTGCCTGGGATTATCGTAGGGGCCGGCACGGTCCTGGACCTGGAGACAGCTCGAAGCTGCATCGCCGCAGGAGCGCAGTTCATCGGCAGCCCGGCGCTGGATACCCATACCGTTGATTTTGTGGCCAAGCATCCACACGTCATCATGATGGCGGGCGCCATGACCCCGACAGAGGTTCTTACGGCGTGGAACGCGGGGGCGGATTTCGTGAAGATTTTTCCGTGTTCGCTGGTTGGCGGAGACGCATACATTCGCGCCTTGCGACGCCCCTTCCCGGATATACCGATTATGGCCGGCGGCGGAATCAATCAGCAAAATGCCGCGCATTACCTGTTGGCAGGAGCCACGGCGCTGAGCATCGGCAAAGAGCTGATCCCGCGCGAATCCTTGTTGCTGCACAAGCCCGATCGCATCCGCGAACTTACGCGGCGCTTTGCCAGCATCGTGAAAAGCACGCGCGCGCGCATTGCCGAATCACAAGCCCGGGTGGCGCAGTTGCATTAGTTTTGCGCGTGCCCGGCTAGAGTTCAGAATTCCAGGTTCAATCGCAAGGTGGGCACGATCACCGGACCGCGGTCCCGGTTGTATCCGGGATTTACCATGTACTGCAGGCCAGCCGCTGGGAAAATCCCTCTCCACAGATGCAGCGTGTAATAGGATTCCAGAATATTTTCGCGGCCATAATTCAGTTTGCCGTCGCCGAGTAGAAAGCCATATCCACCGTAGGCCAGATATTTCTGATGGTCCTTGCTGATTCCGTTGCTGACAAGAACCAGTCCTGCGCGGTCGTACTTGCGGTGCCAGCGCAACCCGTTTGCTCCTACGCCTAACTGCCAAGTCTGATCCACTTCCGTGTAAGCGAACGATTCGTGTTGTCCCTCATTCCAGCCCCAGCGTCCGAAAGCTCCGATCCAGTCGTTGATGGGCTGTTCGAAGTTGATCCCGAATCCGTACTTGATGGTAGTCCAGAGAGGATGATTGGTGATCTCAGGCGTTGCGGTTTTGCCCAGAAGGAAATTGTCCACCGCCTGGCCGTAAATACCCATGTTGGCGCGGTTCACGTAGCTCAGAAACCGCACAATGCCCGGCTTCTCTCCCAAAACGCGGCCGTCCAGCTCCAGTTCGATGTTTTCGGCGCGCGCACGGCTCATATCCGCATCGAGGTTGATGCCGTTGGCCACCTTGGGCATCAATCCTTCCGCAAAACGCACCACCACGTGTGGAGCGTGATATTCCAGCAGAGCGGCGAAGGTAAAACCGCGCGTGTCAGCGGCGTAGTCGTAGGCACCGTTATTGTCGACCGTCCAGTTCATGAACTGGAGATTGGTATCGGAGCCAAAGGTGTTGAGGTCAAAGAAATCGGCCAAGCTGAACTTTCCGAAGCGTAGTTCCAGCCGGCGCTCCGGCAATTCGCGGAACAGGTTGAATGGATCTCGGTCAACCGGCACTTCTTCGTGGGTCAGTGGAATGATCTGGTGCCACATCAGCCGCGCAACATAGGGAGCCTTGCTGAGCAGAGGGTTTCGGACCACGTCGAGGTTGAAGAATCCGGCCACGCCAAGAGCTTCCCCCAAGCCGTGGCCCCCGGTTTCCTGAACATCGCAGAGGAACTCGGTGGTGCTGGTGGCGCGCCATCCGGTGAATAGCGTCAGCACGCGAGAAGTCGCGTCTTGCGCTTGCGGAGAAAGGCTGTTCTTCCCCTCGTAAGGCGAGGTAAAGGTGGGATGGTACTGCGAGATGAAATTCGCCTGGCCCGAGAGCCACAAGCGATCCCACTCCGCATGGTGAAATATGGTGGTGAGTGGATCGTCTTCCGGCGTGGGCGGCTGACTCTGCGGCGCTCCAGGCCCTTCGGTTGGAACATTGTCCTGAGCCAGCGCGGAAGCACCGCAAAGCAACCAGGCGCCTGCAACCGCAAGGAGCCAGAGCGTTCTCTCCCGCAGTCTCCGTCCATTGGTGAGCCTACCGATCATCGGACTTGGCCGCTCCACACTGCTCCCGGTTCGCCAGCAGAAACTCGGGAATCCAGTTTGAAAACATGCATCTCGTCATTGACCGCAGGGGGATGAGCGGCGGCCCCGATTCCTGCTGCAAGGGGATCCAAACGCAATACCGAGGCGTTGCGGATTTATCATGAATAGTCTGCAACTTCCCGTTGTTTCGTCAACCAATATGTCACGGCTGAGCCGCAAGGTCCTAAAGTAAGGAGTACCAACTGAGCCGCAGTGGTCAGGGCATTCGCTGGACGATATCCATGCCGTTCACGCGCGCGTGCTCAATCGTCAGTCCCCAGTGAAGATGCGGACCGGTGACCCGGCCAGTTGCGCCGACCTTCCCGATCTCGCTGCTCGCGGCCACATCCTGCCCGGCCTTTACGCCGATCTCCGACAAATGGCAGTACAGAGTGTAGATCCCATAGCCATGATCTATCACCACGGTGTTCCCGGAATAATACAATTCCTCCGCCAGTACCACTTTGCCCGACTGGGCCGCAAACACTGGCGTGCCGGTCGCCGCAGGAAAATCCACGCCCGCGTGCGGCGAGCGGGGCTGGCCGTTCAGAATGCGACGACGCCCGAAATTGCCGCCGCTGGTTACGTCCTTCAACGGCAAGCGAAACTTCCCTTCCCATAACCGCTCCGGCGTCACGGTGTCGTAGATGGCCTTCATTTTTTTCTGGTCCTCTTCGGCGCGTTTCTGTTGCTGAGCATCCGGCTGCACAAATTGGTTATCGACCTTCAGGCTCTCGGTGCGAAACTGCCCTTTGCGAACCGTCACAGACGCGCTGCACGTCACCGCTTCTCCTTGCGGCTCATTCCAGGAGATCGTCCAATCGTATTTGCCCGGCGGCTTTTCCAAATCCACGCCCAATAACCCACGCAGCGTTTTCGTTGTCGCCCCCTCCTTCCAAAGGGGCGTGGGCTTTCCATCCCATTCCGCGGTCAATTCCGGGAGAGGCTTGGCGCTGGCAATCTCCGCCAGAATCAGGCTGCCCTGTGGCGTTACGCCGGCGCTCAGCTTCAACGTGAGGCCAGCTCCACAAGATTTGCGAACCTGGGCGAACAGGCGATGGGGTGCCGCCATGGAATATCCAAGCAGGAATAGCGTGACGCAAAGGAATCTGAGTCGATGGCTCATGAAAAAAAGGTGCCTCCCGGGAACGAGCAACGGATATCCACAGAACATGGCTATGTGACCTCGGTCACAGCCAGCCAGGCAGTTCCCTCCCATAATCTTACCCGTAATGGCCAGGCGATCCCTCGGAGTGGTCTTGATCGTCACGCTGCTGGGATGGTCCGTCAACCAACCAGCGACCGCGTGTTCTGGCATGCGCCCTCGGGCAGCAGCTGTGGTGCAGGCAGGAGCTTCACCTGCCTCTCCTGAACCTTCCCTTACGCGCCACATCTGCTGCCCTGGCAAGAAATCGCAAACTCCCGTCACCCAGCCCTCCCGGTTGTCCAATTGCTCGATGCGATCGACTCCCGATCTCCGCTGCTGCACGGTTTCGCGGGATTCGCAAGGCATGCCTTCGCCTCGGAATTCCGTGAACCCACGCGTCGCGAAGATGTTTGTGCTGGTCCCGATTGCGCTCTCCGCCTGCCCTCGTAGCGCTTTCGGAACTCTTTTTTCAGTTGCTTCTCCGCGGTCTTCCATCCCTTCCCGGCACACCGTTCGGCGCAACTGAGAACTTCCTTCCCTGTTCAAGGATCTCTTCCTCGTGTGCCCGCGTGGGACGTGCTTCCCATTTTACGATTGATTGAGATGAATCAAAACTCTGAGGTGAAAAATGAAATTCCGCATGATCGCAGTCATTCTAGGTTTCGCAATGGCCGTATGGCTCCCTGTGGCCGGACAACAAGCACCTGGCCAATCCGCGCCGCAAACTGCTGCGCCGCAGGATCCCGGCAAGGATGCGGCAAAGCACCCTTGCTGCTGCTCGCACCAGAACCACGCAGACAGCGCCAGTGCTGCAAATCACGAGGAGCAGGCACCGGCCTGCTGCCAGGCAAAAGACGCCAACCAAATGTCTTGCTGTTCCAAAGATACCAAGAACAGCAAGAAGGCTATGACCTGCTGCAAGGACAAAGACGCCAAGCTATGCGCAGTAAAGGATGGGAAGCCGTGCTGCGACGCGAAAGCGGGGAAATCCTGCTGCGGCAAAGATGCTACTGCCGCCAATTGCAATGCGGGAAAGGACTGCTGCGCAGGAAAACAGCAAGCCTGCTGCAAGCAGGTAGCCGCTTAGGAACATGGCACAAAAGCGAAAAATGGGTCGCGACGCATTGTCTGCGGCCCATTTTTTCTTCGATGCCACCGGCGCGACTGTATCGGCAAGCTTGATTCAGATGCTCAGATTTTCAGGCCCAGCACGCGCACCAGCTTTTCTTCCAGGCGTTTTAGTTCCAGTTCCCGGGCATGCTCCTCGCGCGTTCGGTCATTCAACGCGCCCTTCAATAGTTGCAGGTTCCTGCGTAATTCCATCTGCTTCAGAGCGAGCTGTCGCAGAGATTTCAGGGCCTGCTTCTGCTCCGAGTCCAGTTCGCGAGGCTGGCGATCTAAGACGCAAAGAGTGCCCAGCGCGAATCCATCTTCGTTGATCAGCGGTGCGCCCGCATAGAACCGGATGTGTGGTTCGCCAACAACCATTGGATTCTCCCGGAAACGCGCATCTTGCAGGGTGTCGGGAACGATGAATAAATCCTGCTGCTTGATCGCATGCGCACAAATAGACATCTCCAGCGGCGTTTCGCGAACCTGCACGCCGACGGTGGATTTGAACCACTGGCGATGATCGTCCAGCAAAGACAGCAAGGCGATGGGCGTCTTGCAAATATAAGAAGCGAGAATCACCAGATCGTCGAAAGATTCCTCGGGGTCCGTGTCGAGGATTGCATAGCGGTCCAGCGCCGCAAGTCGCGCTGCTTCTGTGGACAGAGCCGGCGAATTCATAGCCACCTCCACGGCCATACCCAGGGAAACGACAAGTCCGGGACGCATCATACTCCAACGCAAGCACCGCGCACAGCATGGGCCAGGGAATGTAGAGAATGTAAGGAATGGAGGCCAGGGATCTTAGCGCGTCCGGTTGCATGGCCGCTGCACTAATTCTCGTCCACTGTATTAGACTGGCGTCTGCCTTGGCGGAGGAACCATGATTTTCGTGCGAAAAGTGGTGAGTTTGCTTTTGATCGCGGCGATGTGTTCGTCGTTTGTGGCCGTGGCCGGGCCTCAGAAGAGCACGGCTCCAGCGGTGACCGGTCGGGAACTGCAGCGCCGCAGTTTTGCGCTGAATTTTCTCCGCGCCTTGAACAATGCGGAACAGGATTACAAGAAGAAACATGGGACTTTTGGCAACTGGGACGCTCTGTTCGCGGAAGGCTACTTTACCGAGAACGGAACGAAATGGGGCTCTGCCGACTTCCCCACCGTCACCCAGGCGATGTATAGCCGCGCGACGGAGGTCGTGCCCGGCTGGAAGCTGCGGCTGACCACTTCCAATGGCGGCAAATCCTACGACGCGCTGGCGGAGGATGCCACCGACGCCAAGTGCGGCTACGCGGGCGTGACCGACGAGAGAGGCATGATCCGGGAAAGCGAGTTCATCAGCTGCAAGATGTAAGACATCAAGACAGCAGGTGGTCGCCGCGAAATCCAGTGAAGGAAATAAAGGAATATTAATGGGCAGAGGAGGAGGTATATGCAGTTTCGTGCACTCGCCGCATCGGCAACACGGAAAAATATTTGTGGCGGCAGGGTTCACAGCGATATGAGGGAACCCCCAGCAATCCCCAAACCGGCGCAAACGATGAGTCCACATACTCCGGCGAAATCCGCTGCAGTTCCATGTTTCCGCAATGCGGGCAATGCGCGTGGAGCGTGTCGCTAATAGGCATCAGGCGGGCGTGAAATCGTGCGTGGCATTCGCGACACCGCCACGGCAAAATCCCCAGCGCACTTACGAGGTAATCGGCAAGGGAGGTGCGGCGCGATCGGCGCGCCCCGTTTTGTTTACAGATGGGGCAGATCATCTGCTTTCTTGGGCTCCTGGGCGCCCTCAGAATAGGCGAAAGTCTTCCGACAGGCAAGCGTTAAGAAGGTACTG
>Ga0074045_10003989_pt1 | contig 13175 bp, 7 predicted proteins | sample BogForMeECP23OM2_FD_94442 | JGI IMG/M metagenome (GOLD analysis project Ga0074045, IMG submission 94442) | Bog forest soil microbial communities from Calvert Island, British Columbia, Canada - Bog Forest MetaG ECP23OM2 | ecosystem: Environmental > Terrestrial > Soil > Wetlands ... | reverse complement strand
CCGTATCACAGAGCACGCCGGTTCCGAGTATAGGCTGGACGACTCCCATTACTAATGCGGACGCCGGAGTCTTGTTCAGCTGGGAAGCTCGCACAGACGCGTATTGCGGTTTCGGGTTCAATGGATATTCTCCTGCACCATCGACTGGCTGTGTAGAAGAGAATATCAAGTTCTGTTTGACGACAACATCAGGCGCCCGTGTTGCCTCCCAAACTACGTCGAGTATTCCGGGACAAGCGAGCCCTATCCAGCCCATACTGCAGCGCGCGGACGGATCCTACATCGGCATCGTCAATATCGGGCCAGAGTACGGACAACAGACACAAAATATGGTCGCGTTCACGCCGTCCGGCAATCCACTGTGGACCGTACCGAACGATACTCCGCAGATTGCGACAGCAGACGGAGGAGTGATTGGTGCCTCTCGCATCATGTACGACCAAACAGGAAAGGCCACCGGCCAGTCGCCGGACGCAGGCACCACCGATTCCTGGAGGAACAACTTGTATGCCGATTCGACCGGTGGAGACATCTCCGATCTCAAGCTGCCCCAAATCGACTTGGCGAGTTCTTGGGCAGCTCTGCCAGGAGGAAACGCATCAGCAAATGGAACCGCCACAGTGGAACCTTATCTTGCGCCACTTCCGTGCTTCAATGACCTGACACTGTGCATCGGCGAATCGTCTGGCGTTGCCATGAATTCCTCGAGGGATACATCAAATGCCGCTGCACAGGATATTAAAGATCGCCCCTCCACGGCTGAGGAACCCTCTCCGCTTCCGTGCAATAGTGGACAGTCGCCTTGCTCTTTTGAAGCAATGAATGACGCCATGAGTTCACTGAGAACGCTCGTCTCCAAACATGACTGTGGTGGAGGCTGCAACCAATTCGTTTATAGCAAAGCGCGTCTTAATCTTACTCAAGAAAAGTTTAGGACCTACTTAGCACGTCCCTACAGATTCTATGATGCAACTCGCTCGACTGCTCCCATGAGAGACGTCATGTGCGACACGGACTGGCTCAGTATTGCCATCACCCAATGTGCCTATGACAAAACACCGGTGAAAGACTGGTGGGCGACGACGGGTGATAAACCTTCGGCGTTTACACGCACGCCGAGCGGTAAAGACCAAGGACTGCTGATCTTTTTTGATCCCGCGCAGATGTGTAATTCGTGGGCTTCAACAACGGGGGGAAAGTGGAATCAGGCCGTGATTTTTCACGAGGCTTTGCATGGAGAGACCGGCCTCTACGACGGTTCCTCGATCGCGGGTATAGTTACTTTGGAGAGCGTTTTTGGTATACCGTTTAGTCCAAGTATTTCTATAACTAACTATCTAGTGAAGAACATCCAAGGCTTGGCAGGTGCCTCGGCAACATGCGGAAAATAAAAGTTGCATTGTTCTTACCAGTTTTCCACTTTTTACTCGCAGTGATTTTGCTAAGGTGGGCAGTGCTGTACCCTGCGGCGCCGGTGCCCATGGACACCCCCTACGTGCCCATCACCAGATTGGTCTGCTGGGGGATCAGCGCTCCTGCCGAAAGGCTGAGAATCCTATCTTTCTTGGTACCAAACAGGATCGACCAGAAACTGTTGCACGCGACCGGATTTTATTCTGATACCCTCATTTTCCTAGTTGGAGTGGTCATTCTCTGGTACTTAATTGGACGGGCGATTGATTTCCATTGGTTCGCAAAGAATCCAGCCCGGACCAACTCAGCACTCCGTAATACCTTACTAAACTGGCTTATGCTAGTTTGTGGAATCTATCTTTTTATCGTGAGCGTCGTGAATTTCAACGACCCCTTGAGGCACCCCAAGGACGCCAACTTGGTCGGAAACGTCGTGGAGGCTCTTCTGTTTTTTGCATGGTCGATTGTCTTAATGTTCCTTCCCGCCCGAAGACTCCTAGACGCAATTCGCGGGTCTGGCACAGTCTAAAATGACGCAAACCTCACCTTCATTGGTGGATCCTATTCGCATCAAGCGCGATATTTTCCTGACGCGTGGGAATTTGAGAGAGCGAGCTCTCGCAAATCCGATGTCCGATGTCGAACTGCATATGAAGAGGAGTCTGAGAAACCGAGAAACCGGAGGGATCCCGTCCTGGAAAAGTGGAACGCCAGCGTTCATTTAGCGTTCCCGGAATCAACTCCACGACTGTCTCAGGGTCGCAGCTCAAAAACGGAGGCTCTCCCAAAACGTGGGAACAACTTGGGAACAAATACCGCCAAACACCATTCAAAACCGTAGTACGTGACATAGGAAAATGCCAGACGAACCAACTACTTAGCGTTTCTACATTTGCCTCCGGAGCAAGAGGTCGGGAGTTCGAATCTCCCTGGGCGCGCCACTTAACTTCAGACACGTCACTGGATTAGCACACTACCGAGACTCTGTTCTCCTTCGAATTTGGGTCCAACTTCGTCTCCCAGATAGCCCTTTCCAACTTTTCTACCGCTGCTCGCTGTGAGGCCGGTACGGCATGCGTGTAGATCTCCGCGGTCGTGCTCAGTCGTGCGTGGCCCAATTGCGCCTGCTCCGTTTTGAGCGATTCGCCGAGATCACTCAACAAAGTCGCATGAGTGTGTCTAAAGCTATGCCAAGAGATTGACGGCAGGCCTACCCGCTTGCATGCGGGCTTGAGGATGCGCGCTAAGAGATTATGCGCATCTAGCGGCGTACTGTTCCTACTGGCAAAAACAAATGCTTCAGCAGCTGCAGTCTTTCGACGTTCCAACAAGGATTGCTTCAAGCTTGGCCCAATTGGAATATAGCGAATACTGCTCGTCGGGTGAAGCGAATCAAAGCGATGGGTGAAGCGCCGGCGTGAAGTCCACTTCACCCTCGGAGCTGAAGCGAACAACTGTTGCCCCTGAAGTCTGGTACTGAAGTGCACTTCTGGAGGTCTTTCAAAGTTTGCAGCTCAGATTGGCCCGGGCTTAGCAGATAGATTCTGAGCTCGACGTATTTTGCGCCCGGCTTGCTCGAATGCAACGGCGGACGGCATCGTCATTTGCTGGCCCGAAAAGTCACAGCCGAATGGGGCAACCAAAAATCGACCTCATCTCGGAACTCTATCCGCCCACCGATGAGGGGCCACGCGATGCCGAACCGTAGTCTGGACAGGGTTGCAGCCGCCCATGATCGGCCAAACATTGGTCATGGATTCCACTTCCCGCAATCGCTGTTTATCAGGTTGACGACGGCGTTGTTGTTCACGGTGCTGCAAAGGGCCTGGCTGCAGGCGGAGACCTGGGGCGCGCGCCGCAGACGTGGAATTGGTATACTTGCGCGCCGAAATGGAGGTTTGCGCATGGCGACCCAAGCAGAAGCGGAGGTGGTGATACGCGTCGCGAAGTCGGAGGACAGCACGGTTTGCGGGAAGATTTGCTATGAAGCGTTCGCGACTCTGAGCGCGAAGCACGGTTTCCCTCCCGATTTTCCAGGCCCAGAAGTGAGCACGAGCGTGATGACGAGTCTGTTTTCGACGCCGGGATTTTACTGCGTGGTGGCGGAGAGCGGCGGGCGGATCGTGGGGAGCAATTGCCTGGATGAACGGGCGATGATCGCTGGGATTGCGCCGATTACGGTCGATCCCGGCCCGCAAAACGTCGGCGTGGGGCGGAGGTTGATGCAAGCGGTTATGGAGCGGGCGCGGGAGCGATGCCCGGCGGGTATGCGGCTGGTGCAGGCGCGTATCACAACCGGTCGCTTTCGCTGTACGGGAATCTGGGATTTGATGTGCGGGAGCCGCTTCGTGCGTGCAAGGGCGGACGAGCGAGCGGGAGATTCCCGGTTGCACGGTGCGGCGCGCTGAGTTGAACGATTTAGATGCGTGTAATGAGATTTCGCGGCGCGTGCATGGTTTCGACCGCGGAAAGGATCTGGCGCATTCCATCCAGGAAAACTCGGCGGTTGGTGGTGGAACGCGCCGGGCGGATCACGGGTTATGCGAGTGCGTTGGCGTTTTTCGGCCATGCGACCGCGGAGACCAATCCTGACTTGCAAGCTTTGATTACGTCGGCGGAATCGTTCGGCGGGCCGGGGCTTCTGGTGCCGTCGCGCAATCACGATTTGCTGCGCTGGTGCCTGGCGAACGGGCTGAAGATTACGCAGCCGGTGACGTTGATGAGCATCGGGCTGTACAACGAGCCAGCAGGTGCATGGCTGCCTTCCGTATTGTTTTAGAACCCAGTCGTCTCTGAAAGCCGGAAAATAGTTACTAGCCGCCACTTCGACGGTTACGCTGTTACCAGGACTTACTTAGTATTCGACCCTACGAGTTCGCTGAGTGGGACGATAGACATGTTCACGGGACCACGGCCAAGCCTGCTTGGACAGCGAGACTCCCTAGGTCGATTCATTTGCTCGCCCACGACCAGGTCCCCGGTTCGATTGCTCCAACAACTAGAAGTTGTCCCAGGGATTCAGTTCGATTCCATTAGAGCAAGAAAGCGATCCAGTACGTAAAGCGCGGCCTGCGTCGGAGGCGCGAACTGACTGTCGAAGGGTACATGGGTGCCGCTGAGTTTGGTGAAGGCCGAAGCGATGTCAAAGCCGTGATCGGTGTCGGGGAATTCCACGTAGATGACAGGAACGCGTGCGGCGCGCAGGGCACCCGCCAGGTTACGCACGGCCTGAGTCTGCACGAACGAGTCTATCTCGCCCTGAAATAGGAGTGTCGGGGGAGTCTTCGAGTTGACGTGAGATTTCACGTCGGCAAGATCATAGGCATGGGGCAAGTCTTCCGGCATGCCTCCCATAACGTTGAACATCATTTGTTCGAGGGTAATCGGGCCCGATGGCAGATGCGTCTTTGGATCGACAAAAGAAACTTTCTTTTTCGCTGGGATGCCGGAGCGCATCATCTTGCCCATTTCATGATTGACGAAGGCGCGCATGTCCGCAGGGCCGTAATACGAAACTACGCCCCGCACGGAAGTGTCTGACGCAGCCAGTTCCGGTGGTGTCAGCTCGGGATCGCCAGGCGTGTATGCGGCCAGCAAGGCGAGCTGCCCGCCGGCGGAGCCGCCGGACAGCACGATGCGGTTTGGGTCGACCTTATAGCGAGAGGCGTTGACCTTCATCCAGGTGACTGCGCGTTTGACGTCACCCGCCATTCCGAGGAGGTCCACTTCGGGTGCCAGCCGATAGGCCACGTCCATGACAACGTGGCCCTGCGCCGTGAGATGGCGAAAGGTAGGATCCATGCCGATGCCCTTGTCGCCGAGATGCCAGCCACTTCCATGAAAAAAAAGGAAAGCGAGCCCGGAAGGCTGGACAGTGGACGGCGGCAGCCACAGATCGGCAAGTAACCGCTCGTTGGTCTCCGGAAAAGTCCAGAACGAAACATCCTTTTCAACTCGAGGATCAGGATCGTGGAATGGAATCGGAGACCAGCGGCGGGGGAGCATGGCAGCGGTGGCGCGGAGTGATAGTCGATCCCGCCAGCCGGGACCGAAAGCTTGGGAAAAATCGACGCGGGATGCGGCTACTGTGCGGTAGATGTAGCGTGCGGCCATAACAGAGCAAGTCATGTTGGCTATGACGAGGATTAAAGCGAGCCCGCACGCGAAGCCGAAACGCCGCCGAACGCGGCAGACGAGATAGGCCAGCACGAATCCGGCTACGGCGCAAAGAACGCTGAGCCAACAGAGGGGCCAAACGAAAGCAGGCATCAGCATTTTGGCAAACACCAGTGTCGGAGACTTTCCTGCTCGGAAATGAAAGGGAATCAGCCTGCTCGCAAAAGCGATCAAGCTGGTGACCGCACACAGGAGGATGAGGGAAGCGACAGAAATCGCACGGAGCAGAAACTGCCCGTGTGCCCCAGGGTGGTGCATGGGTGTGCTGGTCGCTTGGTTTAGGACTGCCATGGACATAGGCTCCTTTTGCATGAAAAGGCAATCGGATGTAGTCAATCTTCTCAGAACATTTGAATCGCCGTTGCGTTAATTCCTCAATCTGTGTGCCAGTGCCTGACAAAAAATCTCGATTCACTCACAACGCCAGAATCGGACCGCTCACTTGGCGGGTTGTCGACCACTCGAAAGTCATCCTTGGACCTAATTTTCCAATAGTCATCTGGACGTATAGTCGCGGACTCGTAGAAGTGACCGCCCCAATTCCGCGACAGATTTCAATTGTCCGCAATCGCTGTTATACCTCAAACTGGATTACTTCCGAGTGCCCCGTGATCCGTCCGAATTGCTAAAAGGGTACCAAAGACTACCCGAGGATAGGTTCACATCCAGTTATGCGAAACGGGGAAATTGAATTCGATTTCGTAAGCGGCCCAGACTCGCCTCGATCGGCAATGCGCGCAAACTTCAGGGAAGGATTCGCGTAGAAGAGGTCAACCCTGTTGCGTTTATCAAGGCAACGGTACAGATGGCCACCGAGATCCGGTAGAATTACGCATTTTAGATACTCATTTTCGATATTGAGGCTGCGCCAATGGCGAGGTGCGACGCTATTGGTGAGATTTTCGCGCATCGTGTAGGGATAGTTGTACCTGCCGTTGGTGACGAACTAATCGAATTGCGGATTTTCGTCCGGCATCCCCTCTTTGTAGGTGGGAAGTTCGATCGTGTCCTGGCACACGCGTACGGCAGCGTAAGTGGAATTGCCGTTCTTCCCGGAGGACTGTGCCGGTGAACGAGAGGGCAAAAGAGTTAGGCGGCCGAGCAACGCCAGCCCGAACAACAAAGTATGACGAATGTTGTCCACGATTCCCGCTCCTCAACTGTGAGCAAATCACGGAACCGTGTCGAAGGTTCCGCAAAGCGGTTTATATCACAGCAAGCCGGTGCAGTTTGGGCGGCGGTGGACGCATGCGGGCGCAGTAGATCCTTGAGTGCTTTCCCATACCCTTGGGAGACTCCGTGAAGATCGCGGGACAACACCGGGGCGTGGATTCCGGCGCGGCAGGAACGGATGGAAGAGTTTATGAGGAGATCATGGGTGAAGAATCTGCGGAGCCTCAGTAGGTTCCTTGTATAAGCTGTGGCCCGGCAACTCACCAAGGACCTAAAGCCTCAGAACGCGGCTACGACCTATTGGGCTCGGGCGGTAGGAAGCGGACACAGGAACACTTCGCAAATGACCACATTCTCGTTCGTGACTCACAGCTGATCGTGATTCCTCCATTCATCGCGCATCATCGACCGCGCATAGAGCGACAGCGGCCGCTCATGCAAGATGTGTTCGGTCGCTTCAACCCTCACTTCTCGGTGGAAGAGTTCGGGCAAAATGGAGTCCGTCAAAAGGTTGCAGATCGACATCAGAATCATTGCCTGGTGATGCGCCATCCAAGCGTGTACGATTTCGAACCTCCCTTCCTTGCTACCCACCGCGGATTTGAATTCGGCCGATTCATAGAACCCAAATTTACCGAGCCATCCGCTGTCACTCATTGCCAGGAGGTTCTGCAGAGCAGGGAGAGGGCAGATCGTCAATGCGAGGGCGCAAGCGTATGGTGTGACGATGATTCGGTTCGTCGGATTCGCCTTCAGTGCCATCTGCGGTACGCCGAACGCATGATATTCGTAGTGGCCAGCATCATTCTTTGCGGTACAGGCGCCTTCGGATATTCCCCAGGGGATCCCGTGCGAGGTCGCAAAGGCGCGCTGGGCGTTGACGGCGCCTCGCGCACTGTTTTCCAGCAAAGTTGCGGGAAAATGTTTCAGCCAGAGCGTGGGCATCAGATATTCGAACATGGTTCCCGTCCAGGAAACCAGAATATTGCACTTGGCGTAACGGGTGTGTGTTCGCCCCATGCAGAACCACGCATCCTGAGGAATCTCGTTCTTCGCGATACCGACAAACACGGCACTGCGCGCCTCGGATGCCAACAAATCGTATGAACTTTTCTGGAGCCGGTTCGCTGCTAAATCGTAGCCAACCGACAAAGCCTTACGCTCTTTGTCGTATAAGAGACTAAAATCCATTCCAGCAACGAACAATTCGGAATCCACGGCCAGGCGCGCCAGTCGTGAACGAAGATGTTCGAGTGCAGTTGTGCACCGAGGAAGTTCCCTCTGTAGGTCTGCGATCTCGGGCTTCTGGGGAGCATTACGAATCTGTTCGAAAGCCCCTGGTAGAGATACTGAGGTGAGTCCCTTGAGGAACTTCTGCTCGAACAAGTCCGGCAGTAATGGTTGTACAGTCGCAAAGCGCGGTAAGAGCCAGGGCGTGAAGGATTCCACCAGCCCGACAAAGTTTCCCAAGCTATTTTGCGCTTCCGCCAGCCAATAAGCCGCATCCCCGATAGTAGATTGCGCGGGCATATCACCAGCAACAGCAAGTGAAGCTAGCATCCCCTGGGCGGCATTGCACCACGAGCAAATCTCTGCTCCGATGCCGTGCGCTTCTGCGCGGACATTCCCGGCGACCGCAACTTGTTCGTTCGAGTAACCCTCGACCTTCATCGTTTCGATCGCCAGATCTAAGCAGTCCACGATGCACCTAAACAACCGGGCGTGGAAGATCGGGCGATTCATGGCATCAATCGCGCCATGTTTCAGTGTCCATAGGCAGCAAGCGAGGTTGCCGTTGTCCACGCTGGAGATGAACAACGGCGTCAGTGGTTCGAGTGTTTTTGAGTCGTACCAATTCACCAGTTGTCCATGAAAGTGTGGTAATCGTTTAGTCGACGTCAGCGTATTCTCAGCAAGGATTGCAAATTGCGCGACGTCCAGCATCCCAAGCTGGTATGCAGCTAATTGCGAGGAAAACAATAAGCCGAGGTTCGTAGTCGAAAGGCGATGCGCTATCTGATGTTCTTCTCCCTGCACGTTGTCCGGAATGAAGCAGTTTTCTTCCGCAGTCGAAAATTCCCTAAAGAAGCGCCACGTCTTCAACGCAGCGTGACGCAGGTATTTTTCATCGTTAGGGGTCAATATCGTCTTGGCAGAGCGCAACGGGCGATCCAACCACTTTGAAGCAGGTTTCGAAAGCAGCCAAAGAAACAGGATGGGACCCGCTACAGCCAGAGCTTCTGGGCGGAAGATTGCCAATGCCGTAGCAATGAAAACTGCAAGTGCTGGCATGAAATCGAGGTATCTATCCACCGGAGTCTTGCGGGGGTTGTCCAATTCCGACTGTGCAGCGGTCTCCCATTCGAGAAGATTGCGGTGCGTTACCGTCAGACGAAAAATGGTGCGGATAATGGCATCGAGCGTGATCAGCGCCTGGTCTGGCAAGAATGTAAGGTAGATCAGTACGTTGACTTGAGTTGTTACAAAATCGCTTAAACTCTGAGCTAAAGCGCCCGCCTTGTACTTCGAGTTCCGATGGCGCATTAAGGTGAGCAAGCCTTGAACGTAGCTTGGAATGAGCAACAGGGCAACGGCGGCAAAGGTCCAGCGCGCGGGAGACCCGGGTAAATAAAACCAACACGCGAGAAAGAGGACAAACGTAGCCGCTTCGATGACGCTTCGCCTCAAATTGTCCAGAAGTTTCCAGCGCGAGAGGATACTAAGCGGATTCTGGACGCTCTCCCCTTTTGCGTTCGGAACGCGGCCGAACATCCACTTCAGAATTTGCCAATCACCGCGAATCCAACGATGCTTCCGCCTGCTATGCGCGCTGAAGTGAGAAGGATAGTCGTCGATAATCTCCACTTCACTGTCTAGTCCCGCTCTGGTGTAGGCGCCCTCGATAAGGTCGTGACTAAGAATCGCATTCGATGGGAAGCGATTAGCTAATACCTCCCGAAAAACATCGATTTCGTAGATTCCCTTGCCCGCGAAAATTCCCTCGCCGAACAAATCCTGATAGATATCCGAAACGGCCCGAGTGTAAATATCCAGGCCGGTCTCCCCGGAATAGATGTAGGCCAGTCGCGAACGATTCACGGAACGGACGCTGATTCCAATGCGCGGTTGGAGCACGCCATATCCATCTTTGACGGTTTTCGTGACAGGATCAATGACCGCCTGATTCAGTGGGTGAGCGATCGCACCAATTAGGCGCGCTGCGGATCCCCTGGGTAACTGGGTATCGGAATCCAAGGTGATCACGAAGCGGACGCGGCGCAGGCACTCCAAGTTGCCCACTTTGAGTGGAAATCTGTCGTTTCCGCCGCGCAGTACTTCATTGAAATCAAGTAGCTTTCCCCTTTTTCGCTCCCAACCCATCCAGGTATTGTCAGTCTCATTAAAGGTGAGGTTACGGTGCAGGTGGTAAAATCGCGAACTTCCGGGCTCGGCGTATTTTTCGTTGAGCTGTTCGATCATGCCGGAACACACCGCCGCGAGTTCGTCGTTTGCGTCAAGCGCCTTATCGGAGTCTGGGGGATCGGTGAGAAGCGCAAAATAAAGATTCGGATCCACGTTCCCCAGGTATCGAATCTCAATTGCGCGAACAAGATCCTGGGCCTGCTCCTTGGAGATCAGAACAGCTGGGACAGCCACCACCGTCGCACAGTGCTCTGGTATGGCGGCTTCAAAATCCAAGCGGGGAATCACGCGCGGCGGCAACAGGAAAAGCAGGAATTGATTGATCGCCTCTATGGCTGCTTCGCTGGCCGGCAAGAGGAACAAAAGAGTGGCGGCCAGGAGCGGGATTCCTAATTTGATCCCGCTCAGTAGGAATAACAAGATCCCAAAAATGAAGAATTCCGTGCCCAGGAAATAAAACAGTTCAGGAGCCTCCAAAAGCATCCGACGAATCAATGCTCCACTAGGCGGGGTGTACTCAATTTGCCGCTCGAGTGCGACACGACCTCGGCCGACCAGGTAGTATCCGACGTGCCCGTGACGTTGAGCATTGCGCGAGTCTGCAGGGAACCGCCGCAAACCTCGTTCCGCCATGGCTATTGCGTGGCGTGCAAGGTCCTGTTCCGGTGTGTTGGAGTACCGTGCCAGGTCCTGAATTGCTTTGCGATAACTTTCACAACTCCCAAACTCCATCCTTCCATAGGCAGCCGCCGGATCTTCGCAAAGTATTTTTTCCGTAATGCTTACGGAAGGGAATACCGACTTCCAATCAACGAGACGCATTCGGTTCAACGAGCTGCACAGGGCACCCAGCCGCTGACGCATCTCTGGCTTAGCCTGTACCTGTGCCGCTTCGATCGTGGCCGAGAGCTCGAGCACGAGTTGCAGTTCGAACATCGGCATGAGTAGCCAGATCTCCGCAATGTCGAACACACTTACTTCTTGCAGGCTTTGCAGATACGCAAGGCAGCTATTCACGTTAAATTCATAATCGACAGCGGAAAGGTAGGCCTTTGCTGCAAGATAGGGACGAGGAAGATTGCCTTCGGAATCTGCGACGAGGGGCACGTAGGATTCGCGACGCACCGTTTCCCCTATGTTTAGAATGATCGACTGAACCAGCAGTCGGCTGGACAGCAGTTCTTCCCGGATGGCTTCCGGTATCTCCGGAGCGCGGCGTCGCGCTCGGCCATGGCCGTAGGCAAGTTTGAGATTCTTCTTCGCTTTCTCGAGTTCCCTGAGCAGTCGCGACCATTCAGACCCTTTTCCAGCCGAATTCCAGGACCGCGCATGCGCGTGTGCATGCTCCGCCAGCCGAGCACGATTTGTTTCCGTAAGCGTGTCGTGCAGAGGTTCTTCGAGCCGGGCAGTCTCCTTAAGAGAAGACCCACAATGCTGCTCCCCGGGAAAGAGGTCCCCTGTTATCTTCGGCGTTGCAGCCATCCCGTTGTCCATTACCGGTAATTTGAAGCTTGCATGTCAAACATCTCCGCGTACCTGCCGCCATTTGTAATGAGCTGTTCATGCCTGCCCTGCTCCGAAATCTGGCCTTTTTCAAGGACGATAATCCGGTCGGCCATCCTCACGGTAGAAAAGCGGTGAGAGATAAGGACCGAGAGTTTTCCCTCCGTCAGCTCGGCAAAGCGCCTGAAGACTTCATGCTCGGAGCGCGCATCGAGAGAGGCAGTGGGCTCATCGAGAATCAGGACTTGTGCCTCACGAAGGTAGGCGCGCGCCAATGCCACTTTCTGCCATTCGCCTCCGGAAAGGTCCACGCCGCCATCAAAACGCCGCCCGAGCATTTGCTCGTAGCCACGATGAAGCTTGCGAATCACCTCTTCAGCCATGCTTTTGCGTGCCGCCGTTATGATGCTAGGAAGATTCTCTGTTTCAGTGATGCGCCCAATCGCGATATTTTCCCGGGCCGTCATGTCATAGCGCATGAAATCCTGGAAGATGACCGCTACCTGGCTGGTGTAATCCTCCAGGTCGTATTCTCGTAGATCGACGCCATCCAGTTGGATCTCACCTTCGGTGGGATCGTAGAGGCGCATCAGTAGTTTAACAATGGTGGTCTTGCCTTCGCCGTTTTCGCCAATCAATGCGATGCGCTCACCGTGAGCCAAGTGCAGGTTGAGATTTTTCAGCACCAGACGCGATGCTCCGGGATAGGCGAAAGAGACGTTCCGGAATTCGATACCCTTCCGGATCGGACGGGGGCAGAGCAATCCGTTCTCCTTCGAGCGAACTGTGGGCCGCAATTCGAGGAAGCTAAGAAGGTCGCTGAGGAACAAAGATTGGTCCGCGATACTTGAGAAAGTGGAGAAGATGGACTGCAAATTCATACTGGCACCCGCAATGGCTCCGGCAAGGAATTGCAGTGTACCGACCGACAAGCGGCCCGCCAAGGTTTGATAAATGATATATATATAGCCAGCGTAATAGCCAACGGTCGTCAATAAGGTCAGTAAAGAACTTGCTAGAAAGCGTCGTTTCGCAAGGCTAACATTCTCGACGTAGATCTGGTCGGAAAGGTTAGCGAAGCGGTCGGTCAAGTGGCTGTTCAACCCGAAAACTTTTAATTCTTTCGCGCTTTCTTTACTCACGCCTAGATAGCGCAAGTAGTCCATTTGCCGCCTTACGGGGGTTTGACGGAAGGCCAGGCTATAGCCAAGAAACGCGAAGTGGCTCTCCCCGATAAATGCGGGAACGACGCAGGCAATCAAGAGCAGAAAGAGCCAAGGCGAGAACCAGACGATGCCCGCCGCCAACGCGATCGTCGCGATCACCTGCTGCAACAATCGACCCATCTGCTGGATCATGCCCAGACGATCGGTTGCCTGAACGCGAGCACGCTCCAATTTATCCTGGAAGCCGGGATCTTCGTAGGTGGCCAGGTCGAGTGAAGACGCGTGCTTCATGATGCGCACGCTGATGTACTTCACATATTT
>Ga0074045_10003988_pt1 | contig 13175 bp, 10 predicted proteins | sample BogForMeECP23OM2_FD_94442 | JGI IMG/M metagenome (GOLD analysis project Ga0074045, IMG submission 94442) | Bog forest soil microbial communities from Calvert Island, British Columbia, Canada - Bog Forest MetaG ECP23OM2 | ecosystem: Environmental > Terrestrial > Soil > Wetlands ... | reverse complement strand
CTTGTCGTCAACGAAGCGCGTCCGCAGACGGAGCGCTCCGGTGGCGGTGGTGGGCGTGGCGGCTATGGCGGTGGTGGAGGCGGCGGTGGCCGCGGCGGGGATCGCGGCGGCCGCGGCGGTGGCCGAGGTGGCGACCGCGGTGGTGATCGCGGAGACCGCGGCAACCGCTGGTAGTTTTTCTCTCTCCTTCTCTTCGGTGAGCGCTTCGGGCGCACACTTGCGTCCGAAGCGCATTTTGCCGGTGTCGCGTTTTCTCCGGATTCTTGCCGGGATCGCGCTTGCATATACTCCCGCCCGCTGCGTTTCCATTATTCACAGCTTTGGTACTTTTTTCTGGCCATCTGCGTTTTTACAATGTACTATCGCCGCGTTTGATTTGGCGGCCTCCCGGTTGGAGGTCCTCCCCGCCAAGGTATCTGCGTTTCGGTACAGCGCTCACCGCCTAATTCCTGTGACCGAAACTTCACGCGGGGTAACGTGTTTGATACACCAGGCGAAGTTTTTCTTTCGCTCCTGATCGCCGGGGTATATGAGAAGAACAACTTGCGCGTTGTTTTGCGCGCAAGGATTGTCTCCGTGGCCGTTCAGAGGAGGAGCGAACCTTCCCGTCAGTGTTCGCATCCAACGAAGGGCATGGGGCCTAAGGGTTGAGATGAATACCTGGCACAAACGCGATTGGAAGCAGTTTTACGAACTCGCCTGCCGTCCTTGGCAGCGCCATCGGCCGCCTCGCCCCGTCTATCCCACGGGTCTCAACCGCGTGCTCCCCGCAGCGGGGTTCAGCCTGTCGGAACTCGATGATGCCGGCGTGGATCTCGAACTTGCCGAGCGCCTCGGCCTGCCCGTGGATGCGGGTCGCATCGGCGCTTACGGCCCCAACGTTACTGTTCTGCGAGATTTCGTCCGTTCCTCACGCCAGCCGGTGTGATCCCGGGCGTTCCTGGCTTCATTTGTCGAACCTCGTCTTCCTGCGTAAAATAGGTATGTCCAGGAACGCTGGGAACTATGGCCACTCCCTTTAACATCATCGCTAACGGCAGCGTGCCTCCACTGTCTGCGGCTGACGCGCATCCGCGACCGGACTGGCTGCGCGTGAAGTTTTTTGGCGGCGATCGCTACCACAATCTCAAACGCGTCATGCGCACTCTCGACCTTCACACCGTCTGCGAATCTGCCCGCTGCCCCAACATGGGCGAATGCTGGGAACATGGCACAGCCACATTCATGATTCTCGGCGACATCTGTACGCGCGCCTGTGGCTTCTGCGCTGTGCCTTCCGGCAAACCCATTGGCCCGCCGGATGAAGATGAGCCATTGCGGGTCGCCGAGGCCGCGGCGCGAATGGGCCTGCGCTACGCCGTCGTCACGAGTGTCAATCGCGACGATCAGCCCGACGGGGGGGCCCGCATCTTTGCGCGAACGATCCAGGAAATCCGCAAGCGAGTCCCGGGATGCAAGGTCGAGGTCCTCATCCCTGATTTCCGCGGAGACTGGAAGGCTCTCGATACTGTCCTCGCCGTGAAGCCGGACATTTTGAACCACAACACGGAGACTGTGCCGCGTCTGTATCGCCAGGTGCGCAAGGGGGCCCTCTACGAACGCTCTCTGGAGCTACTGCGCCGCGCGAAGAAAACGCGTCCCGACGTGCCTACGAAAACGGGCATGATGCTTGGACTCGGTGAGCAGAAAGAAGAGGTCCTGGAAACGATGCGCGATCTCGCAGCCCAGGGCACGGACATCCTCACCCTGGGCCAATACCTCCAGCCTACTCGCGAGCATCTGCCGGTGATGCGTTTTGTGCATCCCGACGAGTTTGCCGAATACAAGCGCCTCGGCGAGCAGATGGGCTACAGGCACGTCGAAGCCGGACCTCTCGTGCGTTCGTCGTACCACGCCTCCGATCAGGCCGCATCCGCTATCCGCTAAAGAACCCTCCCGTTTTCAGTCTGGCCATTGCGTAGGTCAGTCTTGGGCGCTTCTCTGCAAAACAAAGCGTAAAGCCATTCGACGATCCTGCCGGCAATACCCCGGAATCATCCGGACACACCCCAGCGCCATTTCTGGCGCAACTTTCGGGGTTACTTCAGGCGGGACTTTCTTGCTTTACTTCGCGGCGGCCGCGGCTTTCTTGCTCGCTTTCGCTGCCGTGGAAGCTTTACGCCGGCGTTTCGTCTTGGGCGGGGTGGCGGGCGCTTCGCCGATGATTTCAGCCGAGAAGATGCTGGTCACAAAAAGTTTCGGGCCATGGTCATCAAAATCAATGGCCGTGCGCTCGGGATCCGAGGCTGTGACAATGCCCAGACCGTATACCCCGTGCTTGATGGTTTGCCCTTCCTGCATCACTTGCACAACTTCCTCCTTAACTTCACCCGGGTGGATTCTTATATTCCCCGCTCGCTATTGGGGAGGTCCCCGAGGAGTCGGGGACCTCGCCAATCTACAGGCTAGAGGCTTGTGACGTTCTCAGCCTGAAGGCCCTTCGGGCCCTTTTTCACTTCAAACTCCACCGCCTGACCCTCGTTCAGGGACTTGTAACCGTCCATCTGAATGGCGGAGAAGTGTACGAATACATCTTCACCGGTCTGACGTTGGATGAACCCGTAGCCCTTCGAAGCATTGAACCACTTCACTGTTCCTTGTTCCTTCACTGCAAAACCTCGATATTGAAATTGCTTTGCCTCTCTTGGTCCCGGTGGGTGGTTTCCCAAGCCCCGCGACTGCCTCCAGCCCGAAAAAAAGGCTGCGAGTTTGTTCTCGCAGCCCCCTGAACGAGTCAAAAGGTAGTACAAGAGCAACAAACGCTATATCTAACACTATCACAAGAAAGGGCTTATTGTCCACAGTACTATGCAGCCCTCTTTTTGCCTTCCAAAAATTGTAAGTGATTTAAAATCAGAAATTTATCGAATTCTGACCGGCGCTAGCGCCCTTTCCTCACTCTTCCAGCGATTCTGGCTGCAGGCTCAGCTTTTCTCCACCGGAAGCCTTCTTTTCCCAATAGTTCTTTACCCAGGCCTCCCAGCTTTTGCCTGCCGCGGTGTCCCGTCCGGAAAACGCCAGTGCGGCAATTTCCCTATAACCGATTTTCACGCGTTGATTGGAATCTTTGGGCAGCAAACGCACAAAAGAGGTGTCCAGATTCTCCCCGCTCGCCCGATCGAAGACATAGCCCTCGAATTTCGTACCGTCCTTGCGCGTGATGGTCACATCTCCGCGATAATCAAACGCTTTTTCCAGCGCTTCGCGCAGTTCTTCCTCATTCGCAAGCTCCGGTACCCAGCCTTGCAGGCCCTCGTGCTGAAATCCAGGCGCCACTTCGAGTTCGTCGGGGCTAATAGCCGTATGGGCGGGGCGTTCCGCATGCCGCGGACCCGTCATGCCCGCGTCTCCTCAAGTTTTTCGGGATGCGCCTCGATTTGCACCAGGGGATTGTAAGCATGCACCGGCGTCACCGGCTCGTTCAGCAGGAGTAGCGCCTCATCGTCCTCATTCTTCGTAAATAGAGTGGCCTTTGCAGTTGCCAGCAGACCCTTCAGCGAACTAAAGGTGTAATCAACGCCAGACGCTTCATATCCGCTGTGTACCATGCAGTTGGCGCACTGCGGATTGCCCGACTCCGTGCCGTAATTCGCCCATTCGGTTGTCGCCATTAGTTCGTCAAACGTGTCTGCATACCCGTCCTGCAGCAGGTAGCAGGGCTTCTGCCATCCAAAAACCGAGTACGTCGGCATACCCCAGGGCGTGCAGCGAAAATCGCGCTTGCCCATGAGGAATTCAAGGAACAGCATGGACTGGTTAAAACGCCACGCCGGCTTGCGGTTTGAGAGCATGGCGCGGAATAACCGCCGCGTCCTGGCGCGCCCCAGGAAGTGTTTTTGATCCGGCGCCTTATCGTAGTTATAGCCGGGGGAAAGCATCATGCCTTCCACACCGAGTTCCATCATCTCGTCGAAAAACGCGCGCACACTATTGGGATCTGCGCCGTCAAATAGCGTTGTATTCGTGGTCACGCGGAATCCGCGCGCCAGCGCCGCCTTGATGCCTTCGACGGCCAGCTCATACCCGCCTTCGCGGCACACCGAAAAATCGTGGTGCTCTTTTTGTCCGTCCAGATGCACGGAAAACGTCAGGTACTTGCTGGGCTTGAAGAGATGCAGTTTTTCCTTGAGCAGCAAGGCATTCGTGCACAGGTAGATGTATCTCTTACGCGCCACCAGTCCATCGACAATCTTGTCGATCTGCGAATGCATCAGCGGTTCGCCGCCGGGGATGGACACCATGGGCGCGCCGCACTCGTCCACCGCGTTAAAGCACTCCTCCGGCGAAAGCTCACGTTTCAGCACGTGCGCCGGATACTGAATCTTGCCGCAGCCCGCACAGGCCAAGTTGCAGCGATACAGCGGCTCCAGCATCAGCACCAGCGGATACTGTTTGCGTCCCTTGAGTTTCTGAGTCAGGACGTAACTTGCCACCGTCCATGCTTGGGATATAGGTACAGACATTCGCTCCCCAGTTTTTTCACCGCACGAGATGAGTCGTGCCACACTTTCCGCTGAATGATAGGGCTTGAGCCTCGAAGGCGGAATTCGCCAGGCTTGCCTGCATCCCCCGGCCCCGAATCTCCTATTTTAACCGAGAAGACCCCTTCCCGGACACCTCTAGATTCTACGGACCTTCTCCGGAATCTTCTATTTCGATGCAGCGAAAGGTGCTTAGGTGGCACCCGGCGTGCTCCCCTTCGCCTGAATGGCAAAGACTCTGTAGGCTGCGGGGAGGTCTTTCTCTTTAGGAGGCCGGGGCTTGAGCCCATGAAGAGGCTATTTGCGATGTTTTCCCGCGGCCAGTTTGAGCTTCTCAACCGGCGTATGATGAACTCACACTCCATGGAGTGCGTCTGAATTATGCCCCGCTCGAGCCTTCTCTCTCTCTTCGACGAATTCGCTCGCTTCTCCGGCGGCGTCGCCATAGTCCAGCAGCGCGGTTATCGCCGCGAAGCCTGGACCTACCAAAAGCTCGCCGGGGCTGCCGTCCTCCGCGCTCTCCAGTTGAAAGAACATGGCGTTCGAACCGGCGACCCCATCCTCCTCTGGGGCGCCAATTCCGCGGAATGGGTGGCCGCCTTTTGGGGCTGCCTCCTGCGCGGCGCTGTCGCTGTTCCCCTCGATGACTCCTCGACACTCGATTTTGCCTCCCGCGTGGCCGCCGATGCCGGCATCAAACTTGCGTTCGCTTCCCGCTTAAAACCTCACTTCACTCCCGCCGTCACAACCCTCTTCCTGGAGGATTTTCCCGGCACCATAGAAGAAACGTACGAGTCGGCCAGTCGCGGAAATGCAGAAACCGCCCTGGGCCCCACCGTTTCCGTTCTCTGCGATGAGCCCATCACCCGCGGCCATGTCGCGCAAATCCTCTTCACCTCCGGCACAACCAGCGAGCCCCGGGGCGTTGTGCTGACCCACGGCAATTTCCTTGCGAATCTCGAGCCGCTGGAAAAGGGCATCGCCGAGTATCAAAGATACGAGCGCTGGTTTCACCCGCTGCGTTTCGTTTCCGTCGTTCCGTTAAGCCACGTCTTCGGCCAGTTCATGACGCTCTTCGTGCCCCCGCTCATTGGCGCCACCGTGGTGTTCGAGAATTCCCCGCAGCCCTCGGAGATTCTCCGCACCATCAAACGCGAACGCGCCACCGCGCTCATTGGCGTTCCGCGCATGCTGGACGGTCTGCGCACTGCGTTCGACTGGGAGATCGATGCGCATGGCTGGCGCGCATGGTTTTCTTCTGCCTACGCCGCTGCTTCTCAGCAACCTTTTCTGCGGCGCGTCTGGCGCTTCCGCCGCCTTCATCGGCGCCTCGGCTGGAAGTTCTGGGCGTTCATCTCCGGCGGCGCGGCCCTTTCTTCGGAAACCGAGGAATTTTTCAAGCGCATCGGCTATGCCGTGGTGCAGGGTTACGGCATGACCGAGACCGCCTCCCTGATCAGCCTCAATCATCCCTTCCGCGCCGCGCAGGGCTCCGTCGGCAAAATCCTGCCTGGCCGGGAATTCCGTCTCGCCGAAGATGGGGAGATCCTGGTCCGCGGGGAAAATGTCTCTTCGGGCTATTGGGAGAAGGGCGCGCTGCGGGACGGTACCCGGGAAAACGGCGGTTGGCTGCGGACCGGCGATCTTGGCGAACTCGACGCCCAAGGCAATCTCCGCTTCCGGGGGCGCAAGAAGAACGTCATCGTCACCCCCGCTGGATTGAATATTTATCCCGAGGATCTGGAGGCCGCTCTCCGCCGCCAGCCTGGTATTCGTGACGCCGTCGTCATCCCTCTGCAAACCGGCGACAACGCCGAGCCTTGCGCCATCCTGCTCTGTGGCAGGGTCAGCCCTGACGGTGCATCTGGCGAAACCGAGGTGCGCGCCGCCATTGACGCCGCCAACTCCACCCTCGCCGATTACCAGCGCATCCGCCGCTGGCTCGTCTGGCCCGAGCCGGACTTTCCCCGTACTCCGACCGGCAAGCCGCGGCTCGCGGTAATTTCCTCCGGCGCCGCCGAACTCCTCGGTGCGCCAGCTTCCTCCGCCTCCGAATCCTCCATCTCATCTACTTCCTCTGCTACCTTCCCTTCCTCCCTCAAGGACCTTTCTTCTCTCGACCGCGTCGAACTCCTCTCTTCCCTCGAACGTCGCTACAACATCGAACTCAACGAAACGCAATTCGCCAACGCGCAATCATTCGCCGATATTCAAAAACTTCTTACTCAGCCCACTGCCCGCCGCTCGGACTATGTCTATCCGCGCTGGACGCAGCGCGCCCCTGTGCGCCTGCTTCGGCTTTTCATCTATTACGCGCTTACCTGGCCCGCCACGCTCTTGCTCGGCCACCCGCGCATTCGCGGTCGGCAAAACCTCGCCAGTCTGAAGGGTCCCGTACTGTTCGTTGCCAATCACACCACGCGCCGCGCCGATATTGGCCTCATTCTAGATTCGCTTCCCGCCCGTTTCCGCCATCGTCTCGCCACCGCCATGGGCGGCGAAATGTTACTCGAATTTCGCCATCCGCCGCGCGAATGGTTCTTCGCCAAGCGCTGGCTCTGGCAACTCAGCTATTTCCTCGTCGTCTCGCTCTTCAACGTGTTCCCGCTTCCGCAGCTTTCCGGCTTCCGCGAAAGCTTTCGGTTCGCCGGTGAATCCGCCGACCGTGGCTACAGCCTGCTCGTCTTTCCCGAAGGCATCGTCAACGACCGCGACACGCCGGACATGGTTCCCTTCCAACCGGGCATCGGCCTCCTCGCCCAAAACCTCCGCATCCCCATCGTCCCCATACGCCTCGACGGCGTGTGGCAGATGAAGCAGCAGCGCCGCCGGCTCGCCCATCTGGGCGAACTCACCGTCCACATCGGCGCCCCCATCACCTTTCCGCCCGACACGCTCCCCGCCGATATCACCTCGCAACTCCAATCCCGAGTGCGGTCTTTGTAGGGGTCCAGCACACTTGGCCCCATCAAGGCAGAATCCAAACCTCTGGTCTCGGACTTTCTCCTGTAGCCTTCGATACCCTACACTGCTCTCACTGCTTCGCACTTTGTCCCTCTGGTACCGCTTTCTCAACCCATGCCGCGTCTTATGGCAAAATAGAAGCTCCAAATAGGCAACCATGGCCGACCCTGTGACTCTCGCTCCCACAAAACCCGCGAAATCCGCGAAGAAATCCCCTGCGCCCAACGGCATTGGCCACTCCGAACGCGAACGTGTCTTCTATCTTTTCCGCCGCTGGGGCTTTTACGAAGCCACGCTCGATCCCCTCGGCTTCTTCACCCCGCTGAAGTGCCCTGATCTCGACGGCCTCTCCGGCGAATACGCGGAGGAAGCGCGCCGCTATTATTGCGGCAACATCGGTGTGGAATTCCTGCACATCCCGGAACCCGAGCGCCGCCGCTGGATCGCCGAGCGCGTGGAAGGCCCCGAGTTCGAGGTCAACCAGGCCGCCATCCTGGACCGCCTGGTTCGCGCCGACCTCTTTGAACAAATGCTCCAGAGCCGTTATCTCGGCAGCAAGCGTTTTTCACTCGAAGGCAATACCTCGCTCATTCCGCTGCTCGATTCCATTCTCAACGCGGCCGGCGAGTTCGGCGGTGTCGATTCCATTATGGCGATGAGCCACCGCGGGCGCCTCAACGTGATGACCCACATCGCTTGCAAGCCCATGCACCAGGTTGTCGCAGGATTTGAGGACGTCGATCCACGCAGTGTGCTCGGTGCAGGCGACGTCAAGTACCATGTCGGCGCCACCGGCACCTACATTACTTCCGCCGGAAAATCGCTCAACGTTCACCTCGTCTCGAATCCCAGCCATTTGGAAGCAGTAGATCCCGTCGCCATGGGCCGCGCGCGCGCAAAATTGACGCGCCACGGCGTCAGCGGCGCGCAAATCGATCGCTCCCGGGAGACCCTGAACAAGGTCTGGGCCATAGTGATGCACGGCGACGCGGCATTCGCTGGCCAGGGCATTTGGGCGGAAACGCTGAATCTTGCGGACCTCACCGCCTACTCCGTCGGCGGCACGCTGCACATCATCGTCAACAACTTGATCGGCTTCACCACGCGCCCCGCGCAGGAGCACTCTTCGCGCTACGCTTCCAGCATCGCCCGCCGCCAGAGCGTCCCCATCTTCCACGTCAACGCCGAAGATCCCGATGCCGTCGTGCGCATTGGCCGCCTCGCAGCGGAATACCGCGCCGAATTCAATTCCGACGTGGTCATCGACCTTATTGGCTACCGCCGCCACGGCCACAGCGAAGTGGACGATCCCACCATCACGCAACCGCTCCTCTACGCGCGCATAAAAGACCATCCACCGCTCTGGAAGAACTATGCGGAACGCATTGGCATCAACGCCGAGCCCATCGCCGAGGCCATCAAGAAAGAATTCGCGGAAGAGCAGCGCAAGGCCGGCAAACTCACCAAAATTCCGCAACTCCGCAAGCTGCCCGATTACTGGTCACCCTACAACTACGGGAAATACAATCCCGCCTTTGAGATCGATACCGGCCTGTCCGCCGGGCGCCTCGCGGAAATCACCGATGGACTTGTGCGCGTGCCCCCGGGCTTTCGCGTCCATCCCAAGCTCGTGAAGCTCTTTGAGCAGCGTGCGGAAATGGGCCACGGCAAGCGTCCCGTTGACTTCGGCTTTGCCGAGTTGCTGGCCTATGGCTCTCTAGTGCTCGAAGGGAATCCCGTCCGCCTCACCGGCCAGGATTCGCAGCGCGGCACGTTCAGCCAGCGCCACGCCGTGTTGATCGACACGCAAACGGAGCAGGAGCACCTTCCACTCGCTCAGCTTTCACCCGCGCAAGCCTTCTGCGAAATTCACAATTCCTCGCTCTCCGAAGCAGCCTGCCTCGGCTTTGAATACGGCTTCTCGCGCGACTACCCCGAAGGCCTCGTCCTTTGGGAAGCGCAATTCGGCGATTTCGTGAACGGCGCGCAGGTCATCATCGACCAGTTCATCAGCGCCAGTGAAGACAAGTGGGGCTTGCCCACCGGACTTGTGCTGCTCCTTCCTCACGGTTACGAAGGCCAGGGACCCGAACATTCCAGCGCGCGCATCGAACGTTTCATGCAGTTGGCCGCCGAAGGCAACATGAACATCTGCCAGCCTTCCACCGCCGCGCAGTATTTTCATCTGCTGCGCCGCCAGGCGCGCCGCCTGTGGCGCAAGCCGCTGGTCGTGTTCACGCCCAAGAGCATGCTCCGGCATCCCGATGCTTCTTCGACTCTCGAGGAGTTTTCGCGCCCGCGGTTCCTGACGCTAGTTCCGGATCGCGAGGTCAGCGACGCGCAGAGTATCCTCGTCGCCAGCGGCAAGGTCGGCCACGAACTCCGCGCCGAGCGCCGCCGCCGCAAGGACACCGCCACCGCCGTCTTTTTCCTGGACCAGCTCTATCCTCTGCCCAAAGCAGAAATTGCCGCCGCCATTGACGCACATCCCAACGCGCGCGAAATCGTCTGGGTCCAGGAAGAGCCCGCCAATATGGGCGCGCTGTTCTACGTGCTGCCGCGTCTGGAACGAATTGCGCAGGCGAAGAATCTCCGCGTCCGCTCCGTAAAGCGCTCCGCCAGCGCCAGCCCCGCCACCGGCTCCGCCAAGGCCCACGACCTCGAGCAAAAAACGCTGATCACCCTGGCCTTCGCCACCACACCCAATCCTTGAGTTCCTAAGCGCCGTTCCAGAAGGAGCGCACCTCGTCGAACAGGTAGCGGGCGTGCACCTTTCGCTCTGCGGTGACCCCTTGCAATCTCCTTGCGCTGCCACCACACCTTTGTTACGCTCCATCCCAAATTGGTCTCTGGAGGGACCCTGTCATGGCCTTTTGTAAAGCGTGTGGTCAGGAAATCGGAACTGCAACTTTTTGCCCCAAATGTGGTGCCAATCAATCGGCTGCAGCTGCCCCAGCCGCTGCTCCCGCTGCATCTCCCACGGAAGGTCTTCAGGAAAACGTGGCCGGACTTCTCTGCTACGTACTGGGCTGGCTCACCGGCATTATCTTTTTGTTGATCGACAAGCGGCCGTTCGTGAAGTTTCATGCTGCGCAATCTATCGTTGTCTTTGGTGGCCTGACGGTAATTCGCATCGCCTTGCTCTTCATACACGGCTTCATTGGCGGCGGCGTTATCGGCTGGGGTTTTCTTGGCCTGATTGGTCTGCTGGTTGGACTGGTAACCCTGGTTCTCTGGATTCTCCTGATGGTCAAGGCCTACCAGCACGAACTGTTCCGCGTGCCCATCGCCGCGGATATCGCCGACGGATTCGTGAAGTAGCGGATCACGCGAGTTCACGCGTGCACGTGAAAGTAACCGTCTTCGCGGAATACCCGTACCTGTGCTCCGAAGAGCGCCGATAGCTGCTCGCTTGTCAGCACTGTTTCCTTTGCTCCATCGGCCACTGCGCGCCCTCTTTGCAATAGCACCACGCGCTCGATTTCCGGAATAATTTCCGGCACGTGGTGCGTCACGAGGACAATGCTCAATCCAGCATTGGCCAATTCGCTCAACGTTGCCCGTAATTCCAGTTGCCCGGCGATGTCCAGCGCGTTTCCCGGTTCATCCAACAATAGCGCCCCCGGATCGTGCACCAGAGCCCGCGCGATCAGCGTGCGTTTGGCTTCGCCCGAAGACATTTCCACTACCGGCCGCTCCGCTAGATGGGCAATGCGCAACCGTGACAGCGCGGCTGCCGCCCGCACGCGGTGCTCCGCCGCCGGGTGGTGATTCGGAAAAATCCGTGTGCTGCTGAAAAACCCGGAGAGAACCACATCCAGGCCGGTCGCGTCTGTGGTGCAAGCCGCCAACTGGTCGGGCGAAACGATCCCCAGTTGGGGCCGCAATTCAAAAACGTTCCAAACGCCGCGCCCCAGAATGGACATTGCGCTGTCTTCCCTTTGCAGGGGATAGCATTCCCGTGTGATGGTCTTGATCAGCGTGGACTTGCCGCATCCATTGGGGCCGAGGATGCAGACGTGCTCACCGGCCGCAATCTGAAGGGTCAGCCGGTCCAGCGCCACATTGTTTCCGCGCATGACGGTGACGTTTCGCAGGTCCAGCAATGGAGTCGTTTCGTTGCTCATAAAGTGGTGATTTTCTCGCGTCAGAGGGCAAACAGGCAAAAAAAGGAGGCGAAAACACGTAGCTTTCGCCTCCCGGGGTGGGGTGGGTGTTACAATCAAGCCCTTTTGTGGCGCAGCAGCCTCTGCCCTGCCAGGCAGGATTGCGGCCTCGCTCGCGGATCGTAGTCTGTTTAACCGAAAGGAGACTCACCACCCGAGGGCTTGCCTTTGATGCTTTCTAACACCCGGTAGAACGCATGTCAATCGAAAAAAGTTGATACTTGATGCCAGATAAACCGATTAATCACCGGGGATTTTCGCAATTTCGCGGCGTCTTCCTTAAACCTGCAGAAGAAGCGGCTATCCGACTGCGCATATCCCCCAGGTGGGTTTCAGCGAGCTATGAACCGTTCAAGGGGCCGCAAGACGTCTCCGCTAGCCCTTAGGGTAATAGTACTAAGCCGACGTATCACTTACCCGCGCGCAGAAGAACACCTTCCTGGTCTTCCCCACCGGGGAGGTTTCAAAATGGCACAGTGCTGGGCAGGCTCTATCCGCCAACCCATCAAGTTACTTGGGGTCGCGGACCGCCTAGGATCTCGCGAATCGTCCTTCCCAATGAGGTCGGGCTGTATGGCTTCTGGAGATAGCGCGAGGTTGGCAGCAACGAGACGTCCACGCGTGGATGTTCCGCATAGCCGCTGGTGAACAGGATCGGCAGGCCGGGGAATCGCAAATGCAGTTGGGCAGCCGTTGCGGGTCCGCCCAGATGCGGCATGACCACATCCAGAACGGCCAGCGAAGGTGTCTCCTCCTCACACAGCCGCACGGCCTGTACGCCATCGTTCGCAGCCAGCACGCGGTAGCCAAAACCCACCAGCGACTGTCTGGCCATTTCGCGGATTGAATCGTGGTCCTCCGCCAGCAAAATCGTCTCCGTGCCCCGCAGATTGATAGCCTTGGAGGAGTCCGCCGATTGCCATGCGCCTTCTGTCACCGCGCCTTCCATGGCTGGGAGATAGACGCGGAAGAGGCTGCCTTGACCTGGCTCGCTGTAAACGTGAATGAATCCCCCATGCTGCTTTACGATTCCATAGACTGTCGCCAGGCCGATCCCGGTGCCTTTCCCGCGCTCCTTCGTTGTAAAGAATGGTTCAAAGATGCGTTCCCGCGTCTCTTCGTCCATACCCAGACCCGTATCGGAAACGGAGAGTACTGCATAGCAGCCTGGCATAACATAGGGATAGTGCCGGCAATAGGACTCATCGAGTTGCACCAACTCCGTTTCAATTACCAACTGGCCTCCCTGCGGCATGGCGTCCCGCGCGTTCAAACAAAGATTCATTGCCACTTGCTCAATCTGCGTCGGATCTGCTTTCACCGGTGGAAGGGAGACCGGCACCACCTTGATTTCGATGCTTTTGTCGATGACCTTGTTAAGGAGGCTCACCAGACCTTGCACCACCCCGTTCAAATCCACGGGGCGTGGCTGCAGCGCCTGGCGTCGCGCGAAGGCCAGGAGTTCCCGGGTCAACTCCGCGGCGCGATCCGCTTGTTCACGAATGCGCGCAAAACGCTCCGCAAT
>Ga0074045_10003987_pt1 | contig 13179 bp, 11 predicted proteins | sample BogForMeECP23OM2_FD_94442 | JGI IMG/M metagenome (GOLD analysis project Ga0074045, IMG submission 94442) | Bog forest soil microbial communities from Calvert Island, British Columbia, Canada - Bog Forest MetaG ECP23OM2 | ecosystem: Environmental > Terrestrial > Soil > Wetlands ... | reverse complement strand
TTACATAGCGGTGATCGTCGGCTTGCTGTTGATGCGGATCGAACACCCGGCAAATCTTGCCAACTCGGGCTCGCCGCTGGAACACCTCCTTGAGGGATTTGCCTTTGCCCGCAATACAGCTCCCATTCGCGCAATTCTGCTGTTGCTGGGCCTTGTGAGTTTTGTCGGAATGCCTTACGCCGTGCTTATGCCAGTCTTCGCCGACCAGATTCTGCACGGCGGCGCCAGAGGGCTTGGCATCCTGATGGGTGCGACCGGGGTAGGTGCTTTACTGGGGGCGGCAAGCCTGGCCGCCCGAGTGGGCGTGAAGGGCCTCGGTAAGCAGATCGCAATCTGTGCCGGAGGATTTGGCGCTAGCCTCATTCTCTTTTCGTTTTCGAGGATCTTCTGGCTGTCCACGGTGCTTCTGCTGCCTGTGGGTTTCAGCATGATGCTGCAAATGGCGTCGTCCAACACGCTCATCCAGGCCATGACGCCGGACCACCTCCGCGGCCGCATCATGTCGGTGTACTCGATGATGTTCATGGGGGTGGCGCCGTTCGGCGCCTTTTTCGCCGGCGCTCTTGCCCATCGCTTGGGGGCGCCGTGGACGGTAGCACTGGGAGGAGTGGCATGCATCGTTGGGGCCGTCGCTTTCGGCACGCACCTGCCTTCGATTCGCGCTAAAGCGCGCGAGCTGGTCCTGGCGCAAGGAATGACGGCAGGGGTTCCCGCGGAGGCTTCGACCAGCCGGGGATCGTAGTAGCGAAGCGATCCGTTCTTATCTAGTTTGCCAGCGGGAGCCACCGTTATACGTTTCCGATGAAGTAGTAATGGAGCAGGTATAGGGGGGAAGAACGGGAAAGGCGATGACGGCCACACGGTCTCCGAACCCTTATGCTGGTCGCCTCCTTCCTATTGCGACGGCGCCGGTTGGTGTGTAGGTGGTTTGTGAACAACAACGCCTGAAGCTACTCCCAATCGACGAAGGCGGTCGCGCGCCTGGGAGGCTTCGATCGAACGCGGATAGCGCGCGATGAGGCTGTTCAATTCGCGAATGCCGGCGTCGCGCTGCCCCAGCTCCAGCAAAGCATAGCCTTTCTTCAACTGGGCGGCCGCTGCCTTGTTGCCTCCTGGGTATTGCTCAAGCACCTTGTCGTAATCCTTGGCGGCGGCTTCGAAGTTGCCTTGACGATACTCGATGTCGGCCAGATAGAACTGCGCGTTTCCGGCCAGGTCAGTATTCGAGTAATACTTTAAGTAATCGCCGAACTCTCCTGATGCCACGTCGTATTTGCCTGAGTTGTAATCGCGCAAGGCGTTGTTGTAGAGGGTGTCTGGAGGCGGGGCGTTAAGGCTGGCGGTTGGCCCTGGAGCCGGCGCCCCTCCGGGGACCGGGGTGATGCCCGGCTGGCCGGCAGCCAGGTTCTGGCCGCCCTGCTGCATGTCGTCGAGCTGTTTGCTCACCTTAGCCAGACGGGACTTCAGCTCGTCCACCGAATCGTGCAGCGACTGAACCTGTCCGGAGAGTTGCTCGAGGCGGCCATTGCTGTCGGTGATCTGGCCTTGCATCTTGGTTTGGAGTTCGTTGACCGCAGCGTTCATCTTGTTGACGCTGTCTGCGCTCTGCTCGATAAGATTGCGCATGGCGCCCATGTTCATATCGATGGACTGCTGCATGCGACCGACCTGGTCCTGCAGCGCCTGGACCTGAGTTTGCAGTTGGATAATCTCCTTGCTGACTGCGATGGCAGGGGTTGCCAATGCCAGAATGAGCACGGCTACCAGCCAGGCTAGGTTGTTCCGAAGTCGCATAAATCGTTTCCTTTCCAAGATTGCCCTGATGAAGAGACTACACCACTGGCATAACGTCACCCGGTGCGAAGCGCAATGGATAAAGGGCGGCATCCACTCGCCGCCCTGAGGCTGCAGGTCGCCCCTACTGTTGGTACACGAAGTGTGACCGACGGTTTTGCTGCCAGCACGACTCATTGCTTTCCGTGCAGAAGGGCTTTTCCTTGCCGTAGCTGATGGTGCGGATACGATCGCCGGAAATGCCCAGCTGAATCAGTGCTTGCTTGGTTGCGTTGGCGCGGTTATCGCCTAGCGCGAGGTTGTACTCGGTGGAACCGCGCTCGTCGCAGTGCCCCTCGATGGTGAACCTGATGCCCGGATGCTGCTGCAGAAAGCGCGCGTCCGCTTGCAAGACCTTCTGATACTGCGGCTCGATGTCGTAGCTGTCGTAGGCGAAAAACACGTCCTGAACGTTCTGCGCGAACATCTGCGCCTCATTAGCGTTGGAAGTCGGCGCTGGGGGCGGAGGCTGCACCACGGTCACACGCGCAGTCGCTTCCTGGGTTCCGACATCGTTCTTTGCGGTGAGGTGATAGGTCGTCGACTGGTTGGGCAATACGGTGCGGGAGCCACTGGGATCAACCTTGCCGATTTGGTCGATGGTTACGTCGGTGGCATGTTCGGTGTTCCAGGTTAGCGTCGTGGACTGGCCTGTGGTGATGGTGTTGGGATTGGCCGTCAACGAGGCGGTCGGCGCCAGCTGGGGCGGTGGAAGTGGCGGTGGCGGTGGCGCCGCAACCTTCTTCTTGCCGCAGGCACCCACGGCGAGAACCACGGCGAGTGCGACGACAACTTTCATCCAGTGACTTCTTGTAAGTTTCAACTCTTCCTCCTCCAGTTTGCATTGCGAGAGCACCCGCAGAAGTTCACGGTAGGGCCGAAGTGTGCTCCTTCCGGCGCCCTTTAACACTACTTGAAACTCCAATTGGGCTGCGTGTTTTCACCGCCGGCCGTCAGTACCCGCACCTCGCTTCCATCGGCAAGCATGCTGTAAATCTGCACCCGGCCGGTGCGGCTCGACTGAAACACGATGTGCCGCCCGTCTGGTGACCACGATGGGAAGTCGTTGCGCCCGCCATCATGTGTCAATTGCGCCCATTGTTTGCTGGCGACATCCATCACGTAGATATCGCTGGCACCGGGCTCGCCGGGCCCATAGTGTCGAACCCAGGCAAAGGCCAGGAACTGCCCGTTGGGCGACCACGACGGTGACACCGCATAGCCCTGATCGGTAACGCGCACGACGTTGGTCCCGTCAGATGCCATGTTGTAGATTTGAGGCAGCCCGGTGCGTCCGCTCACCCACGCGATCTGCGCGTTGGTCCTCGGATTCCACGTAGGAGAGATATCTGGTCCCTTGCTGTCAGTCAGCCGGTGGGGGGTTCCGCCGGCCGCGCCCACGGTGTAGATTTCAGTGTTTCCTGTACGCGACGACGAGAATGCAATGCTCTGCCCGTCCGATGCCCAGGCGGGCGAGTAGTTGTCGCCGCTGAAATGCTGGAAGGTGACCAGCCTGCCGAGGTCCAGCGAGTACATCTGGATCTGCCAGCCTTCCTTCGTCATGCCCGAGAAAGCAACGCGAGAACCGTCGGGCGAAACATGCGGCGAAAGCGCAATTGAGCCCGTGTGGGTCAGCTGTTTCGGGTTGGCGCCGTCGTAGTCCATCTGCCAGATTTCCTTCGAGCCGCTGCGGTTGCTGACGAAGTAGATCTTGGTCTCCGCGATGCCAGCGATGCCACCACCGAGGCGAAAGATGATCTCGTCGGCGAAGCGGTGTGCAATCAAACGCGCATTGGCATGATTCGCTTCCTCACGATACTGTTTGCCGAGTACCTGTGGAGACTGCGCATTCTTGGCGTCATACAGCCAACCTTGGACGTTGAGCGAGCCGCCCTGAACTCCTACATTGCCGAACGCCAGCATATTCGCGTTGGGCGGAGGGTTACCCCAGTCCGCAACGTGCACTTCCTGGGGAGCGCCCGGGATCGACATGGGATAAAAGCTCTTGGAAACCATGTCGAAGATGCCCGCGAATTGCAGGTCGTTCCACAAAGTCGTGTTGAAGGTCGCTGCCAGGTCCTGAGTTCCGGTATCGTTGGCGAGCAGCTTGAAGTCGGGCACCGCGAGGCGGATCTTCTCCACACCGAGCCCGGTGCCCGTGCGAATCCAATCCTGGGCGGGAAGGGTGGAGGAGGCAAACACTAACAACACGAACAAGAATGCGGCGAATCGTTTGGTCATCGGTAATTCCATAAGTGCGGACTAACGTTGATAGTCAAACCAGAACTCCACAGCGACGTAACGTCCTGCGTATTCTGGAGGAAGTGGACCAAAAGTATCGATCCGTTGCAAGGCACGCAGTGCTGACTGGTCGAGCGACGGAATGCCGCTCGACTGCTCTACGCGAATGTTGTCCGCCTGTCCCGAGCGCGTGATTTCAAAATAGATGTACACCCTGCGCGCGCCATCAATGCGGGGATCGACTTCATACTTCAGCCAGTTCTCCGAAACCTTGCGCCGCACCGCATCCACGTACCAGCCGAAACGGCTGCCGAAATCTCCCGAGCCTCCGGTGAAACTTAAACCGCCCTTGGCTCCCCCCGCCGTGAACGATCCGTAGGGACCGCTCACCGGCCCGCCCTGGCCAAATGGAATCTGGTTTTCCTCCACCTTCGCGACTTCCTTGGGCGGCGGTTTCTTCTGCGTGGACTCACGCGGGCCCTTGCGTTTGGCCTCACGCTCGGGAATCGGGATTGCTTTCGGTTCGTCCTTCGGAATTTCCTTGGGCTGCGACTGCGCCAGACCTTTCGATTCGTTGGCGAGCACGTTCTGGGTCTGCGTCTGAGGCGCGGGGAGCGGGATGCTGCTGACCAGCGTGGCGCTCATCGCGCCGCCGCCTCCAGTGGTGCCGCCCCAACTCTCGCCGCGGCCGCTGGGAATCAGATAACCGAATAAGGCCAACGCGAACAACGCCGCATGCAGCGCCATCGAGCCGATCAAGGGAGCGCGAACGTTCCCCCCTGTCGGGAAGATGTCAACGTCGGCTGCCATTCTGCTCCAGCGGTTGAGTCACGATATTCACATTGGTGATGCCGGACTGCTTCACGGCGTCCATCACCGTGGCGAATGCTCCAAAGGGTACGTTTTCGTCGGCGCGCACAAATATGGACTGACCTTCGGGGTCACGTATCTTCTGATGCAGTTGCGCACCGATCTGATTGATGTTGATGGGATCGTTGTTCAGGAAGACTCGCTGCTGGCGGTCGATGGTGATGACCAGGCGCTCCTCGGTGATCTCCTTCACCGTCTTGGTATGGGGAATAGCAACCTCGATGCCCGACTGCAAGACCGGCGCAGTCACCATGAAGATGATCAGCAGGACCAGTACGACGTCCACCAGCGGCGTGACGTTGATGTCGGACAACGACGTCTGCGTCCGCCCCTGTGCGTTAGTGAAAGCCATTACCGTCGCTCCACGCTTTCGGGCATCCGAGCAGCTCCGCTCTGGGCGCGCTCGACTTCGTTGATCAACTCCAGGCTGAAGTCGTCCATGCGCGCACCGATCTCGCGTATGTGCTGCGTGAACATGTTGTAGGCGATCACTGCGGGAATAGCAGCAAATAGTCCGGCGGCAGTGGTAATCAGCGCTTCGGAGACGCCGGGCGCAACTGCGCGCAGTGTGGCGGCGCCTGCCGTTCCCAGGCCGTGGAACGCGTCAATGATGCCCCACACCGTTCCGAACAGCCCGATGAAAGGAGTAACCGCGCCGGTAGTGGCCAGCCAGGGAAGCCGGCTCTCCAGGCGAGTCAGTTCTTCGGAGGCGGCTATCTGCGTGGCGCGTTGCAGGGCAGTCATGCGGATCGGATAGGGCGCCTGCTTGCGCAACTCGTCGTAAGCGCCTTCAAAAACAGCTACCAGCGGACTTGGCTTGAACTGTTCCGCGACGGCGGCGACATCCTGCAGGCGCTTCGACTTGCGAAACGCCCGCATGAAACGGTTGCTCTGCACGCGAGCCCGCCGGAGCAGTCCCCACTTGGAGAAAATGATGGCCCACGAAGCGACGCTGAACACCAGGAGGATGATGAGAACGGTTTTGGCGACGAGACCGCTGCTTTCGATGAGACCTGAGATTTCACCGCCGATGGCCGAGGCGAGCAACAAACAATACATAGTCATTTGGGTTGCAGATCAGGCCCCTTCCCACTATTCCGCATTATAAGCATTTGACGCGACAACGGCGGTTTGGCACTGAGATGTTGCTCCTGAGTTAACCTTCTCGTAATTCTTTCGGAGTTACTTCTCGCGCAGCGCCACCCGAACATGCCCTTTGGCTTCCTTCAGCAAGCGCTCAGCCTCAGACTTGGTTACCCCTCTCTTAGCCATGACGATGGCGACAGGAACACTGCCACCAGCTTTGCGTATTCCAGTGACGCTATGCTCGCGATCCAAGCCAGTGGCCTGCTGCAGAATGCGAATGCCCCGTTCCACCAGCTTGCTGTTCTTAAGATGGACGTTGACCATTAAGTTGCCGTACACATAGCCGAGCCGGGCCATCGCCCCGGTGGACAACATATTCAGCACCATCTTCTGTGCGGTCGCTGCCTTCATTCTTGTAGAACCGGTGACGGCTTCCGGGCCGACCTCGACCACGATGGGAATCTCCACCGAGCGCTCCAGCGGCGTGTCCCGGTTGCACGTGATGCCCACTGTCACGGCGCCGCGTGAACGCGCGTAATCGACCGCCGAAACCGTGTATGGAGTACGTCCGCTGGCAGCGATGCCCACCACGACATCGCGCTTGGTCGGTTTGCGTTTGGCAAGGTCGGAGCGCCCGGCTTCGCGTGAGTCTTCGTTCGCTTCCACCGCCGCACCCAGCGCCTTCACGCCGCCCGCAATCACGAACTGCACGGTTTTGGGATCTGTGTTGAAGGTTGGCGGACATTCGGCTGCGTCGAGCGCGCCCAAGCGTCCGCTGGTCCCAGTTCCCACATAGATCAGCCGGCCGCCCTCGGAGAGGGCATCCGCGACGGCGTCGATGGCGTGCGCAATCTGCGGGAGTGCCTTCTTCACGGCAGCCGCTACCTTGGCATCTTCGGCGTTCAGAATGCATGCGATCTCGAGTGCTGAGCGATTGTCCAAGTTCTGACTGGCGGGGTTCCTGCGCTCAGTGTCGAGCTTCGAGATGTCGGTGGGGGGCTTATGCTTCATGGTCCAGCGCCTCGACGATAGCATCATGCACCATCGGTCGCACCTGCCGGATTGTCTGCGACGACCGGTTAGGCCAAGTACGGTTGGTTAGCAGCGTCACCGAGAGCTGGCGTCCGGGGTCAATCCAAAGTGAAGTTCCGGTGAAGCCGAGATGTCCGAACGATGCCTGCGAGAAATGCGTACCCGACAAGGATTCGACTGGCGAAGGGGTGTCCCAGCCGAGCGCTCGCGATGTGCCGGCGGGCGTTTCTTCGCGGTGGGTGAAAAGTCTGACCGTCGCAGGCTGGAACAGTGGAACTCCGCCGCGCAGCATACATTCGGCGAAGCGCGACACGTCCGTTGCCGGTGCAAAGACGCCCGCATGTCCTGCGACTCCGCCCATCACGTAAGCGTTCTCGTCATTCACCTCGCCTTGAATAATTCGCTTGCGGAAGGTCCGGTCATCTTCCGTAGGTGGAATCGCGGCCTTCCATTCCGGCGGCGGATTGAAACGTGTGTGCGTCATGCCCAACAGCGTAAAGATCTCCTGCCGTGCAAAAAGATCCAGCGGCAAATCAGCTTGGCGGGCCAGTACTTCGCCGAGCAGAATGAATCCGATGTCGCTGTACTCAGCGCGAGTACCGGGCGGTGCGACCAGTCGTGTCGTGAGCGCTGCGTGAATTAATTCGTCGCGAGACTGCGCAAACTGAAATAGCTTTTCGTAAGCAGGTAGCCCACTGGAGTGCGCAAGAAGCATGCGAACGGTGACTGCCTCGCGCGCCGCCTGCTGATGCTGCGGCGCCCGCGACACGAACTCGGGCAGGAAATTCGACAACGGCGCGTCAAGCGACAACCTGCGGCGCTCGTGGAGCAGCATCGCCACGGCGGTCGTCGCGACAACCTTGGTGACGGATGCGAGATCGAAGACAGTTTCGGCTTGGACTTGGGGGGCGGCCTCTTCGTAAGTGAAGCGCCCAAATCCCTGCGAAGCAACCAGCGATCCTCGGTGGGTGACAGCAAAGGCAGCGCCGGGGAAAGTGCGCTGCTCGACGGCCTCGCGGATAATGGCGAATGCCCGCGCAAACTGCTTCTCCTGGTGCGCGAAAGCTCGATGTGGAGCCACGAGCTGTTGTGACGATTGGGTCAGAGAAGCCCTCCCAGATGTTTCGCACGCGAGCGCAACTTATAATAGCTTGCTCCCTAAAACTCGGCATGTTCGTCCAATTAGAAAGGGTCTCTATCCATTGAGTCTTCGTCTTCGCTGGGCAGCCATCGCCCTGCTTCCACTTCTTTGTTTGTTGTTCATCGTTGCGCCAGCTGTAGCGCAGAACTCTCCTGCTCCCACAGCCACTCCTGCAACCTCCGCCAGTACCGATCAGGCTCGATTTGCGCCGCTCGACGCGCTGTTGAAGGACGCAGTGGAGAAAGGAAATGCGCCCGGAGCCGTTCTCCTGGTTGGCCACAATGGCGCGGTGGTTTATCGCAAGGCCTATGGCAATCGTGCGCTTGATCCGGCAAAGGAGGCGATGACGCCCGACACGGTCTTTGACACCGCATCGCTTACCAAGGTCTTGGCGACCACCACATCCGTGATGCGCATGGTGCAGCTCGGGCAGGTGAAGCTCAACGATCCGGTGGCGAAATATATTCCCGAGTTCGCGCAGAACGGCAAGAACGATGTGACCGTCCGCCAGTTGATGACGCACTACTCCGGCCTGCGTGCCGATCTCGATTTGAAACCGTATTGGCGTGGGCCGGACGAAGCGTACGCGCGAGCCAACGCCGAAAAGCTGGTGAACCCTCCAGGCGCAGTTTTTCTGTACAGCGACGTCAACTTCATCGTGCTTGGCGAACTGGTGCAGCGCGTGAGTGGCATGCCGCTCAACCAGTACGCGCAAACCTATGTCTTCGGTCGCCTCGGCATGACCATGACGACCTACAATCCGCCGGAGACCTGGATCCCGCGCATTGCTCCCACCGAGCACGACGAGCGCACTGGCGCCATGCTGCGGGGCGTGGTACACGATCCCACGGCGCGAGCGATGGGTGGAGTTGCCGGCCATGCGGGGGTCTTCTCGACCGCCGACGACCTCGCGAAGTTCGCCCAGGCCATGCTGAACGGCGGCGGGCCCGTGTTGTCGCCCTGGATTGTCGAGAAGATGACGACGCCCCAACAGCCGCCTAACCTGACCAGCGTACGCGGCTTGGGATGGGATATCGATTCGCCATTTTCTTCCAATCGTGGCGATCTTCTGCCTGTAGGCTCGTTCGGACATACCGGTTTCACCGGAACCTCGCTGTGGATCGATCCAACAACAAGCAGCTACGTCATCTTGTTGACGAATGCGGTGCACGTGAAGTACGGGAACGTGATTGCGCTGCGCACCGAGGTCGCCACAGCCGTTGCTGCAGCGCTGGATCTTACACCGAGCGAAGAGCAGAAGATGCGCGTGGCACGCATCACCGGCTACAACGAAGCAGCGGCGGCAAGCCGGCGGGTGGTTGTTCGTAACGGACAGGTGTTCAATGGAATTGATGTGCTGGAGCAGCGCAACTTTGACGCACTCAAAATTCCCGGGGCACACGTCCCCCGAATTGGGCTGGTGACCAACCAAACTGGGGTGGACTCCCACGGGCGACGGACCATTGACGTTCTGGCGCGTACACCAGGTTTGCAACTGGCAGCGATCTTCAGCCCGGAGCACGGTATCACCGGGGCAGTTGACACCACGGACATCCCCAACTTCAAGGATCAAGCAACGGAAGTAAACATATACAGCGTTTACGGCGACACTGATGCCAAGCGCCGTCCCCCGCTTGATGTTCTGCGGAACCTCGATGTGCTGGTTTTCGACATCCAGGATGCAGGCACTCGCTTTTACACCTACGAGACCACGCTGGGGTATTTCTTGGAAGCTGCCGCGAAGGCTGGTAAACCAATCGTGGTGTTGGATCGGCCCAATCCCATCAACGGCGCTTACGTTCAAGGGCCGATATCTGACGCGGGACAGGAGAGCTTCGTCAACTACCATACTGTCCCAGTGCGGCACGGGATGACGATCGGCGAGCTCGCAAAGCTCTACAACACGGAGAGGCATATCAATGCCAATCTCACCGTGGTTCCGATGAAGGGCTGGATGCGCGGCGACTGGTTCGATTCCACGGGGCAAGTCTGGGTGAACCCGTCGCCAAACCTTCGCAGCCTGGAAGACGCAGCACTGTATCCCGGCGTGGCCCTGATTGAAGGTACTAATGTCTCAGTTGGCCGCGGCACCGGAACGCCATTCGAATTGGTCGGCTCGCCCTGGATCGACAGTCAGGAGCTCGCAGGCTACCTTAACGCGCGCAACATTGCGGGAGTGCGGTTTGTGCCCACGATTTTCACTCCGACCAGCGGCACGTATGCTCGCCAGCAATGCAACGGCATCCACATCCTGCTCACCGACCGGGAGACTTTGGACGCGCCCGAGCTGGGGATTGAGCTTGCGGCGGCGCTGCACAAGCTGTCACCGCTGGGTTTCGACATGGCTCACATGAACCAGTTGCTGGTGAACAAGGCGGTCTTCTCGGCGCTCCAAGCAGGAGAAGATCCGCGGCGGATCGCTGACGTTTGGCGCGACGGGATCGAGCAGTTCATGCAAGTTCGAACAAAATACCTGATCTACTGATACAGGGCCTGCTGTCCGACGACCAGCTTGGGAATCTTGTCCTCGCTCAGCGTAAGACTGCGTTCCAGCACCATTTCGATGGAGTCGCCCACACCCAGTTGAATTTCCGGCCCGCGAGTAAATAGCACCGTGGCCAGACCAATGGCGGCTCCTGTGCCCGCTCCGATGGCGGCGCCTTTTCCGTCTCCGGCGATGGCTCCAATGCCGGCGCCCGGAATTGTGGTGGCCGCAATCCTTCCCGCATCCTTCCCTTTGTTGCTGCCTCCCTGAATGGTTCCTTCGTCCCCTTTTACGTCATTGTCTTGCGAGCCCGGTGTTCCATGGACAGCACCCGGAAGGACGACCGTGTATCCGTTGGGGTAGATTAGCGAATTGAAGCTCATCAGCAGCTCGGCCCGCCCCTTGACGCGGCCTGGGCGTTGCACGCGTCGAATGGTGCCTTGGACGAAGGTTCCCGCCGGAATAACGACTTGATCGTTTTGCGTGATGGGGAATGACGTCTGTGCATAAACCGGATCGCCCACATGTGCATTCTTGGTCGTAATGCCTTGCTTCAAGATGAGTGGGATTTTCGTGCCTGCTGGGACCGTGTAGGACTCAGGGACACTGCCGTTTTCGCTTGCAGGCGCAGCCGGAGCTACGGTGAGCTGTGGTGCGCTCTGAACCGATGCGGCAGGAGTAGCAACAGGTGTCGCTGGCGCGGCCTTTGGAGTGGCAGCAGTTGGACCTTGGGTTTTGGGCGGAGTACGAGGGGTGAGCTGCGGCTCGTCCTGAGCAAGCAGTGTGGCCGAACCGATTGCTATCGCTGCTCCAACTACCACGATCTTGAGCTGCATGTTAACTCCCCACAAACCGATGTTACCGCATACTCTGAAACTCCGGAACACCGCAAAAGTCGCGCATTGCTACTTCAGCGAATACAGCGCGTTCACATGAGCCGTAACCGTTATCTTCTGTGCCCCGAACTCGGCGGTCGGAGCAGGAGCGGCGGCTCCCATGGGTGCTGCGGCCTCCCTTGCCATCATCATCGGGCGAACCGGAGTTGGCTCGAAGGTGTCCACCGAAGCATAGGACAGCTCTCCCAAAGAGCGTCCGCTGGAGCGAGCCACTGCATTGGCTTCGTCACGGGCACGACGCAGCGCATCTTCCACGGCCTTGATCTTGGCTGCGTCGATGTCGTCCAGTTGATAGGTGATCGACTGATTGCTGGTCACGTCCATGTTGGCGAGACCTTCCGCAATCGGGCCTACTTTCGCGAAGTCCTTGACCTTGACGCTGATGTCGGTATCAACACGATAGCCAACCAGTTTGCGCTTCGGGTTCTTGTAGTCGTAAACCGGCTGCACCGCGAAGCGTCCCACCTGCGCATCTTTCGGGTCGATTCCATTGGAGCGCAGAAGCTGACGCACCTGTTCCGCGGCCTGCGTTGCGCGCTGGTTGGCGTCGGGCAGTTTCTCCTCCTGTGCGGAGATGTTGAACTGCACCAGCGCAGTGTCAGGCTCGGATTCGAACTTGCCATCCGCGCCAACCCAAACGGTGTTCGGCTGAGGCTTAAACGTACGCTCTTGACCTGCCAGCGGAAGCACAGAGATGAGCAAGCTGGCGAACGCGAGTAAGACGAGCGGTTGATTGCGTTTCTTCATGCTGCTGTCTAGACGCTTCATTGCCATGAGTGTAATCCCAAACGCGAACGCACGCGAAACGGCTGGCTGATAACTTTCGGCTGTCGGCTTTCAGCCGTCAGCCAAAACCACCGACTCTGAGCAGGCTGAAAGCGGTGCGAGTTGGCCGCGGCCCGCGTGAAAACACCCCCTGCAACGTTTTGTGAAGAATGCACGATTTGGCATGGCAATATTCTTGCAAGTAATAGATTAAACGAGACTTGTATTCATTTCGCGATGTGCTAAGCTTGATAATCAAGATAAGCAGTCGTATGATAATCATGATAAGCAGGATTAGCACATGCCAAAACACGAGATGAAGCCGATATTTGTCAGGTTGACGGAAGCTGAGAGACGACGCATCCGGACCCTGGCCGTGAGCCAGGGCCTGACCATGCGAGAGGCCATCGTGCAGGCGTTCGAGGCCTGGGCCTCCCAGCTTCCTTCCGTAGCGGTCTCGTCTGGACGGAGTGCCTCCTTCGGCGCAGAAACGTCACGCGCCTCTGCGGGGGCACGGTCGAAGAAACGACGCCAGCCCGAGCGTGCCTCGATGGGCCAGCAACTCCTGCGCCCGGCTGACACAAGGTCTTCCGAGGTGGGGCCTTCTTTGGCTGACGCTCCGGGCCTCGAAGGGCTTGCGGGAGACTGGGTCAGCAACGCCGCGCAACTGGACTGGTCAAAGTGTCCAGCGGCAGAGTGCGTGCAGGCGAAAACGGGGAACGTCTGGGTGGCCAGCGGAACCCTGGTGCCGCTGGTTCACATCTTTGAGGCGGTCGCCGGAGACAATCCCCTGCCGGAGATCGCCGAGGTTTACGATCTCACTCTGCAAC
>Ga0074045_10003986_pt1 | contig 13180 bp, 11 predicted proteins | sample BogForMeECP23OM2_FD_94442 | JGI IMG/M metagenome (GOLD analysis project Ga0074045, IMG submission 94442) | Bog forest soil microbial communities from Calvert Island, British Columbia, Canada - Bog Forest MetaG ECP23OM2 | ecosystem: Environmental > Terrestrial > Soil > Wetlands ... | reverse complement strand
TGGGGCGCATCATGGACCTCCAGGAGGAGCGAGCGGCCGCAGTCGCGCAGTACCAGGCCGCACTCAACGCGGGTGACGGCTCGGCTGATACCAGGAGCGCCGCGGAGCGCGGCCTGAAAGAACCGTACCAGCCGCCTGCATCGAGTCAGAAACAGCAATAGTTTTCGTTCGTGGAGGCCGGCAGTCAAGCGGCTGGCGGTTCACCGCAATAGAAAGGACGAGGGATGAAATCGAGTTCAGTAATTTTGGTGGTGCTGCTGGCCGCAAGCATGGCAATGGCCCAGTCAACCGCGACCCAGACGCAGGCTCCCAGCCAGAGCGGACAAGCCCAGGGGCAAACGGGCGCGCAAAACGCTGCTCCCAAGAACGGACAGGCCCAACCTCCCGCCGGCGGGGGTCGCGTGTTGCAGGCAAAATCGCAGGATGAACTGAAGGCCTACCAGGAGGCCTCCGCCAAGACGAACCCGGCGGAAATGGAGGCGGCAGCCGACGCGTTTGCTGCGAAGTATCCAAACAGCGAGATGAAGGGCGCATTGTTCGTTCGAGCCATGGGCCTCTACGCGCAATCAAACAACAGCGAGAAGCTCATCGCCGCAGGAAGAAAAGCCATAGCCGCCGATCCGACCAATCCGGTTCCGCTGGTACAGGTCGCTTCCGTCATGGCTGAATCCACTCGCGACACCGACCTCGACCGCGAACAGCGTCTGGACGAAGCCGCCAAGGATGCACAGGAAGCCATCAAGAACGTTGATTCGGGGCTCATCGTTCCTCCGAATGCTCCCCCCGATAAGGTCGCGGGGGCCAAGAAAAGCATTTTGATGATGGCTTACGATACGCTGGGAATGATCGATTTGAGCAAGAAGGACTATGCTGCCGCGGAACAGGAACTGCTGAAGGCCGCGGATATCAGCAAGGCCAATCCGGAAGCTGTGATTTACTTGCGGCTGTCGGTCGCCCAGGACCAGTTGAAGAAGTACCCCCAGGCGCTCGATTCTGCTAATAAGGCGGTGCAATACTCGCCGGAAGGCAGTGCAGCGAGGAACTACGCCAAGCAGCAGCAGGCCCGTGTCAAGACGCTGATGGATGCTGCTGCTGCGGCGCCGCCTGCACCCGCTGCGACTCCGCCGACGGCGCAGCCATCGCCGCAAGCTCAACCAGCCACACCGCCGCATTGAGAGACGGTCGAAGAATTCGTTGAACATACTACGAATGAAGTCCGAGCCCCACGATCTTTCTGTGCTGGAGGATGTTCTCGGGCATAGCTTTCGCTGCCGGGAACTGCTGGAGCAGGCCCTTACGCATGCCTCCTACGCGCGGGAATTGGAGGCGCAGAACGCCGCAGGCGGTGCACCTGCCCCAGCGCTCGACAATGAGCAAATGGAGTTTCTGGGCGACGCAGTGCTCTCGTTCGTCGTGAGCCAGGAACTCTTTCGGCGTTTCCCCGAATACCAGGAAGGAGAGCTGTCGAAGCTGCGGGCCCACGTTGTCAGCGCGCGTCACCTGCTTCGCCCCGCGCGGGCCCTGAAGATCGGACAGTTTCTGCGCCTCGGCAGAGGCGAGGAGCGCAGCGGCGGGCGCAGTAAGAGCGCCCTGCTGACCGATGCGCTGGAGGCCATCATCGCCGCGCTATACCTCGATGGCGGAATCGAGCCGGCACATCGCTTCATTTTGCAGGCGATCCTCGAACCCGAACTCGCGGAAGTGCACAAGGACGGCGACAAGCAACTGCCGGTGATGGATTACAAGTCGGCCTTGCAAGAGGCGGCTCACGCCAGTGGACGTCCGCAGCCTCGCTACGTGCTGGTAAAGGAGGAAGGCCCCGACCATCGCAAGATGTTCACCATGGACGCGCATGTTGGCGCGTCAGCCGAGGGAGACAAGGCGTTCGTGCGTCGCAGCGAGGGAAGCACCAAGAAGCTTGCCGAACAGGGGGCTGCACGAAAGGCCTGGGAGTATCTACAATCATTAAAAGGGGATTCTGCGGGAAACGCCCCCGGTCCCGCCAGCGAATCTTCTGAGCAGTCATGAGCGAAGTCAGCACCGATCCACAAGTTACCGTAATTTCCCGGGAGCCCCAGCCGGCCGGGAAGCACGAGCCAGCCAGCAGCCATTCGGGCGGCATGAGCTCGCTGCAGTCGCTCGCCACCACAATCGTCATCGCAGTGTTCGTCATAACCTTCATTGTGCAGGCGTTTCGGATCCCGTCGGAGTCGATGGAGAAAACGCTGCTCATCGGCGACTATCTTCTGGTGGACAAGGTCCACTACGGACATTCGCGCCTCTGGGGATGGCTCCTGCCTTACCATCCGATTCAACGGCAGGACATCATTGTCTTTCGCTATCCCGTCAACCCGAAGCAGCACTTCGTGAAGCGCGTTGTCGCGGTTCCCGGCGACCGGGTGCGGCTTATCAACAAACACGTTTACGTTAATGGCACGCGGCAGGATGACGATTACGCCACCTTTAATTGGGCGCAACGGGACAAGTTCAGGGACAATTTCCCCGACGGCGGTCTTTACGGCGACAATATCTCGGCCAAGTGGTTTCTGCAGGCGCGGAAGCTTCTGGATGGCAACGAGCTTATTGTTCCCGAAGGTTCGTTTTTTGTGCTCGGCGACAATCGCGACGACAGCTACGACTCGCGCTATTGGGGCTTCGTTCCCGAGGAGAACATTGTTGGGCGTCCGCTGTTGATTTACTGGTCGATGGACCGGGCCACTCTGGCCCTCGCTGGTGGGCCGCCGTCTGATAGACTTTCGAGTCTGGCGCACAACGTAACCAACCTGGTCGAAAGCCTGCGCTGGCGCCGCATGTTGCGGACCGTGCAATAAACTGCCCTGGCGGGCAGCGACTCGAATCCCAAGGAAGAACGCATTTTGGCTGCAACCAAGAACTCAGTGAAGAGCGCGCCGCAGAAGGGCCAGAAAGCGGCGGAGGCGCAAAAACCGGCGGAGGCGCAAAAATCGGCCAAGCCGAAGGAGACAACCCCGGAATTCATTGCCTCCATGGCCGTCGTGATTGTGACCGGACTGTTCATCATCACGTTCGCGCTACAGGCATTCGAGATCCCATCCAGTTCGATGGAGAACACGCTGCTCATCGGCGATCACGTCTTCGTGGACCGCATGATGCTGGCGCCTATAACAAGATGGATCGATAAACTCATTCCTTATCGCGAGCCCCGTCACGGCGATATTTTTGTCTTCATCTCCCCGGCGCAGCCCGGACTGTACGTTGTCAAACGTGTCATGGGTATCCCCGGTGATCGCATCCACCTGCAGGACGGCGTGGTGTACCGCAACGGAGAACGCCTCGATGAGCCCTATGTGGTCCGCAAAGGCGACTACAACGCATACCGCGATAACTTTCCCCTTATTCCGCCCAGTGAATACGACGATGTGACCCAGGCTTGGAAAAGCGAGCTCCCGTCTCGTCTTCAGAATGGCGACTTGGTGGTGCCGCCCGGTAAGGTCTTTGCCATGGGCGACAATCGCGACGTCAGTCTGGATAGCCGCTACTGGGGCTTTGTGCCACGCGAGAACGTCATTGGACGCCCCATGTTCATCTACTGGTCGTTCGTCACCCCGCGTGACGAGTACCAGCGCCAAGGTCTTGCCGATCGAGTGGCATGGTTCTTCGACATTGTCATCCACTTCTTCGATAAGACCCGTTGGTCCCGGATGCTTCACGTGGTGCATTGATGGCAGGCCGCACGCCACGGCGGGTGATGTGGGCGACCTTGCTGGTGGTCGTGCTGGGTTTGCTCCTGCTGCCGCCGTTTGTCAACGTCAATCGTTATCGCAAGCGCGTGACGGACGACCTCAGTCGCGCGCTGGGCCGCGGTGTAGCTGTCTCCAACATCGAACTGAAGCTCCTGCCGCGACCGGGGTTGGTGCTGTCGAATTTTGTTGTCGCCGAGGATCCCGGCTACGGCGCGGAACCGATGCTGCGCGCCGGGACGGTCACCGCCTACATTCGTTTGACCTCTCTCTGGCGAGGACGGCTGGAGATCGGGACCCTGGACCTGGATAATCCCAGCCTCAATCTGGTTCGCCGTTCTGACGGGCATTGGAACCTGGAGGAACTGGTCGAACGGACATCGCAAGGCGCTTCGGCCCCGACGACCAAGCCGCGTCCCGAAGCGCGTCCCCGTTTTCCATACGTGGAAGCTTCGGCCGGACGCATCAACTTCAAACTGGGACAGGTGAAAAAGGCATTTGCCTTTACCGATGCCGATTTCGCGCTCTGGCTGGAGTCTGAGAGCCAGTGGGGAATACGGCTGGAAGCGCGCCCTATGCGCACCGACGTGGGCATCAGCGACACCGGCACCCTCAATCTGGACGGGCGGTTCCAGCGCGGCTCCGCCCTGCGAAATACTCTCATTAATTTCAAGCTCACCTTGAAGGGAGGGCCTCTGGGGCAAATCACTACTCTGATGTACGGGCACGACCGAGGCTGGCGTGGTGCCCTGAGCTCGAACGCGACATTGACAGGTACGCCGGCAGCGCTTGGCATAACGCTCGACGCCCAAATTGACGATTTTCGCCGCTACGATATCGCTCTCGGAGAAGCTTTGCGTCTGCGGGTGCACTGCACCGGAACCTACTCCTCGCCCGACGACACGCTGCGGGATGTGCAATGCGAATCGCCAGTAGGTCCCGGAGTGCTCAGGATCCGCGGAGGTGCGCAGGGATGGCTCGGCGAGGCATACGATTTGGGAATTTCGGCGGAGCAGGTCCCTGCCGAGCGGTTGGTAGCTCTTGCCCGTCACGCCAAGAAAGATCTCCCATCCGATCTCACCGCAACTGGCGATGTGGAAGCGGTGTTTGCCGTTCGCAAGCTACGTGGCGGAGTGCCCGTCTGGAGTGGAGGCGGACGTAGCCAGCAGCTTGCCTTGCATGCCCAAGTGTTGAAGCAGGACCTGGAGATTGGGGAAGTGCAGTTTGTGGTTCCCAGCGCCTCTGCTGCAAAGACCAAACGCTTCGCGCGCGCAGGGGGTGCCCCACTCTTCTCGCCCGGTCTTGGCGAGAGGGTGGGATCTAAGGTGCTGTCTGCTGCGACTGGAGGACTCCGTCTCGTCGTAAAACCATTTCCGCTGTCGTTGGGCGCAGCTTCGCCAGCGACGGCGAGTGCCACATTCGATCCGCAGCATTACAGCATTAACCTGAGCGGCGAGGCCGAACTGGCGAGGCTCTTGAATGTGGGCAAAGCGCTGGGCGTCGGCACGCCGGGCGTCGGTCTCGCAGGCGCTGCACAAATTGACTTGGAGGTCGCTGGGACATGGGTCGGATTCGCCCCTCCTACGCCGTTGGGCAAAGTCCAACTACGCGACGCGACGGCTGAATTGCAGGGCGTTTCCGAGCCTTTACAAATTGCGTCGGCGACGGCGACGCTTGCGAGTCAAACGGTAAACGTGACCTCATTCACAGCAACCTTCGAGCAGGGCCCCGAGATCAGCGGCTCGTTGAGCTTCCCGGTGCATTGCACGGCCCCGGAAACTTGTATCGTACACTTCGACGCCCGCTCCAATGACGCTTCCGTTGCTCGCCTGAACCGGTTGCTGAATCCAAGTCTTCGCAGTCAGCCTTGGTATCGCCTGCTGGCTCCCTGGCAGCGCGGCCAGGACGCACTGGTAAAGCTGCGCGCCAGCGGGCGTTTCTCGGCTGCGCGATTCGAGTTGGGGACGGCAGTCGCGAACAACGTCAGCGGGACGCTTGAACTCGATGCCGGCAAGTTGCGCGTCAGCGATCTGCGTGCCGACCTCCTCGGAGGACACCACACTGGAACATGGACTGCCGACTTCACCGTGTCGCCACCGCGGTTCTCCGGCTCAGGAAACATCACCCGCGTGTCGATGGTGCAACTCGCATCTCTCATGCACGACAACTGGGCCAACGGCACGATGGATGCGAAGTACAGCCTTGCCATGGCAGGCTTGATTCCGGCCGCTCTGCGGGCTTCCGCCACCGGCTCCGCCGACTTCACCTGGAGCGGCGGCTCTTTGCGGCATGTCACGCTCGACAGCCGGGGCGTTCCAGTGTCGTTCTCCGATTTTGCCGGAATCGTCAGCCTGGAGAATGGGGTTTTGAACTTGACTGATTGCAAGCTGCAATCCTCCGGCGTCAGTTATGCGGTAAAGGGCACCGCATCGTTCGACCGAAACCTGGATATGCGTTTCGAGCGGACGGGCGGACGGGCGTATGCAATCTCCGGCACTCTCGACAAGCCGCACGTCGAAACCGTTCCTGCGCCCGCCGCCGAGGCCGCGCTGCGATGAGTGCCCTGAAGGTCTGCTTTGCACGTCTCCGGGGCGACATTTCAGCATGTTAGTATCGAATACAAACTGTAATGTTTGGTCACGTTAATCCTGTTGACGTCTTCTTCGAGATCATCGTATTGCTGTTCGCCATCTGCGTCCACGAATCGGCGCACGCCTGGATGGCCAACCGCCTCGGCGATCCCACGGCCAAGATGTTAGGCCGCATATCGCTGAATCCCATCGTCCACATCGACCCTTTTGGCACAATAATCATGCCCTTGTTATTGATTCTCGTGGGCTTTCCACCGTTCGGCTGGGCGAAACCCACACCTGTGGACACGCGCAACTTCAAGAACCTGATGCGCGACGACATTCTTACCGCGGTCGCCGGCCCGGCCAGCAATTTTCTGACGGCGTTTCTCTCGGTCGTTGCGCTGGCGATAGTTGTGCACGGATCCAACTCTGGGATTGGGCAAGACTTTCGTGGCGCAGATGTGGCCACGCCTCTGGAGAAGCTGTTCTCGTTTGCAATTCTCATCAACGTGGTGCTCGGCGTCTTCAACTTGATTCCGTTGCCGCCGCTCGACGGCAGTCATGTTATCCGCCATTTCCTGCCCTACGAGACACTGCGGGTTTATGACCGGGTCGGCTACATCGGACTCGTCATCGTGCTGTTCATTCTTCCGATGATGGGATGCTCCATCGTGAATATTTTGATTACACCGTTCCTCGCGTTCTTCTATGCGCTGCTAAATCAACTGTTGAGATTCTGATGCCCGAGACCAACCAAACCAAGAAGGGCCGCATCCTGAGCGGCATGCGACCCACCGGAAAACTGCACCTCGGCAACTACGTCGGAGCGCTGCGCAACTGGGTTGCCTTGCAGGACGAGTATGACTGCTTCTTCTTTATCGCCGATTGGCACGCGCTGACCACCGACTATGCCGACACGCGCAGCGTCAAGCAGAACTCGCTTGAGGTGATGATCGATTATCTTGCAGCGGGGCTCGATCCCGAGCGCAGCACCATGTTCATCCAGTCGCACGTGCCGCAGCACGCCGAGCTGCATCTGCTGTTCAGCATGATCACGCCGCTCGGCTGGCTCGAGCGTGTGCCCAGCTACAAGGAGCAGCGCGAGAACATCAAGGACAAGGACCTCGGCACCTACGGCTTCCTCGGCTATCCGCTGCTGCAATCGGCTGACATCCTGATCTACCAGGCAAATTTTGTGCCCGTGGGCGAGGACCAGGTGCCGCACGTCGAGTTGACGCGCGAGGTGGCGCGCCGCTTCAACCAGTTCTATCCGCGCAATCTGCGCCCCGGACAGCGCGATCCGCAGCGCGAAGTCGTTTTCCCCGAGCCGCAGCCGCTTCTGACTCCTGCCGCGAAGCTGCCGGGTACCGACGGCCGCAAGATGTCGAAGTCGTACAACAACACGATCCTGCTAAGCGAGCCCGAAGCCTCACTGCGGCAGAAGCTCAAGACCATGGTGACCGATCCGGCGCGCATCCGGCGCAGCGATCCCGGAGATCCCGACAAGTGCCCGGTTGGTGACTTGCACAAGATCTTCAGCAGCGCCGACACTATGGCCAAGGTGTACGAAGGTTGCCGCACCGCGGGCATCGGCTGCATCGAGTGCAAACAGTGGGCGTCAGATAGCCTGTGGCGCGTACTTGCCCCCATGCAGGGGCGGCGTGCGAAGTACGAAGCAAATCCCAGGCTGGCGTGGGACATTCTGGAAGAGGGATCGGCGAAGGCGCGCACAGTCGCTGAGGCAACGATGGTCGAGGCGCGCGATGCCGCCAATCTGTCGCATGAGTACGAACCGCCTTCGCAAAGCGCGGCGGAAGGCAAGTGACGCAGAGGCCCCGCAGAGCAGCGCGGGTACGGTGGTGGAGGAGAACAAGAATACCCGCAAAATCTAGCCCCGCAGGGGCGACTCAGTTTCTAGCCCAGCACGCAGCCGAAGGCGGAGTGCTGGGTAGACTGTGAAAATTAATCCGAGTCCCGTAGGGACGGTACAGGTAAAGCGGGCATTCAGACCCGCGTGTAGCGAACGACCGCGTTCCATGTACGAGAAGCCCGATAACGCCGCGAACACCGAAGGCGCCACGCCAGCGCCACATGTTCACGCGCACAAGGGCCCGGACGAATCGTCGTTCTCGGTCATCGTCGGCCAGGTTTACGACGGCCCGCTCGACCTGCTGCTCGATCTCATTCGCAAGCAGGACATCGACATCTACGACATCCCTATCGCCAAAATCACCGAGCAATACCTGCACTACGTGGAAACGATGAAAGGCTTCGACGTGGATGTTGCCGCCGAGTTCATCTACACGGCGTCGCTGCTTATCCACATCAAGTCGAAGATGCTGCTGCCGCCCGATCCGAACGCGCCCGCGACCGAAGAAGATCCGCGCCTGGAGCTGGTCAACCGCCTGCTCGAACACGAGCGCTTCAAGACGGCCGCGCAGATGCTGTTGCAGAAGCAGCAGATCGAGGACGCAGTGTGGTCGAATCCGGCGCTGAAAGATTTCCAGAACGCCGAAGGCAGCGAGCCGGAGATGGCCGCTGACGTCGTGGACCTGGTCAGAACCTTTCAGCAGATTCTGGAGCGGGCGAAGTCGAAGCCCAGCTTCGACGTCGAGGACGACAGCGTGAGCGTTTCGCAGATGATTGACTACGTTCGGCGGCGGCTCTCGCTGGAAGACCGTCCTATTCGGCTGAAGCAATTGTTGCGCAACATGCGTTCGCGGTCGGCTCTGGTTTGCGCGTTTCTGGCGATCCTGGAACTCATTCGTTTGCAGGCGGTGTTGGCGCGCCAGGACAACGTCTTCGGCGAGATCGTGCTCAAGAAGCACACCAACTTCGACGCCCTGATGGCGGAAAGCCCGCCGGTGAAGGATGATTGGCGGTAAGCAGTTGTTAGTTGTCAGTTCTCAGTTGTGAGTCGTGATTTTGGGGATGCGATCAGTTACGCTGCGTTCGAGACGCAGCAGTAGTTGCCTCAATGCCAGCCGCGCAGCGGCGACGTTGCAGTTAGCCCCGGGCGCGAGCCCGGGGTAAGCGTGTATATATGGAACCGAGCCGCGTAGCGGCGCCACAACTCCTAAGCATGAGCCTGAAAGCCAAAGTCGAAGCCATCATCTACGCCACCGAAGAGCCGGTCACGCTGGACCAGCTTGCGTCGTTGCTGAAGGACGCCGCTCTCGCCGAATTGCACGCAGAAGAGAACGCGCGTCTCGCGCTCAACGAAACCATCTATGACAGCCGGTCAGCCGCAGAGAACTCGGCGGACGACTCTCCGCAACCGGAAGCCCTTTCCGCCGAGCCGCCTCCCTCATCCGAACAAGGCCAACGCCCAAGCGAAGAACAAGACAAAGACCGGCAGAAACAGGAGCTGCGTGAAGTCAAGACGCGGCTCGGCCGCATCATTGACCAACTTATCGCCGAATATTCCGCCAGCGACCGCGGCATGGAGATTCGCCAGGTCGCGGGCGGCTATCGCATGGCCACCAAGCCTGAGCACCATGACGTGGTCGTGACCTTCGCCAAGAGCCTGAAGCCGCCCATCCGCCTGTCGTTGCAGGCTCTGGAGACGCTCTCCGTCATCGCCTACAAGCAGCCGGTGACCGTTCCTGAGATCAGCGAAATCCGTGGCGTGGATTCTTCGGGCGTCATCGCGACCCTGCTCGATCGTAAGCTCATCACCACCGCCGGCCGCAAGCAGGTCATCGGCCGCCCCATCCTCTACAAGACGACCAAGGAATTTCTGCTGCGCTTCGGACTCAACGATGTCTCCGAGCTGCCCAGCATGGAAGAGTTCGAGAAACTGGGTGAACCGCAAGCGGAACTGTTCCCGGCGGCGAAGCGGCAAGTCGAAGCTCCATCTCCTGAAACGGAATCTGTGGATGAAAGTCAGCCAGAGCCTACTAACGCAAAAAATCAGAATGAATGACGCAGGCCTAGCGAATAGCGAACAGCAAAGAGCGAAAAGCGCAGAGGACGCCCATGCCTGCTGAGCGCCTCCAGAAGATCATCGCTGCTGCTGGAATCGCCTCCCGGCGTAAGGCCGAAGAACTCATCACCAGCGGCTTGGTATCGGTCAATGGGCAGACCGTGACCGCGCTCGGTAGCAAGGCCGATCCGGAAGTCGACCACATCAAGGTCAATGGCAAGCCGCTGCGCGGGCCCGAGCGTCACATTTGCCTTCTGCTCCACAAACCTAAGGGATACGTCACCACGGTCACCGATCCCGAAGGACTCCCCACCGTATTAGACCTGGTGGGCGGTGTTGGCGCCCGAATTTATCCGGTTGGGCGGCTCGATTACCTGAGCGAGGGATTGCTGCTCCTCACCAACGACGGCGAGCTGGCGCAGAAGTTGACCCACGCCTCGTCGCACGTGCCGAAGACGTATCTGGTAAAGATCAGCGGCAAGGCTGCGGATGAGCAGATTGAGAAGCTGCGCGGCGGGATCAGGCTTCCTCCAGAGCGCACGGCGCTGAAGACTCCAGTTGGAAGGTTGCCCGACGAGCGCCAGAGGCGGCGCTCCGCGGCGGTGCAGACCGCTCCGGTGCAAATTAAACTGCTGCGCGAGGCTGCCAATCCGTGGTATGAAGTGACGCTGTTCGAGGGACGCAATCGGCAGATTCGCCGCATGTTCGAAGCGATCGGGCATCACGTGGAAAAAATCAAGCGGGTGCGCTACGGTCCGTTGCAGTTGGACGTTGAGCCGGGAAAATTTCGCCATCTGACGGCCAAGGAAGTTGCGCAGTTGAAGGTCGAGCCCGGAGAGCGAAATTCGATTGGCCCAGCGCGGAAGCGCCGGGTAAAAGGCGAGCGATGAAGCATTCTCGACGCCGATTGTCCCATTTCGGGCGTCACAACCACTATGTGACGGCTGTGCTTGCGCCGTTATTTGGCGGGACTACACTGAGGTCAAGCAGGGTCAGCTGACCGCAAGGAGGTTGCCCGAATGGTAGAAGTTCTTCTCCGAGAAACTCGCGAACACATCGCGGAATCCAGCAAACAGAGCCGCTGCGATTTATTGCGCTTAACTTAACAGACCGTTCCGGGCCATCCGGCCCGCAGAGTGGCGCCAGGAGACCAATATGCACCTCACCAAAGTTAAGGAATATCTTGACACCTACGGTGTGAAGTACGTCGTTATCTCCCATTCCAAGGCCTACACGGCACAAGGCATCGCCGCTGTGTCGCACATCCGCGGTAAAGAGCTGGCCAAGACCGTGATCGTCAAACTCGATGGCGCGCTGGCCATGGCAGTATTGCCGGCGTCGTATCAGGTGGACCTGACAGCGCTGCGAAAGGCCACCGGCGTTCGGGGGGCGGAGTTGGCCACTGAACGCGAGTTCAAGCAGGCTTTCGCTGACTGCGAGACTGGAGCCATGCCTCCGTTCGGCAACCTGTACGGGATTCCGGTGTACGTGGATGAAACCCTGACCGAAGATCGCGAGATCGCTTTCAATGCAGGCTCGCATTATGAGCTGATCAAGATGTCGTACGCTGATTTCGAGCGACTGGTGAAGCCCGAAGTGATGAGCTTTTCGTCAGCACACGCTGCGATGAGCGTGATGCTGTAAAGCCGGTTTTGATCAAGCGGGGCGGCACAAATCCAAGCATCGCCCGCTGGTCTGTGCCGATGATGTGCCGCTCCGCCGGTCAACTGTGCCGGAAAACGGAGGATCGCAAACGGCAAAAGCCCGCTTTGCGCGGGCTTTGCTTTTGATCTGGTCCGCGACTAACGCTTTACTGATTGTGGTTCGGGGGCGTCACTCTGCTGCGCCGTCAGCCGAGCATTGTTGCGCTGCGCGATGGTCTTCTTCGCGTTTTCGGCCAACTGCTTCGCTTGGGGAAGCAAGTCGAGCGCCTTCTGCACTTCGGGATCGCTTTCGGCGTGGACCTTCATGCCTTCCTGCTGACCGAATTCGTTGATAAACAACTCGGCCTTGATGTTGGAACGGATCCAGTCGCCGTTCTCTGCCAGATCAGCTTCGCTGAAGGCAATCTTCTGCTCGTCGAGAAACTTGCGGAACTCCTGCATGACGGCTTCGTCAACTTCGAACTGCTTGCTCACTTTGTGATTGATGACGTAGTGCTTGGCGAAGTTGAAGAACGCGTACTTCTCCAGCAGCGTGTCCTGAAACTTAGTGCTCTTGATGTTGGGAATCTTCACGTCGGGTGAGATGCCGCCGCCGCCGTACACGGTCCGCCCACTGTCCGTCATCTTGACTTCATGGTTGGGGGCGGGGCTGGAGTCACCGTTCTCGCGGTCGTTGTAATAGTAGTCGTAGAGCGAGATATTGCTGTAATCGCGCTGAATCAGGCGACCGCTCGGCGTGTAGTACTTGGCCGTGGTCAGCGCCAGTCCGGTGTTCTCCGACAGCGGATAGACCGTTTGTACCAGGCCCTTCCCGAAGGTGGTCTCACCCGCGATGAGACCGCGATCGTGGTCCTGAATTGCGCCCGCGACGATCTCAGCCGCCGAAGCAGTGCCGCGATTCACCAACACCACCAGCGGATAATCTTTGCCGCCGTTGCCGTGTGCCGCCTTGTAGACCTTCTCAGTCGAAGCCCGTCCGTGATGGGAAACGATGACCTGCCCCTTCTTCAGGAACTGGTCGGCCACCCCGACTCCTTCGCTTAGCAGTCCACCCGGATTCTGCCGCAGGTCGAGGATCAAGCCGTGGAGGTCACCCATCTCATCGAGTGCCTGCCGCAGTTCGTGTTCGGTCGTCTCCTGAAAACCGGAGATATGGACATAGCCGATGCCTGGCCGAATCATGAAGTGCACATCCACGCTGTAGCGGGGAATCTCGTCGCGCACGACGGTAAAGTCCAAGGGCTTGTCGGAACCTTCACGCAGCATGGTGATCTTGACCGTAGTGCCCTTGGGGCCCTT
>Ga0074045_10003985_pt1 | contig 13181 bp, 14 predicted proteins | sample BogForMeECP23OM2_FD_94442 | JGI IMG/M metagenome (GOLD analysis project Ga0074045, IMG submission 94442) | Bog forest soil microbial communities from Calvert Island, British Columbia, Canada - Bog Forest MetaG ECP23OM2 | ecosystem: Environmental > Terrestrial > Soil > Wetlands ... | reverse complement strand
GATGTAATTGACATCGCCAAGATTGAGCAGAATCTGCTTATGTCCGTTGTTTAACAGCTTGGAAACCAAGTCGCGCAGAGCGGCACTTTCTTCGCCAAGTTCAATCCGTCCGCTGATGTCTACTATCGTGACGCCGCCCACTTGTCGAGTGCTTGCGGTCATCTTCATCGGCAACCTCCTGAGAAACTCAATGGTCCTTGACAGTTCTCCACACGGGGAAAGTGTAGGCATCCAAGAGGCGCCTGCCTGTTCAATATCGCACATCTCGGAAGATTGCCCCCACCATGTTATGCGTGACTCCTGACTAATTCATCATAAAAGGGCGTCCCTTTTTCGTAATGCGCTTACCACGACTTAGTCTGGATTGCCATGATCGAGCCGTCGAAATTTGACCTCACCGGAGACGACCTGTTGGACTCGACGGCCCCGGAAGTATCGTTCGATGCCCTGGGCCGAGAGTTACCGCAAGAACACGCAGTCCGTTACTTTGCGCTCTTGCAGACGCCCGTCGGCAGGAGTCCTAGGTCACATTCTAATGGAAGCTTCAGTGCCTGGAGAACGCGGTAGTCACCGAGGTGGTACTAGGAGCAAGATGCCAGGATTCCCGCCTAATCGGGATTTACACGCCAACTCGTTACTTTTGACAATAGACCGAGAAGGACCCCAATAATAGCCTACCTCCCTCTTAGGCATTACGGCGTCACAGCTGAAAATCGCGCGCGATGGCTGGGAGAAGTGGCCAGAGCAGAAAAGCACGTACTCGTGTCGAGGAAAAAGTGGCAGCAGTCGCCTCACGGTGAGCGCGAGTTTTTTGGGAAACAACTAAACGTGGAATTCAAGGACAAATCTAACTAAGGAGAAATTCATGATGAAGCGTTACTACCCGTTGGTCGCGGTGCTTGGCCTGGCTTCCCTCTTATTCCTCGGAATCACCTTGCTGCGCGCCGGCGAAGCCAAGGCTGAGCCGCCGCAGCAGTATCCGATCATGGATAAGGTCGCCGACAAGATCATCCAGAAATACCAGACGTCCACTTGCGAGCAATTATGGCTGAAGAAGAGCGAAAAGGCTCCGCCAACTCCCGAAGAACAGAAGGCTATTACATTTCTTAAGAGCGATCCGCAGATGCGCGCAGCCTTCATCAACAAGATCGCTCCACCAATCGCAAACAAGATGTTCGATTGCGGCATGATTCCCTGATTTGTTTCGGCAAAGACGAAAGTTAGTCGAGTTGTTTGAGGAAGACTATGAATATTCTATGCAGGTTGATTGGAGCGGCACTCTTGTTGTCTCTGGTGCTCTCTCTTGGTTCTGAGGCCGCTCTCGCTCAGGGGGCAACACAAACCCCGCAAAAGAAAACTACGCCAAAGGCAAAACCGGCTGCGGCCGCGGTCGAGACCAGGCCGGTTCTGGAACCCAAGGCCATTGAATTACTGAAAGCCTCGTGCGCCCGCCTCGCCGCCGCGCACTCCATGTCCTTTACCGCAGAGGTTACTTACGAAAGTCCCAGCCGCATGGGTTTCCCCCTTGCCTACACGACAAAATCTGATGTCGTCATGCAGCGGCCAGACAAGTTGCGTGTGATCACCTTGGGTGATGGCCCCGCCTCGGAGTTTTACTACGACGGTAAAATGATGATGGCTTATGCGCCGGCGGAGGATCTTGTCGCGATCGCCGACGCCCCGCCTACCCTTGACGAGACCATGGAGGTGGCCTACCACAATGCCGCCATCTATTTTCCATTCGACGACGTGATTGTCTCCGACCCTTACAAGGATCTCTCCGATGATCTCCGCATGGCCTTCTACATCGGGCAATCGAATGTCGTTGGTGGCACCACCACCGATATGATCGCTTATGACACCGGCGGCGTCTTCGTGGAAATATGGATCGGCGCTGAGGATAAATTGCCGCGCATGCTCCGCGCCATTTTCGCAGATGACCCCATGAAGCTCCGCCACCGCTTGGAACTCTCGAACTGGCATATTGACCCGAATGTCACCGCGGATTTTTTTACGTCAGAGAAAGCTACAAACGCAAAACACATTAAGTTTGCCCGTCCCGATGCACCGCTTCCGCCACGAGCAGGCGCAAAACCAAAAGCGGCCACCAAGCCCAAGCCCACGCCTACACCCGCAACTAACAATTCTCAGTAATCAGGAGGCACAGTAATGAAGAAGATTCTTGTTGGTTCACTTTCCGTTTTGCTCACGATGCTCCCCTGTTTGCGAGCTTTCGCTTGGGGGCACGCAAACGCTTATGGTGGCGGTTCCACTTACCACAGTGGTGATTCCACCACGCGCACCAATGCGTATGGCGGCACCGCGACCCACACCGCAGGGCAAGGGACAACTGCGTCCAATAAATATGGCGCCTCCGCGTCGCACGCCGAAGGGTCTGGGACAACGACAGCCAGCAATGCCTACGGTGGCAGCGCAACTCACACCGCTGGACAGGGAACCACTGCTTCCAATGGATACGGCGGATCGGCATATCACGCCGAAGGTTCCGGGACCACGACTGCGACCAACGCTTATGGCGGCAGCGCCACGCACTATGCCGGTGTCGGCACCGTCGGTACGACCTCGTCTGGCCAGACCGCCTATGCAAGCACCCACTACTACGGGGGGGCTTACGGAGCGGCGTATCATCCCCCCGTCGCGGCGGTTCCTTATTACGGAGCCTATCATCCACCGGTCGTCGTCAATTCCTACAGCACCGGTTGCTACAACTGCGGCGGCTGGGCCGTCGCGGGCGCCGCTGTGGCAGGCGCGGTTGTCGGTGCAACAGTCGCCACAGCCAATGCCAATGCCAATGCTGCGGCCGCTAATGCTGCAGCCGCGAACGCCTACACACAAGGCTACGTTGCGGGCACAACTACCAGTTCTGCCAATACCGCCGTAGCTGTGGCCAACGCAAACGCTGCCGCTGCGAACGCCAATGCTGCCGCGGCCGATGCAAATGCCGCCGCGGTCAACGCGTCTTATTCGATGGGCGAAATCGTGCCGGCCATTCCTGCTGGCTGCGCGGTTCCGGTCGTCAACGGGACAACCTATTATCTGTGCGGCAACACCTGGCTCATCGCATCCTATGGTGCGAATGGAGTCTTCTACCGCGTGGTGCCCACTCCGTAAGGAAGATGGAATCGCTCGAATTCACAAGATATTGTTTTGCAAGTTTCGACTCACACTAAGGAGAGCCCTAATGAATTGGAACCCTGCAGTGAACTACGTGAAGCAGTCTGCAACCGGTACATTCGCTCCGTTCAGCAGACGTCTGTTATTCATCGGTGCGGTAGCGCTTCTGACTACGGTCCCGTCGCTTCCGCAGAATCCTGAGCTTCAAGAAAAGCTTGCAGCCGTGAAGGCGGTGGCGGCTGAAAATAAGCAGAAGCTCCATCAGTATCAATGGATCGAAACCACTCAGCTCACCCTCAAGGGAGATCAGAAACCGCCCACGGAGAATAGTTGCCACTACGGCCCGGATGGGCAAGTTCAGAAGACGCCGATCGGCCCTCCTCCGGAACAACCCAGCGGTGGCAGACTGAAGGAAAGAATCATCGAAAAGAAAAAAGCGGAGATGAAAGACTACATGCAAGACGTCAAAGCCGTCCTCGCCATGTATGTGCCGCCCGACCCACAGCGAATGCAGCAGGCATACCAGGCCGGTAACGTCGCCTTCAATCCTGCCCCCGGCGCTGTGAATCTGGTTTTTACCAACTACGCCCAGCAGGGCGATAGAATGACGCTCACGTTCGACACCAACGCCAAGAAAATTACCTCGTTGAATATCAATACCTACATGGGTGAAGAGAAGGATGTCGTGACGTTGCGCGTGCAGATGGGTAGCCTTCCCGATGGCACCAACTATGCCCAACAGACCGTTCTTGACGCGACTGCTAAACAGCTCGTCGTAACTACGACAAATTCCAATTACCAGAAGCTATGACCTAATTGATCAGCCCACGAGGCCAGAGCAATTTTCTCGATCAACGAGCAGACGTACTATTACCGAAATAGCTCTTTGGGACGTCGCACGAGTTAATGCTTCGGACGCTCGTTTTGTGATAGTCTTCTGGCCACTCATCGATGGAACTCGCTCTTCGAGCGACGTAAAACAATAATCGCCAGGTCAATTGCGGGAGGACTCGCGGATGTACGCGACTGGCGCCAGAAAGCTTTTCCCTCCAGGGCAATTGGGGGCTTCCACTTTGCCCCAATGCGAAATGGCGGCTGACCTTACCCGTTCAAGATCCGTTCGATATGCCCAGTTTTTGTATGATCCGGCGTCTGCGAAGTTCACCCCTTACGGCACCGACGCCTCGTTCGGGACGAAGATTTGTTACCAGTGCGATACGGCTGTGAGGGCAAAAAACTACGCCTTCACGGATATCCTCTGAGGTAAGCGGATCGTCAGTGCTTTTCAACAATGGCTGAGAATTTAAGGGCTGAAAATTAAAGGAGGATTTATGGCAACGACAAAAGTCGGATTAGCGCCAATGAAGGCAGCGCAGATTTCCAAGGCAGGCGCCGATTTTGAAATCGTCGAGCGCGAGATTCCCAAGCCGGGCGCAGGACACGTGCTCATCAGAGTGCAGGCCTGTGGTGTTTGCCACAGCGACGTGTTCACGAAAGAAGGCTATTGGCCAGGAATTCAGTATCCCCGTGTTCCAGGGCACGAAGTCGCGGGCATCATCGATGAATTGGGTGCCGGCGTTTCCGACTGGAAGAAGGGACAGCGCATCGGCGTCGGCTGGCACGGGGGCCATGACGGTACGTGTCGCTCGTGCCGACGCGGAGATTTTGGCAATTGCCAGAATCTGAAAATTGCGGGCATCAGCTATGACGGCGGATACCAGCAGTACATGGTGGCTCCCGTGGAAGCGCTAACGGCGATGCCGGAAGGTCTAACGGACGCCGAAGCTGCGCCGCTCCTGTGCGCCGGGATTACCACGTACAACGCGCTGCGCCACAGCGGCGCGGTGCCCGGTGACCTGGTTGCCGTGCTGGGCATCGGCGGTCTGGGTCACCTCGGCATTCAATTCGCGAACAAGTTTGGCTATAAGGTCGCGGCGGTCGGGCGCGGGTCGGAAAGCGCGGCGCTCGCAAAGAAACTCGGAGCGAGCGTGTACATCGATAACCAGGTAACGAACGCGGCGGAGGGATTGCAAAAATTGGGCGGCGCACAAGTCATTCTGGCGACCGCGCCAAGCTCCAAAGCGATGTCCGAGGTGATCAACGGTCTGGGCCCCAACGGCAAGCTCATGGTTGTGGGTGCGGCGTTTGATCCCATCGAGGTCACGCCGGTACAGCTCATTTCGGGAAGTCGCAGTCTTCAGGGCTGGGCTTCGGGAACACCAGCTGACGCCGAGGACACGCTGCAGTTCGCCGAATTAACCGGCGTGCGTCCCATGATTGAAACCTATCCGCTCGAAAAAGCTGCCGAAGCTTACGCGCGCATGATGAGCGGCAAGGCAGAGTTCCGCGTCGTTCTGACGATGTGAAATCGCCGAAATGCCAACAAGCGCTCCCGGATCGTAAAAGAGAACCTGGAAATGGCAAACACACAGAAAACAGCAATCGTTACCGGCGCCTCCCAGGGCATCGGCGCGGCACTCGCGGAAGCGTTCTTGAAACGTGGTTACAGCGTAGTTGCGAACTCGCGAAACATTACCAAGGCGAATCCGTTCCCCGCGTCTGCGAATCTAGCACTGGTGGATGGAGACATCGGTGATCCGAAGACGGCGGCAAAGATCGCGGATACAGCCGTGTCCCGATTCGGCCGGATCGATGTGTTGATCAACAATGCGGGCATTTTCATCCCGAAGCCCTTCACCGAATATACGACTGAAGATTTCAATGCATTAGTCTCCACAACGCTTGCGGGCTTTCTTTACGTTTCGCAGTTAGCGGTGAAGCAAATGCTGCAGCAGAAGAGCGGCAGCATCGTCAATGTGTCAACTACGCTGGTTGACCAGCCGATTGCGGGCGTAAAGGCCGCTGTCCAAATCATGATCAAGGGCGGCTTGGATGCGGTGACGCGCGCACTCGCCATTGAGTATGCCAAGGATAGCATTCGCGTGAACACCGTAGCTTTGGGCGTCATCAAAACTCCAATGCATAAGCCTGACGCCGATGAGTTTCTCAAAGGGCTGAACCCGTTTGGCAGGCTCGGTGAAATTAAAGAAGTCGTAGATGCAGTTTTGTTTCTGACGGACGCCACGTTCACCACAGGTGAAATCCTGAACGTAGATGGCGGCGCACACGCAGGCAAATGGTAACCGGCCCGAGCTCTCGGCCTGCCAGCGCCGAGCAGCGGTTGAAAGAACTTGGCATCAAGCTCCCGGCGCCGCCTGAGCCGTTCGGCACCTATGCGGAAGCAGTGCGCACGGGCAATCTGCTTTTTCTGACTGGGATGCTTCCTACGGAAGGTCGCGAGGCGAAATTCGTAGGGCGCGTCGGAGCGGAGTTGGGTGTGGACGCGGGGCGCAAGGCGGCTCGCCTCGCGGCGCTCAACGGCCTTGCGGTTGCGCGGGAGCATTTGGGATCGCTCGACCAAGTCACGCGGATCGTCCGGCTCGGCGTGTCAGTGGCCACTTCGGGAGATGTCCGCGAACAGCCGAAAGTCGCTGACGGCGCTTCGGAGCTGCTGCAGGATGTCTTCGGGAAAGACAAGAATCCCTCCCGCTTGGTGTATGGCGTTGCAAGCCTTCCGCTCGGCACCCCGGTCGAGCTGGAAATCATTTTCGAGGTGGCGGGGTAAGCGGAGCGAACCGGTGCGCTTTTTCCGTTCGGCAAGTTGGACTCGATCTTTGCAGGTCTGCCGCATGGCGCTGGTGGTTTCTGTGGTGCTCGCCCCATTTCAATTGCCGGCCCAAGCCCAAGGAGAAAGGAACTTGGAACACCCAACTTCTTACCGCACCATACAGATCGATGGGCACTCCATCTTTTACAGAGAGGCCGGCCCGAAAGACGCACCAACGCTTCTCCTGCTGCACGGACTGCCCTCTTCCTCGCGAATGTTCGAGCCTCTCTTTGCCCGGCTTTCTGATCGCTATCACCTTGTCGCGCCTGATTACCCGGGCTTCGGGCACAGCGACTGGCCGGACCCGAAAAAATTCGCGTACACGTTCGATCACTACGCCGAGATCATGAACCACTTCAGCGAAGCGCTCGGCCTCTCGCACTACACGCTTTACATGCAGGATTACGGCGGCCCCGTGGGTTTTCGCATGGCCCTGGCCCATCCCGACCGCATCGAGGCTCTCATCGTCCAGGACGCTGTCGCGCACAACGAAGGCCTGGGAGCGAATTGGAAAACGCGGCGCGCCTTTTGGGCCGATCGCGCTGCCAACGAAAGCGCGCTGCGCATTAATCTTCTGTCGCTGCCGACGACGCGAACCCGCCATGTCGGCAACGATCCCAACGTCGAACGCTATGACCCGGATCTCTGGACCGATGAATTTTACTTTCTCAACCAGCCTGGCCAGGCCGACATTCAAAGCGACCTCTTCTACGACTACCGCACCAACGTCGAGGCCTACCCCAAATGGCAGGCTTGGATGCGCGGGAAACAGCCGCGCCTCTTAGTGATCTGGGGAAAGTATGACCTCTCGTTTGACCCCGCGGAGCCGGAGGCCTATCGCCGCGACGTGCCGAAAGCCGAAGTTCACGTCCTCGACGCCGGCCATTTCGCATTGGACGCGGCCGCGGATGAGATCGCCGCATTGCTTCGAAGCTTCGTTAGTTCTTCTCGTGCGACGTCGGCTGGGGCCGCTAGCAAAACGCCGGCTGCGAATCATTAAATGGCGGCCGCGTAATGGCGGACCAGAATCGAACCCGGACTGGAGTGCGACGATGAACCCAGCATGGTCGGGATTGGCGAAGTTCAGCTCGGTATTCTAAGGCTCGCCCTGGGGATCTGTTTCCTGTCTGCCGTCGCGGATCGGTTTGGCGTCTGGGGCGCTTATGGAGAGCCCAATGTGTCGTGGGGCAACTAGGCCCGATTCGTGGACTATACGGCTAAGCTCAATTGGTATTGCCGGCAGCAATAATCCCGGCATTAGCGATTGGGTGCTGAAACTCTCTTCGGTCTGCTACTTGTTCTCGGTTGGAAAACTCGCATCGCCGCGTTGCTAAGTGGAGTTCTTCTGATCACCTTTGCACTGACGATGACGATGGCCTTGGGAGTGCAGGCGCCCCTCAACTTCTCGGTCTTTTCGTCCGCCGGGGGAGCTCTGCTCCTGGGAACGTGTGCCCATTTCCCGTGCAGCCTCGACGGCTTGCTTCAACGGAATGGGCAGCGGGAATGACCTGCTGGTGGCGGATCAGGAGGACAGGATCGCCTTCTCGACTCCGGTCATAATCATTGAGGCGTAACCAGGCGACGCGCATCCAACGGTGGAGGATTTCCTATGCGAGCTGACATTGTTCCAGAGGCTATTTTCCCCGACTACGAGCTTTCCGATCACACCGGGAAACACCGCAAGCTCTCAGAGCTGCAAGGACAACATCCCATGGTTCTCGTCCTCAGCCGCGGAGGTTTCTGCCCCAAGGACCGCCGGCAAGCTCAATTGCTTGTCGAACTCCATCGCGAACTCGAGGTTGCCTATTGTCGCCTCGTCACCATCAGCACCGACAATATCACCGAGACGAACGAATATCGCACCGGGGTCGGCGCCCACTGGCCTTTCCTCTCTGACCCGGGGCGTATGGTCCAAAAGGATCTCGACATCGCAGAGTACACGGATCCTGCCCACAATCCCATGATCCCCCACGTGATTGTCCTCGAGCCAGGTCTTGTCATTTATAAGATCTACAATGGTTACTGGTTCCTCGGTCGGCCCACGATGGAGGATCTCCGTCAGGACTTACGCGCCGTTACCAGGAAATGCCGCCCGGACTGGGACATCACCACGCCCGAACTCAAAGCCGCTTGGCAGCAAGGCCGCAAGGAACTCTTCTATCCCTACGGCAAGACCTATGCCCAAACGATCGGTGAACAGGATTAGCAGCGCCATGGAGTAGCCCTGATTGCCGGCGCTTCCACCGGGCTGAGAAAAGAACCGCGATGAACGTGAACGCCGCACGCCCTGAAGATAGCCTGAATCCCATGCCGTCGATGCCGCGGCGCCTTGCCTGCGCGGAAACCTGGTCCAGTAACGAGCGGACCGCGAGTCTTGTCGAACTGCCAGGTTTAACTACCTGGGTGCATTGCGTTCCGGCGGGCCAAGGTCACGCTGGCGGCGATGTTCACTTTGTCTCTGTCTGCCCCAGTTGCATCGTCTCGCATCGCTCTTGCCGATGTCAGCGGCCACGGACAGACCGTGGCGGTGTTCGGCGAGCGGCTCCGCGAACTGATGCAACGGTACCTGCTCGACCTGGAACAGATCGCACTGATTCGGGATCTCAGCCAGGTGGTTCGAGCGGAACTGGGCGGCGGGCACTACGCCACGATGGTCGCGTTTGGATTTCACGGTCTGGCGGTAATGACGAACGCCGGCCACCCTCCTCCTCTTTGGCATCGCGTATCCCGCGACAAGTGGAGCTGGCTTGAAACAAAGTGCCCCAGCGACCGAGGGCGAGCCGCCGGAGTGCCGCTTGGCCTGGTCGCCGACGCCACCTACGATCGGTTAGTCGTCAAACCGCAAGCAGGCGACCTTCTGGTGCTGCACAGCGACGGCGTTTGCGAATCCATGAATCCAGGTGGAACTGAACTCGGTCGAGAAGGTCTCATCAATATGGTGCGCTCGCTCCGCTCCAGCTCCGCCGAAACGCTCGGCACGCAACTCATATCCGCGCTCCGTGTCTTTCGTGGAAACGCCGAGCCTCTAGATGACGTGACGATCATCGTCCTCAGAAGAAACGATGGTGACGGCGCTTACGTGGAATTTCGTGGAGGAGAAATGGAAGTCGGTTGAATGACGTGCGGCGATAGCAGTTTCAGCGTGATGAAGACCGCGGGAACCATGCACACGAACAGCCCAAACACCCACATGAGCGCTCCGGCGAAAATTTGGTCCTGCAACGGAGTAATACCGAAGAGCGAGGGAGCTTCGTTGTACGACGGGTAGAGGACGCGATCGCAGAAGGCGAGAAATGCGCCAAGCGCCCCGCCGGGAAGCGTTCCCAGAAAAAGATAGAGAGGCATGGACCAGCGAGGCCAGCGTGTTTCAGAAGGAAATGGTTGCACAACAGGCCACCAGAAAAATATGGAGGTCAACAAGAAGCAGGCGTGCTCAACTTCGTGCCAGGAGTCCGACCGCAGAGCGAGTTCAAATGCCGAAGGGGCATGCCAGCCAATAAGAGCGGCAGCAGCGAGGATCCAGCAGACAACAGGATGAGTGAGAAATTTTCCGAGTGACTGCACGGACGACCAGCGCAGGAACGGGCCCAGCGTCGTGCGCACGATAACCTGCGGCAATCCATGGAGAAGCGGTAAAGACGGCGCGCCAAGAAGAACGAGGGGCGGAACAACCAGCATCAGAAGAATGTGCTGAACCATGTGGACGGTAAGGGAAGTTTCGTCGAAGGCAGAGAGAGGCGAGCCTATCGCGATCCACAGAGAGAAAATGCCCGCCAGAAAGGCGCCGAGACGCGATGGCGGGAAGAGATTGGGAGAAGAGCGACGCAGCGAAAGCCACCCGCGCAAATAGCAGAGCGCGGTGAGGATGATGACCACGTTGATGATGATCGGTGGCGACCACTCCTTGAGGATGGACTGTGCTTCGGGCGACATGACGCGTTAAGGATTCTTGCTGCCCGGCGGATGTGTCGCTGGCTCCTCGGCGACGGCGCGAGAAGCATCGCGCGCGGGCTGTTGGCCAGCAGGATGGAGAGTTTTCAGGAACGCGACGAGGGCCGTGGTTTCCGGGGGACTCAGATTTTTCCCGTAGGCCGGCATGTTGCCGCCGCCCTGAATCACCTGGCGAATCAGCTGATCGGGTGTCAGCAGAAGAGCCACGTTGTCGAGTGCGGGACCGCGTTTACCGCCTTCCTCGCCAAGTGCGTGGCAATTGTGGCATTGCTTCAGTTGAAAGATCAGCGCGCCTTGCCGCTCCAGCGCCGAGCGTTTTTGCAAGAATTGCTGAGGAATGGGGTCGCCGCTCCAGGCGTCCATGACCGGACTCCAAGGCGCGTGGCCGGCAAGATCCGTGAACGTGCCCAGAACAACCGCGACCAGAAGAATGGTGAGAACGGCAATGGGTCGCCGCTTCCAACTCTTTTCGCCCTCACCGAAAAGAAATGGCAGCAGCAGCAGAAATAGGAGGGCGACGACCGGGCCGATCAGCAGCGCGGGCGTTTCCATTTGTGGCGGAAGCAAAGACAGAAGCGCATACAGCCATAGGAAAAAATAGTCAGGGCGAGGGACAGTCTGGATGATGGTGGGATCAGGGCGGCCGGAAGGGCCAAACGGACCGAAGTATGCGGCGACGATCGCGAGCGTAAGGAGAACGCACCCAGCGAAGAAAATATCCTTGTAGACAGCGCCAGGAAAGAAGGGGATGCCGTCTTTTTTTATGAGCTCGTGATATTCCTTGAGGTAGGTGGATTTGCGAACGATGCGGCCAGGCATGGGCCATTCGTTGATGCCGAGCTTCAGCACCATCAGAAGGTGCAGACCGATAAATCCAATAAGCATGCCCGGAATCACGAACACATGGAGAGCAAAGAATCGCGAAAGCGTCGCGCCCGCAATGATCGGCCCTCCCAACAGGAGGTTGACAATCCACGGACCCATGATCGGAACACGGCTCGAGATCGAAGCGCCTATCCCAATCCCCCAGAACGCGTCCTGATCGAAACGAAGAACCTGCCCGGAGAAAGCCATGCCCAGCGTCATGAGCAGAAGAAAGATGCCGACGATCCATGTGAGTTCGCGCGGATATTTGAACGCCCCGAACAGAAAAACCTGCACCATGTGAATCAGAACGATGGCGACCATGAAGTTGGAACCCCAGCCATGCAAAGCCCGGATGTACCAGCCCAGCGCGATGGAATGATTGAGCGTCTGTAGGCTGTTCCAGGCTTCGCCCGCCGAGGGGACGTAGATGACCGCGAGCATGATTCCGGTGATGATTTGCATCACAAAAACCACCAGCGCGGCGCTCCCGAAAACATAAAACCAGCTCGCGGTTTCACGCGGAACAGGATGCTCGACGGTTTCGCGCAGCGTGGCAGCGAGTTGCAGCCGCTCATCGAACCACTCGCCGATTTGCCGTATCAGGCGCATGGCCGCTTCCCGCTTATATCGATGAGTGCGGCGGGCCCGCCCGGACTTGCAGGCGTGGGCAGTTCGCCCGCTTTGATGTACAGCTTCCGGTCCTCAATTTTGTAGGCGTATTCGAAAAGCCCGCGTTCCGGAGGACCAGACGCGCGAGCGCCGTCTTCATAATAAACGCCGCCATGGCACGGACACATGAACAGACCGGATTGCGGGAACCAACGCACGGGGCAGCCAAGATGCATGCAATTGATGGCGAAAACTTGAAAGGTGCGATCGTCAATGCGGCGGACCCAGCAGTCGCTGTAAGCGGTTTTGCCGTCCCAAGGCTGAACGTCGGGATTGCAAAATGTTCCGAGACGGGTCTGCCCGGCGGGGAATTGATCGAGCGAGCCGAGCGGAAGCCATGTTTCGTACCCAACTTTGCGGGCACGCGTCACGGAAGAAAGCACGTAGCGAAGGATCGGAATGGCCAGGAGGGCGGCGATGATGCCGTTAAATAGAATTCCCAGTTTCACAAACATGGCGCGCCGGGAAAGATTATCGGGCAGGGTCATGGCAGTTCTCCCGCAGGTTTGGCTGCGCTGGGATAAGGACGTCCGGCAAATTGCGGCCGCTGAGCGGAAAGCCAAGCGACAACGTCGGAAATTTCCTGGGAAGACATGGGCTTGCCGGGAACATTGTTGCGCCAATCGGGCGCGCCCAGATCGGGGCGTCCGACAATCACCAGGGTGCGAAGTTCCTGGTCGGTGAGCAGTGCCAGGAACGTGCCGTCGACAATCGAGCTGGCCTTCCCACTCCCCTTGCCGCCGGGGCCGTGGCACGAAGCACAAAAAGTTTCGTACACCGCCGCGCCGCGCTCGCGATCACCCGGTTGTGAGGAAGAGTACTCAGGCGGAATGATCCCGGCGAGTGCGTCGGGTTTACCGTAACGTTCGCGAATGCCGCGGATGATAACGTC
>Ga0074045_10003983_pt1 | contig 13184 bp, 13 predicted proteins | sample BogForMeECP23OM2_FD_94442 | JGI IMG/M metagenome (GOLD analysis project Ga0074045, IMG submission 94442) | Bog forest soil microbial communities from Calvert Island, British Columbia, Canada - Bog Forest MetaG ECP23OM2 | ecosystem: Environmental > Terrestrial > Soil > Wetlands ... | reverse complement strand
TTGAGGCAGGCAGACGGACGATGTAATGTTGCTATCCTAAGCCCTGACGATCTGAAGTTCGCCGCAGGACTCAAACTCAAGACTGCGTCAAGCGGTAACGATTCCGATATCCAACTCCTCTCAAGAGGTGTTAGATCCGATGAAAGAATACCTGCACACTCAGCAATCGAAATAGTCGTCAAAGAAAGCGCTGACGAGTCCAGAGCACTGCAACTGGCTGAGAACGGTGCAACTTATTTGATAATTCAATGTCCCAACTGGAAGATCATTCCACTCGAGAACCTAATAGCCAAGGCCGGAAAAGAAACCACCCTCTTAGCCGACGTATCAAACGTTGGAGACGCCAAAATTGCACTGCAGACCCTCGAACTTGGTGTGGACGGAGTGGTCATCAATCCAAAGTCGCCGGAAGAGATCCTTGAGATAGCTGATTTTCTCAAAGAATTTCAAGAGGTCCTTCCTCTCGCCAAAGCCAAAATACTCTCAGTGAAGCCCCTCAGGTCCGGTGCAAGGGTATGCGTTGATACGACTGAACTCATGAAACCTGGAGAAGGAATGCTAGTGGGTTCTCAGTCTTCCGGAATGTTCCTCATTGAAGCTGAAGTACACAGAAATCCGCATGTTGAACCACGCCCATTCCGAGTCAACGCCGGTCCGGTTTCGTCCTACGTGTTAACCCCCGGTTTCAAAACTCGCTATCTCTCTGAACTAAAGACGGGTGACGAAATCCTAATCGTAGATAGAGCTGGAAAAACAAGACCAGGCCATGTAGGAAGAGTAAAGATTGAAGTGAGACCCATGATGCTTGTCGAAGCTACGGTAAACGGCCACCATTACTCCACCATTTTACAGAACGCCGAAACAGTACGGTTGATGTCTGAAAACTCCTCCAAATCGATCTCCGAAATTAAAGCGGGCGACGACGTTCTTATAAGAATCGAGGAAGGCGGAAGACACTTTGGAACACTGGTGGCCAACGAAACGGTGATCGAACGCTGAATCAGATCTGCCTCTCCCTAATGGTAGACGGCAGCGAAGATATTGACATTCTTTTGGAACAACTTTCACAAAAAAAACCCGACCTAGTCGAATTCCGCTTTGACAGAATAAATGATCTCACAACACTCGAAATTATTGGAGAAACAAACAAAGAGTTCAAGACAATTGCTGCGGATAGGGGCGAAAGAGACGCACCGACTCGGAAGAAGCTGCTTCAAGTCGCCGCCGAATCAGGATTTGACTTCGTAGATGTTGATCTTAAGGATCAAGCTTCGCGTGAAATCATTTCAGTTGTGAAAGATTCGAAGTCCAAGCTTATTGTCTCGTATCACGACTTTTCAGGTACTCCCAGTCATGATGCATTAAGTAAGGTTTTGGATAAAGAGAGATTAAGTGGGGGTAACGTTTGCAAAATCGTAACGACAGCGAAGCACCCACGTGATAATCTTGCTGTCCTTAGCTTTGTCGAAAATAATGCGCCAACGACAAGACTCGTTTCCTTCGCGATGGGTCGGATAGGAATTCCATCTAGAGTGCTCACCACTCTCTATGGGGCCGAATTCACATTCGCTTCGCTGGACGAGCAGTCACAAACAGCAGAAGGCCAGCTGAGCATAGACAATTTACGAAGAGTGTGGCAGATTCTAGGAGTTAGTTGACACGCAAATTTCCGGACAAACCAGCTTATACTGTGTCATAGGCGATCCAGTTGACCATTCGATGAGTCCTATCATCCAGAACGTCGCATTCACTTCGGCAAACATTGATGCTGTTTACGTCGCATTTCCTGTTAGAGCTTCCAGACTAAAACCTACAGTTACCGGACTACGGGCATTGGACATTAAAGGATTCAATGTTACCACACCGCACAAAGTCGCAATTATGAAGTATCTCGACAGGTTAGATCCAGACGCTGCCAAGATAGGATCAGTGAACACGGTTACAAACAAGAACGGTATCCTCTCGGGATACAGCACCGACGGTATAGGTGCCGTTAGAGCAGTTGAAGAAGTCTGCCCGCTGAGAGGACGATCTGTCGTAATCTTCGGTGCTGGCGGAGCTGGTAGGGCTATAGCCAATGCTTTTGCTCCTAGAGTCGGTTCGCTTCATATTCTCAACCGCACTTTTTCTAAAGCTAGAGATCTTGAACGACGAATACGGAAGAGCTTTCAGATTGATGTTTCCTATGGAAAATTTACTGAATCGAAGATCAAAGAAATCGTAATCAACGCAGATATTGTCGTGAATGCGTCCGCTCTTGGTATGGAAGGCAACAAACAACTGCCTGTCAAAAAAGAATGGTTGAGCCCTAAGCAGTTAATTTTCGAAATAGTTTACAGACCTATCGAGACTCAATTCCTCAAACGAGCCAAACAAGTCGGAGCTAGAACCGTAACCGGGTTAGATATGTTAGTGCATCAAGGCGCCTATTCGTTCGAGTTGTGGACCGGAAAGAAAGCGCCTGTTGGAAAAATGCGGCAAGCTGTATTTCAACATCTTACGGCGTTGTCTTATGCGAGAAGCTGAAGCGGTCTGCCATGGCGCTGTAACAATAGTCAACGCCATGGCAATCGGGAAAGGTGCGGCTGTAGGAGTAGATCTGTGGACTTGGGCTAAAGTATCTCTCACCAAGAGGCCTGGAGAGGTAGTCTGCAGAAATATCGTCGAACCAAACGAAGATCAACTAATGCGAATCATAGTAAAAAATGTCTTTCGCGAATTCAAGTTACTTAAGAAATATGGTGCAATTGTCGAGACCCGATCGAACATTCCAGTTGCTGTGGGACTAAAGAGCAGTAGTGCCGCAAGCAATGCGATCTCTCTGGCAACACTAAAAGCAGTTGGTGTAGAAATCGACGACTATCAGACCGTACGGCTTGGAGTCGATTCAAGTCTCGAGGCTGGAGTAACGGTTACGGGAGCATTCGATGACGCATGTGCCTGCTACTTTGGCGGACTTATGATAACAAATAACCGTACCTGTCAGGTTTTGAAGCGTCTCATACCTTCTCTAGAGCTCTCGGCTATCATATATGTTCCGAGAACGAAAAAATATACGAAGGACGTAGATGTTCGTAAACTACGCAAGATAAAGCCGCTAATTGAATTTGCATTTCAAGAGGCATTCAGGGGAAATTACTGGTTTGCATTAACACTGAACGGATTAGCTTATTCGGAGGCTTTCGGATACGATACTGATCCTATTAGAAGAGCAATTTTCTCAGGGGCCATCGCTTCAGGTCTTACTGGTAAAGGACCTGCGTTTGTCGCAATCGTGTCGAAAGCGAATCTCAGAAATGTACGGAAAGCATGGAGTTCGCTGCCGGGCAAAGTAATCAGAGTATCATTCAACTTAGAAAAAGCAAAATCATCTGTGGTGAATCCATGAGGATTACGATCTCTCCTTGTGATCAACTTGCAGGAGAAATCATCTCTCCTCCTTCTAAGGCTCAGACTCATCGTGCACTATTTGCTGGGTTGCTGACGAATGGCGCGACAACGGTTAGGAATGCGCTAGCGTCTGACGATACTGAAGCCACTACGCGAGCGATTGTGGCTGCAGGAGCCAAAGTTGTGAAGGGCTCCGATGCATGGACTATAAATGGTATCGGCAGGCCTATCGCGCCGGAGGATGTCATCGACTGTGGAGAATCGGGTGTGACTCTGAGATTTACGATTCCCATTTTGTCATTGACGGGATCCAAAGCCACTCTCAGAGGGCGGGAAAGTCTGTTGCGCCGTCCGATCGAACCGTTATCAAAAGCAATGAGACAACTAGGTATCGAACTTACGACAGGTAGAGACTACCTGACGATTGAAGGCGAAGTCCCGAAGGGTGGGACGATTCGGATTCAAGGGGATGTCAGTTCTCAGTTTATCTCAGGTTTGCTCTTCGCGGGACCATTGATGGAGAAAGGGATGAAGCTCATTATTACATCGAAACTTGAGTCACAAAGTTATGTATTCCTCACGATTCGGACGATGCATGAACACGGTGTCGAAGTCACGACGAACGAGGTCATGACACAATTTGACATAGCGCCGGGTCAAGTCTATTTGCCTGCGGAGCATCGCATTGCTGGTGATTACTCATCTGCAGCGTTCTTTCTTATTGCTGCGGCGATAACTAACTCTCGTCTTTTGGTTCATAACCTGCAACCAAACAGCCTCGAACCCGATTCGGAATTGATCGAGTTCATGAATAGGATGGGAACACGAGTCGTTTTTCAGGATGATGGGCTTCAAGTAGAAGGCGGATCACTACGGGGTGTTGAATTGGATATCTCTGACTGTCCGGATTTAGGACCTATCGTTGCGGTCCTAGCATGTTTTGCTCAGGGCCAAACGAAAATTACAGGCGCGGCCAGGTTACGTTACAAGGAATCAGATAGGCTTGCAGCGATCAGTTCGGAATTGAGCGCTCTAGGAGCAGACATCAAGGAGATACAAGACGGCTTACTTCTGAAAGGGCCGTCTTCATTAAGGGGAGGTACTGTCCGGTCGCATGGAGACCACAGAATTGCCATGGCGCTCAGCGTGGCTGCCCTCCGAGCAGACGGGAAAGTTACGATCGAACACGCCGAGAGTGTCAGTAAATCGTATCCGCGATTCTTCGATGATTTACGATCATTAGGAGTGGAAGTTAACAGTGGGCAATAACACGTTCGGAAAGGATTTCTGTGTTACAATTATTGGCGAGAGCCATGGCCCGGGAGTCGGAACTATACTGGATGGATGTCCTGCTGGGCTTCGGTTGAGCATCGATGACTTGCAGAGAGAACTCGATCGCAGAATTCCGCCTGACCCGATTTTATCTTCGGCTCGACGTGAGAAAGATGAGATTCAAATATTCTCTGGTCTCTTCGAAGGGTATACGACCGGCGCTCCTCTCACTCTCCTCACTTTGAATAAGGATGTTCGGTCGCAAGATTACGAGAAACTCAAGGTTGTTGCAAGGCCGGGTCATGCAGATTTTCCGACTAGAATAAAATATGGTGGATTCAATGACCTCCGAGGCGGTGGGCGAGCAAGCGGAAGATTGACCGCGCCAATTATGATGGCTGGAGCCGTCGCTAAGAAGCTTCTTCAAACATTAGGTATACAGATTTTCGCGCATACAATCCAAATCCATAATGTGAGATTAGAGCGACAACTTTCATTCGCGGAGATTAGGCAAAACGCATTTTCGAATCCTGTCAGATGTGCCGATCCTGAAACTGCCGAGAAGATGAGAGAGGCGATCCTGAGGGCCAGGAACGAAGGTGACAGTGTTGGAGGGATTGTAGAGTGCGTTGCTGAGGGTGTTCCTCCAGGAATAGGCGAGCCATTTTTTGACAATCTCGACGGGGATCTCGCGAAGATTGTGTTCAGCATACCTGCTGTGAAGGGGTTTGAAGTAGGGTTGGGTTTCCGATCATCATCAGTCAGAGGATCAGAAAATAATGATCCTTACGCAGTGGTTGATAAAAAAATCGTAACACTTACGAATAATTCAGGAGGGATCCTGGGTGGTCTTTCGAACGGCATGCCGATAGTTGTTCATGCAGCATTCAAACCCACCTCATCAATACCAAAAGAACAGAGAACTGTAAATCTCAAAGAGATGCAGGATACGACGGTACAAGTTTCCGGACGCCACGATCCATGTATAGTCCCAAAAGCCGTTCCGGTCGTTGAGGCCGCGGTCGCTATAGTTCTCGCAGATCATAGTCTACGTTCAGGTAAAATCCCACGCGTCATAGGTAGGAAAGAATCGAGCGAAGTTAATGGCGACTCGAAACTTCAACCGCCTCATTGAAGCGGCTGTAAGAAGTTGAAAACCCTCTGTCCTTGCTGATGAATTTATTTCCGTTTGCTAAGGTTCGAACGAGTTTTCGAGTCTTACGATTCTCGATAGCGTCTAAAAGAGACGCGGTTTCTTGAGCCAATTTCTTGAGAGTGCTGAGTGAATGAGCGTTATCTACAAGTATCGACACTTCATTCTCCGTCCCTTCTTGATAGATGGCCTCAGCAACCAAAAGTTGCAACTTGAACGTTGTTCCAGCGAGTGTTCGCATCCGATCGGGATTAACTGACAACGCCCTGAGTGAATTTACAAATACAATATTGATGAAGTGCGGAAGAGCAAGAATGATCGATGCTAACTTATCATGATCCTTAAGACTGCATTGAATGAGCTTTGCTCCATTTCTTTCCAGTAAAGATAGGAACTGTTTGACAACTCTGTTGTTGGTTGGTATTACACTCGTTAATACTACTCTGCCTGCTATGGTCTTCGCTCCAGGTCCGAACATTGGATGGATGCTTAGAATCGGTATTCCTTTCTTCTGTAGCTTTACGATCGTGCTTTTGATTGGCGTCTTTACCGAGGAGATTTCAACGATCGACGCGTTCGATTTAACTTGAATCTGCTCTAACAGTCGCTTTGTTATGCGCGTGGGCGTTGCAAAAATGATCAATTGAGCCTCTCTAGCGGCACGGTTGAGATCACCAACAAATCTTAGCTTCTCCTTTCGCGAAAGGCTTTTCGCTGCTCGCTCGTCCCTATCATAGACGTTCACCTCGTATCCATTTTTCTTTAGGAAGCTTGCAAACCAAGCTCCCATACGTCCGGTTCCGATTACGCTCGCTACGACCAAGAATCAATCGCCTTTCCAATGGCTCTGATAGCGTGAGGAATCTCACTTTCGGGCAGGGATACTGCTAGTCTGAAGAATTCTGAAAAATCACCAAAGGATTGGCCAGGACTGATACTGACTAACTGGTCCTGTAGTAATTGTTTGGCGAAATTGACTGAATCGAATTTTGTCTTCTTTGCTCTCGGAAAGACGTAGAATGCGCCATCTGGCTTGTAGAATGAAACATCTATTTTATCGAGTTCTCGACAAGTTAAATCAACTTTTTTCATGATTCGATTCACGTTGTGCTGTGCCTCGCGTCGACCTTTCTGCACCTCAACAAGAGCCGCTCGTTGAATGAATTCCGGCACGCACGTGATGGCAGTCTGGATAAGTCGCCTTATCTTCAAGGCTTTCTCCTTCGTTGTAACTAGGTAAGCTATCCTCCAACCCGTTAATCCGAACTGTTTAGAGAAACTGTTTACGTAAATGGAGTTTTCGTATTCTTCACTAAGTATACTCGCGGGTTGGGAGTGAGTAAATTTCTCGTAGACTTCATCGGAGAGAATGATCGTATTGTGCTTTCGAGCAAGATTGACGATTTCATGAAATTTCTTTGGCGCGATAACTTTTCCCGTTGGATTGCTAGGGCTATTCATGATTAACATTTTTACTCCTTTTCGAAGTTCTTGCTCTAGCTTTCCTGTGTCGACCTCCCACCCGTCAGTAAGTTCCGTGCGGATACCTATTGTTCGTCCTTTTACGACGTCGACGCATTCTTCGTATGCTGGCCATGAAGGTTGATGGATCACGACTCGCTCTAGCTCGGAGACAAACGTCGAGATCGTGGCGAAAATTGCAAAACGACCACCAGGTGTGATCAGTATCTGATCTGGTTCAATCTTCGTGTTGTGCGTCGCTGATAGTTCTGCAGCCAACGCTTTACGCAGTTCAAACAGTCCTGAAGAGGATCCATAACCAACAATTTTTTTCTTGCGAAATGTACCTGAGAGTTGTCGAATTGCGAGTTTGGATGGAGGAAAGTTTGGTTCACCGATTTCGAAGCGCGTAACTTTCTTTCCCTGCGAAATTAATTTCTGTGTGAGTTCGAAAATTTCTTTCATCAATTGGTCTCTGGATTGCTTTGGTCGTAACGCGTCCTGGACTCCAATCGTCTGTTCGATCAATAGTTCTCCCAATTTGCGTGCGAAGGCCGTATCAATCTTAAGCTTCGTCGCGGAGTCAGTCAAATTTTCCATGGTTGCTCTTTCGGCATCCGAGTCAACTGTGGGAATCCCTCTTGATTCCTTGACTTTCGCGAGTTCGCTACCGAGCGTGAATCGCTCCTTGATAATGTTAAGCAATTGCCGATCTGATTCTCGAATCCGCTTCCTATAATCTTCTATACTCAAGGCAAATGCACTGCTGTGAGAAGTTTAGTGATTCGTTCAGCACTTCTATCATTAAAATCTAATCATTCGGTGATACATTCATCGTTCAGGAAAATTCGTTTCGGAACAATTCGATGAAGATCTCACTCGTCCTAACTCACGGGATCATTCTAGGTGAGAAAATCAAAGTGTATACGAGATGTTGGGGAGAACCAAACCGGATATTTCAAGCATCTCCAAGAATCCAACTCTAACATTGCGTCCGCATTTTGAGGATTCGAAACTGTAGCGTATTCCCTAAATACAATACACATTATCAAGCAGATTCTCGTGACTGCAAATGAAGGTAGACGATTACGACGTACCCGACGGATTGCTCTACACGAAAGAGCACGAGTGGTTGAAGGTTGAAGGCGAAGTATGCCGTGTTGGTATCACGGATTACGCTCAGAAGACCCTCCATGAAGTTGTCTACGTGGATCTCCCTCAGAAAGGAAAGACTCTGATTCAGAATGCTTCGTTCGGAACGGTCGAATCTGTGAAGGCGGTATCAGAATTGTACTCCCCTATCTCCGGTGAGATAATTGAGCGTAATGAGAAACTGACAGATGCACCTGAACTTGTTAATCAGGAACCCTACGGGGCCGGCTGGATCGTGGTAGTTAAGCCTTCTCGTTTGGAGGAGGATTTGAAGAACCTTCTAACCGAGACCGCTTACGCCAAATTCATCGCGCAATATGTCAAAAAGAGATAAAGTCTTGTTATGCGACTGAGGATGTTATTTCATCATTCGTGCATTAATCTAAAAATGCGATAGAGGCTATGATTGTTATTTGACTCGCATGGATTTACAGACGACCTCTTTGATAGAGGAGAGACTAAAACAAACTCGAATGTTCAAGGGGCTAGTTGGACGAAAATTCACTCAACGCCGGCTTCAACACGGCTATGATTACAGAGAACCATACTCAACGATCGCCTCAGAATTCCTCACTCTACCTTCACTGGACAATGTAGACCGACTTTCTACCGTGTACGGTTATGCGATGGTTCGGAAAGCGATCAGCCTTCTTGATAACATGGTTTTTGAGGACTTCTTCTACGGAAAAGTTGGACTTTATCCGCTCTGGGTCAAGCAGTTTACACGATTACTTGATGCTGCTCGCCCGCGTCAAATCGTAAAGGAACTAATGACCAGCTCAGAGCACCAAACCAACTGAGTCCAAGCGTCTAACGCGGAGGAAAACTTCCTCAGTCCAAGTCGCGTATCCATCGCATGTAACAATGCATTCAATTTCAAAACAGTACGAAATCTTTGCAATCGGGTTTGCGACTAGCAACCATTGGAGCTGACCTTGCCGACCTTGCTTGTGCCATGACCTGACGAAGAGAACAATAAGACCGTCTGTACTCGAATCACGGCGTCAAGCCGGCAGGAGAATAGAAAACCTAGCGAAAGACGGCATATATAGGCCAATACTGCTCGCTTCGGCATAACGTCGTTTATGAAGAATGGGATGTAAGATCGGCGAAAGGGCTAGCAATTGTAGAACAAGTTATTGCACAAAAATGAAATTAAGTTTGATAGAAACCCCTGAATTCATTCATTTCAACGAAACACACTTGGGTAGCTAGCATGACAGAAACAAGAATCGATACCGGATCTCATGATCTAGACAGTCTCATACATGATGGGATTACAAGATCTGGAATAACCTCAATCTACGGTGAAGCCGGAACCGGGAAGACCACCATTGCGCTTCAGATCACGAGGCAAACTGCTATGCAGGGACTCAAGGTTCTCTACGTAGATTCCGACCGTTCCTTCACACAACAGAGATTCCAACAGATAACCGGCGTGAATTTTCACGACCTCAGTGAACTTGTGCTACTTTTTTTTCCAGAAGATTTCGAGGAACAACGAATCCTTCTTGAATCACTGGAAAATTTTCTAACACCAACCGTTGGCTTGGTAGTAGTCGACTCTATGTCTTCGCTCTATCGGGTCGCGTTCTCTGCAACCGATAATAGCATTTTCAAGCTAAACAGAGCTCTAACTAGACAGCTTGCTTACTTAAGTGAACTGTCCATGACTCGGAAGGTTGCATGTCTCATAACCAGTCAAGTCCACGCTAGGCTTACTGGACACATCGCTCAGATTGAGCCAGTCGCGCGCCGAGCACTCTTTCATTTCCCCAAGACCATAATCAGACTAAGGAACACTCCATCGTCAAACGTTAAAGAGTGCATAGTTGAAAGAGATGAAGGAATTGACGTATTGAATAGACGATGTATCCTCGCGTTGACCGACAGAGGATTCACGGATCTTCAAAAATGACTTATCGATTTTAGGGAAGATGAGATAATTGTGGCCTTCGATGAAAGACTGGATCATGGCACTGTATATTATTTGTCCGGTCTATTGCGCGAACGGCGCTCCGGTTCTATTCGGCGGAGGGAGAGCAATCGATTTTGGAAGATCTCTGTCTGACGGTGAGAGAATACTCGGAGACCACAAAACATTTCGCGGTCTGGCAAGCGGACTAATAGTTGGCTTCATTGTAGGTATATTAGAAAGCTTACTGTCGTCAGCTCAACTTATTCCATTAGCCATGCTTGCTTCGCTTGGCGCCCTTCTCGGCGATCTCGCCGGTGCATTCCTAAAGCGACGATTGAAGATCAAGCCGGGAAATCCATTGCCTGGAGTTGATCAACTAGACTTTGTGATAGGAGCAATACTTCTTGTGTCTGTTATGTCTCCGCCGCCTCTTGGAACGATTTTGATATTGATCTGCGTGACTCCACCAATTCATCTACTGACAAACGTCGGAGCCTACCTGCTAGGACTGAAGTCGACTTACTGCTAATTCATGAGCCACCGAGCTTGGCTGACATAAGTGCGTTCGAGTAATAGACTACCATCAGAATCGTGAACGTTCCAATCATCAATAGTAGGTAGGCGTTCCTCGGGCGATAAGCAAACCTCGTACTCCGCAAGAGCATATATAAGCCGCCTAATCCGAGCATATATAGGAAACCTGCAATCAAACTCTCATTCAACGTTTGCTCACCCAACGTTCCGCTAATTAGTACCGAGTAACCAGTCGGTGTTGGAAGAAGAGAGATAGGATGTTCCAGAATGTCGTAAACTCCCCCTGCCAAGATGAAACCAACGATTGCTAAGGCGATGATTATTGTTAGGGTTGTTGAGGGCTTAATCCTTCTAGTTGACGGCCCACCGCTAAGATGCAACGAATAGGACATGTTACCCAGAGCACGTTTAACTCTCCATGGCAATTTACCCAGCTTGATACGAAGTCCTTCAAACATTTCCGAATCCCATGCTAGTCAATGACCACGAGGCTAAAATATGTTATCGTAATCTGAGTTTTGACACGCTACGTGGTCGTCTATTGCCTCAGAAAATTGTTTGCGCTGACTGCGGTTCAATACTCTATAACGGCTTAGAGCTTGAAACTCCGTCAGAGATAATTCAACGCCATAACGGTCTCTGCCCTCAATGTAAGAAGAAACTTGATTTTGAGACTGGGAAACTCAAGATAATTCCTAACGAGAAAACGACGCGGTAAGACCTGGCGCTGAACTAGGACGTTTTGCCTATCTTGTCAAGGGTCGTACCGCTTCACACGTACCATGAAAAAAACGGACACTTAACCGACTTTGGCGGTTTCAGCCTACCTCTCTGGTACAAGGGAATCATTCCAGAATCGCTCGCCGTTCGAAACTCTGTCGGCCTTTTCGATGTAAGCCACATGGGTCGTGCTCTTGTCCGGGGTACCGAAGCCCAGAAATCTCTTCAAAACATAACAACGAACGATGTCAGCTCACTTGAAACGGGCAAAGGTCAATACTCCTTAATCTGCAATCCAAAAGGAGGAATCAAAGATGATATACTTGTTTTTCGCCTACCGAATGAATTCCTTATTGTGTACAATGCCGCAAATAGAAGTAAAGACTACGAATGGATCCAAGCAAACTCCACAGGTGATGTTGAAATTCAAGACATCTCAGACGAAGTCGGAATGTTTGCTCTGCAAGGCCCCAACGCCGTCTCATTAATGTCAAGAATTACCAACCAATTCACTGAATCGATACCACGATTTGGATGCGCCTGGACACATATTGCTGGAATTCGCACTCTTGTATCGAGAACCGGATACACTGGAGAAGACGGATACGAGATCTTCGTCTGGGACTCATCAGTAGCAAAACCAGAGAACGCACTTACTGTTTGGGATAGTCTACTGTCAACCGGGAGCTCCTATGGGATAGAACCATGCGGATTGGGCGCGCGAGACGTCTTGCGCCTTGAAGCCGGACTATGCCTCTATGGGACCGACATAGATGAAGATACCAATCCGCTCGAAGCAAGGCTCGGATTTGCGGTTAAATTTCACAAGGAGTTCATCGGCAAACAGGCGTTGCTCGAATTGAAGGTCGCAAGGACAAGAATCGGACTAGTGACTCTGACTCGAGTGATCCCAAGACACGGTTTTGAAATATTCTCGCAGGGAAGAAAAATTGGAAACGTCACGAGCGGAACCCTGTCTCCCACGACAGACCGAGGAATAGCGATGGGTTACGTAGAGGATAAAGATACTCACGAAGGAGATATTGTTGAAGTAAGGATCAGGGAGAGATTTGAGAAAGGCAGATTGGCAAAGCCCCCTTTCTACGATCCTAACAGATTCGGTTATTCGAGAAATATCTCATCCTAGCTGAACTAAGTTCAAGCTTTCTCCTCAGTCATCGCTGAAGTTGGTTGAATGATTCTTACAGTTGGCGCCCATCTAACTTCACCGAGTTTGGGAAGATTATTTCCGCATTCTAGGCACCTCCCCAAATCCTCCGGATTTTTCGTACCACAAACGGAACAGTAAACGGAATTTAGTATTGTTCCGCAATTAATACAATACCGGGCATGAGCATCGTTCTGCTTCTTACATGAAGGACAAAGCGTTACTTTCAAATTGGATCACGGGAGGCGCTAAAGTTCGCTTCCAATTAGACCTCATAAACTCGCTGCCTCCACGCTCATAACCTTTTATACGAGAGTATACGAGAGCCAAAATGTAAATTCGAAAAATCATACGGTGAATTGCTCTGTCGGCGACAAGTCAAGTTCTCCACAAGATTCGCAGCGTATTGGGGAGAT
>Ga0074045_10003982_pt1 | contig 13185 bp, 15 predicted proteins | sample BogForMeECP23OM2_FD_94442 | JGI IMG/M metagenome (GOLD analysis project Ga0074045, IMG submission 94442) | Bog forest soil microbial communities from Calvert Island, British Columbia, Canada - Bog Forest MetaG ECP23OM2 | ecosystem: Environmental > Terrestrial > Soil > Wetlands ... | reverse complement strand
TGCTCTGTTTATGACGGATTGCGACATTGCTTGAAGCGTAAAGTTCAGCTATTTCCACTCCAGGCTATCCACACAAAACAGCGAGGAGCCCATTTTCATTTGCTTGTGGATTTGGGTTTTCTGACTTAGGAGGCGGGGGTGTTCTCAGCACCCCCTACTCCGTTGATGTGGTTACTTGCCTTTCTTGGCTTTTGGTTTGAGTTCGGGTTCGGGAGCCGGTGCCGGAGCTTCTGGAGCAGCGCCCTTTCGTTGCGTGAAGGGGTTCTCCCAACAGTCGTGTCATCAGGGGCCATTTGGACTGAGATCGAGCCGCGTTTCCATATCGAGCGGCGACAAACAACACCTATAGCTACGCCACACCCAAGGGTTTAGTCCCACCCATCTATTAGACCACCGTCGCGGCGCTCTCCCTCCAACTGCCCGACGAGGAGGTAGAGAATAGAGAGGCTGTGGGGCGGGCGAGTAGCTCGATCATCTAGGAGTTCACTCGCCTCGCAAGGGGGAGAGGCTTGCCTGTTTAGAAGTAGTTCCAAGCCCACATTGTATAAAGAGAAACGATCGAAAGGATTCCGGGGAGATAGATCAGCACTCTGGCCATTCTCCCCACAAGAGAATTAACACAGAGCCTGCCGTAGAGCGGGTAGCTGAGATACGCTACCCCTTGACCAGCGAGTAGCGGCGAGACCGGTGAAAACCACTCGACTGACAGTATCAAAGCGCACAATCCGAGTCCCACCATGAGTGCGATGTCACGTCCACGAAGCGGTTGTGCTACGCGGCCCTTTGGGGTCCGTTCAAAACATGGCCTCACAATGAGATGCTTAAGAAACGAGTAGCCCGTTAGTGGCAACGCGGAAGTATAGACCGCTGTCGCCCAGAAGTAGAACCGGAGAGCGCTCCACCATCGGTCAGCAACGGACAATCCCACGACAAACTGTGCGAACCACAGCCATATAAAGAGAAAAGGCAACAGAGGATGCAGGTAGGACTCCTTTTCGATCCAAAACGCGTGGCATACGTACGCACTCAGAAACCCGTTGGCTGTCACAATCGGTGGCATAAGATACCATCCGATCATCATCAGGAAATCCCATTTTTCCACCAACGAACTGGGACCTTTCAAGAAGGAGCCGAGAGAGTCTTTAACTAGTTCCGCTGTTCCCCCGGCGAACTTGCGGATACGCGTCATAAATCCTCCAAAATCGAATGGCAACGCCTCGCCACTCACGACATGCCTCACATAGCTGCCTCGCCAACGGTTGCGGGCAAAAACCAGTGAAAGAGCAAAGTCCTCAGCGACTACTTCTGGAAAGCCTTCCACTTCTTCAAGAACTTGTCTCTTAATAAGCGCACCGTGCCCAAGTAATGGCACAAAGCCAAACGAATCACGGACAGCCATGTCTCTAATATAAAACGTCGAAACGCCGAGTGCTAGCTCGCGTTGAAATTGAGAGCTTTCAGTGGTCGACTCGGCTACGTGGGCTGCTTGGACGAAAGCTACGTTTTCAGCGGCGCTCGACAACTCGCGAACGAGCTGAGTAACGAAATTACGGGGAACCGACTGGTCAGCGTCAGCCAACAAGATATATTTGTAATCCTCTTTTACACGATTACGAATTGCGTGGTTGAGGTTACCGGCCTTATATCCTCGACGATTTTGCCGACGAACTAGCTGCACGTCTTGCTTGCTGCAAAACTCTTCCACGGAACTTTTGTATTTGTCCCCTATGCTGTCATCACAGACGAAGACCCTGCAGTTCGCGTAATCTTGATCCACACAAGACTGACAGCATTGATGCTCGAAGTCATCACATGTAGTGTATAGAATGGCGACGCTAGGCAAATCTTTGGAGGCATTCGTCAGGAAGCTAACTCTACAATACAGACCACATATCTCGAAGGCGAGGTAATGGAAAGCCCAGAGCAGCACAAGCCACCAAACGACCGCACTGAGATGGGCAAGAACGGAAAGGGGCATGTCGAAGCGATCAAACCGATGAATCCACGGCCATATAATAAAGAAGAATAACACAAACCAAACTGCCAATGCCGAAAGCACTACCTGCGGCTTCTTGCGCCCTATCATGACGGCATGATCGGGATTACTCATGGCAATCTTTCGACCACAATTTTGGCCGCAGGCCGGGGAGCGCCATTAGAATCCAACAAACCAGTGTAAGGGTCCCATTCGAAAAATGGCCAACCAGTTTTCCATGATATGTCGAACGCGCTATGCACAGAGATGCCCACATCGCCTGGCATATCTGCCATCGCATCGCGACGATTCTCCAGTACCTGGACAAAGAAGTGGGCCTGTTCTTCAAGTGATGCTTTCGTTACCCCTTTCATCGGGTAGGTCACCATCTTCAGCAGAATCGGCCGACCAGCCCGATCCGTTTGGGCAGCGATCTTCGTTGCCATCTTCAGTGTTTCTTTTCCATCCCGTATCGCATCGGCTAGAAAATGCGGCTCTTCATCGCTCCGAATTGAAACGTGCACGTCAGGAAACACCCAATCCCCCATTCGCAAAAGACGGGGGCCTTCGGGGTCCAAGTAGCTTTTAATCTCCTCGGTTGTAGTCACCGGCTTGCTTGTGCGAAATCGTAACCGCGCAATCGTCCTCTCTAAGTCTTCAATAGTGTAGGAAGAAGTTCCCCGCGGATGCAATCCGTCATGACCAATGCAATAACCGTCGACATACTGACGCACGGCAAAGGCGGAAGCCATTTCCATTTCGTCATTCGGGTTCCATATCCCCGCGATCACACTCAATCCTTGTTCATGGGCCAATTGCGGGACTTTTGCGAAATCCAATCGACTACTAAAGGTTATGATACCGTCGAAACCCGCTTGTCGAATCCAACCCAATTCAACTCTTGCCCTTTTGATAAGGAAGAACGGATAACCAGGATCATACGTCACCCACCGGTGACTGTAAACCAGTGTGTGCACTTGGGGTGCAACCACGCCTGACCAAAGCAGAGGACCAATCAACTCTTGCCAAAGCCCGAGCGACGCAATTAATACTGTCGCGCACACGAAAGCCCATTGCCCCCGACGTGTTGGTGTGTCAGCAGCGCTGAATTTAAGAAGCTCCACCGCGATCCGAGCTAGCATTTGAAAGATGCGCGCTATGCCGAGGTCCGGCCGCCCCATGAAGGGCACGACGTGAGGGACCGCGCCCAACGCGGTCTGGAGGTGCTCGCGGAATTTGTCGTCCTCAAAGGCTTTGGAAAGCCGCGCTACGTTAAGCTGGCCGTGGGAGAAATTGGCCGGTACCTCCTGCACTACACCGAATAGGTAGAGCTTGTCGTCCGGCCCAACATGGCATACGGCCGCGCCAGACATGCCCTTCCAGCCGGGTGGCTCGTCCGGGCTGGTGGCCTGCGGTACGCTCCACCCATATGGACCATGGCGCGTTACCATTGATAGCCTACCAAGTGCGGTGAAGTCGCGCGTCCTCTTCGCGGTCCTCCACGCTTCCGGGAACCCGGCTGCACGGACCTCATCAATCGGCTCGACCCATTTGATTGAGGCGAACACCGGCTTCACCTCCGGCCTGAGCTTCGTATAACCGCTCACCTGGAGCAACGCCAAGTCGAGGTCGCCCAGACCCCGCCACACTAGCTCAGCCTCGTGCGGCTCCCCCCAGGTGTCATCCTGCTTCTGCTCCCTGAGCAGGAGTACCTTCCACGCAGTGCGCGTTGCCGCCTCAGGCGTCGGATAGTCGACGACATGGCCAGCGGTCAGAATCAGCCCAGGCGCGATCAGCCTGCCGGAGCCGTACCCGCCGCTGGTCGAACCACCCGGGTACACGACAGCCACATCGGCCACGAATTGGTCATGCGTTAACGACACGAGATGCTCTACCTCGGTAAATCTTCGGGTACAGCATCCGACCTCACTTTGAGAGGCTGCCCGTCCTTGTCGGCGACCGATAGTGAGAGCTTGATCTTGTGCTGACTCTCCCGGTTCACCTTCGCCTCGGCGGAAAGATCGAGGAAGGCGAGCAATTTAAAGCCGCCACCGGCCTTCGCCTCGGTGGCGAAACTGATTCCGAGCTCGATATCGATCCCATTTGGAGTGAAAATAATGTCCTGGTCGTTGCCCTCAAGGATGGCTTTGCGAAGCTCGTCTCGAAGCTGCTGTATGGCGTCGGAAAGTGGAATCTGCATCTTTGGGTTTCCTTTTTGGAGAGCATTGCGTCTCTCCCCCACTCGTTCTAATAACCGCCCGATTAAGAAACAAGCGCAACATAGTCAGCGTCCACTCGTAAACACCTGGCTCCTTCGATTCCCGAGGGCCGGCCACGTTCAGAATTTCGATCTTGTTTGAGCACAGGAAATCAGTCAGGGCTTGAATCTCGAGGCGAAGCGAATCCTGGTTTAATATTCGTTCTTTCCGGGTGTCATAGATGTGCAGCACCGGCTTTCCAAGCTTGTTAGCATGTTTCCAAGTCAGCTTGGTACCTCCGCTCAGCAGGCACTCAAGGCTGAAAATCACGGTGCCGTCGCTTTCCTTGATGTTCCTCCTGGTTCGCGCAGGATACGAGCTGGTTGAGAGCTCAACCAGGTTGTACCGCTCATCGATTCTCCCGTCCTCGGCCTTCCGGCCCCTGGGAACATATCCCCCGTGTTCCAGGCCCGTCTCGATCGCGAAATCCAGTCCGGCTCGATCAGCGCCGGTTTGGCCCCCCGATATGATTTTTCGAAGCATTTGAGCAACTCGTTGCGTTACGTTGCAATTCGGGCAGCTCCCGGTCAATCCCTTGTCCGGAGTCGTTCCGAATGATGCTCTCGTGTCAGCGAGGCTCGAATAAAGCGCTTAACCTTTGCCCTTACAAAGGCGGGGTTCCTCGAGCGCCGTGCCAGAAGCGTTTAATCTCAATAACGCCGGCGCCAGCGTCGAGTCGGTAGAATATGAGAATCGATCCCTCCACCAAAACTCGCTCACCTCGTCTGCCCCGAACCACCCTCCCCAGTCTTGGAAACGATTTGAGAAGCTCAATCCGCTCAATCAGATGAATTCCGAACTTTTCGGCTGCCGCGGGATTGTCCTTCGCAATATAAGCAACAATTTCGTCGAGATCCTGCTCGGCTTCGGGAGCTAGGATTATTTGGTTGCCCATTTGGCAAGAAATCGCTGCCGAACTTCCTCTAGCGGGATCCCCTTCCCGGCCTCAAGAGAGCGCGTTGCTTCGTCGATCGCCGTGCGCATCTCCTCAGTTGCTTCGAATTGCGGCTCGCCGTCCAGCTCTTCGATCTGAAGATAGATCGCTTGGCGCTCCTCCGCCGTTAATTTAGGCAACTCTTCAATGATTTCCGCTAAGTTCATTTTCGCCGAACCATTATACCCGGGAAGCCCACCGTTGGCCACAGTGTGTTTCTGGTTTACTAAGGAAGAACCCTTCGTTTTAAGCGAACGGCTCAAATGCGATTCGCCGGCTAGAGCCCAAAGAAGATGCCATTACATGCTTACATGTATATGGAAATAAAGCACTTGCTACATACAGCCGTGCAATCTCCTGCTCCACCCTGGCCATTCTAAATACTCGGAACGCGGGTTGAACGCAGCCGCTACGCGGAGTCGGTGAGCGGTGAAGTCATAGCTGGCATAATCGCCGGCCTATGACTCCATTAAGAGCCAAATACATCCGGGACCTGGCGCGCTATTATCGCCGTTCGCCAGAATTGATCTCCTACGAGGAAGTCAAGGGCTGGCTGTGCCATCTCATCAAGGAGCGGCATCAGGCAGCTTCCAGCGTCAAGCACGCAACCCGGCGCGCGGAAGTCTACTCGCACAGCGAGGTCGTCGACCACTTCCTCGGGATTGGCCGGCGGGACTATCGTGCTTTGAGGGGGGGCGGGCCCGCTTTGGCCTCTGGGTTGGGCGCAACGTCTTGTGGATAGCTCACGAGATCGACGAGCTGGTTCGAGGTGTTCGCCGCCCCCCCGATGTCGTTGATGACGTGCTCGATGGTGCCGATACCGCCTAGAGATACGGTGACGAGATCATGGAATTGGACCCCAGGGGTATCGGGAGCCTCGAAGGCATGGGAGTTGACGATGGTCGGGTTGACGTTGAAGAAGCAGTAGGCCCCCAATCCCCACCCTTGATGGGACCTGACATCGTCGGCCACCTTGTAGGATGCGAAGCCGTCGACGCCGTCGTGCGACCAGGCGGCCTGATTCGGCGGGTCGTAGGGCATCTCGTTCTGGAACATGATTGTGGTGCCGTTCTCGCCGTTCCAGATCACCTGGTAGCTCTGGTAGTGCTCGATAAAGAGGCCGTAGGCGGTGACGTTGTCCCCGTTCACGATCAAGCCGTTCGCGGCGGTGTTGTTCGTCCAGCCCAAGCCGGCGCCGTGGTCTGCCCGCCATGCCCAAATGTCGTCGATGATCACGTTGTTGGGGTTGATTTGGAGGCTGACGGTGGCTTGGCCCGGAGTAGCACCACCAATGCGGAAGAACACGTCCTGGATCAACGTGGGGTTGTTTGGGTCGCTCCCCGCACCTCTCAGTATGGGCAGGCTCGGCAGAAGGCCCACCTTGAGAAGGACCGGCGAGTTGACTGGACCGGCGTCGAAGATCATGCCCGAGAGCTTCACACCCGGCACGTTGGTGATCGCCATCGACACGTTCCCCCGCGTCGGCACCAACGTCGGGAAGCCGAGACCCAGCACCACAGTATTCGGCCAGAGAACGAGTAGGGGTTCATCAAGGCTGTAGATGCCGGGCGTCAGGATCAAGTGCTTGCCGAGAGCCAAGGCGGCATTGATCCTGGCCGCGCCGTCAGTCGGATGGGCAATAAAGAAGTCGCTAATCGAGATCGACGAACCGGCCGCCAGTCCGTTTCCCCAAGTAATTCCCGAGGAGTTCCTTTGCAACGCCGGAACAAAGACGTTGAAGTTGCCGGCCGAGTCGACGTAGAGGAAGGGCTTCTCTCGGGTCACCGGGCTCTGCGGCAGCGTGGTGTAAGGATTGAGGTTGATTGTGGTTGGGGGGGAATTCTGGGCAGGGGTGCCCACGACGCCGGAGAAGACCTGGTTCCACACCCCGTTGGTCCACCCCTTCTCGAGAACGCTGTTCCTCGTCAGCCACTGCTGCTGAGAGCCACTCAGCACCTCGTCTTCTATGAGGGAGTCCGCGATGAAGCCGCCACTCGAGAAGCTCCCATCGGGCGGCATGATCCAAAAAAGCGCGCTTGGCTGCATGCCGGCGCTCACGTGCATCCGGCGGAACGGGCCCGCCTGGGACACAGCCCAACGCTCTGTCTGGCCTCTCTGGGGGATGATGTGCATGTTCTCTGCCGAGCGCCAGAAGTTGATGAGGGTGCTATTAGCCATGCCCTCGGAGTGCACGATGCCCTTGATGGTTACGTCATCGGGGGAGAGTCCCAGCCCGGCGACCGAGGTGTAGTAGCCGACCTCGACATCGACGGAGTAGGTGCCGGGCTTGAAGAGGAACGCGTAGCGCGCAGTATCGAACTGGCTCGAGGACAACACCTGAACCTGGGAGACCGCGTTCACCGTGCTCTGGATGGTGCTGACGGGCATGCTCGGGTCGAAGACGATCACGTTCGGTCCGAAGTTAGGCTGTGCATTACCGCCGGACGCCACGCTCTGAGCTTGGATCGATTGCTGACCAACGTATACTGCCGCATAGGCAATCATCGCCTGTGCCAATAGAACGAGGGTTTTTCTTTTCATTAGGGGGAAATCCAATTTGGCGTCGCAAGAGAAGCGACTGACTGACAGGTTTAATGTAGTCCCGATGAATTAGTATCTCTCCCATACTTTTCTCAATGGGTTATAGGCCGGAAGGTGGAACGCGAAGGCGCAGAGCCCCTCTCCTTGGGGGGCTTTTCCGTTGGTCGCGGGAGGGCCTTTTGAAAAAAGTGCAAAATTAAAACGCTGTAACATGGCGATTTTTGTCCATTTGGACAGGGCTCATAATAGGAATTATGAGCCCTGTGACCACGAAATCGGAACCAAAGTGGAAATGAAATCGCGGTTTGGGGGAGATTTCCTACTACAGCGATAACGTTGGGTAGACGGGATATGTGAAAGAGAACTCAAGAAGGGGGGAATTTGCGCACGCCAAGCGTTAAGCGCTCTCGAGAACAACGCATGTCACCGTGTGTCCTTTGTGACGGAAAGATGACATCATGTTTTTTACGATCCTCTCACTATTCGCTTTCCGCTGTCCGAATCAGAGTAAGGGTCTGGACGAGCTCCTCTTCGATGGACCTATTTTGCTCAATGTTCGGGATCGCGGCCTGCCGTTCTCTGTGTTGATTCTTATCCCACTCCAGCGTGAGCTCGGGCTTGTCGAACCGAAGCTTATGCTCGGCCAGTTCTTCGATTTTCGTCTCGGCATAGACGCCGGCGGCTTCTTCAATCTCCCCTACCCTGTCCAAGCGAAGCGCGATCTGCGCGATCCTGGTCTTTCGTCGCGCAACCTGCTGCTCCCATTGGGCGTGCGCTTTTTTACCGGCCGTCCAGCCAGGTGCTCTCTGTTGAATGGCCTGCAACTGCGCCTGCTCTGAGGTTAACGCCGCCGCCAAGCTGGATTGCAACCGGTCGATTTGCTCAGCCTTTTCTTGGACGTAGACGGCCAACTGATCGCTGTACTGCTGCTGAACTTGTTGATCTCGGAGTTGTTCGGCCTGGTTGACAGCGCTATCGAGCTGCGCAACCAGGCTCTCTCCCTTAGCCTGCGCCATCGCGCTTTCTACGGTCGTCTCGACCCCTTGGGTTTTGCCGGTAGCCAACTTTCCGGAATCCGCTTTGTCTACTTCAACCTCGGGCGCCAGATGATCGAAAATCATGTTTTGACCGTTTAACCTTTTACCCAAGGCTTTCTTCAAAGCCGGCAGGGATGCGCCGCTTAGGCGACCGCGTGCGGACAAAGAAGTTCCGAACGGTCCGGTAACTGACTTCCAGACCGTTGTGCTTCTTTGAGATGCGCAGCGATCTCGGTCCACATCTTACGGGCTCGGCGCATTTGACGAATCTCCTCAAGGTGGTTCCAAAGTTGGCTTTGAAACGGCTTGGGGTGCACCGTCGGCGGTTTCGTATTGTAAGTGCGCGTTTTGGTCATCCCTGTGTCCCTTTTAGTCTTCGTGCCTAGTCTGACAACATAGTTTTTGGTTCCTTCGAAATCACTTCCCTTTTTCGGATAGCAGTTTGTCCAAAACTTCCCAATAGGCGTCGGCTTTAAGTTCATTGGCATAAGCCACAAACCGGTCCAGGACGGATGCCGGGCCCTGGACATAAATGGATCGCGTCGGAGTTCTCTCGTGGCGGCGCATTACCCTCCCCTCCCCTTCTCCTTTGCGTTCCTTGGTTTCGCTTGGTTCACGACTTGTGAAGCCGAGCTCCTCGCCTTTTTTAATCGCGCGCTGTTCTTTGTCCGCCGGCACTGCAGGCGGCTGCATTGTGAGCTCCGACAGGTCCAATTTCCTTGCACCTTGCTCTGATGGCTTTTTTACTTTGTCGAAGCCGAAGCTGCTCATTTCTGATTCTCTCGCTGAATTTCTTTGAGTGCGTTCACCACTTCCTGGGCAACGGCGTAGGCATTCTGCCGAGCCTGCTCCAGACCGGAAGTCTTGTCTTCAGTGAGTTCTTCCAGAGTATTGGCAAAGTCGAAAATATCGCGGAAAGCGGCACGCTGTACGAGGCCTTCGGAGAGCATTGGCAGTTGTTCATCGCGAATTTCCTTATCGATGCGTCGGAAACTTCGTGTAGCTATCGCGGCCGGGTAACAGCTATAGACCAGCCTGTATGGGATGGAGCGTTCCAGGGCTTCTCCTTCCTCCTGTACGAGCTGGACGGCGGAGGCTGCCAGCCGGGCGTCGATCGGTGAAGGATTGAGGGGAATAAGGACTAAACTAGATCGGGCGAACGCACGCGAGAGCAGGCGCGAGGCGGTGCCTTCCAGGTCGATTAACACAAATTGATGACTTTGGGAAAGTTCCCCGATCGTTGCGACCATCTCGCCCTCTTTTGGTCGGGAAACGATCGTGAAAGGGACGTGTAAGCCGGCTTTAACACGTCGGGCAGCCCAGTCGGCGATGACGGCATTTGGATCCGCGTCGATAATGGCCAAACTCGTGCCTTGCCGCGCGAATTCGAGTCCCAGGACGAGTACCAAAGTGCTCTTGCCGGATCCTCCTTTAGGGTTTGCGAAAGAAATAACTGGCATATGATATGTATATCCACATCAAATGCCTATGATAGGCATAGCCGATGGATATCAAAGGCATATCATATTCATTTCAATCTTCAATCATTTTCTGGCGGTTTTGATCTGCAAGCAGCGCACATGTGTAACGGAAGCTTCGTAAGCTACAGGAGATTTCGTTGGCATCGGATTAAGATTTGCCATACCGCGAACCGACTCTCATCCGGAACCTGCCATTCCGCATTCGGCCCAAGGTAGCAGCATGGCCGGGAGTCGTGCCGGCATGGGACAGCCGTAGCATGGCGCGCCCAGAATGGATAAACGTTTCAAATAGCAGTAGGTCCTTTTATTACCACATATTGTGGTGTTTAAACGTTGAAAATACACCATATGGTGGTTTACGTTTTTCCTACGCTTTGCTCGTTTCGATCACGTTTTATGAACAAATATGCTTTTTTGACTGAACCAGCCCGTAGAGGTACGGAAATGGCCGAAGGTTACGGCAGGTTCGCTGCAGCCGACGCTAAATATTGCGAACCGCGGGTGTCTCACCGGGTAAATCGCTATCGAAATCTGGATAAAGGCTTCTCGCTGACCATCAGAGCAGATGACGGCTCTACGTTGTTGGAGACCCACGTTGAGTATATGTACCAAGCGTTTCAAAGCCTGATAGACTGGTCGATCAACGAGACAAGTCAGGATGTTTGCGCGGTTATCACTGGACCAAATGGGTTTTACACGGTCCACCGCATTAACGCTTCACCAGACTTCTCCTGGATAGAAAGCTAGAAGTCGCTTTCCGAGACGTCCGTGCAGCTGCGATCGTAGCCGCAAGGCGAGAAGCCCATGGGGGAGGGGAGCGCGGTGGCTTAGTAGCCAATGGTGAAGTGATCCCTGCGGTGCTGGGGGTTCCTTGAGTTCGTGGACGGGGACGATCGCGTAGTCCTCGAAGGAAATACCGCTGTTGACCTGTGCGTCGGTGATCAAGTCGTCTTCTTATCTCATCGACGAATTTAGCCCGAGTAAATCAGGTAATTTCCTTGGACGAGTTTCAGGACACCGAGACGCCTTTTTACTTTGGACCCGCGATAAGGCAGGTCAGTTTTGGCAACTCTTCGAGGATTTTCTTGACGATCATGACGATTGTCCACAAGGGTACCCTTTTTTTGTCTTTCGCCAGTTTACGTAGAAAGGGACTTTAGCGCTTATTTCCCCCGGGCTCTGCTTATTTTCTTCCTGCAAATCGGCGAAAGCTTTTATTTGGCTTTTCCGATACAGAGTTGGCTTTGAACGAGCGGCAGGGATGCTTAGATCAGGGGGAAAGGGTTTATTTCCCTTTTTGGCGTGTATTATTGTTTTTTCAGCCCGGAGGGCTGGTCGAATTGGCTGCGTAGCAGCGTTGAAAGCCGCTAGCGAGGTGGAGCGTAGCGGAACCGAGCGGTTAAGCGGCTTCAGGCGAGCGAAGCGAGCGACTAATAGGGGGGCGCCGCCCGCCGTCGGTGGCTCTTTTTTTTAGTATGGATAAAAGGGATAAAGAAAGGGATAGCGGCTGTGAATAAAGTCGTAAGAAACGGTCTGCTAAGTACTTGTGACGGGCAAAACACGAACTTTAACGCTTATTTCCCCCGGCTTTTGGCGATCTTTAACGCTTATTTCCCCCGGTCTAGGCTTTCCGAAAAGACTTTAACGCTTATTTCCCCCGACCCCTAGGGGCTTAAAGGGTGCTTCCAAAGACTTTGACGCTTATTTCCCCCGCCACCTGGAATCTTTAACGCTTATTTCCCCCGACCTTTCAGGGCGCTTTCAGGACTTTAACGCTTATTTCCCCCGGCTTGGCTCTTCTTGGAATCCTGGTAAAAGCTGACTGCCCTCCTTTGCCCCGTCCACGCGCTGCGCCTGCTTCATCTGCTTGTTTCCTCCGATTATCTCATCGACGAATTCAGCCGAAGCATACAGCGTCCAGATGGCGTCGACGATCTTGGGCCTTCCCTTACTTGGAGCGTGGATGAGCTCTTCGGCGAACGGCTGCATCTCCGATAAGATGCGTCGCTTTTTCATCTCCATCAGCGCTTCGCGAACAGATTTCAGGTTATCCCAAAGTCGAGCCTCTCGCGACAGGCCGCGTTCCTCCAAAATGGTTTTTAGGGATATGTGATACCCCTCATTCTGGACAAAGCTGTTTTTTCGCGCCTGACGATAATTGTGGCTCATGCGCGTGGTCAACCAGCGGGCGAGGGGACGTTTAAGCTTGCCCACACGGAGTTGATTGATGGGATAAAAGGCGAGCCCGAGTATGGCCTGTGTGGCGAGCGGATGAAACGTCATAGCTGCGCGAGAATCTTCACCGGTGCAATCTCCTTCAGGAAAGTCGCCGGTATAGTTGCTCAGAATGGTGCCCTTCATGAAGCGTCGCCGTTTGGCTTGTCCGGGCTCGCCGTCAGAGTCCAAACGAACCTCGATTGAGGTGTCAGATAGAATGTCCAGCGCCTCCTTGATTTCGCTCAGCTTAAAGCCGTGCCCAAGCTCTTCGAGGTGTCGTCGGATCATGGACAACGTAAAGAACACAGTGATGGCCTGGCGACCCGTTTCGGCATCTGGTGTCAGCCTTGTCCTGGCAATTTGCTGTACGGCGATGAAGCGGAGTGCGCGTTCTACGAGTTCTTCTCTACTCCCGGGAAAGACAAGCCGTTCCTGGCCTGTCCGTGCGTCTGTAATCTGCGCCGGCGCAACGAACGCAGTATACTTTTTACCCCGGAGGGTAAACGGTACCTCAAGTCGTTCAGGCTTTGGGATGCCGGTCGTGACTGCAAACGGGTACTTCGGGATCGCATCAAAAAAATCCAGCGTGCGCGATTCGCTCGTGTTTTGGGTGTACCAGGGCGCAAGCAGTTCGAGTTGAGCTTCATCCGACATTTTCGCTTGAGTTAAACGAAGTCTGTCGTGCATATCAAGGCTCCGTGATCCCTGTTAAGAGTTGTTGCGCGACGACCGCGCGCTTGCG
>Ga0074045_10003981_pt1 | contig 13187 bp, 18 predicted proteins | sample BogForMeECP23OM2_FD_94442 | JGI IMG/M metagenome (GOLD analysis project Ga0074045, IMG submission 94442) | Bog forest soil microbial communities from Calvert Island, British Columbia, Canada - Bog Forest MetaG ECP23OM2 | ecosystem: Environmental > Terrestrial > Soil > Wetlands ... | reverse complement strand
CCGCGCCCTTAATATTACTGTCTTATAATATATATACAGGTGCCAGGACGTAATGCAGCCATGTGGGTTTTGCAGAGCGCTGATACGAGCTTGGCGAAGAGGGAAACGCAGACATGCGGCAGCCAAGCCGCGCGAGAGGAACAGCGGGCGAGCCTGGCAGCCTGGTTGAGCCGCACGGATGTAGACACACCTCCCATGATGCTGCCGGTGATGCCAGCGGCAGTCAAAAACAAGTTGCAAATACGCGAAATCTCGCGTCGCGTGGACGAAACGTCAGCTTGGTCCACGGGAAGCGCGCGGTGGAGCGATCCGTTCTCCCAAAAAGTTATCGGACGCACGACGCCCCTTGTTTTCGGGACGTGCGGGCGCGGAAGCAGCCTTTTCTTCAAGGACAGTGCGTTCGCGCTGATCCATCAGCCAGCGTGCCAGCATGGCCGCGGTGTTTTCCTCGAGGTACTGATCCAGGAGCGCTCCCAATTCCTTGCGCAGATTGGCCGCGTGAGCGAGGCTGGAAAGTTGATAGGATTGCAACGGGTTGCGGGAAGCGGTCAGCAAGAACTCCCAGGGCGGCTGGGTGTAGTACGGGTTCACGAAAACCTCCCGGACAATGTGCTGTGGAAAAGACGGGAAAACAGTACCACTAGTCCATATATAGTGACTAGTAATCTTAGAGTTACTAGCCTGTGGAAATCTGTGCAAACTGTGGAAAACGCCTTGCGCGCCTGCAGCGGTTGCGCGGGCGATTACGAAGATCCCGACCGCAGCGCCTGGGAGCCCGATCCTGAAGAACACGAAGAAGATACCGCGGCTGAGGAAATGCCCGAAAGGGAAGGGCCGACTGGGCCCGCTGGCGAGGAGTTGCCTGATGCAGAGTGAATTGCCAGCGCCGCTGACGGATTGTCACTGGGAATTGAGGGAGGCGGACGCGGCGGAGGTGGCGGTATGAGGAGACTCGCGGATTGGCAAGTGCTGCAGCCCGTGTTGAAAACGCAGCGGGAGATTCTGCAGGAGGTCCTCCTGTGCGCGGCGCGCTACGACGTCTGGATGACGTTGGAGGAACTGGCGCACAAGACGCGCTATCCCGAGGCCAGCATCTCCGCGCAATTGCGCCACCTGCGCAAGGCCCAGCACGGCGGATTCGTGGTGGAAAAGCGCCGCCGGCTGTGGGCGGAAACGCTGCGCCCGAGCGCGCACGAAAGGGTGTGGGAGTACCAGATGCGGTATGGGCGCTGGGACGGCGGGTGGAGGAAGGACGCGGTTCATTGAGGCAGGAAGTACAGGAGGTAGAGGAAGCAGAGGAAGTGAAGGAGGAAGAACAGAGACCAGCGGAGGAGCCAATGAGCGTAAAGCCGGAGATGGTGTTTGACGTTTGCTGGGAAGTGTATCGCGGTGCCAGGGAAGTGCTGGAAGCCAAGCGGGGGATCACGGCGCTGACCTGGGAAGTGGACGCGAAGTATTCGTGGCGGCCGGATCTCCGGCCAAAGCTGAAAGATTGGGTGGCGGATTTTGCGCTGGCGGGGCAAGCGGCGCTGGAGGGTCCGCAGCAAGCGTCGCGTATGGTCCTGTTTCGGCTGTATTACCTGGGGCTGACGCCGTACGATCGCGCCCGCCATTTTCTGGGCCTAAGCGAGCGGAGCTGGGTGAACTGGTCCGAGGAAATCCGCCGCCGCTGCGGCGAGGAGCTGCTGCGCCGCGATTTGTTCCCCCCGAGGAAGTATTTTGGGGGCGGGAATTGATTTTACCTTTGCCGACTGGCAAGGCAGTTGTTGCGTGCGGAGGCGACCGCGTTCAGAAGGGCATAATCACTCCTGTTGAATTTGAATTACCGCCCCAGGCCGCGGCGGGAGGGGGCGAATGAAAAGGGAAGCAAGGTTATGGTACAATGATTCTTGGCAACCTTGCCCCGGGTACCTATTGAATCCGCAGAAGCATCTACATATAGTGAGCGAGGCGGCTGGATGACAGAAGGTCAACCGCTAGCCCGCGTGAAGTTTTGCGTCGAATGCGAACCTGAAGTATTCTTGAGAAGATAAAGGAAAAAATGGGAAGCAAAGTAAAATCCGATTTCCTCGTAGCGCATCCATCCTTGCTTTCAGGAACTGCCCGCCTATTTGATTTCTATGGTCAGTATGATGAGTACAACGTCTGCCCCACAGAAGTCGAGGCCGATGCAATGGCAACGTTTTCTGACTGGTCCATCGTAGGTAACGACCTGCACGAAGCCTTTGACCAATACGAGCGCCTGCAAAAGTGCGCATAGTCCACACCCACTGACGTGACGCACAGCGGCAAAAAGCGATCGAAGCCCTTCATGCAGCAGCACCAGCAATTAGTTCAACGTCAGAATGAACAGGGTATGATGATGAAGGTCGCAAGGGCGATTTCCTTTTCTGGTCCTTTGCCACCACCAGAGGCGTTGGAACGCTACAATCAAGTGCTTCCCGGCGCCGCCGATCGAATCCTCTCTATGGCTGAGCAGCAGAGCAAACATCGCCAAGGTCTCGAGCGCATTGTTGTGGAGTCAAATGCCCACTCGCAAAAAGCTGGAGTGTGGCTTGGGTTCGTTGTTGCAATGACTGCGGTGGTTGGCGGCATCGCGCTGATTCTCTATGGTAAGAATGTATATGGACTCGCAGCTGTTCTTGGCGCGTTGGTTTCTTTGGCTGGCGTATTCATTTATGGAAAGTCGAAGCAGAGGAAAGATCTTGACCAGAAGGCTGAAGACTTCGTGAGCCCGCCTCAAGACGGTCTGGTCAAGAGCTAGTCTGTTTGTAGGCTGTCTTCTCAATCCGTAACAAAACCCCACCGATTACCGCCTCAATCCTGTGATGCGCAAGGGCATTGGGTGCGTGCCTCGATTCATCGATAGAGATCTGTTTTGCCGCAAGAGACTGAGCGCCAGACCGGAACGAGAATCCAGAGAACCTGAGATAACCACCCTAATCAGGCAAGCAGCAGGTCCCCTGAGCGGAGAAGCTTGTTGGATTCGGAGGAGGGGACGCGGGTGTTGGTGGCGAAACGGTAGAAATGGTCGAAGCGGGGGCGCGGGGACCCCGAGGGCAGCGTGGAATCGCGGAGCTGCGTGAAGCGCTTCTGGAAGCCATCGAGCGCGACGCCGGTGAAGGGATCGCGCGGCGGAACGGGACAGCGGGCGCAGGGATTGCTGCCCTCGAAATGGACTTCGCCGATTTGGAAGCGCACGACGCTGCGCTCGTCCGCGCCGAAGAGCTGGTCTTCCCAGAACGCGGGCACACCGTCAATTTCAAGCGTAGTGCGGAAGCGCAGGCGAACTTCGTCGAGCGTAAGGCCGGGGAACCATTCGCATACGGCCTGCAGCGAAGCCGTCGAGACGATGGTGGGGCCGTTGGCGATCGTGTCATCGGGAAAACCGCCGGGAGAATAGCGGACGAGGATGTGCTGCTCGAAGTACATGCTGAACCACTCGGCAGCCTCATCGTGGCCATCGGGGAACGCGAATGTGTGCGCGGGAATGCCGCGGCGGTCGCCGGGAACAGAGAGGGTGACGCTGCGCAGATCGGGAGCGAACGCGGCGCGGATGCTGTGAACGGCGGGAGTGCGTTTGCCATTGACCCAGCGTCCATCCACAGAATACAACGCCCAGGCGCGGTCCAACTCCAAGCCTCCGGACGGCCCGATGCGCGCTTCACTGACGGAGACGGGGTCGAGTGACTTGATGGGATGGAGACGTAGGTTCGCCATGCGCGGGGTTAGGTTCGTGGGAGCCACGAAAAGAGTTTAGCAGAGGTCAGGAAGGGTAGTTGGACGGCGAGGATTGAGGGCTTAGAGTTTTGTGCCCCGCTTTCAACCGCAAAAGCGGCGGCAAGCCGCCCTTCGCAGCTCAGGGCGGGCCGCGCTCCGAATTAGCTGCCGGCGACGGCGGTCAAATGGCGCTGCGTGCGAATGGTGCAGGAGGAGGAGGCGATTTCCTTGTTGCGGGCTTCCACGGCTTGCGCGAACGTGAGAAGGGACGAGGTGTTGATGGAGGCGACGACGCCACCTTGGGCGAAAGCGACGGAAATTTCCGCAGGAGTTACATGCTCCGGAAATTCCGCCATGACCAGGAGATCGAAGCGGCCAGTGGTGAAAAACGTGGCGTGGACGGAGCCTTCGAGCTTCTCGATGGGAGCGCGAACCACCGCTAAACGGTCCTGGTGAGCGTTGGCGATATGGCTCCAAGCCTGATTGGTGAAACTAATCTGGAGGCAATAGCGGGACATTGAGGTCTCGATTCTGGAGGGGGGCCCTCGGGTCTGGGGATATAACCCTGCGCCGCTGTCGCACCGGTGTCAAGTGAGAAGAACAGATATGAAAAAATATTTATTTGAGTAGTACTTTTTGGGACTGGAATTCTCGGGAAAAGCGAAGAGCGACACCAAGAAGTGCTGCCGGAAAATAAAGAATAACGATATTGCGAGATGCGCGCGCGATTATCTGGAGCGAGGGACACCAAACTGCGGGTTAACCGATTAATGGGAGAAGAGAGTCCCCGCTGAGCATCGCAGGACCCCGCGAAGCCACGAATTGGCTCGCATCAGCGCCCCGCCGAGGCGCCAGCCACGGACTCCGTGGTGATGGATTTGTACCCGCTGCTGCCTGCTTTGCGCAACGCTTCGAGAGCCTGCGATCCAGTGAGCAACGAGGTGGTATGAATCTTGGAAACCGCGCCACCTCCGGCGAAGGCCATGGCGATGGCCGCGGCAGAGATGGTATCGGGCATTTCCGTGATGGCCAGGACGTCAAAGTCTCCGAAAGCGAAGAACGACGCGTGCACCTTTCCGCCCAGCTTTTCAATGGGAGCGCGGACGGCTTCCAGGCGATCCTGCGGATTCTGCATCAGACGGGCCCAGGCTTCTTTGGTGTAGCAGACTTGATGACAAAAATAGGGCATGGCGGTCTCCTTTGTTGGGCGTGGGCCTTTCGAGGGCTCGGGGACTATGTCCTTGGGGAGTTCGGGCGTCAAGGGAAAAGTGGAGCAGAAAAAGTCTGCTAACGATCAGCGATGGAAAGGAACAGCGTGCTGCGCATAAGGTGCTGAGGAATCACGGGTTGTCGTTGGGGCTTACACTTGTAGGAGCGGCGGCAAGCGCCGGCCTTCCAAAATTGCCTCAAGGGCGAAAATATTTTTGGGGATGATGAACATTTCCCTTGACAAGTTAGTGAAATGTGGTAAACTATGCAGCGTAGAAACGTGTAACTAGCCCCGGAAGACTTCCGGGGCTTTTTGTTTTTGGGGTGATGCGCGGTAGTGGCTGCAGCCTACCAACTGTCCTCCATGCTGCCCCCAGCGAAACCGTTCGACAGCAATTGAGAATAATTTGTGGCACGCGGAGAGGTGTGCCTGAGGAGAGAATATGCCGACCTATCAGAATGCAACGCCGCCGAGCGCATTGTATCCGGGCGACGTGGGATATAGCTGGAACAATGAGGTTTTTCCCGGCGCGAATACCTCAGGGGCACAGTTTGCCTTAAGTACGCCGGGCGGGTACGCACCGGAGACGGGTTTTACGGTTCGCTGGCAAACGATTTTTGGCGGGGCGCCCTCCGCCATCAGCATTAAGTTGCAAGGGGCGATGGCGGATGTGGACGCGGAATACCAGGACATGGATGCTTCGACGCAAGTGGCGGGTGAAGCGCGGCAGGTGACCGGGGTACAGGCGAAATTTCTCAGGATCAAGTTGTACTCCTCAACGGGCGGGAGCGGGCTGACCGCGAAAATCCTGGTGTAGGTGATGCGGGGCGATTCACAAGGCCGGAGTGTCCAGATCGGGCGCTACCTGAACGCGCCGATGGTGCTCAACCTGGGCGGGACGAGCGCGTCGGTGCAGCTGAATCCCAGCCGCCATTACCGGTTGTGGGGAAGCGTGGATCTGTTCTTCCAGTTCGGGCCGACGGGTGTGACGGCCACTTTGAACAGTCACCCCGCGGCTGCCAAGCTGGATTACCTGCATTACACCGATGACATCAACACGACACTGGCTGCGATCGTCAGCAGCGGCACCGGTGTGCTGTTCATCAGCGAGATTGACGCTCAGGGAGTGTGACGTGCGGGAATGGATGCGATTTTGTTGGCGATTCTGGCGCATGCGGCAAACGCATGTGTGGGAGAAAGCAGCGCGCGCGGTGGAGGAAGTCCTGCGGCATGACGGATTGCAACAAGCGGCCACGGCACAGGATTGCGTAACGTTTTGTCCACGGTGCGGGCAGATTCCCGATGGCGACCGAAGGATGGAAGAGGCACGCGAGCGGTTTTTTGCGGGGTGGAACGGCGCAACCCCGAAGAGGAGTGAGTTGGATTTTGCCCTGGCGTGGGCCTATTTCCGGCGGAAGTAGACGGAGAAGCCATAGGCAAGATGGACCGTAAGACGGAGATCGCAGACGCAAGATCGCAGAGTTCACAGAGAAGAGCGCCGCTGAGAGAGCGGAGACGAAAATGGGCGCGATGGATTCGAGGTTGAAGGGATATGCGGGGAGGGTCACGCACCCCACGCTGGCGCTGGAGCGCGCTTATTGCACCATCTGCGGGCGGCCGTATGGCTGGGTGAGCATGGAAAGTTACGCCCACGTGGCCCCGGAGGAACTGATTGTGGTATGCGACGCATGCGATGAGCGCTACGGACGCATGCCCTTGCCGGAATTGGAATTGAAGCCAACAAAGGAGAGTTGACGTGCCATTTTATTACGCGGTTTCCTCGCAACAAAATACCAACGCCACGGCGAACACGGACACGCTGTTGGCGGATTTGAAGACGGCCAGCGCCAACGCCGGATTGCGCGCGTATGTGCAGAAGCTGCAGGCAGGCTCGTACGCCACGCCCGCCGACAATGCCCTTCGCCTGCGCCTGCACCGGCTGACGTCGCTGGGCACATATGCATCTGGAACGGCGGTAACACCGGCGCAGTTGGTCCCCGATGCACCAGTCGCGGCCTCGCTGTCGTCCACACTGCCATCGCTGGGAACCGGCGCGTTGAATGCTGTGCCGGCGATCCAGCTTGCGTTCAATCAGCGCGGAACGGGATTGTGGGCGGCGTTCACCGTGGACGAAGCCATCGGCATTTCGGGCGCGAATACCGGCGTGAATGGGCTGGTGGTGCTGGATAGCCAGTCCACCGGGACGACGGTGCCGGTGAACTTCAAGATCATTTTCAGCGAGTAGCGCGTGGCGACAACAACTTGGGTTGCGGGGCTGTACAACGAAGTGACTCTGCAGCCCGCGCCCGCGAACCGCCAATCCCCGGTAAGCTCGCTGGATTTGGATGAGCGCAGAATTCTGCTCCCACCGCTGCCGGCGGAAGCGCAGTTTTTCTACGACGACTTGGGTGCGTACAAGGCGAATGAATTCCGCGCGGGATTGCAAGCCAACGCGGAGTTCGATGCACGGTGGATCCTGCTGGGGCGGCCACCTAACGTGTTTGACGAAGTGGAGTGGCAACGATTCGCGGGAACGTGGCTTTCGCAAACGACCAGCGAAGCGGAAACGGGGCTCACGCCACCTCCAGCGCCGGCTGCCTTTGATGAAGTAGAGTGGCAGCGGTTTGCGGGGACGTGGTTCTCGCAAGCAACCAGCGAAGCGGAGACGGGGTTGACGCCCATCGTGCCGGGACGCGCGTGGGACGAAACCAAGTGGCAGCGAGCGTTTGCATGGTTTGCAACGTTGCCGGCGGAAGACGAACAGCCGGAGCGGTTGCCTTTCACCCCTCCGCCCGTGCCGAATTTGGGCTGGGATGATTTTGAGTGGAACCATGATTTTGGCGCGCGGGGATTGGCGATGCTGGTTGTGATGGACGAGTTTGTGAATGCGCCGGCCGGAGGAGGAACTGGCGGCGTAACGCCCCGGGGAAGAGCGGCGAGATTCGGCTTCACGATGCCGGCTTTCCGCTAGGGGAAGCTGTGCGAACCGCAGCGAATGATTCCGATGAGAAAGTGCAAGGCATTTTATCCGATCGCGGGATCGCGAACGGCCTGGATTCCGTGTGTTCGGAAGGCGGAGGGGGAATCGGAATTTTGCCGGCGGCATGGAGACGCCATCCTTGGGGCGATGTTGGGCGCGCTGGTGACCTCAAGGCCAGCGGCAGGAGTAGAGCATTTGTGCAATGAAGGGGCGCCGGGTCCGTTGAGGCGCGCGGGGCGGAGGAAGTGATGGGACAACCACAAACGATCACGATGAGGGCTTTCCGGGGGATGGATACGTTCTCCGGAGAAATGCGCGTCATAGGGGGATCCCGGGCGCGCCGGGGAGTGCGCCGGCAGAATCACCGGGCGAGTTGCAACTTGCCGACAGAGCTGGCGGGGTCTGACGCCGGAGGTGGATTCACCGCTGGCGGGAGTGCGCACACCTCCGCCGCACACGCTGCGGACCACAAGACGGACGCTGACTCGGCTAAGACGAAGGTGAAAAAAGCCAGGCGCACTCCCGACAAAAAGAAAAAGCGGAAGAGCAAGAGCAAGACGAAGATGGGGACCGGCGGCGGTGCCGGTCCGGTGGAAAGTTTGTGGGATGAGAGAGCCGAACTCGACGGAGGCGTACCACTCCCGGAAGACGGGGTGGGATTTGTGGATGCGGTGAACGTAAACATCGACCTGATACGGCTAACGGAACTGTTGTTGCGGGGAACGGACGAGAAGTCGTCGAAGAGCTTGTTGGAGCGGTTGTTGGAGCTGCGTTACGGGAAGAATGCGCGTGCGGTTGCGGCGGAGACAGGGTCTTTGATCGATTGCCCGCCGCAGCCGATGCGGGACTAAGGAGCAAGAGATGACGAATGCAAAGGTAGTGTTTATCGGGGAAGTGGCACAAATTGCTGGAGTGGGCGCGGTGGTAGCAGGGATTGTGCTGAGCCTGCACCACTGGGGAGCCGCGGCTGCATTGATCGGCGGGATTGCCGCGTTTTTCGTTGGCAAGAAACTGCGCGGAGCGTGAGCAAAAGCGCCGGCCACACGGGAGACTGACAGGAGTGATTGTGCTCCTGGACGGCGCACACGAATGCGAATACGTGGGGAACCGGCGCAAAGGCGGAATGAAGACGGGGACACAGGAGGATAGCCAAAAGGCGGTAGATGAATCGGACAGGCTGAAAGCGCAGCGGCAACAGGAAGCTACACAGCGTGAGCCGAAGAAATCCTACGAGCCGTTCCCGCGGCAAGAAGAGTTCCACAACTCGACCGCAAAATACCGTCTGTTTGGCGGAGCAGCCGGGCCGGGCAAAACGAAGGCGCTCCTGTGGGAGGCGATCCGCAAGGCGCTGTTCAACAAAGGATGCGACACGCTGCTGTTGCGGCGAACGTTTCCCGAATTGGAGGCTTCGCTGGTAGCGCAGTTCCGGCGAGACGTGCCTCCGTCGTGGTACCGCAGCTTCAACGAAGCCAAGCACATCGTTACCTGGAAGAACGGATCCACGACGCGCTTCGGCTACTGCAGGAACGAGAATGACGTTTACCAATACCAGGGCGCGGAGTTTTTGTTCATCGGGATCGACGAACTGACGCACTTCACGCTGAAGCAGTGGCAATTCCTGACCTCCCGCAACCGCTGCCCGATTCCGGGAACATTTCCGTGCATGGCCGGGGCGACGAACCCCGGCAACATAGGGCATGCCTGGGTCAAGGCGCTGTGGGTGGACAAAGTGCCTTCGCCGGGATTCGAGCGGCCGGAGCAGTACGATCCCGGGGATTACGACTTCATACGCGCGCGGATCGCCGACAATCCGATCTACGCCAACGATCTGAACTACCGCAAGACGCTCGAGGCGCTTCCGGAACAATTGCGGAAAGCGTTTCTGGAAGGGAACTGGGACTTTTTCGCCGGCCAGTACTTCGACCTGTTTGAGATTGGCCGGCACACCGCGCGGCCAGAAGAGATTGGCATGCAGGCGTGGTGGCCGCGCTGGATTTCGATTGATTGGGGATTCCAGCATCCCAGCGCGGTGTACTGGCACGCGGCGGAGCCTTTGGCGGCGACCAGTCATCAGCGATCAGCGGCCAGGAAGCCGGAGCCAAGCGGTGAGGCGCGGAACGCCGCTTCGGCAAGAATTGTGACGTATCGGGAGTTCGTGCAGAACGCGCTCTCGCCGCGAATGCTGGGCCAGGCGATTGCCGAGCGCTGCAAGGACGAGAAGATTCAGGAGATTTATCTTTCGCCGGATGCGTTCGCGCACCGCACCAGCGAGGCTTCGATTGCCGAGCAACTCGGAGAAGTGCTGGCGGCGAATGGATTGCCCCGGCCTTCCCAGGCGGACGACGACCGCATTGGCGGATGGCAGTTGATGTACCAACTTCTGGAGCAAGACGCCTGGGTGATCACACAAAATTGCTCGAAGTTGATGGAATGTCTGCCGCAACTCGTGCGGGACACCCGGCGAGTCGAGGATGTGCGCAAGGTAGAAGGCGACGATCCAGCCGATGCCGCGCGCTATGGAATAGTTCCCGGCGCAAGATACGCCGGTGTTGGGGCATCCGCCCTAGGCGGACCCGGGGCGGGGCAGGCTCCGCCCCTTTATTCTCAAGTACGCTTCATGCCAGGCATGCCGCTGGGCGAACAAATCGCGCGCCAAGTCACGGCGGAGGACGCCACCTCGCGGGCCATCCAGTTTCAGAGGCTGGAGGCGGAGGCGCGGAAGCAGTTCGGTCCCCAGCGCTTGCCGCGGCGACGTTGGAGTTGGTGATAGCGCGAGGGAAACGCGAAAGGTGAAGTGATGTTGGAGTTCATTAAGAGATTCTTCAAGACGCGGTATGTGGGGATGCTGGAGGAGGAAGTGACACGGCTGAGGGCTGAGAATCGCGCGCTGCTGAACTCGCTGCTGGGGACGGCGGGGTTTCCGCCGGTGGAGTTCGCGGAGCCAGTGAAGCCGGTGGAACTGCCAAGGTTGCGGAAGAGGTCGTGGCAGCAGATGCAGCGAAAGAATGAATTGGATGCAATGAAGGGATGATGAGCGCGAAGAACTGAGGAATACACGCAAAGAATTGACGCAGAGCGCGCAGAGAACACAGAGTTCGCAGAGAAGAGATGACGAGAGATCGTATGGAAAACGCGACTACAAATTGGGAACCGGGAATGACCGCGCCGGCGGATGGCAATGCGGGGGCAGGAGATGTCCGGGAAAGTATCGGAGCGATTCCTCGCCCCGGCGAAGCGTACGGGGCGCAAAACCCGCGCTTAGCGGGCGTCGCTCGGAATGACGGGCAGCAGGGTCAGGTGGGCCAGGTAGTGGACCTGGGGCCCAATTTCGAGCGGCTCGAGGAAGAGCGGCCGGAGCTGGTAAACGCGCTTCGGGAACTGGTGCGGCAATACCGTGTGGAAGGTGTGACGGCGCGCATGCACGAGATCCGGCGCATCCGCCAGGCGCGGCTCTTCTGGCAAGGCCTGCAGTACGCCTGGTGGAACCCCAATGACATGAACTGGCACCTGCCGTTCGAGCAGAAATTCAACGATGACCGCGCGCTGGAAGAGATGCCGCGCTACCAGTTTGTGACCAATTTTTATCAGGGCTTCGGGCTGTCGTTTGTCGCGGTGCTTTCGCAGGATGTGCCCAGCGTGCGCTTCTATCCGCAGTCCGCGCAATCGCTGATGGATATTGCCGCAGCCCGCGCGGCAAGCGACGTGGCGGAACTCGTCGAGCGAAATAACCATGTCGAGCACCTGCTGACGTCCATCGGCTATTTTCTGTGGACGGACGGGAAGTTGGGCGCGTATGTGCGGTATGTGAAGGATGGGCAGCGGTTCGGGTTCCGCGAGCAGGAAATCCTGGCCGCGGTGGAGATTCCCTTGGGTGAGGATGTGTGGGTTTGCCCGAAGTGCGGGAAGGAAACGCGCGTGGAAGGCGAAGACACGGACACCCAGCCCAGCGAACAGTCTTTCAACATCGATCCGGATCACGGAACACAAAGCACGGACCACGGAATCACTTGTCCGGGTTGCGGGGCGGAGTTGGGCGAAAAAGATTTGCGGAGGGCGGAACGCGTGACGGTGCCGCGAGTGGTAGAGACGCGGCGCGTGGCCAACGGCCAGGAAGTGATTTCGATTGCCGGCGGGCTGGAACTCAATACGCCCGTGTGGGCCAACGAGATGCACGAGTATCCGTACCTGCAATGGCAGGCGGAAGTGCACCGCGCCAAATTGAAGGCGGCGTATCCGCTGGCAGCGGAAAAGATTGAGTCGGCGCCATCGCAGGGCGCGGAGGATGTGTACGCGCGCGTGTCGCGGCTGAGCGTCGAGCAGGGGCTGCCGTCCATTCATCCCGGCGACGCACTGATGAACCTGATTACGTTCGACCGTACCTGGCTGCGGCCGTGGGCATTCTACGGGATCGAGAATGAAGACGTGCGGAACGATCTCCTGGCGCTATTCCCGGATGGTTGCTATGTGGGCTTTGCGGGCGATGTGTACTGCGAGGCGCGCAACGAAAGTATGGACGATCACTGGCGGGTGCTGCACGCGCTGCCAGGCGACGGCCAGAACCGCCCGAGCGTCGGCGATTCCCTGGTGCAGGTGCAGGAACGCTACAACACCCTGAGCAACATGCAAGCGGAGACGTATGAGTACGGCATTCCGCCGATCTACGCCGATCCGCAAGTGCTGGATTTTGACGCGCTGGCCAATCAAGTGGCGGAGCCGGCCGCGCACTTTCCGGCGAGGGCCCGTCCGGGCCAGCCTTTGGCGGCAGGATTCTTTCAGCCGGCGCCGGCGCAGGTGCCTCCGGACTTGATTCGTCACCAGCAGGATCTGATTGGACCCGTGTCGCAATTCTTGACCGGGCTGTTTCCCGCGGTCTTTGGCGGAAACATGGAAGATGTAAAGACGGCCAGCGGGTATGCTATGGCGCGCGACCAGGCCATGGGGCGATTGGGATTGGTGTGGCGGCGGCTCAAACAGTTTTATGGTGAAGTGATGCTGCTCGGCGTGGATTGCTTCCGGAAGAACCGCCCGGAGGACGTGGATGTGCCCCTTCTGGGGCCCGATGGGACGCTGGACGCGCGCATGATTCGCATCGGCGATTTAAAGGGGAACATCTGCGTGCATCCGGAGGCGGATGAGACGTTCCCGCGGCTGAAATCGCAGCAGCGCGGCGTGCTGCAGCAGTTGTTTGGGCTGAAGGATCCGCTGATTCAAGAGGCGTTGTCGGAGCCGGCAAATCTTGGGTATATCAAAAATGTGCTGGGCTTGACGGAACTGGTG
>Ga0074045_10003980_pt1 | contig 13188 bp, 13 predicted proteins | sample BogForMeECP23OM2_FD_94442 | JGI IMG/M metagenome (GOLD analysis project Ga0074045, IMG submission 94442) | Bog forest soil microbial communities from Calvert Island, British Columbia, Canada - Bog Forest MetaG ECP23OM2 | ecosystem: Environmental > Terrestrial > Soil > Wetlands ... | reverse complement strand
TTCGATCTCATGCAGCCGACGGCGTCGCTGGCGGTGCTGATCTACAACTTCTCCGGCATGCCCTTCAAGAATCAGGTTGAACTGGCATGGGCAGCCGCTCTCGTTCTGGTGGCTCTGGTTCTAATAACCAACCTCATCGGCCAGAGCTTCTCTCGGCAAGAGGTTCATCAATAGGAGTGTGCGCAGATGGCTGGCGGAACAGTTCCCAGTTCAGATCCTAAGGCTAACATCCCGGGCGACGCGGCATTGGCGCTCCATGTCAACGGCGATGCCATTATGGATTGCGATATCAAAGAGCTTTACTACGGGACATTCAAAGCCGTCCGTGATACGAGGATCCCGATCAAGAAGAACGCCATCACGGCGTTCATTGGGCCATCCGGATGCGGCAAGAGCACTGTACTGCGCTGCCTGAACCGCATGAATGATCTGGTCCGGGGTTTTCGCTTTCGTGGTCACGTGAAATATCGGGGAAAAGATATTTACGATCCGGCGATCGATCCGGTAGCGGTGCGGCGCTACATCGGGATGGTCTTTCAGCAGCCTAATCCTTTTGCCACCAGCATATTCAACAACGTTGCCTTCGGTCTCAGGATCAACAACTATAAGGGAAACAAGACCGAGAAAGTCGAGCAGGCATTGAAACGGGCGGCCCTTTGGGACGAAGTCAAGGACAAGTTGCAAAACAGTGGGTTGTCGCTGTCGGGTGGCCAGCAGCAGAGGCTTTGCATTGCTCGAGCAGTTGCCACGGATCCCGAAGTGCTCTTGATGGATGAGCCCTGTTCCGCGCTCGACCCGATTGCGACCCGCAGGATAGAAGAGCTCATGCTTGAGTTGAAAGGCCGCTACACCATCGCCATCGTGACCCACAACTTGCAACAAGCGCAACGCGTAGCGGACAAAACCGGTTTTCTTTACGTGGATACGACTGAAGGAGGAAGGACGGGGTACCTGGTCGAATTCGGCGATTCGAAAGAAATGTTTGCGAATCCGAAGGAAAAGCATACCCGGGAGTACATCCGGGGTGAGTTCAGCTAGCTGCGAGGATTGTTTTCAGTCGCTCCAGCGAGTGCTTTTCTTTTGAGCTTAGGCCATTCGTCGTGCTTGAGTGAATGCGTTGGCTGGGCGCAGTACGGAGAGACAACCATCATGATTGCTAAGAGAGAGCGCTTTCTGGGAGTTCGAGCTGTATCCATGCTTGCAATTGTCGCAATTGTGGCGCTTCTGCCAAACTGCTCCAGCTCAAAACCGGGTGCAGGTGACGCCACGCTACCTCCCGGAAGCATTTTGCTGACAGGGGCCGGTTCATCCTTTGATTCTGCGCTCTTCAATCGATGGTTCACCGTCTATCACAATAGCCATCCGAACGTTTTCATAAAGTACGCTTCCGTCGGCAGTGGAGAAGGCGTTCGCCGTTTTATTGGAAATAACATTCCAGAGGAACAAAAAGTCGACTTCGGGGCAAGCGACGCTGCCATGTCCGACGCGGAGCTCGCACAAACTAATAACGACACACTGATGGTGCCGGTCACCTCCGCTTGCGTTGTGCTGGCCTATAACCTTCCCGGCTTCCATGGCGATCTCAAGCTCTCGCGTCAGGCTTACGCAGGAATCTTTCTCGGGGACATCAAGAACTGGAATGATCCGATAATCGCCAAATCCAACCCTGGCGTAAGATTGCCGAATCTTACGATTGTCACCGTTGTCCGCCAGGACGGCAGCGGAACCACCTTCGCCTTCACCAACAATCTCGCCGCAATCAGTGACCGGTGGCGCAGCCTGTTCGGCCCGGCTACCCTGGTCAATTGGCCGGGAAATGCGATGCGAGCGAACGGAAACGAGGGTGTCGCGTCCCTTATCCAGAAATCACAAGGATCGATTGGCTATGTTGGTTACGAGTTTGCCAACAGAATCGGGCTGGATATGGCGGCGCTGGAAAACAAAGATGGCAAGTTTATACAGCCATCACAGCAGAGTTGCGAGGATGGCTTGTCCACGGCCGAGCTTCCAGAGAATCTTAGGGCGTTTGTTCCGGACCCAAGTGGCGCAGACTCGTACCCCATTGTCACCTTCTCGTGGGTGTTGCTCCGCAAGGGATATAAAGACCCAACCGCCTCCGCCCTCCGTGACCTCTTCCGGTGGTGCCTGCAGGATGGTCAGCGATATGCGTCCCAGGTCGGTTACGTGCCGTTGCCGGCCCCGGTTGTAGAGAAGGCGCTGGCTGCCGTGAATGCCATCAGCCCAGGGGGTAATCTGCTGCGCTCACCCGATCCTGGCATTCGATCAGTTGCTGTCGCTTGTATTCGTGAATGCGTTTTACCAGTACATCAAACATCGACTGCGGATCGACCGTCATCCCCAGCCGTTCCTTGATGAACGCTGCCAGGTCCTTCTTATTCTCCTGCTTAATCTCGTGCCAGAGAGCCCTGGAGTCTGCGTCGTCCACGAAGGTCTCAAGCCTTCGAAGCCGTTCCAGGTCATGAATCCAGCCGTGCCCCATCTTCGCGCTGAGGACAGTCCGTCAGCCGCAGGACTGCCGTTTTGCTATACTTAACCTGCCTCTACGTTTCTGCTTGGAAAGCCGCGGTGCTCGCTGCATTCGGCTGTGTATGCGGAAGTGGTGAAATTGGCAGACACACCATCTTGAGGGGGTGGCGCCGAAAGGCATGGGGGTTCAAGTCCCCCCTTCCGCACCATACCCTGCCCCAAGTAGTCACCGACGATTAGAGATAAACCTTGTGGCGGAGCTTGCGCCTTCGGCGCGGCCGCCTGAAGCGAGAACTGAGAGTACATGGCCGTCATTCTGATTACCATTCTTCACGTTGTTGTTTGTGCGTTCCTCATTGCGGTTGTGCTGCTGCAAAGTGGCAAGAGCGCTGATATTGCCGCCGCCTTCGGCGGCATGGGCAGCCAGACCGCTTTCGGCGCCCGCACCGCCGCAACCGTGCTGACCAAGGCGACCACCTGGGCAGCAATCGTCTTCATGCTGACGTCGGTCACGTTGTCCGTTTTCGCGTCACGCGCAGGTGCCCGCAGCCGATCGGTGTTGGGCGGCACTTCGTCCGCGCCTACAAAATCGGCGCCGGCACAGCAGAAGCCTGCTGCGCCTGCGCCCCAGCCGACAGCGCCGAGTCGGTAACGTAGTCTTTAGATGCAGTTCAAGCCTCCGTCGTGACGGACGCTCTTTGCTCGCTCGTTGGAAGCGGGAAATTCGCCGTTTAATAATAGGATCAACTCACCAAATACTCGAGCGCCTCTTCCCGAGTGGCGAAGATGGGAATCTGGCGCGCGGAGAAGCTGCGGACGGAATCGTATAGTGCTTTGGGCAGGTTTTCGGTGAGCACCCAGGCCGAGCGCTTCAAGTGAGGACGGTCAAAAGCTGCGGCGATCTTCACATGTTCGACACACTCCCGGGTGAAACGCGCGCGGCTGAAGTCCCCCAGCAGCAGAACGGAACCCTGCGGCTCCTGGGTGACGGTCTCCGGCACCCGGTCGGAGATCGCCGCTACCTCGTCGGGGGCGCAATCCGTGAAGTCCACCAAAAGGATGCGCTGCTCCCGATGCGTGATGAACCGGATACGCTCCATTCCTGCTCCTACAGCTCTCCGTGCTTAGCCGGTCTGCAATGAACCGCTCACCGGTGTAGTAGGTGAACGTGCGCAGTTTACTTCAGAAATTCCTTCGACTCAAGCAGAGGTGATCGCAGAAGCGCGTCACAAAGCCGCCAGCCTAGGTCGTCCTGTTAGACTCGATTGTCGATGGCCAGCCTGCGAATCTCTGCTATCTCATACTTGAATACGGTGCCCCTGATGTGGGACTTCGAGCACGGCGACGCCGGCCCTGGCTTTCAGTTCGAATACACGGTCCCGTCGGCCTGCGCCGCTGCATTGGCCGCGAAACAGGCTGATATCGGCATTATTCCGGCTTTCGCCTACGCCGAGATACCCGGTCTTGTCATCCTGCCGAACATAGCCATCGCCTCCAAGGACCGGGTGCGCTCCATTCTGCTGGTCAGCAAGAAGCCCATCGAGGAGGTGCAGACCGTCGCGACAGACTCCAGTTCGCGAACGTCGGTTGCGCTGTTGCAGGTCCTTTTTGCGAAGTTCCTGGGAGGCCACCGCCTGCTCACTCCGCACGCGCCAGCGCTTGAGGACATGCTGCGCCGGAATGACGCAGCGCTGCTCATCGGAGATGCCGCCCTGCAGGTGCCAACCGGCTCCGGCTACCATGTTTACGATCTCGCCCATGAGTGGCACAAATTCACAGGCAGACCATTCGTATTTGCATTCTGGGCAGTGCGACTCGACGCTCTCGACCGGCAGCCACGTCGGCTCGATCTGGCCGCAGTATTTCAGCGTTCACGAGATCATGGCCTTCAACCGGAGAACATCGCCACCACAGCGACGGAGTGGTCCCAGAAGCTCGCATTGGGCGCAAACGACATTCGCCAGTACCTCACGAAGAACATTCACTATTATCTTGACCGAGAAAATCACGCTGGACTACAACTCTTCCTGCAGTACTCGCAAGAGATCGGGATCATTCCGGCAGTTCCCGAATTGCGCTTTCTCGGGCCAGTAGCGTTCGGAAGTGCGCGTAAGTAGCCCTGCTATTCCCTCGTCGACAACTAGCCCAAAGCGCAACAGCGGCCAGGAAGGCCGCTGTCCACGCCAGTTTGGAGCTGGGAAGAGGCTACTTCGTACCGTGAGCCTCCGCGTGGGCCTTGGCGGCTTCATCAGCATGGTGGGAGGCATGGGTGTCGTGTCCATGCGCTAGGTGTGCGTGGTGTGCAGCCTTCTCATGGTCGCCTGCTTCATGATGCTTGGCAGCTTCCTTGTGATGACGGGCTGCGTGCTCATGATGTTCGGCGGCTTGCGCGTGGTGATGCGCTGCTTCCTTCGACATAGATAGATTCCTTTCAGTGGAAGATTCCCCTCAATCGGGCTGGGAAACCTTTCCAGCATTGTGGGAGGCTTTGGTTGCTGGCGGGTTTCAGTTATGTCAATTGACGGTAAATACTGATGTTTCGAAGTTGACTCACTCAAACTTCCACCGCGTGACGCCCTCAGGGAACTGCTTCTCCGGCATGGCGAACACCGTCCTGGGCCGAACCATGTAAACCGGCCCGCGCTGGGGATCGAGTTCCCAACCATACTTCGCTTTGTAGTTAGCGAACGCCTGCTGCGGAATCTCACTCTCCGCCAGTTTTCGCGCAATGCCTTCAACAATTACAGCTTCTTCTGCGTTCTCGTTGCAGACTACGCAATTCGGGTTCTGCTGGAGGTTGCGTGCCTTCCGAGAGGTCGCCCCTGTACTGAAGTAATATGCCCCGCCAAGCCAGAGGCCCCAGACCACCATGGTATGAGGCGTACCATCCGGACGGACCGTCGTGAGCCAGTAATTGTGCGACTCGCTGAGGCGCTTCCGAGCCCACTTCCACGTCAAAGCACCTTTCAACGACTTGGGAACGCCATAGCCTGCCATACGGGGCCGGGAGGCCTTCGGTTCGGAGCCGCCACTGTTCTCTCTCATCTCTGGCCCTTCGCTACGGCAAGTTATATGCGAAGTACGGAGTCGTGCCTCCGGGCGCACTCATGTTCTCGATGGCTGTGAATATATTGCGACCGAAGAAGAAAGAGAGCCCCCAGTCGAACGAGCCTCGGTTTGGTCCGCCGAGAGTGCTGAAGGCGGTGTTGTTTGTGTTGAAAAGATTGTTTGCGTTTTCGATGCTGAAGTGGGTCGTAGGGCCACTCTGCCCATTCGAGCCTTGATTGACCGCGGTGAGGTTATCGGGGGAAGTGGTGGGGCAATACCACTGATTACCGGCGGGCGCGGGGCAGGTTGCTATCCCGGTTGTTTGTGCAGTGAGAAAGAACAATCCGTTGGATCCGCTGTCGATGAAGCTACCCGGATAGCTTGTGCTGTTGAAGATGGTGGTGAAGTTCCCGGCATTGTTCCCAGTGTCGGGCACCGGATAGACCACAGAGCTACCCAAAGTGTTATTCGATTCCGTGCCGATGCCGAAGATTAGAAAGCCGCTTGCCGTTAGCGATCCACCATCAGGAACGGATGGGAACTGGATCAGTACTCCATTGTTGTCCGCAGCAAACACTGACACCGGGTTGGCCACTTGCTGCGCCAGGGCAACAGTGGTCGGAGTGCAAACGGACGAGCAATCGTAGTAAAAGTCCGGGGCTGGACTTGTGATGCAGTCGGGACCGCAATCCTGCTGGAAAAGCCCGACTCCAATCAGAGCATTGGCGCCGAAGGCGTCCACGCTCACGCCCTCGTTACCATTACCTCCCGGTGGGCTTTGGCTGGAACAACTGGTCGGGACCGGTGGCGAAGTTGACGCAGGAATCATGATCTGCACCGGAACAGAAGAAACCGTCGTCTCGCCAGCTACTGTAATGGTCGCTGTGGCAACCGGGCCCCACACATACCCATCCGCAAACACAAGGCACTCATCCAAGTTCTGCTGGGGCAGTGGGATTGTCAGCACGGAAGACACGACGCGCAGGCCAGACGAGCCGGTGTCCACTTCAACGTGATCGATCGTCTGACAGGTTTGGGTGCCGGGGACGCAAATCGTGATGGTGACAAACGGCACATCGACGTCGGGCGGGCTCAACCCATTGGGGCCCGCATCCACAATGAGGGGGGCGACGTTGTTCGCCAGAGCGATCGGCGTCACAGTATCTGTCGCCGTTCCAGACATGCTGCTGTCCTGAGTCGAGGTCGCTGTCACCGTAATTGATTCGTTTCCACTCACAATCGGCGCGGTCAAAAGGCCCGACGACGATATTTGCCCTGCGTTTGTGCTCCACGTGACCGCCGAACTGAAATTCCCGGTGCCCGAGACCGTGGCCGAGCACTGACTGGTCTGTCCCGACAAAACGGTTGACGGCGAGCACGCCGCGGTGACCGAGGCGATCGTTGACGTGTTACCGGCGCCGCCGCTGCTACTACTCCCTCCGCCGCAGGCTACCATAAGGCCGAGACTTCCTAATACGAGCAGGATCCCTAGTTTACGCACGGCATTTCTCCTTCACCGGATATCGCTGGATTGGACGCCTTGTGGCACCAATTGCGGAATGTAGGCCTGCCCGTGGAAGTTTCTCATGTGTCCAGTTTGGTACATCACCAGACCGGGCGTCTCGATCGCGATGGGAGCGCGTCTTTGACGTTGTTGCTGCGCCGACGACGTCTCCTGTCGGGCCTGCTGCGCCTGCTGATAATACGGACCCAGAAGTTGCTGCATATCGGGCGGGAACTGGCCCTCCCACGCCACGCCGAATACCGCTCCTGCCGGAGAGACGAACTCACGCACCACGGTTCCCGTCGGCGCAGTAATTTCGTGCATGACGTAAGTGCGATTGTCCACGCTCCGCAGTGTTCCCTTCATGCGGGCCTGGTCGGTCAGGACCGATGCCGCGTTGTCGCCCAGGACAGCCAACGCCGGGGCTGGCAACGCCAGAAGCAAGGACGCGAGCAATAGTCGCGCGCCCGCGCCGGAATCAACGCCAACGAATCTGAAGATATTCACGGAGTATGCCCTTAGGTGTTGTTCATCGAGCAACAACAATCCTCGTCTATAAACTCAATCATGGGCCGATTGTTGCGGTTTGAGCCGCCGCTTAACCCAAACCATCTGCTTCGCCGAATTACAATTTCCGCTGCGCCGCTTTCCCGCAACCATTATGATGGTTAGAATGTCACATAGGGTTGTGAGGTGCCATGTCCTTGACTAAAGCCGAAGCGCTCGACATGTATCGCTCCGATGACCTGATCGGCATCGGCATGGAAGCCGACGCGGTGCGCCGTAAGCTCCATCCCGAAGGTGTGGTCACCTACATCATCGACCGCAACATCAACTACACCAACTTCTGCACCGAGTACTGTACTTTCTGCGCCTTCTACCGTCCGCTCAAGGGCAAGTTAGCCACAGAGGGTTACATCCTCGATTTCGAAACCATTTACGACAAGGTCCGCGAAACTGTCGAACTCGGCGGCACGGGTGTGCTGCTCCAGGGCGGACTACATCCCGACCTTAAGATCGAGTGGTACGAAGCCTTACTGAGCGGAATGAAGCAGCGGTTCCCGCAAGTTCACCTGCACTGCTTCTCGGCGTCGGAAATCATCTGCATCGCCGAGGTCAGCAGCCTGAGCATCGAAGACACGATTCGGCGCCTGCGCGATGCCGGGCTCGATTCCATCCCCGGCGGCGGCGCCGAAATCCTCGACGACGAAGTGCGCTACAAGATCGCGCGCCTGAAATGCCTGACGGACGATTGGCTCAACGTGCATCGCACTGCGCACAAGCTCGGGATGCGGACTACGGCCACCATGATGTTCGGCGTCGGCGAAACCTACGAGCACCGCATTAACCATTTCCAGTGTATCTATGACCTGCAGGAAGAAACTCGCGGCTTCACCGCGTTTATCCCGTGGTCGTTTCAGCCGCAGAATACCGCGCTGGGCGGCCGCGGATGGGACGAAGCCACCGCCGTCGAGTATTTGAAAACGCTGGCCATCGCCCGCCTCTTCCTCACCAACTTCGAGAACGTGCAATCGAGCTGGGTAACGCAGGGATTGAAGGTCTGCCAGACCGGCCTGCGCTTCGGGGGCAACGATGTGGGCTCGGTGATGATCGAGGAGAACGTGGTGCGCGCGGCCGGCGTCCGCAATTGCACCACGGAAGAGGAGCTGCGCCGCATCATCCGCGACGCGGGATTCCGTCCTGCGCAGCGAGACACGCTGTACACGAAGTTCTTCTTAAACTGACACCTGTTACACTCTTTTCCGCACAAGCTATGGCGCGCCCTGCTGAAAGTCGCACGCAACTGTTCGCCGACCCCGCCGGCAAGTTTGTCCACGACGTTATTTTCGACTCGTGCCGCGAGCATTCGGGCAAGATCGCCATCATCGACACGTCCTGCAGCCCCGCACGGCGCCTTACGTACGGCGCTTACGCTGCGCTCGTGGAGCGCGTGGCACGCAACCTGGTCGCAAGCGGTATTCGTCCCGGAGAAATGATCGGCATCTACCTGCCGAACTGCTGGGAGTTCGCCGTCGCTTTTCACGCTGCCACCCTGGCTGGCGCGATACCCACGACGATGAACCCGACCTATCGCGAGCGCGAGGTCCATTATCAACTGGAAAACTCGGATGCAGTCGCCCTCATTACTGACGGCTCGCTGCTCACCGGCATTCATCTGGCGGGACTGCCTTCGCTGCGCAACGTGTACACCATCCGCGCTCCCGGGCCGGGCCGAACGCAACCGTTCGAGTTGCTCTTCAAGGGAGCGGTCAGCGCGCGCCTGCCGGAGCCGGAACACGACTCGCGCGTCACCCTGGGGACACTTCCCTTCTCCAGCGGAACCACCGGTCTCCCGAAGGGCGTCATGCTGTCGCACTACAACCTGGTCGCCAACGTCTACCAGACGCTCACGGCAGGAGAGTATGGCGCAGTCGGAGAGGATGATGTTCTGCTCTGCTTTCTGCCGCTGTACCACATTTACGGGCTCACGGTCGGCTTGAACCTCACGCTCATGCGCGGTTGCACGCTGGTGCTGATGCCGCGCTTTGATTGCGCACGCTCGTTACAAATCACTGTAGACGAGGGGGTGACCCTGACGCTCTGCGTGCCGCCAACTTTGCTCGCGTATTGCCAAGCAGCCGAGCAGCGGACGTTCCCGCGAGAACACCACTTGCGTTGGATAAAGTGCGGTGCAGCGCCGCTGGCGCCGGAGTTGGCGCGCCGCTTCAGCGAGAGCACGGGCATCCCGATTCGCCAAGGCTATGGAATGACCGAGGCGTCGCCCGTGACTCACGTGGGATTTCTGACGCCCGAGCTGTACCGCCCCGATTCCGCCGGCGGTCCGGTCGCCCAGACCGAATGCCGGGTGCTGGATGCCAACGAAAACGAGGTGGCACAAGGCGAACTCGGCGAGCTGGTGATGCGCGGGCCGCAGATCATGCAGGGCTATTGGAAGTCTCCCGACGCCACGGCAGCAGCGCTGCGCGATGGCTGGTACTGGTCAGGCGACATCGTGCGCACCGATGAGCTCGGCCTGTATTACATCGTCGATCGCCGCAAGGAGATGATCAAGTACAAGGGGTTCTCTATTGCGCCGGCTGAGGTCGAATCGGTGCTCCTGGAGCATCCTGCGGTACGCGATTGCGGAGTGGTCGGGCACACCAACGAGGAAGGCGAAGAGATTCCCTGCGCGTTTGTCGTTCTGCGCGATACAGAAGTTGCCACCAAGCAGACCGCAGCCAGCCTGCAGGATTTTGTCGCCCAGCGCCTGACGCACTACAAAATGCCGCGCGAAGTGCACTTTGTGCAGTCACTGCCGCGCACCGCCTCGGGAAAAATCCTGCGCCGCGACCTGCGGAAACTGCTGTAAACATCGCTACTCATTTATCCGATGTCGCCCACAATCGAGCGAAACTCCTCATCGTTGAGCAGACCGCTCTTCTCGATGGCTTTTCGCTTCACTGCCTCCAGCACTGCCGCACGGCGCGGCTCGGGCACAGCCAGGCCGAGTTCTTCCGCCTTCAGCCGGATGCTGTCGAGCCCGCTCTTCTTACCCAACACAATCCCACGTTTTGCGCCCACCAGCTCCGCGCTATAGGGCTCGATGGCTTCGGGAATATGAAACTGGCTGGCAACCGCACCGCTCTCGCGCAGAAAAAGATTGTCGCCGATCAGCGGCTTCCAGCCTTCCAGTTCGTACTTCCCCGCCCGGCGAACCACTTCTGACACTTCGCGTATCTTTTCCAGATTCATCTCCACCGGCACGTCGTAGAGGCACTTCAATGCGAGCGCTACCTCAGCGATGTCGGCGTTGCCGGCGCGTTCGCCCATGCCATTGATGGTTCCATGAATCCAGCTTGCGCCACCGCGAACTGCGGCAATGGCCGCGGCGGTGCCAAGTCCAAAGTCGTTGTGCCCGTGCCAGTGGATCGGCGTCTCTTTGCCAAGCCATTCGCCGGCCAAGCGCACCAGAAACTCGGCAGCTTCGGGTGTGCAGACTCCGATGGTATCAACGATAACTATCTCTTTCGCGCCCGCGTCCATCGCGGCAGAGTAGATGTGCTTCATGAACTCGAGATCGGCCCGCGTCCCATCCACCCCGAAGAACGCAACTCGAATTTCATTCTGCGCAGCATACCGGATCGCCTCGGTCGCGCGCCGCACTGCCTCGTCGCGCGTGATGCCGTAGGCCTTCAGCTTGATCTCGCTTATCGGCGCCTCAATCACCGATGCTTGCAAACCGAGTCTCACAAGTTCTTCGACATCGCCACGGGTCGCTCGCGCAAAGCCCCACACTTCCGAGTGCTTCAGCCCCGCCTTCAGGATCATCGAGATCGCTTCGCCGTCTTCCTTCGACACTTTGGGAAAACCCGCTTCGATTCGTCCAACGCCTAGTTCATCGAGTTTCCTTGCAATGTCGAGTTTCTGCTGCGGACTGAATACCACGCCAACCGTCTGCTCCCCGTCACGCAGGGTTGTGTCATAGAAGCGCACCGTCCGCAAGCGATCGAAGTCCCGACGCACGTCCGGCCGCGTGTTTAACTCGCTCGTCCAGACCTTACCTGCGAGGTCGCTCATCGCGGCGCTCCCTGTTCTTCTCTGTTGCATTCTGGAGCTTTCCGGTCATACGCCTGCTCCCACGAGATAACCGGATTGCGCAGGATGCCGATCTGCTCGATCTCGCATTCCATCACGTCGCCCGGCTTGAGAAACCAGGCCTTGGGATCGGCGCTGAACGCCGCAACCCCGGAGACCGTCCCAGTGGACACTACGTCCCCGGCGCTATAGCCCATCGGCGAATAATGCGCGAGAATTTCGGGAATCGTAACTGACATCTTGCTGCTGTGGGACCGCTGGCGCGCCTCGCCATTCACGCGCAGCTCCATCGCGAGGTTGTGCGGGTCCTTGATCTCGTCAGCAGTGACGATGTGCGGCCCCAGCGGGCAAAACGAATCAATCCCCTTGCAGAAACTGAAGACTCCTGACTTCATCTCGTTGCGTTGAATGTCGCGAGCCGTGATGTCGTTGAAGATGACATATCCCCCGACGTATTGTTCGGCCTCTTGCGCAGTGAAGTGCTTGCCCGCTTTCCTTAACACCACGGCAAGCTCCAGTTCGTAGTCGAGCTCCTGCGTGAGATGTGGCGGGAAGATCACTGGCTCGTCCGGGCCGATTATTGCGTCCACGTTCTGAAAAAAGACGATCCACGGCAACACGGGATGCGAGAAGCCCGCCTTCTCGGCCTCTTGGTGGTGCTCGCGAAAGTTGCCGGCCGTGTGGAAGAACTTCTTGGGAATAATCGGGGCCTTGATTTGAATTTCTCCACGCTGGAAGAAAACCCGGTCCCCATCCACGCCGATTTGAGGGTCTTGCGCTATTGCATAGTCGAGCGCCGCCCGCGCCGCATCGAGCGAGCGGTCGCCGCTCTCGAAGAGCAGGCGCATGTCGCTGGGCACTCGAGCATCGGCGACACGATGGTAGTCGCCGTGGTTCTCGTTGTCGCGGAGATAAAGCTTGTGCGCGGCGTTCAGGTCGGCAATGCGGTCGCCGGGCGCCAGCGCGCCGATGCGCTGCCGCCCAGACTTGTCGTGGAATGTAACCAGTCTCATTCGGTTCTTAGGCTTAACTTGCTTCTAAGAAGAACAGAACACTCACTCGTTGACAACATAGATTGCAGTCCTTGATCAACGACACCTGAGTCGGCTACTCCCTAAGAGGGACGGGTGCCGGAGCGGGCGACCCTTTCAGGGACTGTAGCAGTTCCGGCGACCACAAAGCCAGATGGTCGTCAGTGTGGGCTCGGTTGTTCTCGGCAGCGGCTTGGTTATAGGTGACCAGCAATTCGCGCGGGTCGGTCATACACTCGATCAGCCTGGCCCGCCCATAGCGTTTCTCGATCACCACCGACATCTTCCAACCCACCGTGTACCAGGGCCCCTGCACGCCGAAGAAGGACTGGCCCACCTTGCCGCGTTCTTCCTCCGTCTTCAAGCGCCCCTGGGCGACGTCGAGCAGGAATTTCTCAACCGCCTTCAAGTCCTGGTTAAAGTTGGCCATGTCGTGGTCCCAGCGGGCGCGGTCTTCGGGCTTGCTCACGGCGTGGGGATGCACGTCGGGTCCGCCCGCTGCCGCCAGCATGGCGAAGCCCT